>Ga0268386_10004376_pt1 | contig 10382 bp, 7 predicted proteins | sample RVTome_15_FD_200260 | JGI IMG/M metagenome (GOLD analysis project Ga0268386, IMG submission 200260) | Soil microbial communities from uranium-contaminated site in the Upper Colorado River Basin, Wyoming, United States - RVT150D86... ... | reverse complement strand
TGGAGTCCGTGCTACCCGAGTACGACCGCCTCGGCGTCGTGCGCGAGCGGGAGGGGACGCGCCTTCCCGGCATCGTCCCCTCGAACACCTACCGCTGCCGGGACGGGCAGCACGTCATCGTGGGGGGGAACGGCGACTCGATCTACAAGCGGCTGATGCGGGCGGCCGGGCGCGCCGACCTCGCCGACGACCCGCGGTGCGCCACCAACGATCTCCGGGCCGCCCACGAGGAGCTGATCGACGGCGCCCTCGCCGAGTGGGCGGGCGAGAGGACCGCGGCCGAGGTGGAGGAGGCCCTCGAGGCGGCTGACGTGCCGGTGGGCCGCCTCTACAGCGCCGCCGACATCGCCGAGGACCCCCACTACCAGGCCCGGGGGGTCTTCGAGCCGGTCGAGGTGAACGGCCGGCCGCTGCGGATCCCCGCCTTCGCGCCCCGGCTCGGGGAGACCCCGGGGGCGACCGACTGGCCGGGTCCCCCCCTCGGCGCCCACAACCGCGAGATCCTGTCGGGCCTCCTCGGCCTATCGGACGAGGAAATCGACCGCCTGGCCGCGGAAGGTGTCACTTAGCTCAAGCGGTTGCCCGGCCTGCACCCGGGCGCCTGCACCCGGGCGCGACACCGTCCGCGGGCAGTCAGCGCCCGGGGATCTTCAGAGCCGGTCCAAAGCACTTCCCAGGAGCGTCCCGCCCCCCCCGGGTCACCCCCTCCCCACCCCCGCCGCCGCCGCGTCGTCCAGGTAGAACACACACCGCCGCGCCCGCCGCACCACCCGCGCCAGCGGGAGCTCCGAGCCCGCCCCCTCGAGCGCCTCCCGCACCACCTCCGCCTTGCTCCCCCCGAGCGCGGCCACCACCACCAGCCCCGCCGCCGCCAGCGCGGGCAGGGTCAGCGTCATCCGCCGCGCCGGCGGCTTCGGCGAATCCTCCACCACCGCGACCAGCCGCCCCTCCTCCCCGAGCAGGGGGTGCCCGGGGAACAGCGAGCACACGTGCCCGTCCGGCCCCACCCCGAGCAGGACGAGGTCGAGCCGGGGCGGCGAGCCGAGAACGCGCGTCAGGGTGTCCGCGTAAGCCCGGGCGGCGGCCTCGGCGTCGGGGGCCTCGGCCTCCATCCGGTGCACGCTGGCGGCGGGGACCCCGGCAGGCTCGAGCCAGAGCGTCCGCGCCGCCCGGTAGTTCGACTCGGGGTCCGTCGGGGGCACCGCCCGCTCGTCGCCCCAGAAGAAGTGGACGCGCGACCAGTCGAGCGCGGTCTCCGCGAGGCGGGGGAAGAAGCGGTCGGCCACCGATCCCCCCGGGAGGGCCACCGCGAAGAGCCGTCGTGCGTCCAGGGCCTTCCGGGCCTCATCGACGAACCGCCCGGCGAGGGCCTCGGCGAGGCCCGGAGGCTTGTCAACGATGACCTGGGGTGCCATAGTGTCTGCCCCGGCGGAAGACGGTACTACAGGTCTGGGGGGACCCGCGCCCATGCCGACGCCCGACCTCGACACCCTCTGTGTCAACACGATCCGGACCCTCTCCATGGACGCGGTGCAGCAGGCGAACTCGGGCCACCCGGGGACGCCGATGGCGATGGCCCCCGTCGCCTACGCGCTCTGGCAGCGCCACCTGCGCTTCGACCCCGAGGACCCCATCTGGCCGGACCGCGACCGGTTCGTCCTCTCGATGGGCCACGCCTCGATGCTGCTCTACTCGCTCCTCCACCTCGCGGGGGTGAAGGCGGTCAACCCGAAGTACGAGACGCTCGGCCAGCTCTCGGTCTGCCTCGACGACATCCAGCGCTTCCGCCAGCTCGACAGCCGCTGCCCCGGCCATCCCGAGTACCGCTGGACCTCGGGGGTCGAGACCACCACCGGCCCCCTCGGCCAGGGGGTGGCGACGAGCGTGGGGATGGCGATCGCCGCGAAGTGGATGGCCGCCCACTTCAACCGCCCCGGCTTCGACATGTTCGGCTTCCGGGTCTACGCCCTCGCGGGGGACGGCTGCATCATGGAGGGAGTCTCCCAGGAGGCGGCGTCACTGGCCGGCCATCTCCAGCTCGACAACCTCTGCTGGATCTACGACAACAACCGGATCACCATCGAGGGCCACACCGACCTCGCGTTCAGCGACGACGTGGCCACCCGCTTCATCGGCTGCGGATGGAACGTCACCCGGGTGGGCGACGCCAACGACCTCGCGATGCTCGACCGGGCCCTCGAGACCGCGAAGAAGACGAAGGAGCGACCCACCCTCGTCATCGTGGACAGCCACATCGGCTACGGGGCCCCCACCAAGCAGGACACCCACTCCGCCCACGGGGAGCCCCTCGGCGAGGAGGAGATCCGCCTCGCCAAGCGCTTCTACGGCTGGCCCGAGGAGGCGAAGTTCCTCGTCCCCGACGGGGTGCGCGAGCACTTCCGGGGGGGGATGGGGGCCCGGGGCGGGAAGCTCCGCGGCGAGTGGATGGCCCTCTTCGAAGGCTACCGGGCGAAGCACCCCGCGGAGGCGGACGCCCTCTACCGCATGCAGCACCGGCAGCTCCCCGAAGGCTGGGAGCGGACGATCCCGAGCTTCCCCGCGGACGCCAAGGGCCTCGCGGGCCGGGACGCCTCGGCCAAGGTGCTCAACGCGGTGGCCCAGGCCGTCCCCTGGCTCCTCGGGGGCTCGGCCGACCTCGCCCCTTCCACCAAGACCCGCCTCACCTTCGAGGGGGCGGGCGACTTCGAGGCGGGGAGCTACCACGGGCGCAACTTCCATTTCGGGATCCGCGAGCACGCGATGGGCGCGGTCCTGAACGGCCTCTCCCTCTCCAAGATCCGGCCCTACGGCTCGGGCTTCCTGATCTTCAGCGACTACGGCCGGGCCCCCATCCGCCTCGCCGCCCTCATGGAGATCCCGGTCGTCTACGTCTTCACCCACGACTCGATCGGGGTCGGCGAGGACGGGCCGACCCACCAGCCGGTGGAGCAGATCGTCTCCCTCCGGGCGATCCCCGGCCTGGTGACGATACGGCCGGCCGACGCCAACGAGGTGGCGGAAGCGTGGCGGGTGATCCTCGCCTTCCGGCACGAGCCGGCCTGCCTCGTCCTCACCCGGCAGGCGCTGCCGACCCTCGACCGGACGAAGTACGCCCCCGCGGCCGGCCTCGCGAAGGGAGCGTACGTCCTGGCCGACCCGCCGGTCGGGGACCCGGAGGTGCTGCTCCTCGCCACCGGCAGCGAGGTGGCCCTCTGCGTGGCCGCCCACGAGCAGCTCGGGAAGGAGGGGATCCGGAGCCGGGTGGTGAGCCTGCCCTCCTGGGAGCTGTTCGACGACCAGCCCCGCGAGTACCGGGACGCGGTGCTGCCCCCCCGGGTGACGGCGCGGGTCTCGGTGGAGCAGGGCTCCACCCTCGGCTGGGAGCGCTACGTGGGCTCGACGGGGCGGACGATCGGCATGCGCTCCTTCGGAGCCTCCGCCCCCCTGAAGGACCTCCTCAAGAAGTTCGGCTTCGCCCCGGAGAGCGTGGTCGCGGCGGCGAAGGAGCAGCTCGGGGGGGGCCGCTAGGATGCGACTGGTCGTGGGCTCCGACCACGCGGGCTTCCTGCTCAAGGAGGAGGTGGGGGAGGCCCTGCGGGGCCAGGGGCACGAGGTGCTCGACGTGGGGACCGGCTCGACCGACCCCGTGGACTACCCGGACTTCGCCGAGGCGGTGGGCCTCGCGGTGAAGGACGGGCGGGCCGAGCGGGGGGTGCTCCTCTGCGGCAGCGGGGTGGGGGCGTCGGTAGCCGCCAACAAGCTCCCCGGGGTGCGGGCCGCGGTCTGCCACGACGCCTACTCGGCCCACCAGGGAGTCGAGCACGACGACATGAACGTGCTCGTGCTGGGGGCGCGGATCGTGGGCCCCGCCCTCGCCCGCGAGCTGGTGGCGGCGTACGTGGGGGCCCGTTACTCCGGCGAGGAGCGGCACGCCCGCCGCCTCGCCAAGGTCATCGCCCTGGAGAGCCGTTACCGGTAGCCTTCGTCCGGGTTTCATTCGCAGGAGAGGTGTCATGAGCGTTCCCAAGTCCGGTCCGGCGGCGGTCGCGAGCCCGCTGGCCGCCCTCCGCAACCACTACGGCCAGTCGGTGTGGCTCGACTTCATCCGCCGGAGCCTGATCGTGGGCGGCGAGCTCCGGCGTCTCGTCGAGGAGGACGCCCTCGGGGGGGTGACCTCCAACCCCGCGATCTTCGAGAAGGCGATCGACGGGAGCAACGACTACGCGGCCGCCATCGAGGAGATCTCCCACGAGGACCCCGGCCTCCCCGCCAAGGAGGTCTACGAGCGCCTCGCGGTGAAGGACATCCAGGACGCGGCCGACGTGCTCCGGCCCGTCTACGAGCGCACGAAGTCCCGGGACGGCTACGTGAGCCTCGAGGTCTCCCCCGACCTCGCCCACGACACCGGGAAGACCCTGGTGGAGGCCCGCCACCTCTGGACGACGGTAGGACGGCCCAACGTGATGATCAAGGTCCCGGCCACCCCGGAGGGCGTCCCCGCCATCCGCGCCCTCATCGCCGAGGGGATCAACGTCAACGTGACGCTGCTCTTCGCCCGCTCCGCCTACGAGGCGGTCGCCCACGCCTTCGTCGAGGGCCTTGAGGCCCGGCTCGCCGCGGGCAAGCCCCTCGGCCACGTGGCGAGCGTGGCCTCGTTCTTCGTGAGCCGCATCGACACCCTGGTGGACTCCTGGATCACGGAGAAGCTCAAGAGCGCGACCGGGGCCGAGAAGGCGAGCCTGGAGGGCCTCCTCGGCAAGGTGGCGATCGCCAACGCCAAGCTGGCCTACCAGAGCTACAAGGGGATCTTCGCCGGCCCGCGGTGGGAGGCCCTCGCCGCGAAGGGGGCCCAGACCCAGCGGGTGCTCTGGGCGAGCACCGGCACCAAGAACCCCCACTACCGCGACGTCCTCTACGTCGAGGAGCTGATCGGCCCCGACACCGTCAACACCCTCCCCCCGGAGACCCTCAACGCGTTCCGCGACCACGGCCGGCTCCGGCCCAGCCTGGAGGAGGGGATCACCGAGGCGATGGACGTCCTCGACGACCTGGAGAAGGCGGGGATCTCCCTGTCCCGGGCCACCGACGAGCTGCTCGTGGACGCGGTCAAGAAGTTCGTGGACCCCTTCACCAAGCTCCTGAAGGCGGTGGAGCGGCGCTGCCGCGAGGCGAACAAGGCCCGGCTGAACGCCCAGGTCCACGCCCTTCCCTCCACGCTCACCCGGGCGGTGTCCGCCCGGCTCGAGGAGTGGGACACCCAGGGGGGGACCCGGCGCCTCTTCGAGGGGGACGCCTCGCTGTGGACGGGGAGCGACGAGGCGAGCTGGGTCGGCTGGCTGGGGATCGTGGAGTCCCAGCTCGAGGACCTGAAGCCCCTCCTCTCCCTCCAGCAGGAGGTCCGGGAGGCGGGCTTCCGCCACGTGCTCCTCCTGGGGATGGGCGGCTCCAGCCTGTGTCCCGAGGTGTGGAGGGAGACCTTCGGGGTCCTCCCCGGCTTCCCCGAGCTGCACGTCCTCGACTCCACCGACCCCGCCCAGGTCAAGGCCGCGGAGGACGCGGTCGACCTCGCGAAGACCCTGTTCGTCGTCTCGAGCAAGTCGGGCTCCACCCTCGAGCCCAACATCTTCAAGGCGTACTTCCTCGACCGGGTCCGGCAGGCGGTGGGCCCGGGCGAGGCGGCACGCCGGTTCGTCGCGGTGACCGACCCCGGCTCGAGCCTCGAGAAGGACGCGAAGGCCGACGGCTTCCGCCACGTGTTCTGCGGGGTCAAGACGATCGGCGGGCGCTACTCCGCCCTCTCCAACTTCGGCATGGTGCCGGCGGCGGCGATGGGCCTCGACGTGGAGCGCCTCCTCGACGAGGCCGAGCGCATGCAGCACGCCTGCGCCCCCGGAGTCCCCGCCGCGGAGAACCCCGGGCTCGTCCTGGGGACGATACTCGGGACCGCGGCCAACCAGGGGATCGACAAGCTCACCCTCGTCGCCTCCCCGGGGGTCTACGACCTCGGGGCCTGGCTCGAGCAGCTCGTGGCCGAGTCCACCGGGAAGGAGGGCAAGGGGATCATCCCGGTGGACCGGGAGAGCCTGGCCGGGCCGGAGGCCTACGGAGACGACCGCCTCTTCGTCTACCTCCGGCTGGAGGAGGGGCCCGACGCCGGCCAGGACGCGGCGGTGGACGCCCTCGAGAAGGCGGGCAAGCCGGTCGTCCGCATCCGCATCGCGAACAAGTACGACCTCGCCGAGGAGTTCCTCCGCTGGGAGATCGCGACCGCCGTCGCGGGGGCGGTCATGGGGATCAACCCGTTCAACCAGCCCGACGTGGAGGCGAGCAAGATCGCGACCCGGGCCCTCACCTCCGAGTACGAGAAGACGGGCAGCCTGCCCGCCGAGGCGCCGTTCTTCACCGGAGGCGGGGTCGCGCTCTTCGCGGACGGGAAGAACGCCGAGGGATTGAAGGCGGCGGCCGGCGGCTCGCCCTCGCTCGACGCATTCCTGAAGGCGCACCTCGGCCGGCTCGGCCGGGGCGACTACTTCGCCCTCCTCGCCTACGTGCCGATGACCGGCCCCCACGAGCAGGAGCTGCAGAAGGCTCGGCACCTCATACGGGACCGCCGGCGGGTGGCCACCTGCCTCGGCTTCGGCCCCCGGTTCCTCCACTCGACCGGCCAGGCCTACAAGGGCGGTCCCAACACCGGAGTCTTCCTCCAGCTCACCTGCGCCGACGCGAGGGACCTGCCGGTCCCCGGCCAGAGGTATACCTTCGGGGCGGTGAAGGCCGCCCAGGCCCGCGGCGACTTCCAGGTGCTGGCCGAGCGCAACCGCCGGGCGCTGCGGGTGCACCTGGGCCCGGACGTCGGGGCCGGCCTCGCCGCGCTCACCGCGGCCATCGACAAGGCCCTGGGCTAGGCGAGTTTGGACCGGGGTCGATGAACAAAAGGGGGGACCAGCATGCAGTTCGGAATGATCGGGCTCGGCCGCATGGGGGCGAACATGGTGCGCCGGCTCATGCGGGGCGGGCACACCTGCGTCGTCTACGACCGCTCCCCCCAGGCGGTGGAGACCCTCGCGAAGGAGGGGGCGACCGGGGCGTCCTCCCTGGCCGAGTTCGTGAAGAAGCTCGACCGGCCCCGGGCGGCCTGCCTGATGGTCCCCGCGGCCTTCGTGGACGCCTCCCTCGAGGAGCTGGCCCCCCTCCTCGATAAGGACGACACGCTCATCGACGGGGGGAACTCGAACTACCAGGACGACATCGCCCGGGCGAAGCGCCTCGCCGCCCGGGGGATCCACTACGTGGACATGGGGACGAGCGGCGGGGTGTGGGGCCTCGAGCGGGGCTACTGCCTCATGATCGGGGGGGAGGCCGAGGTCGTGAGGCGCCTCGACCCCGTCTTCGCGACCCTCGCCCCCGGCCGGGGCGACATCCCGCGCACCCCGGGCCGCGAGAAGGTGGGGGGGACGGCGGAGATGGGCTACCTCCACTGCGGGCCCTCGGGGGCCGGGCATTTCGTCAAGATGATCCACAACGGGATCGAGTACGGCCTGATGGCCGCGTACGGCGAGGGGCTGAACATCCTGAAGAACGCGAACATCGGCAAGGGGAGCCACGAGAAGGACGCGGAGACGACCCCGCTGCGCAACCCCGAGCACTACCAGTTCGACTTCAACCTCGCCGACGTCACCGAGCTGTGGCGCCGAGGGAGCGTCGTCACGTCCTGGCTGCTCGACCTCACCGCCCAGGCCCTCGTCTCCGACCCCCAGCTCGAGAAGTTCGGGGGCAAGGTCTCGGACTCGGGGGAGGGACGCTGGACGGTGGCCGCCGCCAACGACGTGGGGGTGCCCGCCCACGTGCTTACCGCCGCCCTCTTCGAGCGCTTCGCCTCCCGGGGGCAGGACCTCTTCCAGAACAAGGTGCTCTCCGCCATGCGCTTCGGCTTCGGCGGCCACGTCGAGAAGAAGTGACATGGGGAAGGAGGAGCGGCCCCCGTCCGACGCCTTCGTGTTCTTCGGGGCCACCGGGGACCTCGCCTACAAGAAGATCTTCCCCGCCCTCCAGGCCCTGGTGCGCCGGGGGCGCCTGGACATGCCGGTGGTGGGGGTGGCCAAGTCCGGCTGGAGCCGCGACCAGCTCGTCGAGCGGGCCAAGGCCAGCGTGACCGAGTACGGCGGCCTCGACCCCGAGGCCTTCGCGAAGCTGACCGCCCAGCTCCGCTACGTGGACGGCGACTACGGCGACCCCGCGACCTTCAGCCGGCTCAAGGCCGAGCTGGAGCACGCCGAGCGGCCGGCCCACTACCTGGCCATCCCCCCCAGCATGTTCCCCACGGTGGCCCACAAGCTCGCCGACGCCGATTGCACGAAGCAGGCGCGGGTGATCGTGGAGAAGCCCTTCGGGCGCGACCTCGCCTCCGCCCGCTCCCTCAACCGGACCCTCCACGAGGTCTTTCCCGAGGAGTCGATCTTCCGGATCGACCACTACCTGGGGAAGGAGGCGGTCCAGAACATCCTCTACTTCCGCTTCGCCAACGCCTTCCTGGAGCCGGTCTTCAACCGGCAGTACGTGGAGAACGTCCAGATCACCATGGCGGAGAGCTTCGGGGTGAAGGGGCGGGGGAAGTTCTACGAGGAGACCGGGGTCATCCGGGACGTGATCCAGAACCACCTCCTCCAGGTCGTGAGCTACCTCGCCATGGAGGCCCCCTCCTCCACCTACGACGAGGCCATCCGCGACGAGCAGGCCAAGGTCCTGCGCACGGTGCGGCCGATCGGGGTGGAGAGCATGGTGCGCGGCCAGTTCCGCGGCTACCGCGACGAGCCGGGGGTCTCCAAGGACTCCTACATGGCCACCTACGCCGCCCTCCGCCTCAACGTCGACTCCTGGCGCTGGGAGGGGGTCCCCTTCTACGTGCGGGCGGGCAAGAGCCTCAAGATGACCTGCACCGAGGTCTTCGTGGAGTTCCGCAACCCGCCCCAGGTGGTGTTCAACGAGGCCACCCCCTCCCGGGGCAACTACGTGCGCTTCCGCTTGAACCCCCAGGTGGTGATCGCGCTGGGGGCGCGGGCCAAGCGGCCCGGCGAGGGGATGGGGGGACAGCCGGTGGAGCTTTCCGTGGTCGAGCAGCCCTGCCAGGGGGCCGACGGTCGGATGGGCGACTACGAGCGGCTCCTCGGCGACGCGATGATCGGCGACGCCACCCTCTTCGCCCGCCAGGACGTGGTGGAGGCGGCGTGGGCGATCGTGGACCCGGTGATCCACGGGCCCAGCCCGATGTACGAATACGAGCCCGGCACCTGGGGCCCTCCCCAGGCCGACCGGCTGGTGGCCGAGGTGGGCGGCTGGAACACTCCCCAATGAAGGTCCTGGTGGTGGACGTCGGCGGCACGAACGTGAAGGTCAGCCTCACCGGCCGCAAGGCGCCGGTCAAGGTCCCCTCGGGCCCCGAGATGACCGCGGGCCGGATGGCGGCCGAGGTCAAGAAGGCCGTACACGGGTGGAAGTACGACGCGGTTTCGATCGGCTACCCCGGGCCGGTGGTCAACAGCAAGCCGGCCAAGGAGCCCGCCAACCTCGGGGCGGGCTGGGTCCGCTTCGACTACCGGAAGGCGTTCGGGAAGCCGGTGAAGGTGATCAACGACGCGGCCATGCAGGCCCTCGGCAGCTACCAGGGCGGGCGCATGCTGTTCCTCGGCCTCGGCACCGGCCTCGGCTCCGCGTTCGTGGCCGACGGCACCGTCGATCCGCTGGAGCTGGCCCACCTCCCCTACCGCAACAACCGCTCCTACGAGGACTACCTGGGGGCGCGCGGGCTCGAGCGGCTCGGCCGCAAGAAGTGGCAGAAGCACGTCGAGACGGTGGTGGATCTCCTCCGCTTCGGGCTCCAGGCCGACTACGTGATGCTGGGGGGCGGCCAGACGAAGAAGCTCAAGCGGCTCCCCCCCGGGGTGCGGCTGGGCACCAACGCCCACGCGATCCTCGGCGGGATCCGCCTGTGGAGCCAGCCGGCCGCGAAGTGGCCCCGGCGCGCCCGGATCGCCCGCTCGCGCCGCCGGCCCTCGGCGGTCGCCCTCGCGGTGGCCGAGGCCCGCCCCGAGCCCTCGCCGGCGTCCTGAGCCGGTGGCCACCCGCCTCTACCTCGTCCGCCACGGAGCCACCCAGCTCACCCATGAGGACCGCTTCTCGGGGGCGGTGGGGGTGGACCTGTCCGAAGAGGGGCGGCGCCAGGTGCGGCTCCTCGCCGAGCGGCTGGCCGACGACGGCATCTGCGCCGTCTACTGCAGCCCGCTCTCGCGCACGGTGGAAACCGCGACCATCCTCTCCACGCCCCACCGCCTGCCCCTCGTCCACCGCGACGGCCTTCGGGAGATCGCCCACGGCCGCTGGGAGGG
>Ga0268386_10004375_pt1 | contig 10382 bp, 8 predicted proteins | sample RVTome_15_FD_200260 | JGI IMG/M metagenome (GOLD analysis project Ga0268386, IMG submission 200260) | Soil microbial communities from uranium-contaminated site in the Upper Colorado River Basin, Wyoming, United States - RVT150D86... ... | reverse complement strand
CTGCGTGTGATTGGCAAGGGCCGTAAGGAACGGTGTACTCCGTTGGCAAAAGCCACAGTCACAGTCTTGAAAGCCTGGTTGCACGAACCGCCAAGAGGCCACGAGGGCGTGCTGTTCCCCAATGCTCGCGGTGGCCGTCTCAGTGCTGATGGGGTGCATTACTTGTTAGTTAAGCACTGCGCGACAGCCGCCAAGCTCTGCCCATCGCTGAAGCACAAACGTGTCACTGTTCATGTATTGAGACACACAATGGCTCTCGATCTCTTACAGGAGGGAGTGGACCGTTCCGTCATTGCCTTGTGGCTGGGGCACGAATCTGTGGAAACGACTCAGATCTATCTCGAAGCAACCCTTACCATGAAAGAACAGGCACTCGCCAAGACCAAACCGCACAACGGGAGATCCGGACGCTATCGACCTGGAGACTCGCTCTTGGGCTTCCTTAACAGTCTGTAGTGAGCAGAAAACTATGCCGAGTCATTTCCTAGCTGATCTGAGCCGCGCCCAATATTCTCAGGTGGACCAAGAACGCTGTCGGAGTCGACTCGGCATAGTCCGGAACTCGGAATAGTGCCGCCTATTCCGCATACGGAATAGACGCCACACTTGCGCTACTCACTTATTGAAAGGCCGCGCTGACATCCGCCAGATCCAAAAGCTGCTGGGCCATCGCCAGCTTTCCTCGACCGAAGTCTACACGCGCGTCGAGCTCACTGACCTGCACGAAGTGATCGCCCGCTGCCATCCCCGAGAAAAGCAAAAATGAATCGAGCCATTGATGCTTACCTGGCCGAGCTCGAAGCCCGGCGCTGCTCGCACTCTCGCCGCCACCATGCAGCGCCCACGCTCGAACGCTTGCTTATCTATATGCGCGAAGCGCACTCAATCACTGACTGGCGGGCAGTCAATGAATCTCAGTTGCGCGACTTCGCGCTCTACGCCGCCACCTGTCATCGCTCACCCAGGGGCAAAAGAATCTCCGCGGCCACGCTGCGCCAGTGGCTCTCCATTATTCGCTCGTTCTTTGTCTGGCTGAACCGCAACGGTCACTTGCTGCACAATCCGGCGCAACGTCTGGCCTTTCCGCAGCCGGAACAATCGTTGCCGCAGGTCCTCAATGAATCAGAGATCGCGCGGCTGATTGAAACTCCGGACCTGCAAACAGCCATTGGCCTGCGCGATCGGGCGCTGATGGAAACACTCTACGCCACCGGCATTCGTCGCGCCGAAGCACACAAGCTCGACCTCTACGACATCGATACTGCCGCGCATCTTCTCACCGTGCGCCTGGGCAAAGGCCAGCGCGATCGCCTCGTGCCACTCACTGAGACCGCCGCGCATTGGTTGACTCGTTACGTCACGGCGGCGCGTACGGAGTTGGCTGCCGGCAAGCTCTGGGGCAAAGGCCGAAGACGTGGCCAAGTGAAAGTCATTGCGCCAACTTCCGCACTTTGGCTTGCCGTCACCGGGCGTCGTCTTTCGTATCAAATGATTGCCGACCGCATCCGCGACTACGCTCTCCAGGTCGAACTCAAAGCCTCGGCGCACACCTTTCGGCACTGCTGCGCGACGCATCTCTTGCGCGCCGGCGCCAGCGTTCGCCACGTGCAACAACTGCTGGGCCACCACGACCTCAGCACCACAGAAATCTATACCCACGTGGAAATCTCAGACCTGCAACAGGCCGTCGCAAGCGCAGCCCACAAAGCGTAGGGCTGGGCCACGACGCGGGGCTATAATGCTCTTTCTTTAGTCGCTGCCTGTTCTTTGACAAATTGCTGGTGGTCGCTGATGCCATCCAGGGTTTGAGTATCGAGCGAGAAGGTGCTGCGCACCTGAAGGATATGACACGACACCCCCGCTTTGGGCTGTCGCGTTCACGCAGCGCGTATACATCGGAGTGGTCCTTTAGTTACAGTCGTTTACACGTGCACACGGAAAATGCCGCGTTAACTTTGTAAACGCCGTGTCGCGGTTCGGATCTTTGACAACTTGCGCTCGTGCGCGTGGGTGCGCGGGCGCGAATTACCCGTTCTTAACCCAAAAGGAACGAGACATCGAGACGGGGCTGGATTACTTTAGCGCTCGATATCATTCAAGTGCGCAGGGAAGATTCACGAGCGTTGATCCTCTAATGGAAAGCGCCGAGCCTACGCTGCCGCAAAGCTGGAACCGCTACAGCTATGTTCTCAATAATCCGCTCGTCTACACCGATCCAAATGGAGAAATCTGGGTTAGATCGGGTGAGCACGTCGTTTGGTTCTCGCAGGAGCGCTGGGACGAAGAGATTTCGAAGCTGGAGGACTCAAACGGAAATGCGGTATACACTCCATTAACCCCTAGTGAAATGGAATTCAACACGAATTTCGGTCGCGTCAGGCTAAACCCGAACGGCCCTGACGCAGATGCTGCACCGGGCTCAGATGCGTACCTTGGGTTTTCAATTGTGGGCGAGAACAAGACAGATTTCAGTGTCGCAGCCGCTGCGGGAATAGCCATTGGAGCGAGAGGCCGAAACCCGATCCTGATGGCTGGTGCGGCGACACTCGCAACCATTTGGATTCTTACGACGCCTGTACAGCAAGGCTTGCCGCTCGTCGACCCAAATATATATGCGAGGAAAAGAGATCTAGAGCTAATTGACTATATTGCCGATAAATATGGAATTGATCGAGAGACCTTGAGCGAAGAAGTCCATGAAAGAAAGAGAACCTCCGGTCGAGGTGGCAAAGACAACCTTGGGAAGGAGGTAATAGAGAAGATTGCAAAGGAGATCAAAGAAGCATTTGGTTCAAAAGGCACTCCCAAGAAAGGTAAGTAGGAGTTGCAATAAGAGTGAGGTAAATGCGATGGCTGCGTTATATTCGAGTGCCGGACTAAGAATCATGGGAAAAGGTCTCGAGCACGAAGAAGTTTCACGAAAGCTCGGCCTTGTTCCATCACACACACATCACGCTGGCGAGCTTGACAAGTTTGGTGCCCCTTATCCACAGGACATGTGGCTCCTCGAATCTCCTCTAGGAAAACGAAAGCATCTTGACACGCACCTGAAATGGTTAGGCCAACAGCTAAAGCCTAGTCTTGGCCAACTCAAAACCCTTAAAAAGAAGTACAAAATAGATGTGTTCTGCACGTATACGGGCGAAGGGGATGGCGGCTTGTCATTGTCGCCAGCAGCGTTATCAATTTTTCCCGACCTTGGTATAAAGTTAGAACTCTCGATTATCCTTCTACGTCCAAAATAGAGTCCATTGTGCCTGACTGATCCGTGTTTAGGATCAACGCTGCCCAAGGCAGGGAGCCACAACGCTTTGGTACTCTTAAGTCCTTTTATCATTGGCGGCCGGGGTCTTCACAGGTCGCTCTCGCGCGGGTGGGTCAGGGAGTCTCATTACACGTTCTTAACCCAAAAAGAACGGGACCTTGAAACTGCCTTAGATTACTTCCTGGCAAGGTACTACTCATCAACGCAGGGAAGGTTCACTTCTCCTGATCCAATTCTGATAACTCCCGATCGCCAAGCGGTTCCTCAATTATTGAATCTCTACAGCTACGTAGGGAACAATCCACTAGCCTACCACGACCCGACCGGGATGAAGAGAATCAAGTTAGGTCGATCGGAACCTGAGATCCTAGGTGATATAGACTTTGTCAGCAACCAACTAGCTCAAGACAATCTTTCCAAAGATGAGTGGAACGACTTAATGCAGCAACGTCGGGATCTGGTCGCTGAACTGGAAGCGAATCAGACCGTGAATGCAATGCTGGCCGAGTTAGACGCGAAAAGAGAAAGAAATGGCCTTCAAGCTTCGGACTTTACACTCATGACAAACCCGACCAGCGACCTGAAAGAACTGTACTCTGGTAAGAACAAGTTGAGTCCAGCGCAAGAGAGGAGGATGCTCGCAACAGCCAACACAGGCGAAGTCTTTGCTTTGGTTGCCAGAGGAATTTCCAGGGAGATCTTCATTCTGGCAAACAGCAGCACCTATCGGGCAATCCAACAGGGCTATGGGTATTTCCCCGCTCCAGTGGGACAGGTGAAAAGGCCAGACTTTATTATCACAGGTGCGACGAACGCGCGGCACGAACAGGCACATCGAGATCGGGGAGCAAGCGAAAGAGCTGCCTACACATTGCAGCTAAGAGTTCTAAATCAGTTTGGGCCCGGGGCATTTGCGAACAAGGAATATTACAAACTGCTGAAGAGCTATTTGGAAAATGCGGCAAGGACAGAAAAATGAAAACAATTGGTCTGCTACTGGGGGTCTTAATGTTGTACTCGGGATTGACTGTTGGCGGCACAGCGCAAGAGACCCCGCCAGTTGTAATCTCGGTTGTGAGAATGCAGAAGTTCCGCAATAGAGGTCATCACCCTGAGAATAACCGCAGGGTGACATTCCGCTTGAGCAACCAATCGAAAAACACCCTTCTAGTCTATGGCTTCAAGTACGATGGTGAATTTGAGCCGACTGGATACCTGATTGCGTTTGACTCAGATAGAGGTGAGTGGGTGTATCCGACGAGTAATAATCGACCAGTTGAATGGAATGAGACTGCCAAAGAATCTAATGAGACCATCAGACTCCGACCAGGCGACTCAATAAAGTTCACTGCGGAAATGAGCCAACTGGAAGTTGGGGGACGCTTCAAAAGAACGGTCTACGTCGCTTGGGAAAAGTATCAGAAACCGATCGAGGTAAGGTCAGCGGAGTTTATTTTGAGATAGTGACCTGACGCGATTACTTGCCGGCAGCTTTGATGAAGGTGTCGATTGTTTTCAGAAGCACGGTTTGCTGATGGGTGGGGAGTGATTCGATCTTTTCGAGCCGGCGCAGGATCCTACGGCTGGCTTTTCTGCCGTTGCTCTTTGTCTGCTTCTTTCCGTTGCCCGAATGAAGGCCTAGTAGTTCATCGGTTGAAACTTCGAGGGCGATAGCGAACCTGACAGCCATCTCCGCATTCAAGCGCAGCTTGTCCCTTTCATAGTCTGAGACCAGAGCCTGGATCGTTCCGATCCGCTCGGCCAACTCATTCTGCGTGTAGCCGCGCTCTTTGCGGATACGTGCAATGCGCTGTCCGGTAGTCTCTTCGCCCAACTCCAAAGCCGGCAGTTTCAGTTTCGATTTCCTCGGCATCGTGGGGTGCATTGTAATCCTCGTTTTCGGGCTAACAGGTAAAAGGTGTTGACGCGCACAGTATCTTACTGTATTTTCCGAGTCAGTTTCAAACCGAGCCTGGGCGTGAAAAAGTTCTTGACAGCTTTTTTTAGGACCGGATGCTGATCGACAAACGAGAGATCGAGCGGGTGAAGCGGGGCGAATGAGTTGGTAGCGTTCATTCGCGGCCGCGGCGTTGTTCTCACGCAACGCGGGAAGCAGCTTGTCGGGCTTTGCATATTCCATGCTGACCACGAACCGAGTCTGGTGGTCGATCCCAAAAAACAACTGTGGAACTGTTTGGGTGCATGTCACGAAGGTGGCGACGTGTACCGCTTTGTGATGAAGGCGGACGGCGTTGACTTTCGTGAAGCGCATCGACGGCTTGGAGGTCATGAAGCCGAGTTGAACACAGCGGCAGTTGAGGATCAGCAATGGTTGGAGCGCGCGGTGGATCACTACCACGCGCGGCTGCTGGAGACGCCGGCGGCGCAGGACTACCTGCGGTCGCGGGGCATCACGGCGGCGGAGTTTGTGACGAGCTTTCGCGTTGGCTATGCAGATGGAACATTGGCCGCGAAGCTGCCGGCGGAAGGACGCAGAGCATTGCGGCGCATTGGTGTGCTGACCGGCTCGGGGCGTGAGCTAATGCGTGGCTGCGTGCTCTTTCCTTTAGTCGCTGCTGGTGGAGCAAACAGTGGCCACGTGGTGGGACTTTACGGGCGCAGCATCGAAGGACGAAGGCATCTATACCTTCCTGGTGAGCGGCGCGGCGTGTTCAATCCACAGGGCGCAAAGAACACTGACGAAGTGATCGTCACAGAGAGCGTGATCGACGCCGCGGCGCTGTGGAGCATTGGCCTGCGGAATGTCCTTCCTGTTTACGGCGTGACCGGCTTGACCGAGGAGATCATTGCGCACCTGGTGGAGTGCCGGGTGAAGCGCGTGGTGCTGATGTTGGATGCGGACGAAGCGGGGCGCGCGGCGGGGATCGACATGGCCCAACGGTTAGCAGCGATCAATATCGAAGCTCGCTCGGTGGGGTTGCCGGTGAAAGATGCGGCGGAGTTCATCGCCGGCGGCGGCCTGGTTGACGAGCTACGGAGGCTCGTAACTGGGAGCGCAGACAGTTCGTTCGCAGACGCGAGCGCAGCTCGCGCAGTGCGCGCTGAGGGGCTCAAAGCGAGCGGGACCAGCAATGATGGCGCAATGCTGTTCTCGGTTGACGGCCGTGAGTATCGCATTCGCGGCTTGTCGCCGGTGGGGTTGGAACGGCTCAGGGTAAACGTGCGGCTCACTGACAACGGCAACTTTCATCTGGACACGATTGATCTCTATCAGGCGCGAGCGCGATCGTTGTTTGCACAGAGCGCGGCGAAGCTGTGCGGTGCGAGCGAGCAACAAGTGAGCGCGGATCTGTTGCGGCTGATTGAGAAACTGAAAGCGGCGCGACTGGCAATGCGCAAAAACGGCGACGAGCAAAACCAACACGAGGCGCCGATGACGCCGGCGGAAAGAGAGGCTGCGCTTCACTATCTCAAGGATCCGAAACTGACGGAGCGCATCGTCGAAGACTTTCGCAAGTGCGGGCTGGTGGGTGAACGAGCAACGGTGTTGACGGCGTATCTGGCTGCCGTCTCGAGAAAACTCTCTGAACCGTTGGCGGTGCTGATCGTGGCGCGCAGCGGCGCGGGCAAGAGTGCCTTGCAGGATGCGCTCTGCGCGTTTGTGCCACCGGAGGAAGCAGTGCGAGTGACACGGCTGACGGGCCAGGCTTTGTTCTACAAAGACCCGTACTCGTTGCAAAGAAAGGTGCTGCTGATCGCGGAAGATGAGGGCGCGGCCCAGGCGGTCTACTCACTACGCACGTTAGCTTCTGACCAACGCTTATCGATCGCCGCGACCAGGACCGACCCGCAGAGTGGGAAGCTGCACACGGAGCATTACGAGGTCTATGGACCAGTGGTGATCGTGCTGACGACGACTTCGCCGGAGCCCTTCGACGAAGAAACCCGGAGCCGTTTCGTGCAGTTGACGATGGATGAATCAGCCGCGCAGACGAAAGCCATACTCGAGCGGCAACGACGCTCATTCACACTCGAAGGTGTGCTGGAACGCGCGACGGCCGAAGCAGTGCAACGGCTGCATCACAACGCGCAGCGACTGCTGCGGCCGCTGGCAGTAGTGAATCCCTACGTCGAACAGTTGACCTATCCGAGCGATCGTTTGATGCACCGGCGGGAACAGAAAAAGTATCTCGCTTTAATCAACGCGATTGCGCTGTTGCATCAGCATCAACGCGAAGTGAAGCGGGCCGCTCGCGGCGACGTCGAGCTCGAATACGTGGAAGTCACGATCGCAGACATCGCCCTGGCCAACGAACTGGCCCGGGAGGTCTTAGCGCGTGGACTCGACGAGTTGGCGGCGCCGGTGCGGGGACTCTATGACGAGCTGCGCACGCTGTGTGTGAAGCGTGCTGAGGAAATGAATTGCCAGCCTGAGGCGGTCTTGCTTTCGCGGCGTGAGATCCGGGAAGCGACGGGCTGGAGTGACTGGCAGGTGCGTTCATATTGCCGGCAGTTGGTCGAGATGGAATATCTCTACGCGACGGTGAACGGCAACGGCCGGCCGTGTGTCTACAGTCTGGCGCGGGCGGAAGAAAACGGTCGCGATGGTTTGCGCGGCTTAACTGACGTGGCGGCGTTGCAGCAACGACTCATGGCCCAGGCTTCCAGTTTGTGAATCGATGTTTGAAATCAACCGCAACGGAGTTGCGCCTTGCGGCTGCCCATGTGAGCGGAGCGCGGCGCGGGACGTGCGCATGCACGGCCCGTGACGCGCGGAGCGACGACGCCGCGATGAATGGACCAGTTGGGCCACCGAGTGGCGTTCGGGCCTAACCCGCTGAGGGAAATCGAGGAGGGCCGCGGGCGCGGGCGGGCGGGGGCGTTCCGATAACTCAGAGGATTCTTTCCGAAGTCTCGCCGCAGGTACAGAGTGAGTGGGAGGAAGTTGATTCGCCGAAGTGGGCGCGCGCGGCGAGCACTTTGGAAGGAACTGCGTTGGACGAAACCGCGGGGTGGGACTATGGCGATTGAATCAACGCGTTATCGATTCGATAGCGGCGGGTGGGAAGAATTCGTGATCGCAGATGGAGGGTGATGAAGATAAAGCCGTTTTGCTGATTCGGATAAGTACAAATCTGGAGTACCGCGCGACAAGCTTGCAGCCGAGCACACAGAGTTCCGCGCAGTCGCGGATCATCGACGAATAAACGCAGGCTACTGATTGGTGGCGTATCTTAAGAAACTCCTTCCTCACGATGAATCGAGCGGCCGAGACGCAACCGCAGACGTAAGCTGATAGTGGGCCGCACTATTGTTGGTCAGCGTTGCAAGAGGCGAAAAGAACTTCATGGTACCCGTGCGACAAGCCGGGCATTGTTGCAGCGAAGTACCAGTGACCGTTTGATAGAGAGACTTATAGTCCTGACACAGAGACTCAGCGGTCTGCTCTGTTGTGCCCAACAGTTGGCGACAGCGCGCCAGTTCATCGCGACGGCGATTGGCGAGTAAGCCGAACTGACGAATACGCTGGAAGCCGCGCGGCAGCACGTGCAACAGAAAGCGCCGTATGAACTCTTCAGCGCTGAGAGTCATTGTTGAGCGCATCTGGCCGTGACGATTGTCTTTCCAACTAAAGGTAACCTTGCCGTGCTTCAAGGATAGGAGCCGATGATTCGAGATCGCTACACGATGGGTGTAGCGGCCCAGGTAAGCCAGCACTTGTGCTGGTCCACCAAAAGGCGGTTTCGCATAGACCCACCACTCGCGCGCTCGCACACTTTTGAGTAATCGCTTGAACGCAGTCGGCTTGGCTAAGAATGCGCATGCGCCATGAAAGCTGAGTTTGCCTTTCTCAAAGGCACGTTCAAGCCCTTGCAGGAATAAACGTCGAAACAGTCGCGCCAGCACGTTCACTGGTAAGAAGAAACCGCGCCGACAACTACGCCAGCCTTCGCCGTCGACTGCTAGACCACCACCCGGAACGACACAATGCAGATGCGGATGATGACGCAGCGTTTGGTCCCACGTGTGCAGCACCGCCAGAAAGCCGATGTCCGCGCCAAGGTGTCGCGGGTCTGCCGCGATCGTGCGCAGGGTCTCCGAAGCGGCGGAGAATAACAGGTTGTAGACGACCCGCTTGTTCTGCAACGCTACCGAGGCTAACTGCTCGGGCAAGGTGAAGACCACATGGAAGTACTCCACCGGCAAGAGATCATCGAGGCGTGCTTGCAGCCAACGAGCCTTGGCCAGTGACTGACACTTGGGGCAATGACGATTACGACACGAGTTGTAAGCGATGCGTTGGTGGCCACACGCATCGCATTGCTCAACATGTCCGCCCAGGCTGGCGGTCCGACAGCGCTCAATGGCGCGCATCACGCGACGCTGCTCTGGCGACAGCGAGTGCGTGAGTCGGAAATCGTACCCGTGCTGGCGGAAGATATCGGCCACCTCCAACGGTGGTCGCATGCTTAAGAGCGCTCGTCGTCAACACCAAGGGCCAGAAACTCGAGTGGACTCGGGGCAGCACGCACGGCGCTGGCTGAAACATAAGTGTAAAGCTGCGTCGTCCGCAGGCTGCGGTGTCCGAGCAGCATCTGAATGACGCGCACGTTCTGGCCGGCTTCCAACAGGTGCGTGGCGAACGAGTGCCGCAAAGCTCGGACGGTAACGGGCTTCTTCACGCCGGCAGCGACGCCAAGTCGCTTGCACATCTCAGCGACGCGATGCCGACTAAGCGGTTGTTTGCCGTCCTGACCCGGAAAGAGCCAACTGCGCGGTCGCTCCTGTTGCCAATACTGTCTCAATACCTTGAGCAAAGTGGGCGCGAGCATCACGTAGCGATCCTTCTGTCCCTTGCCTTGCCGGATGCGGATCATCATGCGCTCTGAGTCGATATCAGTAAGGCGCAGTTGCACCACTTCTGAGGTTCTGAGACCACCCGCATAGGCGGTCATGAATAGGGCCCGGTACTTGAGATTGCGAATGGAGTCTAAGAGCTGTTTGACTTCTGACTGGCTGAGCACTACTGGCAAGCGCCGCGGCTGCTTTGGATGAGGAATACGTGTGATGGCCCAGTCGCGCTGCAAGGTAACGCAGTAAAGAAAGCGCAGCGCACAGACCGTTTGAATGAGTTTACTCGAGGAGACGTGGCGTT
>Ga0268386_10004374_pt1 | contig 10384 bp, 8 predicted proteins | sample RVTome_15_FD_200260 | JGI IMG/M metagenome (GOLD analysis project Ga0268386, IMG submission 200260) | Soil microbial communities from uranium-contaminated site in the Upper Colorado River Basin, Wyoming, United States - RVT150D86... ... | reverse complement strand
CAAGGTGCCGGGCTGCAAGGACCAGGAGATCGTCGTCGTGAGCCGCCAGAACAATTCGGGCACCTACGCCTATTTCCGGGAGGCCGTGCTCGGCGCCGCCGATTACCGCCTCGGCACCCGCGACATGCACGGTTCCAAGGACGTCGTCGACCTGGTGGAGAAGACGCCCTGCGCAATCGGCTACAGCGGCCTGGCCTACGCGACCGACCACGTGAAAATGCCCTGCGTGGCCGCCGCGACCGGCGAGGACTGCGTCGCGCCGACCGTCACCAGTGCGGTGGACGGCAGCTACCCGATCGCGCGGCCGCTGTTCATGTACACGAACGGCGAGCCGACCGGTGAAATCGGCGCCTACATGGATTGGATCAAGAGCGATGAGGGCCAGTGCATCATCCTCGAGAAGGGCTACGCTCCGTATACCGACGTCAGCTGCGGCTGAGCGCCCGCCCGCCGCGCATCGCGCACGGCGGCACGGGCCGCGGGCGGCCCCGGCGAAATGACGGCGGGCATTGAGCGCCCGCCGCCTTCGCGGCATCATGGGGGATAAGCCCCGACACTAGCGGAAGCCAACCATGAGTCACCTCGAAGAACGCATGGAGTCCGACCTCAACTACATCCGTGACTGGCTGTGGAAACTGGGGCAGGACGTCGAGACCGCGTTGCGCAACGCCAAGAGAGTCCTGGTGCTGCGCGATCCGGACATGGCCTACGACATCGTGCTGGGCGACCATCCGATCAACCGCGATTCGCGCGAATGCGACCGCTTGTGCCACACCTTCATCGCGCGCTACCTGCCGGGCGCCGGTGCACTGCGCGAGATGGCGTCCACCATCCGCATCAACGTCGTGCTGGAGCGCATCGGCGACTATGCGGTGACCATCTGCCGCGAAGCCCTGCAGCTCGAAGGCCCGCTGCCGGAGCGTTTTTCGGTGCGGATCGACAGCCTCGCGGACGATGCCATCGAAATCCTGTCCGACGCCCGCCGCGCCTTCCGCGAAGGCAACGCCGAGCGCGCCATCGCGCTGATGCAGGCGGCCAAGCGGATGGAAGGGCGCATGGAAGGCTTTTACGACGAGCTGTTCGCCGAGGACGACCGCATGGATGCGCCGACCATGATGGCCATTTTCGTCGTCTTCAACATGTTCAAGCGCGTGGCCGACCAGGCCAAGAACATTTGCGACCAGACGGTCTACGCGGTGCGCGGCGTGGCCAAGATCCCCAAGGTCTACACGGTGCTGTTCCTCGACCGGCCCGGCGCCGGCGTCGGGCTGCTCGCCACGGCCATCGGGCGCCAGAACTACACGGATTCGGCGCAGTTCGCGGTGGCCACGCCGGGCGGTGGCGAGGCCCCGCACCCGGCGCTGCAGGAGTTCCTCGAAGAGACCGGGCTGTCCGACCGCGACCTGAAGTCCGAGCCGCTGGAAGCGCTGGAGCACGACCTGTCGCATTTCGTCGTGTTGGTGGCCGTGAACGGCACGGTCTCCGATTACGTCACGAAAGTGCCCTTTCACACTTCGGCACGCAACTGGTCCATTCCCGAAAACCTTGACCGGGCCGAGCAGTACCGGCTGCTGAGCCGGGAAATTGACGACCTGGTCAGGTTGCTGGCCGGCAGCGACCCCAGCAAGGCCTGAGCCGAATGGACCGCGAAGCCACGCAGGCCCCGGCGCGCCTGGACAGCGACTTCGACCGGCTCAACCGCGACTGGTATATCGACAAGGTCATTCAGCTGCTGGTGTTCATCGGCGGCATTTCGGCCATCGTGTTCATTATCGGGATCTTCGTATTCATCTCGAAAGAGGGTTTCGGTTTCCTGGCCGATACGTTCGACTGGCGCGAGTTCTTGTTCTCGCCGAACTGGCGGCCCACCTCCGCAACCCGCGAAACCTACGGCATCCTGGCGCTGATCGCCGGAACGGCCAGCGTGACCGGCCTGGCCATGCTGGTCGCGATCCCGTTCTCCCTCGGCGCAGCCATCTTCATCGCTGAGTTCGCCTCGGGCAAGACACGCGAGTTCCTGAAGGTCACCGTAGAACTGCTGGCGGCGATCCCGTCGGTGGTCTGGGGCTTTATCGGCCTGGCCATCATGAACCCGCTGATCATCCAGACCTTCGACGTACCGGTCGGCCTGAACGTGCTGAATGCCGGCGTGATCCTGGGTCTGATGGCGGCGCCGATCATGACCTCGATCGCAGAGGACGCCCTCAAGGCGGTGCCGGACCGCTACCGCGAAGCCGCCGAGGCCATGGGCGCCACCCGCTGGCAGATGATCTACAAGGTCGTGCTGCCGGCGGCCAAGAACGGTCTGCTCGGCGCGGTCCTGCTCGGCGTCGGCCGCGGCTTCGGCGAAACGATGGCCGTGTTGATGGCCACCGGCCATTCCATCAACATCCCGACCAGCGTGTTCGACTCGGTGCGCGCGCTGACGGCCACGATCGCCGCGGAACTCGGTGAAACGGCCGCCGGTTCCACCCACTACCAGGCCCTGTTCACGATCGGTATCTTTCTGTTCGTGGTGACCTTCATCATCAACCTGGTGGCGGACCTCGTGGTGCGCGGCGTCAGAAAGGGGTAACCGGCCATGTTCGAAGCCACATTGCTCAACCGCCGCAACAAGACCACGCAGAAACTTTTCCGCGCCGCACTGGGCAGCATGACCGGCCTGCTGATCCTGCCGGTGGTGCTGATCATGGGCACCCTGATCTGGAAGGGCGCACCGGCGATCTCTTTCGAATTCCTGTTCACTCCGCCCACCAACGGCATGACTGCGGGTGGCATCTTCCCGGCCCTGCTGGGCACGGTGCTGCTGGTGCTGGTCGCCCTGCTGGCCAGCGTGCCGCTGGGCGTGGCCGCGGCGATCTACCTCAGCGAGTACGCGCCCGACAACTGGTTCACGCGCGCCATCAACCTGGCCATCATCAACCTCGCCGGCGTGCCTTCGATCGTGCACGCCCTGTTCGGCGTCGGCGCTTTCGTCATTTTCTTCCGCTTCGGCACCAGCATACTGGCCGCCAGCCTGACTCTGGCCATCATGGCACTGCCGGTCGTGATCGTGGCCACGCGCGAGTCGCTGCAAGCCGTGCCCGAGGCGTTCCGCGAGGCCTGCTGGAATATGGGCGCCACGCGCTGGCAGACCATCCGCCGCGTGGTGCTGCCGAACGCGGTCACCGGCATCCTCACCGGCGTGATCCTGGAAGTGTCGCGCACGGCCGGCGAGACCGCGCCGATCATGTTCACCGGCGCGGCCTTTTTCCTGCCCCTGCTGCCGCAGAGCGTGTTCGACCAGACCATGGCCATGTCGCTGCACCTGTTCGTCGTCTCGACGCAGGTACCCAACATGCCCTTACAGGTACCCTACGGCGTGGCCCTGGTGCTCATCAGCATGGTGCTGCTGATGAACAGCCTGTCGATCGCGCTGCGCATGTACCTGCGCGGCAAGAAGAAATGGTGATCGCCCCGCGGCCGAGGGCCGACAGCCCGGGACCGCAGGCGCCGGTCAAGCTGGGGGTGGAGAAGCTCTCCATCCGCTACGGCCACGACCCCGTGCTCGAGGACGTCAGCCTGGAAGTGCGCGAGCACGAGATTTTCGGCATCATCGGGCCGGCCAATGCCGGCAAGACCTCGTTCCTGAAGGCCGTCAACCGCATGGACATGTTCGACCGGAGCATGCACGTCGACGGCCGAATCGTCTTCAACGGCGTCGACGTGCACAAGGTGCGCAACGTCTACGGCCTGCGGCGCCGCATCGGCGTGGTGTTTCCGTTGCCGGTGGGCCTGCCGCTGTCCGTTTACGACAACGTGGCGCTGGCTCCACGGCTGGGCGGCGTGAAAAAGCGCGCCGAACTGGACGTGATCGTCGAACGCTGCCTGCGGCGCGCCGCGCTGTGGGACGAGGTGAAGGATCGGCTGAACTCGCTCGGCAGCATGCTTTCCGGCGGCCAGCAGCAGCGCCTGACGATCGCGCGCGCGCTGTCGCAACAGCCCGAGCTGCTGATGCTTGACGAGTTCTCGATCGCCGTCGACCCGGTGACCACGATGCGCATCGAGGACGTGCTGAAGGAACTCCGCGAGGAGGTCACCATCATCCTGGTGACCAACCTGGTGCAGCAGGCCCGGCGCCTGGCCGACCGCACGGCGTTCTTTCTCGACGGCCGCTGCATCGAGGTGGGCGCGACCGAGGACCTGTTCACGGGCGAGGTGCGAGACCCGCGTACACGCGACTACGTGGATGGGAGGTTCGGCTGATGGCGGCGCCCGCCCCGGGCCGGAACGTGGCCATCCACACGCGCAAGCTGAACCTCTGGTACGGCACCTTCCAGGCACTGTTCGACGTCGACCTCGACATCCGCCAGGGCATCATCACATCGATGATCGGGCCATCCGGCTGCGGCAAGAGCACCTTCCTGCGCAGCGTCAACCGGATCAACGAGCGGCTGGGCTATGTTCGCATCACCGGCGAAATCGACGTCATGGGCCAGAACATTTACGCCGACGAGGTGGAACTCATCCAGGTGCGCAAGCAGGTCGGCATGGTATTCCAGCGGCCCAATCCGCTGCCCATTTCGATTCGCGACAACGTGCTGTTCGGCCACCGGATCCACAGCGCCGGGCGCCGCGCGTCGAAGTCGGAAGAGGACGAAATCCTCGAACAAGCCCTGCAGGAGGTGCTGCTGTGGGACAAGGTCAAGGACCGGCTCGAGCGAAAAGCCACCGCCCTGTCCCTGGAGGAACAACAGAAGCTGTGCATCGCGCGCCTGCTGCCGGTAAAACCCACCGTGCTGCTGATGGACGAGCCCTGCTCGGCGCTGGACCCCAAAGGCACTGAAGCCGTCGAGGAACTCATCTGGGACCTGCGGGGCCAGTATACGATCCTGATCGTCACCCACAACATGGCCCAGGCCCGCCGCGCCAGCGAGGAATGCGTGTTCATGCTGATGGGCAAGGTGGTGGAGCACGGCGACACCGGCCAGATGTTCGTGACCCCGCGGCACAAGGAAACCGCCGATTACATCGAAGGCCGTTACGGCTGAGGCTTTGGGTCGATTTGCCCAATTTCCCTGGGGACGCCATTGAAGATCTCCGGTCGGCGGTGCACGCCGGTTTCAGCGGACGAATTGTGCGACCAGCAGTGCCCAGGCGATGATTAGCAGCGGCCCCAGCAGCCCGATCAGCAGCCCGCCGGGCCGCAGGTCGCGGGTCTGGATTTCGCCGGTCGCAAAGGCGACCGCATTCGGCGGAGTGGAAACCGGCAGCAGCAGGGCGCAGGATGCGCTGAGCCCGAGCACCAGGCACACGGTCAGCTCACGCCCGGGCAACAGGGCCACCGCAACCGGCACGATCAGCGAGACCGCGGCCGTGTTGCTCATGAAGTTCGACAACGCCACCGTCACCAGGGCCAGCACGGCGAGCACCAGCAGATCGCTGCCGAACCGGGTGAAGAACTCGAGGTGCAACGCCAGGCGTTCGGCCAGGCCGGTGTCGACCACGGCCGCGCCCAGCGACAACCCCCCGGCGACCAGCATCAGCGTGTCCCATGGCAGGCCCCGCACGTCGGCCGCGCCCAGCACCTGGGTCATGGTCAGCCCGACAATGGGAATCAGGGAGATTGCGGCCACGTGGATACCGTGCAGCGGGGTGGTCACCCACGCCGCTGCGGTCACCAGCACGATGCCACCGACGATAAGCCGCTCGCGCCGGCCGGGCAGGTCGGGCTCGACCGAGTCGTCGTCCAGCAACCGGATTTCGTCGACCGAGCACGGGTACAGCCGCAGCAGCACGAACCAGGCGACCACCACCAGGACCAGCGCCACCGGCGCGCCGACCATCATCCACTCGACGAAGTCGATCGCGTGCCCGAACTGCGCGGCGACGCCGACCGCGATGGCGTTGGGTGGACTGCCGATGATCGTGCCCATGCCGCCCACGGTCGCCGCCAGCGGGATCGCCACCAGCAGGGCCTTGCCGAACGGCTCGCCAGGGCCGGCCTGCCGCACCAGCGGCAGCACCGCCCCGATCATCAGCACCGTCGTCGACGTGTTCGAAATGAACATCGAGGCGATCGCGCTGGTCAGCATCACTGCCAGCAGCACGTGGCCCGGCCGGGTTCCCGCGGGCCGGATCGCCAGCATGAACAGGCGCCTGTCCAGGCCGGTGCGCGCCAAGCCCTCGGCCATGAAGAAGCCCCCCAACAGCAGCCAGATGACCGGGCTGGACCACGTGTTCACGTACGGCCGGACGTCCATGGGTGCCTCCAGCAGCAGGGGGGTGCCGAGCGCGAACACCAGATAGCCGATGATCAGCAGGCCGACCGCGAAGGCGGGCACCGCCTCGGTGATCCACAGCCCGACCGCCAGCAGGAACAGGAACAGCACCGCGCGCTGCTCCGGCGGCAGCGACGCCGTCAGGGCGGTCCAGGCCCACCAGGCGAGGAGCGCCACCAGCAGGAAGGAGAGGACACGGCGCAGCGCGTGCCGGCGGCCGGGGCGCAGGATGCGAATCGACGCCCGGCGGCTGTCCCGATACGCGAGTTTGTCGCCGGTCGGCTTGGGTGTGTCGGTCATTCGGCGCCTCGCCGGCTGCAATGGGGGTACGGCCGCCAGCCCGGGCGGCGCCGCCAATAGAATCTTTCGCCAACGCCCGGGCGATGTCCAGCGGCGGACCACGGGTACGAGGACGATGGTCAAGCGCGGCGAGGGTGGCGACGTATAATCGAGCCATGCCCCGCCCAGTCCCGACCACGGCCCGCAACGCGCCCTGGAACATTCTCCCGCCGTTGACCATTCCGGAGCAACGTCGCCGGGCGCACGTGCGTAGCTGCAGCCCGTTCGCAGAGGGGCTGATGGACCGGTTTCCGAACTGGGCGGAGGGGCTGGACGCGCCACGGCAACCGCAGGCCGAGCATCTGGCCGCCGCCGTTCGCGAACACGGACTGGAGCCGGGCCTGCGCCGCTTCCGCAACCGCGAAATGCTGCGCATCGTGTGGCGCGACCTGTGCGGTCTCGCGACGCTGGGCGAGACCTTCGCCAGCCTGACGTGCCTGGCCGAGTTCTGTTTGCAGGCAGCTTTGGATGCGCACCGGCGGCGCCTGGAGGACCGGCATGGCGTGCCGCGCGGCGCGGACGGCAGCCCGCAGTCCCTGTTCGTGATCGGCCTCGGCAAATTCGGCGGACACGAACTGAACCTGTCGTCGGACATCGACGTCATGTTCTGTTTTCCCCAGGGCGGCACATGCGACGGCCGGCAGGGCCTGTCCAACGACCAGTTCTTCACGCGCCAGGCGCGGGGTGTGATCGCCAGCCTGGCGGACATGACCGAGGACGGGTTTTGCTTCCGGGTGGACACACGCCTGCGGCCGTTCGGCGATTCCGGACCGCTGACCTCCAGCCTGGCCGCGCTGGAACAGTACTACCAGCGCGAGGGCCGGGACTGGGAGCGTTACGCACTCATCAAAGCGCGACCCGTTGCCGGCGACCTCGAGTCGGGCGGACAGCTGCTCGAGCAGCTGCGGCCGTTCGTCTACCGCCGCTACATCGACTACAGCTCGGTCGAGGCCCTGCAGGAGATGCACGCCAACGTGCAGGACGACGCCCGGCGCAAGGACCGCCTGGACGACATCAAACGCGGACCCGGCGGCATCCGTGAAATCGAGTTCCTGGTGCAGTGCTTCCAGATCCTGCGCGGTGGCCGCGAACCCTGCCTCCAGACGCCGTCGCTGGATCGCGCGCTAATCGAGATCCAGGCCCTGGGCCTGCTCGATGCCGAAGCCGTGAGCGAAATCCGCAACGACTACAGCTACCTGCGCCTGCTCGAGAACCGCATTCAGGCCCTGCGCGACCAGCAAACCCACCGCCTGCCGACCGGGGAGGATCGTGAGCGGGTCGCGCGAGCCATGTACGAGCCCAGCGTCGAAGCTTTGGAGTCTGGCCTCGACCGCACGCGCCGACGGGTCAGCGACCGCTTCCAGGCGATTTTTCCGGCCCGCGACACGCCGGCATCCGGCCGCCGCTGGGCCGAGCTGTGGCGCAGCCTGCGGGCCGGCCGCCAGGACAGCGATACCCACCCGGCCGTCGCCGACAACAACCCTCTGGCGCTGTTCGTGCGGCGCCTCGACCGGGTGGCGCTGAGCCAGCGCGCCCACCAGCGTCTGGACCGGTTCATGCCGGAACTGCTCGGCCGGCTGGACGGTCGCGCGCTGGCTGACGACACGCTCAACCGCGTGCTGGACCTGGTGCTCGCGGTATGTCGCCGCAGTGCCTACCTGGTGCTGCTGGTCCAGCACCCCAAGGCGTTCGATCGCATGCTCGAGCTGTTCGAACGCAGCGAGTGGATCGCCGACAAGGTCATTCGTTTTCCGGCCCTGCTCGACGAGTTGATCGATCCGCTGCTCGGCCGCCACCTGCCCGGCCCCGAGGATCTGGCACGCAGTGTCGCCCGCGTTCTGGACGCGGCGCCGGGCACCGAGGCGGTTCTGGAGGCCCTGAATTACCTGAAGCTCGCGACCGTGCTGCGCATCGCCGTCGGCCAGCTGCACGGCGGACTCGACGGCGAGACCGCCCGTGCCGCTCTGTCCGGACTCGCCGATGCCGTGTTGGCCGGCGTACTGGAGATCGCCCGCAGCGAGCTGGTCGAACGGCATGGCCGCTTCCCGGGCGAGCCGCGCGACGGGGCGCTGGGCATCATCGGGTACGGTTCACTGGGCGCGCGCGAACTCGGCTACGAATCGGACCTCGACATCGTGTTCCTGTTCGACGCTCCGCCCGATGGCGCGCAGTCCGACGGCGCCCGGCCCTTGCCGCCCGAACGTTATTTCGCGCGCCTGGCGCAGCGGGTCCTCAGCTTCCTGACCGTAATGACGCCGTCCGGCCGCCTGTACGAGGTCGACACGCGCCTGAGGCCGAACGGGCGGGCGGGCTCGTTGGTCAGCAGCATCGGCGCATTCCGTGAGTATCAGTCGAACGAAGCCTGGACCTGGGAGCTGCAAGCGCTGACGCGGGCGCGCTTCGTCGCCGGCGCCCCGCCCGTGGCCGCCCGGTTCAATCGGGTCCGCCAGGAAGTCCTGTGCCGGCAACGCGACGAGGCCGCGCTGGCGGCCGAACTGCGCGACATGCGGCAGCGGATGAACCGCGAGCACGCCGCCGACGAACACCTCGACCTCGGCACCTCGCCGAAACACCGCCCGGGTGGTCTGATCGACATCGAGTTTCTGGCTCAGCTGGGGGTGCTGTCCAATGCGCGCCTCTATCCCCGCGTCATCCAGGCCACCGGTACGCTGGCGCAACTGGCGGAATTGGAAGCGATCGGCTGGTTGTGCCCCGAGGATGCCGCGGAGCTGGCCGACACGATGCGGCGGCTGCGCAGCAAACGCATGATGCAATCCCTGCTCCGCGGCAGCGGCAGCGATAGCGGGGCGGAGGACAGCCCGGCGACAGCCCGTATCACGGCGGATCGGCTCGGACTGAAGCAAGGAGAAACGGAGTCGTAAGAAATGGCACGCCGGGCCGCAGCTGGCTTAAAATAGGCGGTCGAGCACGCCATCGATCAACCCCATCGACAGACAGGGAGCCTGCCAGTGACACACCCGACGGACGCCGCGGATTCCAGCCTGGGCAACGCGAACGCGGAGCGCCAGTACGAAGTACACCGGCAGGACCTGCCCCTGTCCTGCCCGACGCCGGAACAGAAGCTGTGGAACTCCCATCCCCGGGTTTACCTGCCGATCGAGGAAACGGGCACGGCCCTTTGCCCCTATTGCAGCGCGCGCTACCACCTGGTCGACTAGGGCCTGTTAACACGCCCTGGGTCCGCGCCGGCACGCACCGTCCCGATGCACCTTGTCCAGGTCCTGGTCTCCCTGAACCTGGGAGGGTCGGAATTCGTCGCGGTCGAACTCAGCGAGTTCGCCCTGGCTGCCGGCCACCGGGTCACGGTCATTGCGGAGGACGGCCCGCTGGGCGATCGGTTGCGTCTGAGCGGTGCACGTCATCTGGCCTGGCCGCTCGGCCGCAAGCGCCCGGCCACCCTGCGCGAAGTGTCGCGGTTGAGGCGATGGTTGGAAGCCGAGGGCCCGGACCTCGTGCACGCGCACTCCCGCCTGCCGGCCTGGGTTTGCCGCTGGGCGTTGCGCGGCTTGCCAGCGAAACGGCGCCCTGCCTTCATCACCAGCATGCACGGCCATTATTCCGTGAGCCGCTACAGCGCCGTGATGGCCGGCGGCGACCGCGTGATCGCGGTATCCGGGGCCGTCCGCGCCTACATCCTGCGCAACTACCCGGGCACGGACCTGGCGCGGGTGGTCACGGTGCCGGGCGGTGTCAGCCGGGACACGTTCCGCCACGGGTACCGACCGCCCCCGGACTGGTTCCACCGGGTGCACCGCGAATTTCCG
>Ga0268386_10004373_pt1 | contig 10384 bp, 8 predicted proteins | sample RVTome_15_FD_200260 | JGI IMG/M metagenome (GOLD analysis project Ga0268386, IMG submission 200260) | Soil microbial communities from uranium-contaminated site in the Upper Colorado River Basin, Wyoming, United States - RVT150D86... ... | reverse complement strand
CCCGGCGATTTAATCGCACTGGAAAATGAACATTGGGCACCTTTTATTAAATCTGCCATGGAAGCTGGCCATACCACTCAACTGGCCTGGGGAAATGCCACTATACTGGCACCTTCAGGACCAATGATCGAGGCGAACACTATATCATATGACATCTATCCCACCTTGTCCGGTGCCTTAACCGGTGGGTTTCCAGCAGATGCGGAAATTGAATTTCCTGAAGAAGGCCTGGATAAGATCAATGAAATCGAAATCAACCGACGTATTGATAATGTATACCAAAGGATTCAGGTTATAAGTGCCAGTCCACCGCAATAGGATTAGGTATGTTTCCATCCTGCTCCGGTACCTTGCCTGGTATCGGAGCTCTTTCAGGTTACAAATCTCAATCCAAAGCTTCCCTGGTTCTGGCCAATATTTCCTTTACCCTTTTTTTCAAACGCTCCGGTTCGATGATTTTGGCATAGTCACCAAACATCAGGTACCACCTTGGAAAGCCCTCGTCCAGATCCCTGGTCATAAAAGTCATTTCAACCTGATCATTTTTTATTTCTTCGGAAACAAATCCGTAGTATTTTCTGCTACTCCTTATGCGCCTGGCAACATCCTGGCCCACCAGTATCCGTATCTTGGTTTTATGACAGTCGTCATCCTTGGGAAAGTAATCGTCCAAAGTTCCATGAACCAATGTATTGTCAATATTTGTCCTCCTGATCTTATGCATCCTGTCTGTACGAAATTGCCGGTAATCATTTCGTAAATGACAATAGCCCATTACATACCAAAAATTATTCTGGTAAAAGAGACCTACGGGTTCAACCATCCTCTCCGAGAAATCATCGGATTGGACCGACAGGTATTTTAAAAACACCTGCTTTTTTTCGGCAATACTCTCAAAAAGTATTTCCAGTGCATCCGGTATGTTGTTGAAAATATCCTGAACCGGTCCGATGTGTATCTGGGATTCCAGATTTGATACCCAGTCCTTTTCCCTGCTGCTTAAAACCGATTTTATCTTAAACATGGCGGAATTGTGATAGCCTCCCAGGGTTTTATCGGTGAATTGTTGTACTAACTTCTCGGCAGCCACAAAGCTGCTGGCTTCCTCCCTGGTGAACATTATTGGGGGTAAACGGTACCCCTCCATAATGGAGTAACCTACTCCTGCTTCGCTTATTACGGGAACACCTGAGGTCTCCAGGCTCCGGATATCACGGTATATGGTGCGAAGGCTAACCTCAAATCGATCAGCCAATTCCTGAGCTTTTACTATTCGCCGGGATTGCAATTGGATGAGAATTGACACAATGCGGTCAAACCGATTTAAATTGGTACGACTCATGCAGTTGGGATATATATCAAAGATACCACTCAATATGAAAAAGCCCCGCAAAAGGGATATTTCTTAAACACTGCTGACAAACAGCTGTCATTACACCTGTTTAATTTTGATTTAAACTCAAAAACAATAAATATCATGAACTCATCAATAGCAGAAAAGAAACCGATAAATCAGGTCATTACCTCCACTGAACTCCTGGATCACTGGCAAGGACATCGCAGTCTTACCCGTCGAGTGATAAAAGCTTTTCCCGAACAGGAATTTTTTAATTATTCCGTTGGCGGCATGCGTACCTTTGCCGAAATGACCATGGAATTATTAGGTATTGCCGCACCCGGGTTAAGGGAAATCGTATCCGGAAAAACTTCTGAATTCAAGGAAAGTTTCGATCATAACAATAGCAAGGATAACATACTGAGATATTGGGATGAAACTACCGAGGAAATCAACAGGTTGTGGCCTCAAATCCCAACAGCGCGCTTTCATCAGGAAATAAAGATATTTGGACAATACGACGGTACGGTACTGTCTTCTATTCTTTATTTTATAGACAATGAAATACACCACCGGGGACAGGGATATGTTTATTTGCGGTCACTGGGAATAGAACCTCCGTTCTTCTGGGAGCGTTAGGCGGAATCACGGTAGCGCTGTCCGGATTTTGGCAGCGCTTTCCTACACACTCAAACCCACACCCACACTCAATTCGGGTACGTGTACCCGGCCTGAAGCCCCAATGGCAGTCCCAATAACCAGTATATCAACAGGAAAAGCGTCCAGATAACCAGAAAGGTAATACTATATGGCAGCATCATGGAGGTCAGTGTCCCGATACCGGTTTTCTTAACATATCGCTGGCAATAGACCACTACCAGGGGGAAATACGGCATTAACGGGGTTATGATATTGGAAGACGAATCACCTACCCGGTAAGCTGCCTGGGTGAGTTCAGCGGAAATCCCCACCTGCATCAGCATGGGTACAAAGATAGGTGCAATGAGCGCCCATTTGGCGGAAGCAGAACCAACGAACAGGTTCACGAAGGCAGTCAGTAAAATAATTCCAATGATTGTCACCTGACCGGGAAGCGCTAAAGATTTTAAAACAGCCGCTCCCTTTAATGCCAGAAGAGCCCCAATGTTGGACTGACCGAATGCATCAATAAAAAGTGCACAGAAAAAAGCCATTACGATATAGTAGGACATGCCTTCCATGCTTTTGGTCATGGTATCGATCATGTCCTTGCTGCTGGCAAATTTACCTGACAGGTAACCGTACACTATACCCGGCACCCAGAAAAGCAGGAATATCAGCGGCACAATTGAACGCATGATAGGCGCTGAGAAAGAAGTGAGTTCTCCGTTTGGACCTCTTAACGGGGAGGTTTCAGGGATCAATACCAACCAAAGCACTATCAGTCCCAATAACGCCACCCCGGTGGCGGCAAAAAATGACTTCCGTTCTCTGGCGGTCAGCGAATCCATTGCCGGAGGAGCTTCAGCATCCCCGTCCACCGGTGACTGCTCCAGTCTGGGTTCTATGACCCGGTCTGTCAGCAGCCAGCCAAGCCCTACGATCAGCAGACTGGAAGCCGCGGTAAAATACCAGTTGCACAGGGGATTCACCTGTACCTCCGGATCTATGATCTGGGCCGCCGGTTGTGTGAAACCCTGAAGCAAGGGGTCCAGGGCTGAGGGAAACGGGTTGGCGCTAAATCCACCGGAGACCCCGGCAAAAGCCGCAGCAATTCCTGCCAGCGGATGTCTGCCGGCGGCATAGAATATGATACCTCCCAGGGGAATTACCAGTACATAACCTGCATCTACCGCGGAATGGCTCAATATACCTACAAAGATGACCATAGGTGTAAGCAGTGACTTTGGGGTTACGCTTAACAGCAGCTTAAGACCGCTGTTGATAAATCCGGAATGTTCCGCCACGCCCACTCCCAGCATGGCCACCAACACCACCCCCAGGGGGGCAAAACTGGTAAAAGTGGTCACCATATTGGAAAGAAAACCAGCCAGGGCAGTTCCGGTAAGCAGATTTTTTACCGTAATGGCTTCACCTGACCGCGGGTCAATCTCTGTGAATACCACGGGAGCAAATAACCATGACAGTACCCAAACTATCACCATCGAAACCAGGAACAATACCGCAGGATCGGGGAGTTTATTGCCTACCTTTTCAATGCCATTCAGAAATTTGTCAATGATGGAGGTTCGTTTCGGATCGCTTTTAGCAGTCATGGTACATTGTAGTTTGTAGATAGTAGATAGTAGATAGTAGATAGTAGATAGTAGATAATAGAGATAGTAGATAAATTTAGAGTTTCGTTTTCATATGAAAGGCTTTAGGCTTTACAAAAGCGCGGATTCCCATTTCCGATAAGGTAAATCCAAATCCGGAATTTTTGCGGCCCGACCAGGGCAACCGGGGGCTGACCCGGTCACTGCAGTTCCAGTAAACCGTTCCAGTATTCATCTGACGCATTATTTGCAGGGCCTGCTCCTGGTCATCGGAAAATACTGCAGCAGTAAGCCCATAAGGTGTGTCCTTCATCAGGTCAATGGCCTGATCATCACTATCCACCTGCTGGATTCCAATAACCGGCCCAAATGATTCTTCGGTCATCAGTTTCATTTGATGGTTGGTATTTATTATTACCGTTGGTTGAAAGTAATATCCCTGCCGGGTTTCCGCTTTGCCTCCAGACAGGATCTTACCGCCTTTCGCCACCGCATCGTCCACCTGGTTTCGCAGAAATTCTATTTGCTGCTTGCGGGTCACCGGACCAATGAATACTTCCTCGCTTTGCGGGTCTCCCATTTTGAGCATCTTCACCTCTTTCACGAATTCATTTATGAAGTCATGATATACTTTACGGTGCACATAGATGCGCTCTACAGCACAGCAACTCTGACCGTTGTTGTAAAAAGAGCCTTCGACTGCGGCCATAGCAGCCTTTTGTATGTTTCGATTGTTGGCAGTTACGTAAACGGGGTCTTTTCCGCCCAGTTCCAGTTGACAGGGGACCATTTTCGCAGCCACCTGCTCATAGATAAATTTACCGGTGTTATAGGAACCGGTAAAGAAATAAGCATCCAAAGGCAGGTCCAACAATAACTTCCCGGCCTGGCCTGTTCCCAGCACTGTGGTAAACAGCCTGCTATCCAAACCTGCCTGCTGCCATAATTTCTGGATCTCCAAACCTGTCAGGGATGTGTATTCAGAAGGTTTATACATAACCGCATTGCCGGCAATAAGAGCTGGCACAAAAACATTGACTCCCACCAGGTATGGATAGTTCCATGCGGAAATATTGGCAATCACTCCCAACGGCTCATAAGATATGTACTCTCTCATTCCCCCCTCCCGGTAAACCAGCTCATCTGATAAAAGCTGATGGCCTTTTTCCAGAAAAAATGAGATGCGTGCACAGGCACCGTCGATTTCATTTCTCGATTGGGTTATGGGTTTACCCATTTCTGCGGTCAGCACTCCCGCCAGCTTTTGCTTGCTCTTTTGTAGCAAATCATTAAAATTAGCGGTTATTTTAACCCTGTCCGCCACAGGTGTTCTGCTGAACTCCCGCTGAGCCTCAAAAACTGATTGGTATTTTTCCCGTACACTTTCCTGGTCGTCAGCTTTAATATTTTTAATAACTCTTTCAGTAGCCGGATTTATGATTCTCATGCCTGCACAGCGTAATAAATTAACAGAAACTTAGAAAATGCCGGTATACCTGGTCCGGGTCGATCAGACCCTGGGGGTGGTGTTTGAAAAACTCAGGGTGCCACTGCACCCCCATCACCTTTCCTGGCTCCTCATCTTTTAAGTATAGGGCTTCAACCATATGATCATCAGCACTATATGCTATTCCTTCCAGGCGGTCTCCTAATTTTTTGACGCCCTGGTGATGAACGCTGTTAACCCAATACTCGTCCGCATGGCCATGAAGTTTTTGCATTAAACCTCCCTCCGGAAATTCCAACCGGTGCCTGATCCGGTCATACTCAACCGCACAACGGTGTTGAACCTGACTGGTGAACTGGGTGGCAATATCCTGGTACAGGGAGCCTCCAAAATAAACATTCAGGAGCTGCATGCCACGGCAGATACCCAATATGGGTTTCCCATGTTCCATGGCAAAATCCATTACCTTTAATTCGTAATCATCCCTTACCGGATCACCCGGCCAGTTACTGTTGGGCAGGTGGTCTTCTCCATAGGAATAGGGTGAAATATCAGTACCACCCTGAAATACAAAACCGTCGAACGTTGACAAAAATTCAGGAAGCTCTTGCTGACCTAAATTTGGGATCAATACCGGGTAGGCGCCAAACCGGTAAAGATACTGGGCCATGTCCTGTTCGATGTAGTTCAGGGTTTTAGGCCCGAAGACGGTCCGATTTATATCCGGATAGATAAAGCAGGCTGATACTCCGATCTTTTTCATCCCAGTGCTTTTTGATAGACTGACAGTATATCCTGGTAGCCTGCCGGCCTGGGATTCAGGGGAAGACAAAAGTCTGCCGCTGCCAGCTCTGAAAGTTCAGTTATATGCTCTTCCCTAACTCCGCATTGCCATAAATTTACCGGCAAATTCAACCTTTCATTGAACTCCAGCAAGGCTTTGGGTATGACCTCTCCATCCTTCAAACCCATTTGTTGGGCCATGCGGTTAAATCGCTCTTCAGAGCCCTTTTGATTATACTGTAACCCATAGGGCAAGTTAACTGCATTTGCCAGCCCGTGATGCATATCCAGAAGTGTGGACAAAGGATGTGATAAGGCGTGCACGATCCCCAAACCCTTTTGGAATGCCACTGCCCCCATTAGAGAAGCCAGCATCATCTCACTCCTGGAGGCTGCATCCTGTTTATGTACTGCCCTTTCCAATGCTTTCCATATCATTCTGATTCCTTCCAGGGCGATCCCGTCACACATTGGATTATATCCTCTGGCCAGGAATGCCTCCATGTGGTGCGCCAGGGCATCCATACCGGTGGCTGCCGTCACTGCAGGAGGCAGTCCATAGGTCAGTTCAGGATCAGCAAAAACGAAACGGGCCATCAAAGTGGGATGAAACAAAATGCGCTTGCGTTTACTTTCATCTTCAGAAATGATGGCAGACCTCCCCACCTCGCTACCGGTGCCGGCGGTGGTAGGTATGGTAATGAAATGCGGGATTGGCTGATTTATCAGGCTGCTGCCTCCCATGGTATCATCATAATCGAAGAGGTCACGATCATGATTAATGCTCAGGGCTACCGCCCTGGAAACATCCAGGGCAGCCCCGCCTCCCAGGCCTATAATGCTGTCACAATCATCTTCGAATGCGGCTCTGCCTTTCAGTACATCGGATTTAACAGGATTTTTTCTGATATCCGCAAACACTGCCGGACTCAATCCACTTTGCTTCAGGGTGTCCACAATTTTTTTGAAGAACGGAAGCTCCCGGATCAGGGGATCAGTTACGATGAGCGGTCGATTGAGAGCGTTTTCCTTAAGGTAATCCGGTAGCTGTGCTACAACTCCTGCTCCAAAACTGATGCGGGTGGGGAAACTAAAACTATACATTCCTCAAATAATCTCAAAATATCTCTTCAACTCCCAGTCCGTTACTGCCGGGGCAAACTGCCGGCACTCCCATAACCTGGTTTTTATAAAATGATCCACAAAGTCTGCACCAAACAATTCCCTGGCAATATCGGATTGGTCCATTTTGTGTGTTGCTTCCGGTAATGAGGAAGGCAATGTACCAAATTTGTCATCCCGGTAACCATTACCCACAGTGGGCGCCTGATCTAAACTCAGTTCTTTTCTGATCCCGTAAAGTCCTGAGGCCAGGGCCGCTGACATAGCCAGGTATGGGTTGACATCAGATCCAGGTACCCTGGTCTCCAGCCTGGTGGATTTTTCACTTCCGGTTATGGCCCGTAAGGCGGTAGTGCGGTTATCAACCCCCCAGGTTACAGTGGTAGGGGCCCAGGCCCCCTCCACCAGGCGTTTAAAGCTGTTTATATTCGGTGCATACATGGGTAAAATATGAGGCAGACAATGCAATTGACCTGCAATATAATGACTCATCAGTTGACTGATATTGTTTTCTCTTTCGCTATCATGAAATAGGTTCTGCTTCAGGTCCAAATCCCACAAGCTTTGATGAATATGTCCACCGCATCCCGGATATTTTTGGTTCCATTTGGCCATGAAACTGGCCATGATCTGGTGCCGGTAGGCAATTTCCTTTACCCCGGTTTTAAACAAACAGGCGCGGTCTGCCGCTTCCAATACGTCGGAACAGGCAATAGCCGCTTCATAGACACCAGGACCGGTTTCTGTATGAATACCTTCCAGGGGAACCTCAAACTCCTGAAGCAGGTCGAAAAGGTCATTAAAGAAATCGCTTTTCATAGAACTTCTAAGTATGCTGTAACCAAACATCCCGGGAGTAATCGGACGAATGTCCATAAAATTTTTATGGTGTAATTCCTGTGGGGTTTCCTGGAAATTGAACCATTCGAACTCCTGGGAGAATACCGGCCTTATTCCTGAAACCAGGCAGGCTTCCCTGATATTTTTGAGCAGACTGCGTGGACAAATGCCCAGTTGATTGCCTTCTTCATCACAGAAATCACCCATGACAAAAGGCAGCTGGTGATCCCAGGGAATTTTTCTGAAAGTAAGCAGATCAAGCCTGACCTGCGCATCAGGGTAGCCTGTGTGCCAACCGGTGTACCGGGTATTGTCATATGCAGAATCTGCAGAATCCCAGCCAAATACCACATCACAGAAACCAAATCCCTTTTCCATTATGGAGAGGAACTTTTCTTTACTGACTATTTTGCCACGCAATATTCCATCCACATCGGTTATGGCAAGTTTTACTTTCCGGGACGGGCTTTCTTTGATGGCAGCTAATACCTGCTCAGCCGACTTTTCAGAATAATTACTCATGAGATACTAATCAATTCCGGTCAAATTTATTGATTCAATGAATTCAAACAAACCTTATGATCTCGTATATCTATCTCGGTAACTGATATCAGATCTCTGAGATCTAAGATCTGATATCTAAGATCTTATCTGCGCTACAAAAAAATAAAAATACCCATACGCCACCATCAGCATTCCCCCATAAACCAGCGTCAACCATGGGTTGTACACGATCATAGCCACCAGTGCCACGGAGGCGATAACCAATGCAACCGCCGGAAACCAGGGGTAAAAAGGAACCCTAAACGGCCGGCTTAATTCAGGTTCCTTACGCCGTAACGCAAACAGGGACAGCATTGCCACAATATAAAGGGTCAGGGCCCCGAAACAGGCTATGGTAATGATTTCCCCGGTCCTGCCGGTCAGTAAGGCCACAATCCCGATCAACATGTTAAAAAGCAGCGCGTTTGCAGGGGTTCTGAACTTCGAATGGACCTTTCCCAATCCTTTGGGGGCAAAACCAACCCTGCCAAACTCAAAGGTGGCCCTGCCGGCAGCCAGAATAATTCCGTGAAATGAGGCCACCAGTCCCACCAGTCCTATGGTAATCAAAAGATGAAACAGAAAATGTCCCTCCCCAACTACCTGCCGCAGGGCCAACGGCAATGGCCGGTCCGATGCCTCAGCGCCGGGATATGGAAAAACCACTGCCTCCCAGCCCCCTACTCCTACCGATGACAGGAATGTCAGTATACAAAGTATGACCAGGGTCAGTATTGCAGACCCAAAACCGATCAGTACATTCTTTTGCGGGTTGATGGTCTCTTCGGCCACATTGGCCACTCCTTCTATGGCCAGGAAAAACCAAATGGCAAAGGGGATGGCCGCGAAACTACCCTGAAAACCATTAGGTAAGGCATTCAATTTCAGATTGTCATACTCAAAATGAGGCAGGGTAACCCCGGCAAAGATCAATAACTCAACCACCGCCAGCACCGTGATGATCAGCTCAAAAGTGGCCGCCGCTTTTACTCCATAAATATTGAGGGCGGTAAATAATATGTAGGACAATATAGCCACGCCTAGAATAGGCACTGTGGGGGCGAATAATTGAAAATAGGCCCCCATAGCGAAAGCAATAGCCGGGGGTGCAAAGATAAACTCAATATTCTGGGCCATACCGGCCAGAAAGCCCCACTTCCTGCCCAATGCCCGGTGTGCATAGTCAAAAGCCCCTCCGGCCTTAGGGATGGCGCAGGCCAGCTCGGTATAGCCAAAGGTAAAGGTGACATACATCACTATGATGAACAGGGTTGATATGGCCATACCCCCTGTACCCCCTTTTTCCAGGCCCAGGTTCCAGCCGAAATACATCCCAGAAATCACATAGCCCACACCAAGCCCCCATAACATCAGCGGCCCTAATGTCTTTTTAAGGGTCTGGTCAGGTGTTTGGTTCAATGCAAAAGGGTAATCATAAAAAATTGGAGGGAAAAGATAATAAAATTATAACATGATATCATATCATAGGGTAAGGAATCAGGGCACGGTAAGTCTTCAATATGGTTTTCTGGGAAAAACCCAGGGTAAATAACAGGTAAAGGCAGTAGTATACCAGCTGCAACCGGTAAGGTCCGTTCCTGCGGTACTTGCGGGCAGAGGTAACCACGTAATCAGGCAATACCACAAACGAACCGACCCTCTCTAACCTGACCACCAGATCCTGGTCTTCGAACAATTTTAGTTCCTCTTTAAATCCTCCAACCCTAAAAAATGCGTCCCGGTCCACGAACAGGCTTTGGTCTCCATATCGGAATACCCGGAAATTAAATCGGGTAAACCAGCTGTTGGCAGCTAAAAACCAGTGATCCCAGTTAAATTTCAACCGGAAACACCCGCAAAGGCATCCTGAGACAACGGCCAGCCGGATACTTTTGGCAAATTCCCTGGGAGGAAATGTATCTGCATGAAGAAAATACAAAATGGTTCCTGTTGCTTTGGCTGCACCTATATTCAACTGCACCGCCCGGTTTCGAACCGCACTGGAAATTACCCTGGCCCCTGTCCCTGAGGCCAGGACCCGGGTACGGTCATCACTAT
>Ga0268386_10004372_pt1 | contig 10384 bp, 9 predicted proteins | sample RVTome_15_FD_200260 | JGI IMG/M metagenome (GOLD analysis project Ga0268386, IMG submission 200260) | Soil microbial communities from uranium-contaminated site in the Upper Colorado River Basin, Wyoming, United States - RVT150D86... ... | reverse complement strand
GCAATCGCAGGGCTCGTGACCCTGGCTATCGAGATCGTTTATCGCCATGCGGCGCATCCGTATTATATGTGGCATGCCATGCCGTTGTTCGATCTGATCTTCGGCTTTATCGGCTGCGCCGTCATTATTTGGGTCTCAAAATGGCTCGGTCACGCCTGGCTGCAGCGCGAAGAGACGTATTACGGAGACGAGCAGCCATGAGTCCTCTCCACCCCGGCTTTCTCCTATTTGCCACGGCTATCCTCGTGGCGCTGACCCGAGGGGTATGGCGCCAATTGGTATTACTCGCAGGAACAGCGTTCGCCCTATACAGCGCCTGGCATCTCGGATTCGATACGACGTTGACGTTTGCCGTTCCGGGCTACACCTTGGAGCTGCTACGTGTGGATGCCCTTAGTCACGTTTTTGGCCTTATTTTCAGTCTCATAGCCGGTATCGGATGTCTCTATGCCTTGCACGTCCGCCACGGCGGCGAACATGCAGCGGCGTTGATCTATGCTGGCGCCGCCCTGGGCGTGGTGTTTGCCGGAGATCTGATCACTCTGTTTGTCTTCTGGGAATTGATGGCGGTCTCATCCCTATTCGTCATCTGGTACGGCAACACCGCTCGCGCCCAGGCGGCAGGACTGCGCTATCTTCTCGTCCATACCTTCGGCGGCTCCCTGCTGCTCTGCGGTATGTTAATTCACGTGGCAGCAGGCGGCGATCTCACCGTGCAGGCGTTAACCGCAAATACTCACGGGGCGGCGTTCTGGCTCATCCTCATCGGAGTGGCAATCAACGCCGCAATTCCCCCCCTGCATGCCTGGCTCACCGACGCTTATCCGGAGGCATCGGTCAGCGGTAGTGTGTTTCTCAGTGCGTTTACCACGAAAACCGCCGTCTACGTCCTCATTCGGCTTTTTCCCGGCGCTCCCATTCTGCTTTGGTTCGGCGTCATTATGACCTTATATGGCGTCGTCTATGCAGTGCTCGCCAATGATATCCGCAACCTCTTGGCCTATCACATTGTCAGCCAGGTAGGCTATATGGTTGCCGGGGTGGGTATGGGAAACGCGTTTGCCCTCAACGGATCAGTGGCGCACGCCTTCTGCCACATTCTATATAAAGCCCTTTTGTTCATGGGAGCCGGCAGCGTGATCTACGCCACCGGTAAACGCAAATCAACTGAACTCGGGGGGCTTGCCAGGGCTATGCCTCTCGTGCTCGTGCTCTATATGGTCGGTGCGGTATCGATTTCCGGCTTTCCGCTCTTTAACGGCTTTATCAGCAAATCGATCATTATTTCGGCTGCGGCTAAAGAACATCTCCCGATCGCCGAGCTGTTGCTGACGTTAGCCAGCATCGGCACCTTTCTCTCCATCGGCCTTAAATTGCCATATTTTACGTTCTTTGGGCCCGACCGGGGTCTGCAACCGCATCGCGTCCGCTCCAACATGCTTCTGGCCATGGGAATGGCCGCGGTCTGCTGCGCCGCTTTAGGAGTATTTCCGAATTGGCTATACGTTCGCCTACCCTTTGATGCGACGTATCATCCCTACACGGTGGAGCACGTGATATCCTCCTTACAACTTCTCCTCGGTGCCAGTCTCGGATTCTGGTGGCTGTTGCCGAAACTCAGGGGTGAAACGGCGATCAACATCGATACCGATTGGATTTACCGCAAACCCTTAGGTCCTGCTTTCGATTTGGTCGTCAGCATGTCCCGTCGGGCTGGTGCCAGACTCGAAGCTATGCGCCTGAGTCTACTCCGCTCCCTCACGCCGTATTTGCGGAATCCGTTCTGGCTTTTTATGCAATTCGGGCTGCCGCCACCATTACCTAACGGCACATCGCAACCCCCCATGGCATATAACGAAAATACATATCGGCTACCCATTGGCGCCACTGTGCTATGGATTATGGTTTGTTTCTCCCTCGCCGTCCTCTATCTCCTGATGTGAGTGTGCAGACCCAGCGGCTTCTGCTATACTACGCGTCAGCACTTAAAACTTGGAAAGGCCGCCGTCATGCCGCAGACTGTCTCCCTCCACAACCCGCCGCGCTACAACAATTTCACAACACATTTGCGCCAGACCTTCGGATGCCGGGTTCATAAGGTTTCGATCGATGCCGGCTTTACCTGTCCCAATCGCGATGGCAGTGTCGCTATAGGCGGTTGCATCTATTGCAACAATGCCAGCTTTAGCCCCGGTAATAAACGCCTTTCGGTCACCAAGCAGTTAGAACAGGGCAAACCGTTTTTGCGGCGGCGATACGGCGCCACGAAGTTTATCGCCTACTTCCAAGCCTACACCAACACATATCGCGACATCGAGCATCTGAAATGCCTCTATGATGAAGCGCTGGCCTGTGAGGACATCGTCGGCCTATCGATTGGGACACGCCCCGACTGCGTGGCCGACGACGTGCTCGACCTTCTGGCAGACTATGCCTCCCGGACGTATCTGTGGCTCGAACTCGGTCTGGAATCCGGACATGATCAGACCCTAGCGTTGCTCAACCGGGGTCATACGGTCGACGCCTTCGATGATGCCGTCAACCGCGCCCAACTGCGCCATCTGCGTCTGTGCGCCCATATCATTCTTGGCCTGCCTGGCGAAACGACAGACGACATGCGAGAGACGATTCAACACTTAGCGGACCTGCGCCTGCATGCCGTGAAGCTGCATCACCTGCACGTGGTGCGGCACACTGTATTGGAAAAGATGTATCAGCGTGGCGAAGTGCCCCTCCTCAGTCTCGACGACTATGCCGCTCTGGTGGTCGATTGCCTTGAATATCTTCCTCCCGAGATGATCATCATGCGCTTAATGGGCGATGCGCCCCGCGCAATGCTCGTCGCGCCCACCTGGTCTCAAGACAAACAAGCCGCGCTGCAATGTATCGAGCGCGAACTTCAACGTCGCGACACTTATCAGGGCAAGCATTGTCTTAGCCAGATATAACACAACGTAATACAACTTACGGGCACAATATTTGTCCTGCAGGCGATGTTGTTCCGCACATCTGACCTTTTGACCTCACCACTGATATCGTATCATCTTATTCTGTGTTCGTTTACACTTTTTTATGTTCTTAAACTTAAGAAGTTTTGTACTATTTTCATGAGCCATTCACTACCTATTCATTATTTTTTCATTTTCATTTGCTAGACTAAACTATAAGACGGCAGCGCTCTATGACCTGGTAAATCTGCTGACCTCCATAAACGCGCTTAACCGGCTCATAAAACGCAGCGGGTCAGGAACAGGGCACGCGGGTAAGCCCTACTGACCCACCCCTGGGGGGTATACCTGGCTTCCCTGCCCCCCAATCCTTCCCTCCCTACAGGTAATCTCCTCCTCCTGTAGGGAGGGTTGCGATGCCGTATACTACTTCAAGCCTCAGTCCGCGGCGTGGGCAAAAAATAGCCGAGAAGCAACACATTCAAATGCAGCAAGAATAACTTGTTCCAGGCGATTGAGGCCTCTAAAGCTTGTGCGGCATCGTCCAATTCGTCCATGAGCAGATGGGCAAATGTCGTTTGCGCCAAACTCATGGCTCCCACCATGAACTGTGGCGGGATGGAGCCCCCCGGGCCATTCGTACGGTGACTGTGGGAAATCCCCACCGCCAATAGATAATAGAGAAAATCATGCGTCATGGCGACTTCAGCCGTTTCGCGTAACCAGCGTCCCAAGCTATGCTTGCGCCGCTCCAGCCGATGCTCGTCGGGGCTGCCGTCGTCTTGAAGAAAAAACCGGGCGGTATAGGGAAACTGCAAAAAATGCTCATACAGCGCTGACGTGATCGCACGTTCATGTTTGAGCACATGCGGTGCCGTGCGGCGAATGGCGTCCACATCGGCGTCATTGAGTCCCACGAACTCAATCAGCTCGTGGACAAACCCTTCCATGTCAGCGCCGGGATGAGCGCGTGGCTGACTGGCCATATGTCCTCCTCGGACGGTTGCCCACTCGACTTAGATATAGTTATAGATCTTCATCAGCTTTTCGACGCTAAAATCCGGTGCCTGGCAGGTGTCAATAATGCGGCGTTCGTTGGCTGTAAGCTTATCCACCGCCGCTGGGATCTGTGCGGCAATATCGTGCGGGATCACCTGGACGCCGTGTTGATCGGCATGAATCAAATCGCCCGGATTGACCACCATGCCGCCAACACTAACGGGCACATCAATGGCCACCAGATGCACGTATGCATGCGAGACGAGAACGGTGTTGGCAAAGAAGTGAAAATCCAGCGCCCGGACTTCGTCCATATCGCGCACGCCGCCATTGGTCACCAGACCGGTACAGCCCAAAGCTTTATGGATATTGCCCTGCACTTCACCCCAAAACGAGCCTATGGGCCGGGCATCACTATCTTGCATCACCACCACGCGGGGCGCCGGAATCTCCAACACTTTGCGCCACCAATCGGGGCGCGATACCGGCGCCGGATTGGGGGGCTGATGATCGGCGGCAATAATCGCCGTGCAAGCATAGCCCACCATCACCCCCATGTCCGGAAACATACAGCGGACATCTCCATTCATAAATCCGGTATTCCACGGACGCACATTAAACGTCTCAATCGCATTGGCAACTGTCGGTGCATCGTATTGCCGTAGCTGCTCCAATAGCTCTGCAGGATGTGTCGTCGCCATAATGCTATGCTCTCCCTATTATCATTTATAGCCATCTATGCGAGGATCAGTTCCTCGCCCTAGCCTCGCGCTCCAGGCAATGGGTTGACTCGATAGTGGGTAGGGACAGGGCGCGTTGCCCAAAGGCACGTTTCCCCATCCCCCCCGTTAGCCCGGATTATTCATGAGGCCTAAATCCGTTCATGGGATTCACTCCACAATGTCCTATCATAGGACTTTCAAGCACCTCAATCATAGGAGTGAACCCGCATGAACGTTGCTAGCCCCAAAGCATACACGATCCCAGATGTCGATTCGATGGCAGACAATATCAAAAGCCCGCTTCACTTGCCACCACTCAAGGACAAAGCCATCCTCGTTGTAACTTTGCACGGATAGTGGGTTCTTGCCCACTTTACGTGCAAAGTTACACCCAGCGCAACCAGATTAACGCCCTATGAGGCTCTGTTTGCAGTGTGCAAGACTAGGCCCTAGCAGGCGTGTAGGGTATACTATCGCGATAACTGCTGCAGAATAGGGAGCCCATGGCGCTGCAGCCGGCAAGACGCCAATCGGATGGTGAGGCAACCATGACAGCCCATGTCGTCGTCACTGGAGGAGCCGGATTTATCGGGTCACATCTCTGCACGCGTCTCTGTGCAGAGGGCCATCAGGTCACGTGTCTCGATAATTTTGACGATTTTTACGATCCGGCGATCAAAAAAGACAATCTACGGCACTTAGAACAAGTTGCAGCCGATCGGATCACATTCCGGCATGGGGATATTCGACATCTGGACGACCTGCGACCCCTCTTTCGCGACCACCCGGTTGATGCGGTGATTCATCTCGCCGCGCGTGCCGGGGTGCGGCCGTCGATCGAACAGACGCTCCTCTACGGCGAGATCAACATTCAGGGCACGCTCAATATCCTGGAATGTTGCAAGACGTTCGGCGTGCGGCACGTTCTCTTCGGCTCCTCGTCGTCGGTCTACGGCGAACGCACGCAAGGGCCGTTTGCCGAAAGCGACGACGTCAACACACCGGTTTCCCCCTATGCCGCGACAAAACGGGCCGGGGAATTGCTGTGTTACACCTATGCGCATCTCTACGCGATGCGCATTGCCTGTCTGCGGTTCTTCACGGTCTACGGACCTGGTCAGCGTCCGGATCTGGCGATTCACAAGTTCGCCCGCTTGATGGCCCAAGGCGAGGCCTTGCCGATCTATGGCGATGGCTCGTCGCAGCGCGATTATACGTATGTCGATGATATCGTCGATGGCATTGTGCGGGCCTGGGACTGGTTACAACACGGTCCGACCGATGCCGGGGTATGTGAGATTTTTAACCTGGGGGGTTCTCATCCAACTCCTCTGCGAGAACTCATTCGGCTCCTAGAGGCGGCGCTCGGCTATTCGGCAACGCTCGATTGGCAACCTGTGCAGCCCGGCGATGTTCCCATCACCTATGCCGACCTGAGCAAATCCGAAGCGATGCTCGGCTATCATCCCCAAGTCGACATCGAAACCGGGCTCCAACACTTTGCCGACTGGTTTTTGCAGCAGCATACTCAGGTTTAACACCCGGACAAAAGTAGCTAGGCGCTAGGGCGCGGTCGGAGCCGCGTGGCAAGCGCCAGTGTCCTGTCGGTCGATCAGGGTACGGCACAACACTGCGCCTGACTCTGTACATTCAAAGCTCATTACTACTCGCTCTATCCCCAGGGTGAGGCTCGCATTCGCCGGATGAATGCGCTGGATACGGGACCATGCGGTCAGGCGTCCCGGTATGGGGTAGAGACGGCAAAAACGCTGCGCCAGGCGAGCGAGGATACTGCGTTTCAAGCTGGGCCGATGCACGCGTGGCACGGCAATCCAACGGACATTGTGCAGATAAGACTGAAGCAGCACGGCGCGGATCGTGCGCGGAAACAGCATGGACGGCGCCAATGCCTGTGACGAGGCGTCTGCAGAGGCCATCTCCAGGCGGTAGCGCACCGCATAATTCTTCCGGTCAATCCAGTTGAATAACTGATAATCCTGGGCAATTCCGGCCATCCACAAGATGGCGTAAGCCGGTTTGTGAATCTCACCGACGACAGGAAGGCGGCGCATCATCGCCAGCGTCAGCAGCACGAGGAAAATCAAGGCCAGCCGGCCACTCCAACGGCTGCGTGGCCGCACCCGAATCGGGTCATTCCCAGCGTCGAATCGCCTCAAGCCGTGCATGATTTCCTGGCGGAAAAACAAGACTGCCGTGGCCATCAGGGCGAGATTGGCAAACGGTATGCGCAGGGTCGCGATAATCCCAAGATGAAATCCGAGCTGCGCCACCAGACCGCACCACTTCAGCAGGCGCACCCGGTGCTGCATGAGCATGAAGGGCAAGAGCGGCTCCAGAACGAGAAACAGATAATTCGCCACCCGTAACAGCGGCAATGCCTCCGGTCCCCAGAAGTCCGGCATGTACGCAATTGGCAAACGCAAGACGGCATACACGGCGAACCCCTCGCGCCACAACGCGCTTTCAAATTTCCACAATCCGGCGACGAGATAGATCAGCCCAACGTTGGCGAGAAAACACCGCAGGCTAACACCGGGAACCTGCACCTGACACCAGTCGGCCAGGCATCCCCGCCGTTGGCGCCACCCCGTCCCGAAGGCCAGCGTATGCCCGACCGGTAGCAGCAGCAACCAAAAGAGCAACAGATGCATGACGGCATCGTCCACATACATGACGACGAAATTCCACCGATAGGCGGATACCGCCAAGACAAAGAGCACGCCCGCGCAGAGTTTCACGCGATAGCCCAGCACGATGCCCAAGGCGCCGACACAGGCCAGACTAAAGACACCGTAGAAGAACCACGCGCCAACCCCGGGATGAAACAGACTCAACCGGGTAAACCAATAGATGCGCTGCAGCAACCCATGATCCAGCAAGCCCTCCGGACTGCTAAATTCTGGCACTTGCTGTAATAAACTGAAAAAATACACGCCGCACAGAAGGCCGGCCAGGATGCGGAAGAGGTCGAGAGGAAGCGCGTGGACATCACGGCACAACCAGGCTTGCCAGCGCTGAGCCGCCTGGCCGCCCCATATCTGAGGCCCGTATCGGGGTTGGACAGACTCGCTTGCGTGGTCGATGGGCTCGGTCATATTCGTGCAGAAACCGCTAAGATATGAAAAGGGTATGATACCGAGAGGCGGCCACGCGCCGGCTGGCACCGGCGCGCTGCACAACAGGTGCAAAAGGCCCTTTGCAGACGGCCAGTTCAGACGGCGAAATCAGCCCACCGCCTCCACATCGGCACTATCAATATCAACCGCCACGGATTTCTGAATGAGATCCACATTAATGACGAATCGGAAATGCCTTTTCTTTTCAACCAACACCCCTTCAGCACCAGCTAGAGGACCCCGTTTCACCCGCACCATCATACCTTCTTTGATATACGGATGCGGATCATAGGGTAAGCGATTCTCGATCATGGCGCGAATCGCTTCGATCTGCTCCTCGGGCACGGGCTCCGGTGCTCCCGTGAGCCCGACGAGACGCACAACCCCCACGGTTTGGAGCACCTGCAATCGATCTTGGAGCGCAAAATGCCCGAAAATATAGCCGCTAAACAAGGGGACTTCGACCATCTTGACCCGGTCTTTCCAGATGCTCCGCTTCAGATGTAACGGCAACAGATGGGTGATGCCTTTGGCGCCAAACTGGTCCCGGACCACTTTTTCATGTCGTGACCGGGTATGAATGGCATACCAGAAAGGTTGTTGCGTGTCCACTTCTGTCATCGTCTGCACGTCCCTCAACGCAAGTTCCTCCCCTTCTGTACCACGACCACCTTGCCGCAGTAATTAACTAGCGCACAAGGCATGTTACAAATTGCATTATAACATATTTGTCCTGATCAACATGGGCAACCGATTTCGCCTTCAAAGCGCAACCATTCCGGCACACGAACTAGTCGTGCAACGGAGTTAAACGTGAAGGCAAAAAAGTGAGGCTTGGGTTCGCCAGCGGCTAGGTGGAGATGAGTTCGAACCTCACCTCCCCAATTGCTCGCAGTATCGGAGCCCACTTGGCAATACTTGAATCAGCGACCGTCAAGAAGCGCTTCTCAGAAGGGGGGAGCCATGCCTCTTCACACCGGGGATTGGGAGTCGACCGCACCCCAATTATAGATGATGCTGGCGATACGTTCGCTCGCTTTACCCTCCCATAGCGGTGGCACACCGCCCGATTTGAAGGTACCGTTCAGAATGTGCGCCATTTCCGTCTTGAGCCGCTGCATGTCACGGCCGACGAGCACATTGCTACCGACCTCTATCGTGACCGGACGTTCGGTATTCTCCCGTACCGTCAAGCACGGGACGCCCAAAAAAGTACTCTCTTCCTGAATGCCGCCTGAATCCGTGATAATCGCTGCCGCCTGACGCTGCAACGCCAAAAACTCCAAGTATCCGAGTGGATCGAGCAACCGCAAGCGGCTCGTCTCCGTCAGCGTGAGACCATAATCGTGAATACGCTGGCGCGTGCGCGGATGTACCGGAAAAATAATCTGCAATTCCGCGCTGAGGTCATCCAGCGTGCGGATAATGCGCTTGAGCATGCCGGGCTCATCGACATTGGAAGGCCGATGCAGGGTCACCAAGACATACCGCTCGTCAAGGTGCTCAAGGTCCGGTAGACGCGCGGCAGCCAACAACCGCACCAGGGTATCAATCATGACATTGCCAACCAGGTGAATTTTTTCAGACGCAATGCCTTCCCGCATCAAATTCGCATCCCCATCCGCCGATGGGGTGAAGAGTAAATCGGCCATTTGATCGGTGAGGAGCCGATTGATTTCTTCCGGCATCATGCGGTCGAAAGAACGCAAACCCGCTTCGACATGACCAATAGCAATACCCATTTTGGAACACACTAACGATGCGGCAACGGTCGAGTTGATATCCCCGTAGACCAATACGAGATCTGGTCGTTGTTCGAGAACCACCGTTTCAAACCGGCGCATGATCTCTGCCGTCTGCACCGCATGGCTGGCAGAACCCACTTCGAGGTCGACATCCGGACGCGGCAAACCCAATTGCTGAAAAAACACTTGAGACATATTTGCATCATAGTGTTGGCCCGTGTGAACCAATACCTGACGAATCGTTTCGTAGGCGGCCAATGCGGCCATCACCGGCGCCGCTTTCATAAAATTCGGACGCGCTCCAACCACGTGCAAAATCAACATGATGACATCCTTGCCCATCCGGAGGACATGAGTTGTAGTACGCACCAGCTCTTCTTAAGAACTATTGCGGGTTCACCTTCACTGTGTCAAGGGTTGGATCTCTGTCCAAATCGGATACCCGCGTCGGCAGACTGTTACAGACTTGCCCCCGTCAGCGTTTCGTGATAGAGCAACTACAGTTCAATACCAAAACAATATTAAATTTGGATTAAATTCAGAGAGCGTTCCCCTGGATCGGTGATCATGCCCAATCCACACCGGCATCAGACCCTCGTTTTCGGAGCAACCCATGGCTTCTCACAATACCAACCTTGCCTCGGCCGTCCAATCACTCGTGGCCCGGGCTGCTGGCATCTGGAGTCTCAGTGCCTGTGGCATCACTCGTTCAGAGACGGCTATACCGGCCTTCGTGCATGCCGACGCCTATCTCCCTGTCACGCCGCGCACTCGCGTGCTGCTCATTAGCGGCCTGTCCGGCCGCGGCGAAGAGATGGAGCTGGCGATGCAAG
>Ga0268386_10004370_pt1 | contig 10384 bp, 11 predicted proteins | sample RVTome_15_FD_200260 | JGI IMG/M metagenome (GOLD analysis project Ga0268386, IMG submission 200260) | Soil microbial communities from uranium-contaminated site in the Upper Colorado River Basin, Wyoming, United States - RVT150D86... ... | reverse complement strand
GCCTCGTGCGCCGTGCGCGTGCAGGGCCCGACGAGCGGCCGCGTCCCGGGAACAGGCGCGAGCGCGACCGGCTTCCCCCTGAGCTCGGGCCGCGCGAGCAGCGGCGCCCTGAGGGAGAAGCCCGGAATGGAGAGACAGGCGATCATGGGAACGTCTGTTCTACACGAACACACGTTCTCCTGTCAAGGGGGGAACTGTCCCTTCTCTGTAGAAGCGGCGACTTCGGCTCCAGTGAGAAAGGCTGGTGCAAGCGAAAGGCCGGGCGGACACCCGGCCTTCGATAGGCCACCATCTGTGTCATCGGTTGCTTGCGGACACAAGCCGCCGGGAAGCCAACTACTGAAGGAGAGGCCAATGCCTCGTGTACCTGCGTTTCACACGTCCGAGCCGGAGACGCCCCCGGTCTACCACAACAATTCGGAGTGCTCCGCAGGCAAGCAGATCCTGCCCCAGCATAAGGTCCCGGGCGAAGGCTCCGGGCGGAGGCTTTGCGAGATCTGCGCGGCCTTGAACGCTCAAGGTCGGTAGTCCTCCGGGTGGACACGCTGGAGGGTGTGCGACTCAAGCTCGACCGGGCAGAGCAGACCATCGAAGAGATCTACGAAGCCATAGTCGAGTACATCAGCGAGGAGAACTACACCGGCGTCGGCCAGTTCTACCCCGATACCTCCGAATACGTGCTGCGCGGCAAGGTCACAAAGTCCACCGGCGAGATCGGAGTCATCGCTGGCGACGTGGTCCACAACCTGAGATCCGCCCTCGACCACCTCGCGTGGCAGCTCGCGCTTCTGAACACCGCCACGCCCTACGACCTGACGCAGTTTCCTATCGCGCTCACGCCAGGCGAGTTCGGCAGCAAGAGAGGTCAGAAGATGATCGGCGACCTCTCCCCGAACCACCGGGCACGCATTGAGAGCTTCCAGCCGTACCACGGAACGAGCAAAGCGTGGACACCGTTGGCCCTCGCCGACCTCCGCACGCTGTCGAATACGGACAAGCACAGACTGATAAACGCGACCGCCGCGAAGACCATCACCGGAGAGCAGATGATGGTCGATGAAGCACTGGTCATCGTCAGAGACGCTGCCGCATGCAGCGATGTCCGTTGGTTCGAGGGCGGCTCTGTAGACGGCGCAGAGATCGCGCGGATGACGTTGGAAGGCGTAGGCCCAGACCCGAAAGTGAAAGTGGAGGGTCTTCTTGGCGTGACAGTAAGTTTCGATGATCCCGCGTTGACCCACAGGTACTCCAACGTCTGGCCATTGCTCAACGCGATCCTCAAGAGCGTCCGCGAAGTCGTTGCCGCGTTCGAAGCCGACCTGTAGATACGCCAGTGGGTGGGGACGATGCCCACTCACGGAAGCCGCCTTCTACAGAGAAGGGATAGTTCCCGTCAAGGCTCTGGCGCGAGAAGTTCGGCTACGCGACCGTTCCCGCCCGACTCAGACTCGGTCAGCGCGTCGCGATCGTCAGATCAACGCTCGGAGGGGTAAGCGAGCTCGAGGGGGGTCTTCGCACATGAGCTTGCCGGCAGAGAAGAAAAGTTGGTCGCCGGCACGCGCGACGCAAAGGGATGCGACCGCTGAGTCGTTGCCGGCCTCGCAGTAAAAGGCAGGATGGCCCTCGTACTCGACGTCTCCGATCGGGCTGCAGTCGGTGAACTCGACGTCGCCTACGTCGGATTCGAAGCCGGGATCGGCGTCTGTGTACTCGAGGAGCAAGCGCTCGATGCGGTCCGCCTCGGTCGAATCGCTGCTGGTCGAGCCGGCGCCCGCCGAATCAGCGTCGGCCCGCATCCAGTAGCTGCGAGGACGAACGCGAACGCGAGAACGACCGCAGTCAGGCCTCGTCCACCTCGAGGAGTCCCGACATGGCTGAAGTCTCGCAGAGAAGCGGGGTTCGGGACATAGTCCGAACTCCAGCGGGAACCGTCACTAAATGACCGTTCCCGGGCTAGCCATCTGCTCCGCGCTCCCAGAAATATGCCTCCGATGCTCGATGAAGGGGGCCGTCGAAGAGCGGCAACCAATGGCCGATGAGGGTCGACCGGACTGGATCGTTGAAAAGCGCTCTGACCGCCTCGTGCGCGCCCTCGCCTTCGAACAGGAAGATGACCTCCGACTCGGACAGGAAGATGGCGTGTCGTTCGAAGGCGGTCTCGAGCTCCTTGGCGCCGAGCGCCGAGTGCTCGGCGAGAAGCTCCTCCGCTCGCCGACGACCGTCGGGTTTCAAACGAGCAGCAAGGACGAAGCGATCCATCATGCGGCATCGGTCCGCTGCGTCCGCGCGAGGTACTGGGCGAACCGCCCCTCGTTGGATTCGAGCCAGGCCCGGAAGGCCTGCTCGAAATTCTCCTTTCGTCGGTCGGAGAGGGCGGTCAGCGGGCAGCGGTGACCGAGGGGCTCCGGATAGCGTCGGTGGCAGCGAACGCAACGCTTGAGATCGGCGGAGAGCACGGCACGTTCCTCCTGTGTCCTCGGACTGGCGTCAGTCGTCGAACGGGTCGTCCGCGAAGGGATCGTCGGGGCCGCCGGGTCCGAAAAACTGGTGGCGCTTCGCTGCACGGATCTCTTCAGCCGGGTCGTGGTCCAGGAACAGGACTAGCCAGAGCAACGCGACGAGCGTGAACACAAACAGCAGGATGAGGGGGGCTGCGATCATTCGGGGCTCCTTCATGCTCGGAGGGGCGGTGCCGCACCGCGCTCGTGGAAGGGCGGCGCGGCACCGGTTTCGAGTTCTTCCTGTGGCTCCTCGTGGGTCAGACGGCCGCGGGCAGCGCCGCCGCCTCCAGGATCACGCCCGCCGTCGCCTGTGGCTGCGAGACGGCGACCGCATGCGAGGCGCCCGGGATCTCGAGCGTCCGCTGCGCCCCGGCACGCTCGGCCAGGAAGCGCTGGAGCTCTGCCGGGATGATGCGGTCCTCTTCGCCGATCACGAACCACGACGGCAGCTCGCGCCACAGGGGACGTTCGCCGGACGGTGCGACGAGCGTCTCCTGCGTCGCCGGCCTCTGGGTCGCCGCCATCCGCGCAGCCTGCGGCGCCGGCACGTCCGGGCAGAACAGGTCGTGGAAGCGGTCCTCGAGGATGTACAGGTCGGTCGTGCCGTCGCTGCGCGGGACCGGCCGCAACGCATCCTCGCCGAGCATGCTGCCGGGGAAGCGCCCGGCCAGCGAGAAGCAGCTCTCACCGGGATCCGGTGCGAAGCCGTTCACGTAGACGAGCCCGGTGATCTCGCCGGCGTCGGCCGGCACGTTCGACATCACCGCTCCGCCGTAGGAATGGGCGACGAGCAGGACCGGCCCTTCGACCGCGCGGACGACGTCGCCGACGCTGGCGGCGTCGGTAGCGAGGTCCCGGAGCGGGTTGGCCGCCGCGATGACGGGGTGCCCCGAGCTCGCGAGCGAGTCGATGACGTTGTCCCAGCTTGCCGACTCGGCGAATGCGCCGTGGACGAGAACGATGGTGGGTTTCACGAGGACCTCCTCAAGGTCGCGAGGGTTGTCTGCATGGCCTTGGACTGGCTGAGCCAGTCCTCGAAGCGGGTCTCGGCGAGACTGGCGTCATCGCCGGGAACGAGGGTGCGCTCGTCGAGTCTCGCTCCGAAGTAGCGCGCTTCTGGATCCGCGACCACTACGCGGGGATCGTCGCGCTCCTCGAGGCCGTGCCGGACGAACTCGTCGAGACGGAACTGCTCGGGCCCCGCGACCTCGACGATGCCGTTCACGGGAGGCCCGACGGCTGTTCTGCCAACCGCGGCTGCGACGTCGTCGGCCGCCATGGGCTGGATCAGTACCGGCGCGAGCCGCACGGTGTCGCCGTCGGTGGCGGCGTCCGCGATGCTCTTGGCGAACTCGAAGAACTGCGTCGCGTGGACGATCGAGTAGGGGATCGGCGACCCCTCGATCAGCGTCTCCTGGGCGATCTTGCCGCGAAAGTAGCCGCTCTCGGAGAGGCGGTCGGTGCCCACGACCGACAGCGCGACGTGATGGCCGACGCCCTCCGCCGCTTCGGCCTCGAGGAGGTTGCGCGTCGACGTCTCGAAAAACGCCAGCACCGCCTCGTCCTCGAAGGACGGGGAGTTCGAGACGTCGACGACCACTTGAGCGCCCTCGAGGACTTCGGCCAGGCCCTCGCCCGTGAGGGTGTTGACGCCCGAGTCCGGCGACGCCGGCACCGCCTCGTGGCCGTGCTCCCGAAGCTTCTCGACGAGCTTCGACCCGACGAGGCCGGTCCCGCCGATGACGACGATCTTCATCTCATCCCCTTTCGCTGGGCTGCTCGGGTTTCGACGGCAAGGATGGCCGCAGCGCGCGCCACCTCGAATCCGCCAACACGCCAGCGTGATGGCCAGTCTCTGCCAGCCGGCCTGAGCCGGGCGCATCTGCAACACTGGCCGCCGGGGGAGCCTCCAGTCCGATGTCGAGCAGCGATCCTGGCCTCGTGTTGCGCGGTCGCCGCGGCGAGTGCGACGCCCTGGATCGACTGCTGGAGAGCGTGCAGGCAGGTCAGAGCCAGGTGCTGGTCCTGCGCGGGGAGGCGGGGGTCGGCAAGTCGGCGCTGCTCGAGTACCTGGTGGAGAGGGCGTCCGGGTGTCGCCTCGCCCGAGCAGCCGGCGTCGAGTACGAGATGGAGCTCGCCTATGCGGGCTTGCATCAGCTCTGCGCCCCGATGCTGGACCGCCGCGAGCGGCTGCCCGGCCCGCAGCGCGATGCGCTCGCGACGGCGTTCGGCCTGAGCGCGGGCCCGGCTCCCGATCGCTTCGTCGTCGGTCTGGCCGTGCTCGGCCTGCTCTCCGAGGCGGCGGAGGAGCAGCCGCTCGTCTGCGTCGTCGACGACGCCCAGTGGCTGGACAGGACGTCAGCCCTGGCACTCGGGTTCGTCGCGCGCCGACTGCTCGCGGAATCGGTGGGCCTGGTGTTCGCCGTGCGCGAGCCCACGGAGCGGCGGGAGCCGGCCGGGCTTCCGGAGCTGGTCGTGGGAGGGCTCGGAGAGGAGGACGCCCGTGCGCTCTTGGACTCGGCGCTCCCCGGACGGCTCGACGAGCAGGTGCGGGACCGCCTCGTTGCCGAGTCACACGGGAACCCGCTCGCGCTCCTGGAGCTGCCGCGGGGGCTGTCCCCGGCCGAGCTCGCGGGCGGGTTTGGGCTTCCCGACGTGATCCCCCTGACGAACCGGATCGAGCAGAGCTTCGTCCGCAGGCTCGAGCCCCTGCCGGCCGAAAGCCGACGACTGCTGCTCATAGCGGCAGCCGAGCCGGTCGGCGACGGGGCACTACTGTGGCGCACGGCCGGCCGGCTGGGTCTCGCAGCTAACGCTGCGGGACCGGCGCAGGCCGCGGGGTTGATCGAGCTCGGAGCCCGTGTCAAGTTCCGCCACCCGCTCGTGCGCTCAGCGGTCTACCGGGCAGCGTCCCTGTCCGATCGACAGCAGGCGCACCGGGCGCTGGCAGAGGCCACCGATCCGGATCTCGACCCCGACCGCAGAGCGTGGCACCGCGCGCACGCGGCAGACGCGCCGGACGAGGACGTCGCAGCGGAGCTCGAGCGGTCGGCGAGCAGGGCGGCGGCACGTGGCGGCATCGCGGCGTCGGCGGCCTTTCTCGAACGAGCGGTCGAACTGACCCCGGATCCGGCCCGCCGGGGCGGGCGGGCGATTGCCGCTGCGGACGCCAAGCTGGAGGCAGGCGCCCCCGAACCGGCGCACGCCCTCCTGGCGATCGCGGAGCTCACGCCGCTCGACGAGCTCCAGCGCGCCCGGCTGCAGCGGCTGCGCGCGCGGATCGCGTTCGCGCTCCGCCGCGGCAGCGACGCACCGCCACTCCTGCTCGACGCCGCGAAGCGCCTGGTCTCGCTCGACCCGGAACTTGCGCGCGAGACGTGCCTCGAAGCGCTGGCGGCGGCGATCTTTGCCGGCCGCGGCATCAACGGGCGGGACGTGCAGCAGGTCGTCCACGCCGCGCGTCCGACAGCGCAGCCCCCAGGGGCGATCGACCTGCTCCTGAACGGTCTGGCGACGCGGGCCACACAGGGCTACGCGGCCGCCGTGCCTCCGCTGCGGGTGGCGCTCGAAGCCTTCCGACAAGACGACGGGAGCAATCCGGCCAACAACCGCTGGCTCTGGCTGGCGTGCCGCATCGCCGCGGATCAGTGGGAGCACGAGATCTGGGACGAGCTGGCGGCCACCGGCGTCCGCCGAGCACGCGAGACCGGCGCGCTCAGCGTCCTTCCCATCGCGGCCAGCTACCGCGCCGGCGTCCACGTGCACGCCGGGGAGTACGAGGAGGCGTCGGCGCTGCTGGAGGAGGCGCACGCGATCGCCCAGGCGACGCACACGGCGCTCTTGGTACAGGCCACGCAGATAGTCGCCGCGTGGCGCGGTAACGAGGCCGAAGCGCTGGAGCTGATCCGCGCGGGCCGCCACGACGCGACCGCCAGGGGCCAGGGCATGGCGCTGAGCATGATCGAGTGCGCAGACGCGCTGCTCTGGAACGGCCTCGGCCGCTACGAGGAGGCGCTCCGCGCGGCGGAGCGAGCATGCGCGCAGGACGACCTCTCCCTGTACGCCCTGGCGCTGGTAGAGCTTGTGGAGGCAGCGATACGCAGCAACAAGCCAAAGGTCGCCGAGGCGGCCCTCGAGCGCCTCAGCGAGCGAACACGAGCAAGCGGCACTGACTGGGCCCTCGGCATCGAGGCCCGCTCGCGCGCGTTGCTGACGGACAGGACCTCGGCCGAATCGCTCTATGAGGAGGCTGTCGAGCGACTGGCTCACGGTCGCCTTGCTCCGTACCTGGGCCGAGCCCAGCTCGTCTACGGCGAATGGCTCCGGCGCGAGAACCGGCGCGTCGACGCGCGTGAGCAACTTCGAGCCGCCCACGACACGCTCAGCCGCATCGGGGCCGAGGCCTTTGCCGAGCGCGCCCGCCGCGAGCTCGAGGCCACCGGTGAGACCGCGCGCAGACGCACCGACGACACGCGCGGCGTGCTCACACCCCAGGAGGCGCAGATCGCCCGACTCGCTCACGAGGGTCTCTCCAACCCCGAGATCGGCGCTCGGCTGTTCATCAGCCCCCGCACGGTTCAGTACCACCTGCACAAGGTCTTTCGGAAGCTCGAGATCACCTCGCGCAACCAGCTCGGCCGCCTTCCTCCCAGCCGCCTCAGCTCGGCGTAACCTAGGGCAATGCAGACCGGTGAGGTCGGAATCGAGATCACGCCGATCCTCGCTGCCTCCTCGCTCGAATCGAGGCTCGCCGCTCAGCTCGACGCGCTCCTGCGCCGCACCTCCCAGATCGCCCGCGCGCTGACCGGCGCCGAGCAGGCGGCCCTCAAGCTCTGGGTCGGCGAAGACCCGGCGCAGGCGCGCCGGCGTCTCGGCCCCGTCTGCGCGCGATCTCGAACCCTTCTCACAGGAGGTGTTCGCTGCCAAGCGCATCAGCTCCTGGATCCGGCGCCCACCGCAGCGGCCGACGCTTCCCGCTGAAGTCAGGACTGGGTCGAGAGCGATGCGCCCGGGTTCTCGGAGTCGAGATCGAGGCGGGCGAGCGCGGTGCGCGAGGTGATGCCGAGCTTCCGGTAGACGTTGCGGAGGTGAAAGTCGATCGTGCGCGGGCTGAGGAACAGCTGGGCTGCCACTTCACGGTTCGTGTGTCCCTCCGCGACGAAGCGGGCGATCTGGAGCTCCTGCATCGTGAGCGAGTCTCTGGTGCTCGCGTCGCGTTTTCGCGCCGTCTGGCCGCTCGCGCGCAGCTCGACCCGCGCCCGCTCCGCCCACAGCGTTGCTCCGAGTGTCTCGAAGCGGTCCAGCGCCGCTCGCAGATGCTCACGCGCCTCGACCCGGCGTCGGACGCGGCGGAGGAACTCGCCGAAGGCGAGGTCGGTGCGGGCACGCTCGAAGGGGCGGGCGGCCTCGCCGTGGGCATCCAACGCTGCCAGGAAGAGTCGTTCGGTCTCGCTCTCGTCGTCCGAGAGCAGTGCGCGGCAGTGCAGGGCCACCGCACGCCCCCAGGGAGTCGCGCTGGTCTCCGCCCACAGCTCGAAGACATCCAGCCAGGCACGCGCCGTTTCCCGCTCGCCGGCGCGAACCGCAGCCTCGATCCGATCGAGCCCGCCCCAGAAGACGACCAGCGTGGTGGAGATTTCCCGACAGCGCCTCAGCGCTTCCTCTGCCCGACCGAGTCCCAGCTCCAGCAGGGCCAGGGCCCAGTCGGCCAGCTCCAGGACGATCCCGAGGCGGCGAGCGGAGGCGAGCTCCCGACTCTCGGCCGCCAGCGAGCGGCACTCGTCCTCGGATCCGCGCAGGGCCGCGACGAGCGCGAGCAGCACCAGCTGCTGCGCCACCAGGTCGTGCTGACCGATCTCGCGCGCGAGCTGGACGCCCTCCCTCGCGTTGGCCGAACCGGAGGCCCAGCGGCCTGCCCAGAGTTCCGCAATGGCAAGGCGGGGAAGGATCTGCGTCACGATGCTGAGCGCGCCGCTCGCACGGGCGCGGGCCGCCGCTTCTCGATGTGTCCGGTAGGTCGCTTCATCGTCGCCGAGGTAGAGAGCGGCCCGTCCGGCGAACAGGAGCGCGACGGGCTCCCTGGCCGCGTCGTCATCGAGCTCTTCCGCCGCCTCGAGCGCCGCGCGGAGCTTGGGTGCCGCGTCGACGAAGTCGCCCTCGGCGTGGGCTCCGAGCCCGATGAGAAGCTGTGCGAGCATGCGAGCGAAGGGCGCCCTCATCGCCGGGAGTCCGCGGGCCAGCGCGGCAACCGCGACAGCCGCCTCGCGGTCGCCGGCGTACGCCGCGGCGAGGCCGGCGATGTTGAGGAGCTGAAGGGCGCGCTCGCCCTCACTCGGCGCCACCTCCGTCGCCGCGCGCAGCAGGAGCTGGCATGCGTCGGCCGGCACGCCGCGGGTCATCTCGATCAGACCGAGGAAGCGGTCGATGTCCGCGCGCTGGATCGGCTCGGCTACCAGAGGGCGGGCACCTTCGAGCAGTGTGAGGGCCCGCTCGGCACGTCCTGCGAGCCAGGCGTTCTCCGCCGCCGCGGTGAGTCGCCGCGCTCGTTGCTCCTCGTCCGCTGTCAACCCGGCCGCCCGCTCGAACGCGAGCGAGGCAGCGGCGAAGCCGCTTCGTCGCTGCGCCCGCTCCGCTGCCTCCTCGAGCTCTGCACCGACTGACGGGTCGGGCTCGACGCTCGCCGCGGCGCGGTGCCAGGCGCGGCGATCGGCATCGACTTCGCCCTCGAGCACGCTCGCGAGCGCGGCGTGGACCGCCTGGCGCCTGGACAGCGGTGCCGCCTGGTAGACCGCGGAGCGGACAAGTGGGTGGCGAAGCTCGAGTCGCGTTCCGCGCACGCGCACCAGCCCGGCCCGCTCGGCGCTGTCGAGCGCCTCGGCCGCGGCTCCGAGCTGCGCGCCGGCGCGCAGCACCGTCGCGAGCTCGCCGCTGCCGTCGGCACTGGCGACGAGCAGCAGCGTCTGCGCCTCGTCCGGGAGTCGATTCACGCGCGCGAGAAACGCGTGCTCGACGCGGGCGCTGACCGGGATGGGAGCAAGCACAGCCTCTGCGCCCGTGAGCTGAGCCTCGCTCAGGGCCGACGAGAGCTCGAGCAGGGCGAGCGGGTTGCCGCCCGTCTCGCCGACAAGCCGGTCGCGAAGCTCCGACGAGAGCGCGACGCCTGCCGAGCGACCGATCAACGTCCCGGCCGCCGCCGCGTCGAGCCCGCCCAGCTGCAGCTGGGGGAGCCCGGGTGCCTCGAACTCCCGAACGTCGCCCTCGCGAGCGCCGAACAGCATGACGATGCCCTCGGCTTCGAGCCGCCTGGCCACGAAGACGAGCGCGTCCGCCGATGCCTGGTCGAGCCACTGCGCATCGTCCACCAGACAGAGGAGCGGCCGATCCTCCGCAGCCTCGGCGAGCAGGCTCAAGACTGCAAGCGAGACGAGGAAGCGATCCCCGCTTCCCCCCGCCTCGACGCCGAGCGCTCCGCGGAGGGCCGCGGCCTGCGGTTGCGGAAGGCTCTCGGCGTGCCCGAGGACCGGGCGGACGATCTGGTGCAGGGCGGCGAACGGGAGCTGCGCTTCCGATTCCACCCCGGCACCGCTGAGCACGAGCATGTCGCCGGCCTGGTCGCGGGCGTCCTCCAGCAGAGCCGACTTGCCGACGCCCGGCTCGCCGGAGATGACCAACACGGCGCTGCGCGAGACGCGAGCGCCGTCGAGCAGCTCGCCGATACGAGAGCGTTCCGGGTCTCTCCCGTACAGCACGTGCGGTGATCGTATCCCCGCCCTTCTCCGGGCCTCTCTTCGCCAATACAGGCGAAATCACCGGCGCGACGCCGGCGCTGCTCCGCGAGGGTGAAGAACCGATGGCAATGACGTCCCGATCGGCTCTTGAACCCC
>Ga0268386_10004369_pt1 | contig 10386 bp, 9 predicted proteins | sample RVTome_15_FD_200260 | JGI IMG/M metagenome (GOLD analysis project Ga0268386, IMG submission 200260) | Soil microbial communities from uranium-contaminated site in the Upper Colorado River Basin, Wyoming, United States - RVT150D86... ... | reverse complement strand
TCTGGGAGTGGTCGAACGACGGCCCGTCCTTGTGCTGCTGCACACCGTGGTTGTGCGCGTACCTGCCGCTGAAGATCGAGGCCCGGGAGGGGCAGCAGAGCGGCGTCGTGACGTAGGCGTTCGTGAATCGCCTCCCGTCCCTCCTGAACCAGCGGCGCGTGCGGGACATCACCCCCATCGTGCCGTCCTGCCTCTGATCGTCGCTGACGATGATCAGGATGTTCGGGGGCGGTCCCGGCGCCCCGGTGGCCACCGGGGAGGGCGCGAGCATGGAGGCGACGAGCGCGCCCGCCGTCAGGATCCTCGCCATCAGGGGCACCCGAGCGGGCCGCTCGTCCCGGCGCACGCCCGGGCCGAGGCGAGGTCCGCGGCCAGGGCTGAGAGGCGCGAGGGAGTCGGATCGTTCGTCGGGTCGCCGTCGCCCAGCACGTTGGTGAGCTGGGCGGGATCCGCCGCGAGGTCGTACACCTCGGTGAAGGGATCGTAGGTCCCGTCGCCCTCCCACTCGGTGTACTGCTCGTCCGGGCTCCAGAGCGCCGACCACGTCGGATACCGGCCCGGGATCGCCCACTGCTCGAGCAGGATGCGGTCGCGCTGCTCGGAGAGGAGGGAGCGGCCGTCGATCTCCACGGTCGGCTGGATGCCGGCCGCCTCGTAGATCGTCGGAGCGAGGTCGATGTTCGCGGCGATGCGCGGATCCACGCCTCCGGCGGGGAGGACGCCCGGCCAGCGGACGTACATCGGGACCCGGAAGGTCTCCTCGAAGGGCAGGAGCTTCCCCGGCCCCATCCCATGCTCCCCCCAGAGGTAGCCGTTGTCGGAGAGGAAGATCACCATGGTTCGCCGATGCTCGTCGAGACGGCGCAGCTCGCGCCGGAGGCGGCGGACCATCTCGTCCACCGCGAGCAGGGTGCGCAGCTGGGCGCGCCGGATGCTCGCCCTCGGCTGCAGCCGCGCTCGCTCCATGACGACCGGGTGCTTGTCGGTGAGGTCGGCCTCGGCGAGCGCGGCGCTCCGGTGCCGCCAGGGGGGGACGCGGGCGGAGCGATGTCTCGCCGCGGGCTCGTACGGCGCGTGCGGTGCCCACGGCGCGACGTAGAGGAGCCACGGGGCGTCGTCGTCGCGGCGCTCGAAGCCTCGGAGCATCCCCACCGCCCGACCCCGCAGGTAGTCGGTGGAGTATCGCCTCGGCCGGACCCGGACGCCGTTGACGTTGTAGACCGTGCGACGGTAGCCGGGGCCGCTCATCACGGTCCACCGATCGAAGTGCGGCGGGTCGTCGGCGACCTTCCACCCGTTCAGGAGCTTCCCGGCGATGCCGGTGAGATAGCCCGCCTCCCGCAGGTGCCGCTGGAGGGTCGTGTCGTGATCGAGCGCCTCGTGGTCACCGTTCGTCTCCACCCCGTGGTTGTGCGCGTACCGTCCGGTGAGGATCGATCCCCGGGAGGGGCAGCAGACCGGGGTGGTCACCACCGCGTTCGGGTAGCGGGTCCCCAGCCCCTGGAGCCAGCGGCGCGTGGAGGGCATGACGCTCATCGTGCCGCGGCGCTGGTCGTCGGTGACGACGATCAGCACGTTGGGACGGTCGTCGGCGAGCGCTGCGGACGGCGAGAACGGGACGAGCACCAGCGGGATCAGCAGGCACGGGAGGATGGACCGGCGCATCCGGCGACCCTAGCAAGGGGGCGCGGGCGGGTCCAGGCTCAGCAGCTCGTCGGGTCGTGCGGGGGGACGGCCCAGACGCCCGGGCGGTGGTGGCAGCTCGGGGGCGCCGGCACCGACACGTCGCACCCGGTCGCCTTCGATGACCCGAGGCAGACGTCGGTGCCGGCGCCGCCCCGGAGGACGTCGCCCCCGCGGTTGCCGCCGAGGACGTCGTTCCCGCCCCCACCGTAGATCCGATCGTCGTGGAACCCTCCCCAGAGAAGATCGTCGTGGGGCCCGCCGCGGATCACGTCGTTGCCGTCGGCGCCGTAGAAGGCGTCCCGGCCGGCGCCGCCGAACATCCGGTCGTCCCCCGCGCCGCCGTGGGAGGCGTCGTCGTCGGGCCCGCCGCGGATCACGTCGTCGCCTCCGTCGCCGTTGAGCGCGTCGCGACCGGGGCCGCCGAGGAGCCGATCGTCGTCGTCGCCCCCGATGAGGACGTCCCACCCGGGCCCGCCGCAGACGATGTCGTCCCCGGCGCCCGCGTCCACCACGTCGTCGCCCCCGAGCGCGGCGATCACGTCGTCGCCCGGCGTCCCCACGAGGTAGTCCGGACCGTCGGTGCCGACGATCGTGGCCGGCCGTCCGGCGCAGGTCGCGGCGGCCCCGGCCACGCCCGACGAGGGCTCGAGGGCCCGCCGGTTCCCCTCGTGAGGCCTGCCCGCCAGGACGTTCGAGCCCATGCCTCCCGCGAGGGTGTCGCGGCCCGGCCCTCCCCAGAGAACGTCGTCGTCGGGCCCGCCGTACAGGCGGTCGGCCCCGCCGAACCCCAGGAGGTGGTCCCGGCCCGGTCCCCCCCGGAGCAGGTCGTCGTCGTTGCCGGCCCCGAGAACGTCGTGATCGGGGCCGCCGAGCAGCCGGTCGCTCCCGGCCCCCGACTTCAGCAGCGCGTCGTTCCCCGCTCCCCCGATCAGGACGTCGTTCCCCGACTCGTCGCCCCCGCCGCCCGTCATCAGGTCGTCGCCCGCTCCTCCACGCTGGACGTCGCCCCCCGAGATCCCGAACAGGGCGTCCCGTCCCGGGCCCCCGATCAGCTCGTCGGCCCCGCTGTTCCCGGTCAGCCCGTCGTGTCCGCGGCCCCCGCAGATCAGGTCGTCTCCGGCCCGCCCCTTGATCAGATCGTGGCCGCCCAGGCCGTGGATCACGTCGTCGCCCCGAGTGCCGAAGATCACGTCGTCTCCCTGGGTCCCCACGATCGTCGCCGGTCGTCCGGCGCAGCGGGGGCCGTCCCCCGGCGCGGTCTGCGAGGCGGCGGGAGCCATGAGCGCGCCGGGCAGGGCGAGCACGAGTACGGAGACGATCCGGGACATGCCCCCTTCCTAACCGGAAGGGGCGGTCGCTACCCGTCCCGGGGCGACGGCTCCTCCCGCAGGAAGGACCGGGCCTCGTCGCGCGAGGCCAGCAGGCCGTCGGGCAGCGGCGTCGGAACGGACTCGCAGTTCGTCGTGGGCTCCTCCTCGCCCCCCAGGGGGCCCTCGAAGGCCCGGTGGCAGACGTCGACCCCCGCTCCGCCGTCGAAGGTGTCGAAGCCGATGTTCCCTCCCAGGACGTCGTCGCCCTCGCCGCCGATCAGCGTGTCGTCGTGGAACCCGCCCCAGATCCGATCGTCGCCGGGCCCGCCGTCGATGACGTCGTCGTCGTCGGCGCCGTAGATCTGGTCGTTGCCGGACCCCGCGTACACGACGTCGTCGCCGGCGCCCGAGTGGATCGCGTCGTGGCCCCCCCCGCCGTCGATCTGATCGTCCCCGCCCTCGGAGAAGATCGCGTCGTCGCCCGACCGTCCGAACATCACGTCGTCGCCGTTCGCGCCGACGAGCACGTCCCGGCCCGATCCCCCGTCCATCGCGTTCGCCCCCGACGATCCGTCGAGGTGGTCGTCCCCAGTGCCGCCGAACAGCCGATCGTCACCGGAGCCGCCGTCGAGCGTGTCGTTGCCCCCGCCGCCGCAGATCGCGTCGTTGCCGCCGAGCCCCCAGATCGAGTCGTTGCCCCCGCGCGCCACGATGACGTCCGTGCCCCTGGTCCCCTGGATGAGGTCGTTCCCGGGGGTGCCGACGATCGTCGCCGGGAGCCCGCCACACGTGAGCAGGGTGGCCGAGAGGGGCTTGCGCAGGCCGGGCTTCCCCCGCGGGGGCTTGAGCCGCCGCTCCTCCTTACCGCAGCGCCGCCGCTCCTTCCCGTTGAGGCACTCGTTCCTGCCGGCGCCCCCGTCCAGGCGATCCGGCCCCTGGCCCCCCTCGAGGAAGTCCGCGTCGCGCTCGCCCCTCAGCGTGTCGTTCCCGTGCCCGCCGAAGAGCAGATCGAGTCCGGGGCCGCCGGAGACGACGTCGTTCTGCCCCAGGCCCACGAGGAGGTCGTCGCCCTTCCCTCCGATGATGCGGTCCGGGCCCGTGCTCCCGTTCAACACGTCGGGCCCCGTGCCCCCGATCACCCGGTCCGCGCCCGGCCCGGCCTTCAGCATCACGTCGCGCCCCGAACCGCCGTTGATGCGGTCGACGCCCGAGAAGGGCCCCCCGCCGGAGGTCATCGTGTCGTCGCCCTCGCCCCCGAGCTGCGTGTCGTCCCCGGCCACGCCGTAGAGCCCGTCGTCGCCCTCGCCCCCGATGAGGACGTCGTGGCCCCCTCCGCCGATCAGGGTGTCGTGGCCGGGGCCCCCGCAGATCACGTCGTCACCGCGCTCCCCGTAGATCAGATCGTTCCCCTCCAGCCCGACGATGACGTCGGCCTCCGGGGTGCCCACGATCAGGTCGTCGCCGTCCGTGCCCACGATGGTCGGCTCGAGGCCGCCGCACGGCTCGGGGGGGTCCTGGGCCGTGCCCGTGCCCACCGGCCCCAGGGAGCCCATCACGACGAGCAGCCCCAGGGCCCAGGATCGGCTCCTCATCGGAGACACGCGAGCCTCCCGGACCACGACGATGGGAACGTGGCGCGGATCGCCCTCCCGGTGCGGCGCCGTTCGGGGACCGCGTCGACGGCGAGCTGTCGCCGCGTGGAGGCGAGGAGGGACGCGGAGACCTCCTCGAGGCCGTGGCCCCGCTTCCGCAGGTACCGCTCATCGAGGAACACCATCGTGGGCCGGACGCGCTCCACGGATCCCGGGCCGAACCGGGCCTTCAGCCGAGCGACGATCTTCGCGCGGTCCAGCGGGACCAGCCGCTTCCCCCTGGGGAGCGCGCCGTGGTCGGCGGTCAGCATCATGACCCACCGATCCTCGCCGACCGTCTCGTCCAGGATGCCGATCAGTCGCTCGAGGTCCTCGTCCTGGATCCGGATCGAGTCCTTCATCTCCCCGCTCGTGGTCCCCCATCGGTGGAACACGAGGTCGATGATCTTGTAGTTGAGATAGAGGAGGTCCGGGACGTCGTCCTGGCCGAACCCCTCGCGGCGGATGATCTCCTCGACCACGCTCGTCTGGTGGGGGATCCGCGCCGGCGAGTCGAAGCCATCCCGCAGATCCGCCAGGCGGTGCCCCCGCCACCGGCCGTCGAGCTGCCCGTCGCGCTGGTCGAGCGCTCGGGCCTCGTCGTCGAGCCCGGGGACGTGGTTGGCGTACGCGGGGAACGCGTAGTACGGGGAGACCGCGGGCTTCAGGCCCCAGGGCCGGGGCGCCTTGACCGTCAGCGCCGCGAGGTCCTCGTCCCCGCCCTGGTGCAGGCTCCCCCTCCCGATCATGCCCAGGTGCTCGGTCACGCCGCCGACCACGCCCACCAGCGGCTCGTTCCCCTCTCCCGAATCGTAGAGGTCCCCGATCGTCCTGGCCCCGAGGAGCCTCGGGCCTTTCGACCAGCTGCCGACGATCCCGCCCCCGTGGCGGACGCCGAGGTCGGTGAGCCCGTGATCCCGAGCGTACACCCCCGACCCGATGGTGGCATGGGAGGGCGGCGTGTTCGAGGGCGACGACCCGACCTCCGCCCGCCGGTACCAGGTCCCCTCGGATCGCAGGGCTCGCAGGGTCGGCCAGGCGTTCGGCCAGGCGTCGAGCACGGCGAGCCCGGCCGCGTCCCACACCAGGGTGACGATCAGCCGGGGGGGCTCGATCCGCTCCTCCGGAGGGACGAGCGCGTCGGTCAGCGGGGCCTCCTCGGCCTCGAACCCCACACCGAGGAGCTCGGCCACGGTCGGAGCGAGCGAGGCGAGGGTGGGGCTCCCCGCCACCTCGCCCCGGGGCAGGACGTAGCCCGGCCCGTAGAGGAGCAGCGGGACGCGCTGGAGATAGTCCCACGCCCCGGCGTGGGTGAGCCCCGGGCCCAGGTAGCTCGTGGGCACGGGAACGATCTGCACCTCGCCCGACCGCGTCGGGTGGACGCCGGCGGCGATGCGGCGCCGCATCGCCTTCGGGAGCGAGCACGCCTGCGTCGCGAGCCGCGAGCAGGAGGAGGTCTCGTCGCGCCCGGGGCCTCCGATGCACCCGTCCACGCCGGCCCCGCCCATCAGCCGGTCGCGGCCGGAGCCGCCGCGGAGGTCGTCGGAGCCGCGGGCGCCCGCCAGGCGATCGTTCCCCGGGCCACCCACGAGGACGTCGTTCCCCGACCCCCCGCAGAGGAGGTCGTCGCCGCCGAGCCCCAGCACCGTGTCGTCGCCGCCACGCGCCACGATCACGTCGCGACCCGGCGTCCCCCGTAGGACGTCGGAGCCGGCCGTCCCCACCACGGTGGCCGGCTCGCCGAGGCAGCGTGACACGCCCTGCGACGCCGCCGGCCCCACGGGCAGCGCGGGGAGCAGCGTCAGCACGACCACGAGGAGCGCTCGACGCCGAGGCATGTCGAGCGGCCATGCTCGCAGGGGTCCGGGCGCCTGGCAAGGGGCGCGGACCTCTTTGATAGACTCTGGCCCGCCCGCGGCGGGAGGCACCCATGACGAGGCGAAGCTCGGAGTACGGAAGCCTGTACCGGGGACGCGAGGGCCAGTGGACCTGGCTCGCGCATCGCGTCACCGGGATGGGCGTCCTCCTCTTCCTCTTCGCCCACATCGTGGACACGGCCTTGGTGGGCTGGGGGCCCGACGCCTACAACCGAGTGGTGGCCGTCTACCACAACCCGATCGTCGAGCTGATGGAGCTCGGCCTCGTCGCCGCGGTGATCTTCCACGCGCTGAACGGTGTGCGCATCATGATCATCGACTTCTGGCCGCAGACGGCGGCTCGGCACCGCGCGCTGTCGTGGGGCACCCTCGCGCTGTTCGTCGCGGCGATGGCCCCCATCACCTACCTCATGGGGCGGCGCATCCTCGAGGGGATCTTCGGATGACCGTCGAGGCCGAACGTCACCCCCCGGCCGCCGCGCCGAAGCCGCGCCCCCGGTCCGGCTTCGAGCTGTGGGCCTGGCTGTTCATGCGGCTCTCGGGGATCCTCCTGCTGTTCCTCGCGGTGGGGCACGTCCTGATCATGCACGTGATCGACGAGGGCGTGCAGCGGGTGAACTTCGACTTCGTCGCCGACCGCTGGGCCAGCCCCTTCTGGCGCACCTGGGACTGGATGCTGCTGTCGCTCGCTCTCCTCCACGGCATCAACGGCGCCCGCGTCGTGATCCAGGACCACGTCCGCTCCGCCGGATGGCGCCTCACCTGGAACTCGGTGTTCGCCGTCGTGGGGTTCGCCCTCTTCGTCCTGGGCTCGGTGATCGTCTTCACCTTCGACGCCGCGGAGTTCGGCGTCTCGTGACCACGACGCACGAGTTCGATGTGGTGATCGTGGGCGCGGGCGGCGCCGGGCTGCGGGCGGCCCTGGAGGCGGCCGACGGCGTCCGCACCGCGGTGATCTCCAAGCTCTACCCCACGCGCTCGCACACCGGGGCCGCCCAGGGCGGGATGTGCGCGGCGCTGGCGAACGTGGAGGAGGACTCCCCGGAGTGGCACGCCTTCGACACGGTGAAGGGCGGCGACTACCTCGTGGACCAGCCCGCGGCCGAGATCATGGCGAACGAGGCCGTCGAGGCGGTGATCGAGCTCGAGCACTGGGGCTTCCCCTTCAATCGCACGCCCGAGGGGAAGATCGACCAGCGGAGGTTCGGCGGTCACACGCGGAACCACGGCGAGGCCCCGGTCCGCCGGGCGTGCTACGCGGCCGACCGCACCGGCCACATGATCCTGCAGACCCTCTACCAGCAGTGCATCAAGCGCGACGTCCGCTTCTTCAACGAGTTCTACGTGCTGGACGTGCTGATGGAGGACGGGCGCGCCTCCGGCGTGGTCGCCTACGAGCTGGCCTCGGGCGAGCTCCACGTCTTCCGGGCCAAGGCCGTGGTCATCGCCACCGGCGGCTACGGCAAGATGTTCAAGATCTCCTCGAACGCCCACACCCTCACCGGCGACGGGATGGCCGTCGTCTACCGCCGGGGGATCCCCCTCGAGGACATGGAGTTCTTCCAGTTCCACCCGACGGGGATCTACAAGATGGGGATCCTGATCTCCGAGGCCGTCCGCGGCGAGGGCGGCATCCTCATCAACGGCGAGGGCGAGCGCTTCATGGAGCGCTACGCGCCCACGATCAAGGACCTCGCCCCCCGCGACATGGTCTCGCGGGCGATCTTCCAGGAGGTGAAGGAGGGCCGGGGCGTGGACGGCGAGGACTACGTGTACCTCGACGTGCGCCACCTCGACCCCCAGGTGATCGAGACGAAGATCCCCGACGTCACCGAGTTCGCCAGGATCTACCTCGGCGTGGAGCCGACGACCGAGCCCGTCCCCATCCAGCCCACGGCGCACTACGGGATGGGGGGCATCCCCACCGACGTGGACGGCCGCGTGGTGGTGGGCGAGGCCGAGGAGCCGATCCCCGGGCTCTACGCGGCCGGGGAGTGCGCGTGCGTATCGGTGCACGGAGCGAACCGCCTGGGCACGAACTCCCTCCTCGACATCGTGGTGTTCGGGAGGCGCGCCGGGGGCCACGCCTCGAGCTACGCGGGCGAGGTCGGTCACGCCGAGGTCTCGCCCGACGCCGCCGGGGCCACGCACGAGTCGCTCCGAGGGCTCCTCGGCTCGAGCGGCTCGGTGCGGATGGCCGACGTCCGGGCCGAGCTCCAGGAGTCGATGACCGACCTGGCCGGGGTGGTGCGAACCGAGGAGGGGCTGCGGAAGGCCCAGGCGGTCCTCGCCGACCTCCGCGAGCGCTACGATCGCGCCTTCGTCGAGGACAAGGGCTCCGTCTACAACACCGAGCTGATGGAGGCCTGGGAGCTCGGGGCACTCCTCGACTGCGCCGACACCCTGGTCGCGGCGGCGCTGGCCCGGGACGAGTCGCGCGGCGGTCACTTCCGCTCCGACCACGAGCTGCGCGACGACGACCGCTGGCTCCGCCACTCGCTCGCCTACCGGGAGGACGACGGATCGGTGCGCCTCGAGTACAAGCCGGTGAAGATGGGTCCCTACGTCCCCATGGAGAGGAAGTACTAGATGGCCGAGACCGTCTCGCTCGAGGTACGGGTTCGCCGCTACAACCCCGAGGTGTCCCAGGACACCTGGTGGGACACCTTCACGCTCGACGCCGACCCCACCGACCGTCTCCTCGACGCGCTCCACGAGATCAAGTGGCGCCAGGACGGCACCCTCGCCCTCCGACGTTCCTGCGCGCACGGGATCTGCGGCTCCGACGCGATGCTGATCAACGGCCACAACGCGCTGGCGTGCAAGGTCCTCGTCCGGGACGTGGCCCCGAAGGTCACCGTCGAGCCGATCCGCGGCCTCCCCGTCCTCAAGGACCTCATCGTGGACATGGAGCCGTTCTTCGCCCAGTACCGCGCGGTGCTCCCCTACCTGATCAACGAGTCGGGCGAGCCCGAGCGGGAGCGCCTCCAGTCCCCGGAGGAGCGCGAGCGCTTCGACGACACCACGAAGTGCATCCTCTGCGCGGCCTGCACGACCGCGTGCCCCGTCTTCTGGGGCGACGACGGCTACGTGGGCCCCGCCGCGATCGTCAACGCCCACCGCTTCATCTTCGACTCCCGAGACGAGGGGGCCCGCGACCGCATGCGCCTCCTCGCGGAGAAGTCGGGCGTGTTCCGCTGCCGGACGGTCTTCAACTGCACCGAGGACTGCCCCCGGGGCATCAAGGTGACGCAGGCGATCCAAGAGGTGAAGCGGGCGATCCTCTTCGACAGGATCTAGACCGCTCCCTTCGGTTCTTTCCGGCCCGGGACCGGGTATCCAGCCTCCGGAAGGAGGTGCGCCATGCCACAGCGCAGCTGGAGCAAGAAGGACGAGCGGAAGTACGAGCACATCAAGCAGGGCCAGAGGCGGCAGGGCAAGAGCGCCGACCGGTCCGAGGAGATCGCCGCGCGCACGGTGAACAAGGACCGGGCGCAGGAGGGGCGCACGAAGCAGGCCTCGAGGTCCTCCACGCGCGACACGAGCTCGTCGCGTCGAGGCGGGCGTCGTTCCGGCACCAGCCGCCCCAAGGGTCGCACGAAGGAGCAGCTCTACAACGAGGCCAAGCGGATGGGCATCGAGGGCCGCTCCAAGATGACGAAGGGGCAGCTGCAGCGGGCCGTCGCCGGCAAGAAGGGCGGCAGGCGGAGCTGACCCTCGGGAGGGCCGCGGAGCGGGCCCTGCTAGCCTGAGGGCCGATGGCCCACCGCATCACCCTCATCCCCGGCGACGGGATCGGCCCCGAGGTATCCGAGGCCATGCGCATCGTCGTCGCCGGGGCGGGGGTGGCGGTCGACTGGCGCGTGGAGGAGGCGGGGGCCG
>Ga0268386_10004368_pt1 | contig 10387 bp, 9 predicted proteins | sample RVTome_15_FD_200260 | JGI IMG/M metagenome (GOLD analysis project Ga0268386, IMG submission 200260) | Soil microbial communities from uranium-contaminated site in the Upper Colorado River Basin, Wyoming, United States - RVT150D86... ... | reverse complement strand
TCATCACCACCGGCAGCCGCCGCGGTGGCCTCTGGTAGCGAAGCCCATCTAGGACGAAGGGCCGCTTCAGCACCTCCAGAAAGAAGAACCGCAGGGCATTGAGCGCCTGGTTGAACGTCGAGAACGACAGCTTGCGCTCCTCCGTCAGGTACAGCAGGTAGGCCCGCACCTGCTCGATCGTGAGCTGGTCGGGGACGACTCGGCAGAACTGAATCAGCCGGCGAACCCAGCTCGAGTACGCCGAGCGGGTCTTGGCTGCGAATCCACGCAGCGCCATCGCCTCGCACATCGCATCGCGGAACACTCCCATGGCCTCCGCCTCGTGAAAAGCGACTCACAAGGAGGAGTTTGGGCTTAGACGATGGGACTTACGAGGCTCCACCGCGGAGCGGTTTAGTTCAACACCTAATTAGGCCGACCTACCTAACCCCTCGTCCAGGGCGGCCTAGCACGATCTGGCCCTTTGAGAACTTTGAGATAGAGGTGGTGCACTGTCAAGCACCTGCAGTCCAGGGAGTGAGGTGAGGGCGCCGAGTTAGGCCGGCCCGGCGGGCGGCCTAGCACGCCAGGGAGGGGATCGTGGAGAGGAGCCCCGGGGAGAGGCCCTGGGCCAGGGATAGGGGGTGCGGCGGGGCCCGGTCACGGCAGCACGCTGCGCTCGGTCCGCGAGCAACTGCTCGACGCACCTGATGAGCACCGGTCCGCGCGTACCGCGGGCCGGGTCTGAGATCCGGGGGCGGCTGTGCTCGCCTGTCCGTCCACAGGCGTCGCTCTAGCCTTCGCCCACTCCCAGCTTCGCCAGCACTTCGGGGGGGCAGCCCTTCCACTCGGCCACGAACGTGTTGCCGGTGTACTGCAGGTCGTCGATGCCCATCTTGCTGCTCCAGAAGCCCGAGGCGGTGAGGTCGCGGAAGCCCTCGAAGAACGCGACTCCCGGGCAAAGCTCGGGGCGGTCCTCCGCCTTGGCCGGGTAGGCGATGTCGTCGAGGACGGCGGCGCGCTCGGCTTGCGTCGAGTCGAGGAAGTTCCTGCCGGAGCGGCGCACGCACTCGCGGTCGAGCCAGGCGAGGCCGCCCCGCATGCGGGTCTGGTTCAGCTCGCGCTGGCGCGGGTCGGCCAGGGGGTCGGTCATGATGTAGTCCATGAACTCGGGGACGAGGGCGTCGGTCGCGCTCCCCGACCGCTCGTCCCGCGGGATGACGAGGTCCGCGAGGACGCGCACGGTGGCCCACTCGTGCGGGCTGAAGAACTTCGGCGAGAAGGGGCCCGCCTTCTTTCCCCCGGCCGTCCCCTGGCGGGCGTGCTGGTGGGCGGTCTGGGCCTGGGCCTCGCTGAGGGCGAAGCCGGCCGCGAGCGGCACCGATCCGAACAGCTTGAGGACTCCCCGGCGGCCTGGCTCGCTCATCTCCCGCGCTCCTTCCTCCCGCTCCCTCCGGGACGGACCCCGGCTCGTCACAGGCTGCCCTTCCGCCGCTCCTCCACGATGTACTCGGCGGTGCGCCAGGCGAGGGCGAGGATCGTCCAGGTGGCGTTCTTGTGGGCGTTGGTCACGAAGGGCCCCCCGTCGGCCACGAACACGTTCCGGGCGTCGTGGGCCTGGCACCAGCGGTTGAGGACCGAGGTGCGCGGGCTCTCGCCCATCCGGGTCGTCCCCGCCTCGTGGATGATCTCGCCCCCCGGCTGGATCCCCCAGCCCGACTCCTCGGTGGGCATCTTCGTCAGCACCGTTCCCCCGAGCTTCTCGATGATCTCCCGGGCGGCCACGTGGGCGTGGCGCATCTGCTTCGTCTCGTAGTCGGACCACTTCCAGTGGAAGCGCAGCACCGGGATCCCCCAGCGGTCCACCACCTCGGGGTCCACCTCGCAGTAGGAGTGCTCGTTGGGGATCATCTCCCCCCGGGCCGACATGCCGACGACCGCCCCGTAGTACTTCCGGTAGTCGTCCTTGAGGGACTTGCCCCAGCCCCCTCCGGTGATCTTCTCGATCCCCCGGCCGAAGCCGTAGGCGGGCATGTCGCGCCCGCCCCACAGCTCGAAGTGGTAGCCCCGCGGGAAGTCCAGCTCGCGGTTGTCGAGCCACCAGGGCATGTAGACGTGCATCCCCCCCACCCCGTCCTCGTTGTGGGCGGGGAGCCCGGCGAGGGCGGGGACCACCCCCGCGATGCTCGTCCCCGGGGTGTCGGTCAGGTAGCGGCCCACCGCCCCGCTGGAGTTCGCGAGGCCGTTCGGGTGGCGGGACGACCGGGAGTTGAGGAGGAGCCGGGCCGACTCGCAGGCGCTCGCCGCGATGACCACGACCCGCGCCCGCACGGTCTCCTCGCGGCCGCTCGCGGTGTCGACGTGGGAGACCCCGGTGGCGAGCCCCTCGGCGTCGGTCGTGACCTCCCGGGCCATCGCCCCGGTCACGATCTTCAGCCGGCCGGTCTTGAGGGCGGGAGGGAGGAGGACCGACGGGGTGGAGAAGTTCGAGTGGGTCGAGCAGCCGCGCCCGCACTGGCCGCAGTAGTGGCAGGCGGGACGCCCGTTGTGGGCCCGGGTGATGATCGACAGCCGCGAGGGGATGCAGCGCACCGCCAGGGCGTCGCAGGCCTTCTTCACGAGCAGCTCGTAGCAGCGGGGCTGCGGGGGGGGGAGGAAGACGCCGTCCGGGTCGTTGGGGAGCCCCTCGTTCGTCCCGAAGATCCCCACCAGCTCGTCGAGGCGGTCGTAGTAGGGCTTGACCTCGTCGTAGGAGATCGGCCAGTCGTCCCCCAGGCCGTCCCGGCTCCGGACCTTGAAGTCCCAGGGGCCGAGCCGGAGCGAGATGCGGCCCCAGTGGTTCGTGCGCCCGCCGAGCATCCGCCCGCGGAACCAGCGGAAGGTCTCCCCCTCGGCGACGGTGTAGGGCTCGCCCTCGATGTCCCAGCCGCCCAGACAGCCGTCGAACTCCCCGAAGGGCCGGCCCCGGTGGCGGGCCCCCCGGCGGGGCGAGTCGTAGCTCCAGGCGAACATCTTCCCGTCCTTCTGGACGTCCCACCACGGCCCCGCCTCGAGCATCACCACGTCGGCCCCGGCCTCGGCCAGCACCTTGGCCGCCATCCCGCCCCCCGCCCCCGAGCCCACGATGCACACGTCCCAGGTCTTCGTCCCGGTCACGACCTGCATGGGCGGTCCCTCCTCGCGATGCGGCCTGGCCGCAGAGTGTAACCCCTCCGGCAAGCCCGCGCGGCCCCCGGCCGCGGGCTCCCCGGGCCATAATCGGCGGGTGAAGGCCCGGCGGGTCGCGTGGGTGCTCGGGCGGCTCGTCCTCGTGCTCCTGGGCACCGGGGCGGTCATCCTGCTCTTCGAGAAGCGGCTCATCTACTTCCCCTACCGCGCCCTCGACGTGACCCCCGCCGCCCTCGGCCTGGCCCACGAGGAGCTCGCCCTCCGGACGGAGGACGGCCTCACCCTCCACGGCTGGTTCCTCCCCGCTCCCGACTCGCGCTGGACGTTCCTCGTGTGCCACGGCAACGCGGGCAACGTCTCCCACCGCCTCGACCGCGCGCTCCTCCTCCAGTCGCGCCTCCGGGCCGACGTTCTCCTCTTCGACTACCGCGGCTACGGCCGGAGCGAGGGGAGCGCCGACGAGGCGGGCACCTACCGGGACGCCCGGGCCGCCCACCGCTGGCTGCTCGCCCGGGAGACCCCGCCGGCGAGGATCGTGGTCTTCGGCGAGTCGCTGGGAGCGGCGGTCGCCCTCGACCTGGCCCTGGAGGCCGAGGCGCGCGCCCTCGTGCTGGAGTCCCCCTTCACCTCCGTCCCCGACATGGCCCGCGCCGTGTACCCGTTCCTGCCCCTCTGGCCCTTCGTCCGCACCCGCTACGACAACCTGTCGAAGATCGAGCGCCTCCGGCGGCCCCTCCTCGTCCTCCACGGCGAGCGGGACGAGATCGTCCCCTTCGCCCAGGGACGGCGGCTCTTCGAGGCCGCCCCCGAGCCCAAGCGCTTCTACGCCATCCCGAGGGCGGGCCACAACGACACCTACGCCGTGGGCGGGGAGGCCTACTGGACCGCGATTCGCGGCTTCCTGGACGAGCTGCCCCCCCGGCCCGGCGACCCGGCCGGGAGCTGACCGTCTCTCGACCTGGAGAGCCGCGACCCATGCCGGTGGATGGCGTGGGCTGACGGCGCCGCCGGGAGAAGGCCGGGGGGCGGGGTGGGGTTGCCGGGAAGCGCTGAGCGTCGAGAGGTTGACAGCCGCCCCTCGACGGAATAGGTTCCGCGCCGAGCCCCGCCTGCGTCCTCGTTTCTCGTCCCGCGCGGGGGAAGGAGACCGGGAAGGTGGAGAAGCCATGACCCGTCGCCCTCTCGCCGTGCTCCTGGCCTCCGCCGCCCTCGCCGCGCTCCTCCTCGCCGGCGCCTGCCGCAAGGACGCGGGACCGTCGGGATCCCGCGCCTCCTTCCGGATCGCGGTCATCCCAAAGGGGACCACCCACGAGTTCTGGAAGAGCATCCACGCGGGGGCGCTGAAGGCCCGGGAGGAGCTGGCCGCGGAGGGCGTGCAGGTCGAGGTGATCTGGAAGGGCCCCCTCCGCGAGGACGACCGGGAGCAGCAGATCCAGGTGGTGGAGGGCTTCACGACCCAGGGCGTGGACGGGATCGTCCTCGCTCCCCTCGACTCCAAGGCCCTGGTGCGGCCGGTGGAGGAGGCGAAGCGGCTGGGGGTCCCCACCGTCATCATCGACTCCGGCCTGGACTCCGACCAGATCGTGAGCTTCGTCGCCACGGACAACCACGAGGGGGGCGAGCTGGCCGGACAGGAGCTGGGACGCCTGCTCGGGGGAAAGGGCAGGGCCCTGCTCCTGCGCTACCAGGAAGGCTCGGCGAGCACCGAGGAGCGGGAGCGCGGCTTCCTCGACCGGATGGGGGCGGCCTGGCCGGAGGTGGAGCTGATCTCGAGCGACCAGCACGCCGGGCCGACCCGCGACACCGCCAAGCGCGCCTCCGAGAACCTGCTCAACCGCTACGGATCCGACCTGCACGCGGTCTTCACGGTGAACGAGACCGCGACCGCGGGGATGCTCCTCGCCCTCCAGGACATCTCCCGGGCGGGCCAGGTCAAGTTCATCGGCTTCGACTCCGCCGAGGCCTTCCTGGAGGGGCTGAAGGCGGGCCAGCTCCACGGCTTCGTCCTCCAGAACCCCCTCCGCATGGGAGAGCTGGGGGTGAAGACCATGGTCCAGCACCTCCAGGGCAGGCCGGTCGAGAAGCGCATCGACACCGGGGTCACCCTGATCACCCCGGAGAACGTCGACGAGCCGTCGTCGCGGGACCTCATCCGGCCCCCGTTCGAGCGCTACCTCAAGCCGTGAGATGAGCGAGGCCCCCGCCCTCCGCCTGGCCGGGATCGCCAAGCGCTTCGGTCCCACCGTCGCCCTCGACGGCGCCCGCCTCGAGGTGCAGGCCGGCGAGGTCCACGCGCTCATCGGGGAGAACGGCGCGGGGAAGAGCACGCTCCTCTCCTGCCTGGGGGGCCTCCTCCGCCCGGACCGGGGGACGATGGAGGTCCTGGGCGCGCCCTACTCCCCCGCCTCGCCCCGCCACGCCCGCGAGCGGGGGATCGCCTTCATCCACCAGGAGCTGAGCCTCTTCGCCCACCTGACGGTGGCCGAGAACATCTTCATCGGGACGGAGCCCCGGCGCCGCGGGCTCTTCGACCGCCCGGCCGCCCGGGCCCGGACCCGCGAGGTGCTCGCGGAGTTCGGACACCCCGACATCGACCCCGACGCGCGGCTCGCCCGCCTCCCCCTCCCCGCCCGCCAGGTGGTGGAGATCTGCCGGGCGATCGCGGCCCGGGCCCGGGTGATCCTGATGGACGAGCCCACCAGCTCGCTCCAGCGCCCGGACGTGGAGAGGCTCTTCGCGGTGGTGCGCCGGCTGGCCGCGGGCGGGGTCGCGGTGGTCTACATCAGCCACTTCCTCGAGGAGACCCGGGAGATCGCCTCCAGCTACACGGTGCTCCGGGACGGCCGGACGGTGGGCGGGGGACCCCTGGAGACGACGACGAACGACGAGCTGATCGCCCAGATGGTCGGCCGGACGGTGGACGCGCTCTTCCCGCACCGCCGCCCCCCGGCCGCCCCGCGAGAGCCCCTCCTCGAGGTGCGGGACCTCTCCGCCCCTCCCGCGGTCAGGTCGGCGAGCTTCGAGGTGGGGAGGGGCGACGTGCTCGGGGTGTTCGGCCTCATGGGCTCGGGCCGCACCGAGACCGTGCGCGCCCTCTTCGGCCTCGAGCCCGCCGCCGGGGGGACGCTCAAGCTGCGCGGAAGGGAGCGCCCGGTGCGGGGCGGGACCCCGGCCGCACGACTCGCGGAGGGGCTCGGCTACCTGAGCGAGGACCGCAAGGGCGAGGGGCTCGCCCTCCCCCTCTCGGTGGCCGACAACCTGACCCTGACCCGGCTCGATAGCTGCTCCCGCTGGGGGGTCCTCGACCTCGCGCGCCAGCGCGAGCACGCCGAGGAGTGGGTGCGCACCCTCGGGGTGCGGGCCCGGAGCGCCGCCCAGCCCGTCCGCACCCTCTCCGGGGGGAACCAGCAGAAGGTGGCCCTCGGCCGGCTCTTCCACCAGGACGCCGACGTGCTCCTCCTCGACGAGCCGACCCGGGGGATCGACATCGGCAGCAAGGCCCAGATCTACGAGGCGGTCGCCCGGGCGGCGGCCCGGGGCAAGGGCGTGCTCATGATCAGCTCGTACCTGCCGGAGCTGCTCGGGATGTGCGACCGGCTCGCGGTCATGAGCCGGGGCCGGCTCTCTCCCGCCCGCCCGGTCGCCGAGTGGACGCCGGAGACCGTCATGGAGGCGGCGATCGGCGCATGAGCGAGGACGCGGCGGCGCGGCCGGCGGCCGGGGAGAGGGGACGGGGGGCGTGGCTCCTCACCTTCGGGCCCTTCATAGGGCTCCTCGCGGTCATCGTGCTCTTCGCGGCGATGAGCGGCGCCCCCGAGCGCTACCTCTCGGCCAACAACCTGCGGGTCGTGCTCGCCCAGACGGTGATCGTGGCCCTCGGGGCGATCGGGATGACGCTCATCATCGTGGGAGGCGGGATCGACCTGTCGGTGGGGTCGGCGATCGCCCTCTCGAGCGTGGTCACCGCGGTCAGCCTCCGGGAGGGCTGGCCCACGGGGCTCGCCTGCCTGGCCGGGGTCGCGAGCGGCGGCCTCGTCGGCCTCGTGAACGCCCTCGCGGTCACCCGGCTCAAGGTCGTCCCGTTCATCGCCACCCTGGGGATGCTCGGGGTGGCCCGGGGCGTCGCCAAGTGGCTGGCCGGCCAGCAGACCGTCAACGTCGAGCCCACCTGGGTGAACGACCTCGCGGTGACCTTCCCGAGCCCGGAGTGGCTCGTCTTCGCCCCCGGGGTCTGGGTCACCGTGGTCCTCGCGGTGGCGATGGGCCTCGTCCTGCGCAACACCGTCTTCGGGCGCCGGGTGTTCGCCCTCGGGTCGAACGAGGCGGCCGCCCGGGCCTGCGGCATCCCCGTGGAGCGGCTGAAGCTCGGGGTCTACTCCCTGGCCGGCCTCTTCTTCGGCCTCGCGGGGGTCATGCAGATGTCGCGCCTCCGCCAGGGGGACCCCACGGTGGCCATCGGCACCGAGCTGGACGTGATCGCCTCGGTGGTCATCGGGGGGGGGAGCCTGAGCGGCGGGGAAGGCGGCATCCTCGGCTCGATGATCGGGGCCCTCACCATGGCCTTCCTGCGCAACGGCAGCCAGCAGATGGGCTGGCCGACCTACGTGCAGGAGATCCTGATCGGCGTCATCATCGTGATCGCGGTGGCCCTCGACCGGCTGCGCCACTCCCGCCAGGAGGCATAGGAGATACCGTGAAGCTGATCCGATTCGGCCCGCCGGGGGACGAGAGGCCCGGCCTCGTCATCGAGGACGGCTCGCGCATCGACGCCTCCGGGTTCGGCGAGGACTGGGACGAGCGCTTCTTCGCGACGGGCGGCCTGAAGCGCCTCCAGGCCTGGCGCTTCCTCGAGGGGGCGAAGGCCCCCCGCCTGCCCGCGGACGCCCGGCTCGGCCCGGCCACGGGCCGGCCGAGCAAGATCGTCTGCATCGGCCTCAACTACGTGGACCACGCCCGGGAGACCAAGGCGAAGCTCCCCGACGAGCCCATCGTCTTCTTCAAGGCCACCTCGGCCTGGAGCGGACCCGACGACGACCTCGTGCTCCCCCGGGGGTCGCGGAAGACCGACTGGGAGGTGGAGCTCGCGGTGGTGATCGGCGAGGCGGCCCGCTACGTGGAGCGCCCGGCCGCCCTCGAGCACGTGGCCGGCTTCGCCCTCCACAACGACTACTCGGAGCGGGAGCACCAGCTCGAGCGGGGCGGGCAGTGGGTGAAGGGCAAGAGCGCCGACACCTACGCGCCGTTCGGGCCCTGGCTCCTGACCGCGGACGAGGTCCCGGACTTCCAGGCCCTCGACATGTGGCTGACCGTCAACGGGGAGACCCGCCAGAAGAGCACGACCGCGAACATGATCTTCGACGTCCCCTACCTGGTGAGCTACCTGAGCCAGTTCATGACCCTCCTCCCGGGGGACGTGATCTCGACGGGGACCCCCGCCGGGGTGGGGCTCGGGCTCGATCCTCCGGTCTTCCTGAAGGAGGGGGACGTGGTCGAGCTGGGGATCGACAAGCTGGGGCGCCAGCGGCAGCGGGTGGTGGCTCCCCGTTGACGAGGATCGACTCCCACCAGCACTTCTGGCGCTACCGGCCGGAGACCCACGGCTGGATCGACGACACGATGGCCGTGCTCAAGCGGGACTTCCTCCCCGAGGACCTCGCGGCCCCCCTCGCGGCGAGCGGCTTCTCGGGGTGCGTGGCCGTCCAGGCGGCCCAGACCCTCGACGAGACCCGCTTCCTCCTCTCCCTCGCCGACCGCCATCCGTTCATCCGGGGGGTGGTGGGCTGGGTGGACCTCGTCTCGGCGGACCTCCCCGGCCAGCTCGCGGACTTCTCGCGCCACCCGCGCTTCAAGGGGGTCCGCCACATCGCCCAGAGCGAGCCCGACGACCGCTTCCTCCTCCGCGAGGACGTGCTCCGGGGGATCGCCGCCCTCGAGGCCCACGCCCTGGCCTACGACATCCTCGTCTACCCGCGGCAGCTCCCGGCCGCGATCGGGCTCGCGGCCCGCCTCCCCGGCCAGCGCTTCGTGCTCGACCACCTCGCCAAGCCCGAGATCAGGGCCGGCCGCCTCTCCCCCTGGGACGAGCGGATCCGCGAGCTCGCCCGGGCCCCGAACGTGCTCTGCAAGGTCTCGGGCCTCGTCACCGAGGCCGACTGGGGGGGGTGGAAGCCCGCGGACTTCCGGCCCTACCTCGACGTGGTGTTCGAGGCCTTCGGTCCCGAGCGCCTGATGATCGGCTCGGACTGGCCGGTCTGCCGACTCGCCGGGGACTACCCGGCGGTGACCGGCATCGTGGAGGAGTACCTCGCCGGCCGTCCCGCCGGGGAGCGGGAGGCCGTGCTCGGCGGCAACGCCGCCCGCTTCTACCGCCTGGAGGACGCCGCATGAGCAGCCGGTTCCGGGGAAAGGTGGTCCTGGTGACGGGGGCCGGGTCGGGCATCGGCCAGGCCACCGCCTTCGCCTTCGCCCGCGAGGGGGCGGCGGTGGCGGTGAACGACGCCTCCCCGGCCGGGGCCGAGGAGACCGCGCGGGCGATCCGGTCGGACGGCGGGGTCGCGCTCGCCCTCGCCGGCGACGTCTCCCGGGGCGAGGACTGCGAGCGGATCGTGCAGGAGACGGTGGCGGGCCTCGGCGGCCTCGACGTCCTCGTCAACAACGCGGGAATCGGCGCCACCGGGACCGTCCTCACCACCGACGAGGAGACCTGGGACCGCCTGATCGCGGTCAACCTGAAGAGCGTGTTCCTGATGTCGAAGGCGGCCCTCGCCCACATGGTCCCCCGGCGGGCGGGGGTGATCGTGAACGCGGGGTCGATCGCGGGGGTGCGGGCGATCGCGGACCGCGCGGCCTACGTCGCGAGCAAGTTCGGGGTGGTCGGGCTCACCCGGACGATGGCCCTCGACCACGTGAAGGACGGCATCCGGGTCAACTGCGTCTGCCCGGGCACCACCGAGACCCCCTGGATCGCCGAGCGCCTCAAGGAGGCCCCCGATCCCGGCGCCGCCCTCGCCGCCCTGGTGGCCCGCCAGCCGATGGGCCGGCTGGGCCGGGCCGAGGAGATGGCCGCGGCCTACCTGTTCCTGGCCTCCGACGAGTCGTCCTTCACCACGGGGGCGGCCCTGCTGGTCGACGGCGGCTTCACCGCGTAGCGTCCCGGGAGGGGGCCGCGTGTCCCGCCGGGGGCCGACGACCGGCTCTCAGCGCCGCCCGGCCCGGGAACGGCGGGCCGAGCGGGACCGGG
>Ga0268386_10004367_pt1 | contig 10388 bp, 6 predicted proteins | sample RVTome_15_FD_200260 | JGI IMG/M metagenome (GOLD analysis project Ga0268386, IMG submission 200260) | Soil microbial communities from uranium-contaminated site in the Upper Colorado River Basin, Wyoming, United States - RVT150D86... ... | reverse complement strand
TTCGCCATCGGCGGTCCATCTTATAGGGCTTGTCCGCCCCGGGGCTGCAGAACTGCCGGGGGGCGCGGGTGGTCTCCCCTTGACGCTCCGCGGGACGTCTGGGAAGATGCGGTCTCCTCGCGGTTTTCTACTCTCCTTCTCATGAGCGATCTAGTCCTCGTCACGGGAGCTGCCGGCCTCGTCGGGGCAGCGACGGTTCGACACTTCTCCAGCCTCGGCTATACCTGCATCGGCGTAGACAACGACATGCGGCGCCGCTTTTTCGGTGACGAGGCGTCCACGGCCTGGAGCCGCGAGACTCTCGAGCGGGAGGTGCCTCGCTATCGCCACTTCGATCTGGACATCCGCGACTTCTCCGGCCTGGAGGGGGTCTTCCGCGACCTCGGTGATGGGATTGCGCTCGTGGTCCATGCCGCCGCTCAGCCCTCCCACGACTGGGCGGCGCGCGAGCCCTTGATAGATTTCGCGATCAACGCGACGGGCACTCTGAATCTCCTCGAACTGACGCGCCGACACTGTCCGTCGGCCGTGTTCATCTTCACGAGCACGAACAAGGTCTACGGGGACCTTCCCAATTCGCTGCCACTCGTCGAGCGAGACACTCGTTGGGAGGTACGCGCCGACCACCCGTTCGCAGAGCACGGCATCGACGAGTCGATGAGCATCGATGCCAGCACCCACTCGGTCTTTGGAGCGTCCAAGGTCGCTGCCGATGTGATGGTGCAGGAGTACGGCCGCTACTTCGACCTGCGCACCGGGGCATTCAGGGGCGGCTGTCTGACAGGCCCCGATCATTCCGGTGCCCAGCTTCACGGATTCCTGGCCTATCTCGTGAAGTGCGCCGTGACCGGTACTCCCTACACGATCTTCGGGCACAAGGGGAAACAGGTGCGCGACAACATTCACGCCGCCGATTTGGTCACAGCCTTCGAGCACTTCTTCCGAGAGCCGCGTGCAGGAGCCGTCTACAACATCGGAGGGAGCAGACACAGCTGCTGCTCGATGCTGGAGGCGATCGACTACTGCGAACGCAAGACGGGGCGCCGGATGGATGTCTCGTACCAGGAGGCAGCGCGGATCGGCGACCACGTGTGGTACGTGTCGGACGTACGCAAGCTTCAGGCGGACTATCCGAGTTGGACCTACCGCTACGACGCTGACCGAATCCTCGACGAGCTCATCGACCGCATAGGCTCTCGCCATGGATGACGGCTGCGGGATCTTCGAGGGATGAAGTTCTCCGTCGTCGTCCCGGCTCACGACGAAGAGGGGTCGATCGGCCCCACGCTGACCGCGTTGATGGAGGCCCTGGACGGCGAGCGACGCGACTACGAGATCGTCGTGGTGGGGGACCACTGCACCGACGGTACCGAGGAGATCGTGCGGAACCTCGGAAGAGCGAACCCCCGGGTCCGGCTGGTGACGAACCCCCACCACGGGGGATTCGGTATGGCTGTGCGGGCGGGCCTCGGGGTCTTCGAGGGCGATGCCGTGGCGATCGTCATGGCCGATGGGAGCGACGACCCGCGCGATGTCTGTGCCTACTTTCGACGGATCGATGCGGGTGCGGAGTGCGTCTTCGGTTCGCGGTTCATCCGGGGTGCCCAGGTCGTCGACTACCCGCTGCACAAGCTCGTCTTGAATCGGCTCGGCAACGGCCTGATCCGATTCCTCTTCCGGCATGGGCTCAACGACACGACGAACGCGTTCAAGTGCTATCGGCGCGAGGTGATCGAGGGCTGCCGGCCGCTACTGGCCGTTCACTTCAACCTGACGGTAGAGCTCCCGCTCAAGGCGGTGATCCGAGGCTACCGCTACGAGGTCATGCCGATCTCTTGGTACAACCGCAAGGTCGGCGTCTCGAAACTGGCGATCAAGGAGATGGGATCACGGTACTTCTTCATCATCTTCTACTGCCTGCTCGAGAGGCTGCTGACGGGGCCCGACTACCATCGGACGGAGATCTCGAAGGCATGAGGGCGTCATGCGCGTCCTGGTGACCGGCGGCGCGGGATTCGTCGGTTCGAACCTGGCGGTCGCGCTGCAGCGCCGTCGACCGGGAACGGATGTCGTGTCCTTCGACAATCTGCGGCGCCGCGGCAGCGAGCTCAATCTGCCCAGACTCCGAGCTCAGGGCGTCGAGTTCGTCCACGGCGACGTGCGTTCCCCTGGCGATCTCGCGGAGGCCGGCGGCTTCGACCTCCTCGTCGAGTGTTCGGCGGAGCCTTCGGTGGTGAGAATGGAAGATGGAGCTCGCGAGTACCTGCTGGACACCAATCTCGTCGGCGCGCTGAACTGTGCGGAGGCTTGCAAGCGGCACGGGGCTGGAATGCTCTTCATCTCGACCAGTCGGATCTATCCGATCGCTCTCCTCTGCGACGCTTGCTACCACGAGGAGGAGACGCGTTTCGTGCTCGAGAAACGACAGCCGGTGGCAGGTCTGAGCCAGCACGGTGTCTCGGAGGACTTTCCGCTCGCGGGAGCCCGCTCGTTCTACGGAGCTACGAAATACGGCGCCGAGATCCTCCTCGAGGAGTACAGGCACGCCTTCGACTTGCCCGTCATCGTCGACCGATGTGGTGTGATCGCAGGTCCGTGGCAGTTCGGGAAGGTCGACCAGGGGATCGTCGGCTTCTGGGTGCTGTCCCACCTCCGAGGTGAGCCTCTCAACTACATCGGCTTCGGCGGCACCGGAAAGCAGGTGCGCGACGTCCTCCACGTAGAGGATTTCTGCGAGCTCGTTCTCCTCCAGATCGATCGTCTCGATCACTTCGAGGGGCGTACGTTCAACGTGGGTGGCGGCCTTGCCTCGAGCGTCTCTCTGGTCGAGCTGACCGAGCTGTGCCGCGAGGTCACCGGGCAGAGCGTCGAGATCGGGTCGATTGCGGAAAGCCGATACGCCGACGTCCCCGTCTACCTGACCGACGGGCGGCGCCTCGAGGAGCACTGCGGCTGGAGGCCCCGTCGAGGTCCTCGGGACATCGTGCGTGACGTTCACGACTGGCTGCGCGAGCAGCCCGATGCCCTCCTTGCCGCACGCTGAAAGCGACCTGGGAGACGGAGCGGCGTCGCGCCTCGAGCGCGAGCACTTCGACCGGGTCGCGCTCGAGACGGGCGAGTTCAACCCCTTCAGCGACTCCGGTTGGGCGGCTCTCGCCGACGAGTTTGGTGCCGCGGCCCCTCCTGGCCGAAGACTGGAGATCCTCGACGTGGGCTGTGGAACTGGAGAGTCGCGGCGGATCTACCGGGATCGAGCCCTCCGCTACCTCGGCTTGGATCTCGCCTTCGGTACCGTCCGTGTGGCGTCGCGGCGCTTTGCGGACGACCGGTGGCTGCAGGCCGACGCCGGCCGCCTCCCCTTCGCGGACCTGTCTCAAGACATCGTCGCCTTCAGCAGCGTCTTGCATCATCTCCCGTCGCGGAAGCCGGCGCTCCTGGAGGCGATGCGTGTGCTGCGCCCGCACGGCCTGCTCTTCGCCTTCGACCCGAACCTCCTGCATCCGCCCATGGCGTTGTTCCGGCATCCTCGAAGCCCCCTGTACCTGTCGGCGGGCGTCAGTCCGATCGAGAAGCCTCTTCTGGCCCGGACTCTGCGACGGGAGCTGCGCGACCTCGGGTACTCGGACATTCGCATCCACGGGCGGTCCGGGGTCGCGTATCGGACGGTGGCGCCCCGGTTGCTCGACGCCGCGCTGAGTGCGTACAACCTGGCGGACTCGGTGCTCCAAGCAAGCGGGCTGGGCCGCTGGCTCGGCTCCTTCCTGCTGACCTCGGCCCGGAAGCCGGCAGGTTGATCGGGACGGCTACTAGCGACCTTGTCGACTCCTCAGGTTCTCCAGGGCGTGGTAGAGAACTGCGCTGTCGCGCTCGAAAAGCTGCCGCTCGGAGCCGCTTCGCAGCCTCGCGAGAGCTCGACGGGACAGGAGCCGGAGACGTACGCCGGCGACCAGAGCCGCCTCGGCCCGACTCGCCCACCGAGGATCGTGCTCCTTCTCGGCCCACAGGAGCAGATCCGACCAGAGAGTCACGACACGTTGGTGTCCAAGGTTCTGTTCCGGCTGCGTGCGACAGATCGTCGAACCCGCATGGTGCATGATCCTGAGCGCCGGCAAGTGGTTCACCCGCCACCCCGCCCTACGGGCTCGCACGCACAGATCGAGATCCTGTGCATACAGGGCGAACCGCTCGTCGAGCAGGCCGATCTCGTCCATACAAGCACGCCGGAGCGCGAGAGCTGCGCCCGTCACCCAGCCCGTCGCCCGGTCGTCGAGCCGCGTCGAGGCCCGATTCGCGGGCCGTCGTCGAAGGCGCTGGTAAAGGGGCCAGCGACTCGCCTGCTGCGCGAGGTTGCTGCCGAGGAGGAAGAACCAGACGAGGCCCGGTACCGGCCCGTGGCTCCACTGAGCTCGTCCATCCGGGAAGCGCAAATCTGCACCGGCTACCCCGAGGCGCGGGTCTTCGGCGAACGCGGCCACCAGCGCGCGGAGAGATCCTGGCTCGACGCGGGTGTCGCTGTTGAGCAGGAGGATCGGATCGCCTCGGCTCGTCGCCATTCCGCGGTTGGCCGCCCGGGTGTACCCTTCGGGCGAGGGATTGATCAGGGTTCGTATTCGCGGGTGGCGGCGCCGGATCGCGTCGGAAGTCCCGTCGCGGCTCCCGTCGTCGACGACGATGACCTCGACCGTGTCGAGCCCCTGGCGGTCGAGGGAGGAGAGACACTCGAGGACCAGCTCACGGGTGTCACGGGTGGGGACGACTACGGAGAGCATCGCTGGGGAGTCCGCTATCGGAGGCAGGGCGGTCGAACGACCTCATCGTAGAGCCTGCGGTGGCTGTCGGCGACGTCGATGGGCGAGGGGAGGCCCGAGGGCTCGGGGCGTGGTGGCGCGGTTTCGAGCGCATGACGGATCGCGCAGGCGAGACCTTCCGCACCTGCGGAAGGTGGAACCGGGGTTCCTCCGCCGGCCCGAATCCGCTCGCCCACGGCCCCCACGTCGAAGGCGATCACCGGGCGCCGGGCGGCCCAGCACTCGCTGAGCGTCAGGCTGTACGACTCCGGGGACGTGGAAGCGAGAACCGCGAGGTCGATCTGCAGGTCGGAGAGAAGCCGCGGGAGCGACCCCGCGCGGTAATAGCCCCGAACGCCCACGCCGAGGTCGCGGAGGCGGAGGAGGATCGACGGATCTCCGGGCCCCAGTACCCACCAGCGCTCCGGCTTCCGGTGCTCGGAGCGGAAACGCGACACGACGTCCCCCAGGAGCGCGCCGCCCTTGTGCCGGCGGGCCCCGCCGACGAAGGCGACACGGCGCGGCGGCCCGCTCGGGGCCTCTTCGGGCGTGGAGAGCGGGATCGCGGGCGGGATGACGAGCTGCCGGGCGGAGTCGAGCCCGACGAACAAGTCGTTGATCTTGCGGCGGAGGAACTCGGACGGAAACACCAGGCGGTCCGCGACGGCGAGGAGCGCGCCGGACGCTTGGCGCCGCTCCGCTTGATACCCACCCGGCACGTCCCAGGTCGCGGCCAGGCAGCGGTGGCAACGAGCGAGGTCCCGGCAGTAGCCGCAAAAGGTACCGTGTGGCTCTTCGATCAGGTGAGGGCGCGGACAGAAAGCGGCGAAGTCGTGCAGGGACACGACGAGGCGCAGCGCCGTGCGGTCGAGCTCGAGGAGGCTCTCCGGAGGCAGGCCTCCCAGGTTCTCGACGTGAAGCACCTCGCTCCCGAGCCGACCCGCCGCCCAGCGCACCGCGTCGAGCACCCTCGGCTCGGCAAGCGGTGGAGGTCGGGGCGAATCTCTCGGCGGCGCCGCGGGCGTGGGCGGCCCGTCGACGGCGAGCCGCCCCTCGGGTCCCACGATCTCGAGCCGGTAGCGTGAGCCGGCGGGATACAACAGCGCATGCCGGTCCGACCGCGCGTGCTCCTCGTGGCGGGCGAGGACGGACATCTGGACCCCTCCGAGCCGTAGCAGGGGAGGCGTCGGGAGCAAGCTCAGCGTGCGGACCCGAGGGAGTGGATTACGTTCCGGGACGTGACGGAACCCGCCCGCCCGCCGCCGGTCGCGCTCACGATCCACGAGCCGGTCTCTCGGCGACCGTAGCCCCTCGGTGCGCGCGATGTCCCAGGCGAGGGCTAGACGTTCACGCACGTGCCGTGCCGTTCTTCGAGCGCACGCCCGCCAGAGTCGATCGGTACACGTCGTCGATCGCGCCGGCGTGCTCGTCTGCACCGACGACCGCCGGGAGAGATCGCCTCAGCTCGTCCACCCGATCGGGGGACCGGACGAGACGCTCGATCCACCCGCGCAGGTCCTCGGGATCGTCGGGGTCGAAGCCCCCGGCGAGGCTCTCGGGGCCTTCGAGCAGCTCGGCGAGGGCGCCGCGGCGGCTGACCAGGGCGGGGACCCCGCCGGCGGCGGCCTCTCGGACGACGAGCCCGAACGACTCGAGCCCGACCGAGGGGACGATCAGTACGTCCAGGCTGGACAGGATCTCTCCCTTCCGCTCTTCGGGAAAGCTGCCGCGCAGCCGGACGGCCCGCCGGCTGCCGGTCAGCAACCGAGCGGTGTACTCGGGGTTCGCAGAGGCGTCTCCCCAGATGTCGAGCGTCGCCTGATCGGGGTCGACCTCTGCAAAGGCGTCGGCCGCGAGGTGGACGCCCTTGTGCGGCTGGATCGAGCCCAGATAGCCGAATCGGAGGGGGTACAGAGCACGGTCGCGCGCGCGCGTCGGGCGTTCGTCGCCGAGCGGGACTCCGTAGGGGAGCACGTGCACCGCAGCCCCCAGGGGCAGCATGCCGAACCGGTGGTAGCTGTCAACGATGAAGCGTGACCCGGCGATGAAAGCGACGGGTAGCCGAAGAGAGCGACGCATCCAGCGCTCGCGGACGAGGTAAAAGAGGGGGTTCCAGACACGGTGGCCGGGGAGCAGGGTCGCCGGTAGACAGTCGGCGCACTTGCTCGCCGCCGGCCCGGTGCAGAGCGTCCGGGTGCGATGGAGAAGGTTGGTCCGCGCGCAGATCGGCCACCAGTCCTGGAGCTGGTAGACGATCGGAATCCCGCGCCGGGCGGCGACGTGGAGAAGGGTCGCACAGTGACCTGCGAGGTGGTGTACGTGGAGCAGGTCGGGTCGCTGCTCGTCGAGGAACCGTGCGAAGTCCCTGGTCAGCCGCCGGTCGTGCAACGCGTTGCGCGAGATGGGGTCTCGCTGGACGAAATTGTTGACCATCAGCCGCACTCGCACTCCTCGCTCGTAGCGCTCTTTGGCCTCGGCTAGGAGGCGATCCTGGTCCGTGATCCGAGCGTAGACGGCCACCTCGCGGTCCTCCCCCTGTCGGCGAACGAGCCAGGAGGCGTAGAGCTCGGTACCCGCGCGACTCCACGGAGGCCATCCGTGCACCAGGTGGCTCACGCGGGCGACCGCCGGCCGCGCTGCCTTCCCGTGGCGAGGCGGTCGGAGCGCGTCGAGCACCCGGGCCCGCAGTGGCTCGAGGGGGTCCTGGGCGATGAAGCGGGCGATCTGTCGCAGGTAGTCGGGGTGGAGGCGCCGCATCCGACGATGAGCAGTGGCCACGCGCCTTCGTCGACTCGTCCCGAAGCTTCGCTGTCCTTCGTGGAAGACGAACGTCGCGTCGCCGAGCACGTGGATCCAGCCCGCGCGGGCCGCGCGCATGCAGAACTCGCCTTCCTCCCCGTATCCGAGACCGAAGCTCCTCTCGTCGAACAGGCCGACGTCGTCGAGAGTCTGCCGTCGGATGTAGAGGCACACGCCCACCCCGGTCGGGAGCGGCGGATAGCGGCGCAGAGAGCAGCGAGCGACGAGCTCGGCGAACGAGTCGACGTCGTGGCCGGCCGGCAGAAGGTTCTCGGCGAGGAAGCGCGGCAGGGAGCAGATCGTCGCATGGTTCGAGAACGGGGTGACCGTGGCGACGTCGGGGGCCGAGCCGGCCGCCGCCTGCAGACCCCCCAGCCAGCCCGCGGCGACTTGCGTGTCGCTGTTCAGCAGCACGACGTCGCCGTCCCCGAGAGCCATGCCGCGATTCACCGAGGCGACGAATCCCAGGCGGCGCGGGTTCCTGAGCACCTCGACCCTCCCGGCGGGAAGCTGGAGAGCGTCGCCGGAGTCGCCGTCGAGCACGAGCACCAGCCGATGCCGGGTGAGGTCGGTATGGCGGCCGATGCTTGCGAGGCAGCGCGACAGCTCGGCTCCGGCTCCGTGGACAGGTACGACGATGTCGACGTCACCGGTCGATGGGCCGCCTGTCCCTCCGGTGGGATCAGCTCCCAAGGATCCTCTCCACTTCGTGGCGGAAACGCCGTCCCGCCACCTCGGGTGCGTAGACCGACTCGACCCTCTCGCGGGCTGCCCGCGCTCGCTCCGCGGCCTTCTCCGGTTCGCATGCCACCTCGACCATGTGCTCGGCGGCGTGAGCCGGGTCAGGGTCCGCCCAGACCGCGCCGGCCGGATACGGGCCGTAGTTGCGGTCGAGGCTCACGAGATCCATGGCGACCGGCCAGCCGGTCGTTTCGTCGAGGAAATCGGTGCACCCGCCGTAGCCGGTGGCGATGACCGGTTTGCCGAGATACATCGCCTCGATCAACGGCAGGCCCAGACCTTCCGAACGATGGAGCGAGACGTACGCGTCGCAGGCCGCCATCATGCCGCCGATCTCGCCCCGGTCGGTCGACCGCTGGATCAGAGTCACCGGTAACCCCCGCGCCTGCTGCTCCAGCCGCTGCGCGAGCTCCGAGCCGGCCCCCTCGGTCAGCTTGAGCAGCAGGTGGAGCGGACGATCGGACGCCTCGACGGCCCGGGAGAAGGCGTCGAGCAACCCGAACGGATTCTTCCGCTCGGGGACGCTGAGCGGATCGAAGGCGAAGAAGAAGAGGAAACAGTCGTCGTCGATGCCGAGCTCCGAGCGGGAGACGGCGGAGGCTTCCGGCCGGCGAACAGCCGGGGGTACCCAGCGGACCTCGATCGGAGCGAGGGCGGCGAACGCCTGCTGGCAGAACCGGCTGGGCGCCCAGAGCGCGTCCACGTAGCGGAAGCTGTCGGCGAAGCAGAGTGGGAAGTGGGCCAGCTCCCAGAACCAGTAACCGATTCGGAAGTAGCCGCAGCTCGTCCTCAGGGGGATCCGCCCCTGGACCCAGGCCATCATGTCGGCGTTGACGTGGAACAGGGTGATCGGATGGGGCATGCCCGGGTTCTGCTCGACCATCGCCGGCCCCTCGGCTTCCAATGCGGGATGGCGGAGCGGCCAGACGCGGAACCGGACGGACTCCGCCCGGAGCGCCTCCAAGGTGGCCCGGCAGGCCTCCCCGACGCCGGTCGGCGAGTTGACCCAGCCGACGATGTTCATCGCGACGCCCCCCTCTGCCGCCGGACGGATGGGCGGAGATTCGCGCGGTGGAGGCGGCGCGAGCTCGAGTCGGTGCACCGCGGCATGGCCACGCCCGAGGTACCTCCGCAACCGCCGTGCGGCCGCGCGGCGAAGCCTCCAGAGGTGGGCATACAGGCGTTGGCGTGGAGGCAGACTGCGCAGGGTGCTGCGGCACAGTGAGGCGGGCAGGCGGTACTCATGACGGCCGAAGGTAACGTACCAGAGGGCCAGATCTTGGCGGTTCCGACCCAGCGGATCGGGGAACGCGGACCGGAGATCCGAGCGCTGGCGTAGAAGCATCATGGCCAGCCGCGTGACGCGAGGCCGCAGGCGGCGGTCGAACGCTGCCTCGGCGGTGAGCCAGCGAGCGTCCCGGCGGTCGATCCGGAGACCCTCGGGTCCCACCCAGCGGGCCAGCGAGGCGGGGAGCATCGCAACGGGGCTGTCGTGGTCCGAAGCTCCCGGCGGAGGGCTGGCCGCGTGCTTGGGGGCGAACGCTGCGTCCAGGTCGGGCGACGTCCGTACCTCTCGCTCGTACCACTCCTGGTAGCGGAATCCGTCGCCCCCGAGCAGCGACGGGAACGCCTGCTGAAGGTCGCCTCGCAGGTCCCACATGACCAGCGCCAGCCGGGGCAGAAAAACCCCCTCGGCGGCCGGGATCGGCTCGATCAGCCAGTCGAAGAGGCTGTCCTTGGAACCCGTGGCGAACGGGTCGGGCCAGCGCAGGCCCTCGGAGTCGAGGAGCTTGAGGACCTCGCGCGCGTAGATCGGGATCTTGACGCCGTTGTCGAAGCTACCGTACGCGTACTCGAGGCGGCCGAGGTCGTCGAGCCCGGCGTCTCGGAGCATTTCCGAGTATTCTTCGAACAACTCTCTGAGGTCGGGGCGGCTCTCGAAGGTCAGCCGGTTCTGGAACTTCGATACCAAGGACGGACGGTCCGGATGGAAGCCGCTGAAGTGGAAGAAACGAAGCCGGGAGCCGTCCGCCAGCCAGCCCTCGGCATCTCGCTCGATCG
>Ga0268386_10004366_pt1 | contig 10390 bp, 10 predicted proteins | sample RVTome_15_FD_200260 | JGI IMG/M metagenome (GOLD analysis project Ga0268386, IMG submission 200260) | Soil microbial communities from uranium-contaminated site in the Upper Colorado River Basin, Wyoming, United States - RVT150D86... ... | reverse complement strand
AGTCCCGCAGGACCATGTATTCGCCGATGGCGGCTCCGACCAGCGGCATGAACACCAGTCCCCACAGGCCGGTAAAGATGCCGAGCAGAGTGCCGAGCACGGCGCCGATGATTGCCTGGCGGCTCGCACCGACGCGCTTCGCTCCGAGCGCCGCGGCGACGTAGTCGCATACGAGGCTGATGACCGTCAGCACGGCCGCAAGGGCCACGGTCCAGGTGGATATCTTCGTGAAGTCGTCGATCCAGGCGCCGAGCAGGATAGCGGCGAAAATCAGCACGGTACCCGGCAGCATCGGCAGGACGATGCCGGCGAGGCCAACCAGCATCAGCGCCACGACTGCGGTCCACAGGGCGACGGTCAGAATGGAGACGTCCATTGCGGCTCACGTTTCCTCGACTCGGGTTCGGTGCCGATGATACGGCACCGGCGAATCAGGAGGTGAGATCAATCGCCGCGAAGATTCGCGCTTCCGTCTCGGATATCTGCCAGTCCTGGATTTCGACCACGCGTCCTTCCGCAAAATCACTACGGACTTTTCGAGACAGGAACGCCGGTAAGTCGCTCGATTCTTCCGAATCCTTCATTAATTCGTCGAGCAGGCGCTCGATGTCGCGATTTTCCCGGTACCGATCGAGGTACTCGCGCCCGAGTCGCGCGGCAGCTTCGACATCGAGGCCTTCTGTAAGATCCGCGAGCGGACCCGGCAGGCTGGCGGCTGCGGCGGTTCGGAGATAGCCCGGCAGCACCGCGATCCCGCTCAGGCCCGCCAGCAATGCCAACGCTCGTCTCCGCGACAGCGTTTCCATGTCAGCTCCGCAGTTTTTGCTCGAGATGGTCGGAAAGACGCATGGTCAGTGCTGCCAGCGTCAGTGTTGGATTCGCGATCCCACCGGTCGGAAACACGGAGCTGCCCGAGACGTACAGGTTGCTTACATCGTGCACGCGGCAATCCGCGTTCACCACGCCGCGATTCGGGCTCACGTGCATTCGGGTGCTGCCATTGTGATGCCGCGACATGCTCATGTTATCGATGATTTCCTTACGAAGCAGCGGCCATTCGATTCGCCCTTGCCCGGTTCGTCCGAGTTCGCGCCGGAAGAAAGCGATCGCGCGATCGAGTTCCATGAAATCCGTTTCGTTGAAATCCCAGTCGAGGTGAACTCGCGGCATTCCGAGACCGTCACGCTCATCCGTGAGGGTGATGCGACTGCGTTCGTTCGGCGATTGCTCGACCATGAAGAAGAACTGGAAGTGACCGATGTCGCTTTTGTTGTGAGTCGCAGGTTCGAGGGAGTGGTCGAGAAGCCTGGTCATATCGAGGATTGCTTTTGACGACCCGTGCGCGGCATACCACACTTCGAAAGGCGTGAGCGTGCAATTGCGCAGTCGAGCCTGTTGCTGCGCTTCCCACGTTGGCCCGATCACGGCCTGCGCTCCCTGCCTGTCTCCATCTACGTAAAGTCCGAAGTGCCCATCGAGCCGGCAAAGGGAGAAAGACGTGTTGCGTCCCGCCGAGCCCTCGTACAGCCCCAACGTGACGTGGCCCTGAAAAAAGCGACCAACCAGGTCATTGTCGTTGCCGATCCCATTGCGCGCGATGCTGTTTGAAGCAAGCAAGAGCCGGGCGTTCTCGATGCCGCCCGTGGCCAGTACGTAATACCGTGCCCGGGCTTCATGACTCACGCCCTCGAGTGTGGCGACCTCGAGCGACTCTACGGACCTGCCTTCTTTCCGCAACCGGATGTCGCGCACGTTCGCATTGAGGTAGACACGGGTGCGCGCGCTGTCGGCGACGCTTGCCTTGAAATCGCTGAAAGTGTTTTCCGCCGTCGCGCCGGTGCACCGGGTAAAGTATCTGGGCAGGGATTGCAGCCCGGCGTCGCCCAAATCGACTGCCGGCCGTTCCGCAGTCCAGTGTGCCGACACATCGGCGGGAAAATGCGGAATCTCGAACAGGTCGCAGGCCCGGTCGTAAAAAGGCTGCAGTTCTTCCCGTGCGATTGGCCAACCGCTGTTGGGGACCCAGCTTCGCTCATGGAAGTCCGCGGAGTCGAGCGGCACGCACTTGCCGCCCCAGGCGTTTCCGGACCCGCCGTAGAAGCGGACGCGCGAACTCGTCAGATACTCATCGATATTGCGCGACATGCCGCCCGGACCGCGCATCTGCGCGCTTCCGCTGTACAGATCCTGCACCGATTTTTCAGGTTCCTCGCCGCCGCTCTCCAGGATGCAGACGTCGGCGCCCGATTGCTCGAACTGCCGCGCGAGGGCGATGCCGGCGATACCTCCGCCGACGATTGCCAGGTCGGCCTCGATCCGGGAGTTTGGCGGTAAATCGCGAGTGTCGATGAGCATGGACGTCAGCGGCCTGCGCCGTAAGACATGAGCAGCGCCGTTACTTCCTCGTGGCCGTGAGCCTCTGCCTGGTTGAGCGCAGTTCGAAGTTCTGCCGCGCCGAAAATGCCGCCACCGTCGGGCACTTCGAGGTTCACGTCCGCGCCGCGCTCCAGCAACAATCGAACCGACTCGATTGCGCCACGCCCTGCCGCCGCGATCAACGCCGTCTCGTCGCCCGGCACGACAGCATCGATGTCGGCGCCGCGATCCAGCAACAGGCTCACTACGTCCGTGTGTCCATTCACAGCCGCCATGATCAGCGGGTTGCCGTCACCCTTGACCGCAAGGTTCGCGTTCGCACCGTGATCGAGTAGCCATTCTGCGGCCGGCAAGCTGCCGCGGCGCGCTGCAGCGATGAGCGGCGTGCCGTCACCCGGGCTTACCCGGTTGACGTCGCCGCCCGCCGCGGCAAGTCGCTCGAGCGCCTGGATATTGCCGCGGCCGGCGGCCTGCATCATCGCGCCGGGATCGCCTTCGCTTAACACGTCGGGATCGGCGCGCTGCTCCAGCAACATCTCGAGAACCTCGTCGTTGCCGCGGATGCTTGCAGCCGCAAGCGGCGTGCCGTCACCGGGCACCGAAAGGGAAGGGTGAGCACCGTACCGGAGGAGCAGGCGCACGGATTCTGCACGTCCGCTCAAAGCAGCGGCAATGAGGGCCGAGCCGTCTCCCGGTACCGCCCGGTTCGCGTCCGCGCCGCTTTCGAGCAGCAGGGAAACTATGTCGACGTGACCGTTACGCGCTGCGTCGATCAGGGCGGTTGCATCGCCGCTGACGACGCGATCAACCTCTGCGCCGTGGCTCAACAGGAGCTTCACCGCCTCGAGATGGCCGCCGCGGGCGGCGGCATTCAATGGAGTGCGCGGCTCGTAGTCGACGAAAGTTTCGTTCGCGTCGGCGCCGGCTTCGATCAGTTCACCCATCGCTGGCACGTCGCCCATGGCTGCGGCCGCGATGAGCGGAGTACCGAAGTTCCCGGAGCGGATTATGCGCTCTGCTGCGGGATCCCCCGGTTTATCGGCTATTGCAATGCGGGCTATTGCAATGCGCGGCATGAACTCGGCCGCGCAGGCCAATGCCGCCAACAGCATGAGCGCGCTCAGGGTCAGGCTCGCGCGCGAGACGTCCGGTGCGTGATCGCGGGTTCCATCCAGAAGACAGGAGATGCGGCGGGCAAGCTGGCTCCGCGAACGCACCGCCCCTACGGCAAGCGGCGCACGCGCAGGCTTCGTCACAATTGCTTCGCAGATCCGGATGAGACTCAGCGCATAGCGATTGCGCTCGCCGAGCGCCGCTCGATCGTCACAGGAAATTTCGCGCTCATCATCCAGTCGCCGGGCCGCAACGCGAACCGCCGGATGGAAAAAATAAAAGGCTTCGATCAACTTTTGCAGCAGCATAAGCCACTGGTCCCCACGGCGTACGTGCGCCAATTCGTGCTTGAGAATCCGCTCAAGTTCCTTGCGGGATACGCGTTCGATCAGGGGTGACGGAAGCAGTATGGTCGGGCGCCGCAGTCCTACGACCATCGGCGTCCTGGCAAGCGTGGAGAGACGAATGTTCGCCAGATTCAAGCCGAGCGGTGCAGGTTGCGACTCACGGCGCAGCCGGGAGGCGGCCTTCGCGCTCCCGGCCAGGCGCAGCAACATCCAGAGCGTTCCCAACAACCACGCCAGTGCCAGCGAAGTAGCCAGCCAGCGAATCGTCGTGGGATCACGGAATGCTGTGCTGATATTCGATGAGTTTGCGTTCGCCTTGTCGTTGCCGGGCGCTGCCAGTCCACGCGTTTGCGTTTCTCGCGCAACGGGTTGTACGGCTCGTTCCACCTCATGTGCTGCGCTGCGCCCGACATCCGGTGAGGTTGCCGGCGCGGGAAAGAATGCCGGCAGCGGAAGCAGCGCTACGGTGAGCAAAGCAAACGTCCAGATCCAGTGGCGGGTGGCAGCGTTCAGCCGTTTCATCGTTCGCAGGCAAACGCTCACGAACAACACGAGCGCGCTGCCGATCCAGAGCTGCTGCCACATGAGCGCGAGCAGGAAACGCGCGGTCTCCGTTTCGACCGTCATCGCTTGTCTCCTCTTCGAATGCTTGCCTGCAGGCGCTCGAGCTCCTCCAGGTCGATATCGGTTTCGTCGACCAGATTCTGCGCGAGCGCTTCGGGAGAGCCGTTGAAGAATTTGGCGATCAGGTGACGCAGCGCGTCGCTGCGTGCTTCATGCCGGCTGACCAGCGGGTAATAGACGAAGGCGCGGCCTTCCTTGCGATATGCGGCGTAGCCTTTTTCGTTCAGGATCCGAAGCATCGTCAGGGCGGTGTTGTACGCGACCGGTTGCTGCCCGGACAATGCGTCGGTCACCTCGCGAACCGATGCTTCCTTGCGCTCCCAGAGTACCGCCATGATTCTGAGCTCGCCCTCGGTGAGAGTAGGGGATTGCTTGCGAGCCATTGGCGTCTCGAAGTACTAATTCGTTAGTTGGTTAGCAAAAGGATAGTTCCGCTGATGGGACCTGTCAACTAAAGAATTAATTGTTAATGCGCGGCCGCAGGCCCGAATGATGGGCGGATCGATCCGGCGCTGCAGGAGCCCGGGGGCGACCGGACGAGGATTTCAACCCTGCGCTGCAACATCATCCGGCGTCGGCAATGCGTAGATTCGCAAGGTGCGAATCCGCAGCCCGTCCGCTTCGCGGGCCATCACCGCAAACACCGCAAAGGTTCTCAGCACGACGGGGACGACGCCGGCATCGGTTGCCATGCGCTGGATTTCGACGATGCCATCCGCGCCAAAAACATCAGGAGCGATCGACAGCGTCTGCCGAATGTTCGTACGGTGACGCAGCTCCGGCGCGAAGCCGGGGAATCGCTCCGTGAAGTGCTCGAGAACGGCTGTACGAGAGTCCAGTGCCTGGCCGCGATCGACGAATTCGAAACTGACGTCCTCGGTAAAGATTCGGCTGAACTTTTCCGCATCCCGTGCGTTCCACGCCCAGTCGAGTGACGACCACAGCGCCTTGACGGCCGCACTGTCGGCAGGTTCCACAGCTTGCGCCGGCGCGATGGAAATGAAATTCACCGCCAGCGCGGCAAGCGCGCAACCCAGAATTCGCATCGACGTCATCCTGGTGGCCTGTGACGCTCGAATCGGTAGTGACAGGCCACTAGTACAGCCGGGTTCAACCGTCGTCGATCTCCTTTTGCTCGAGCGTGTCCACCGCGATCCAGTTGACTTCCCACGTCTTGCCGCCATCGTCCGAGAACGATTGCTCGTAACGCCACGAGTCCGGTGTGAGGTTCGAGATGACGAACCTGACCAGGATGGCCCGGCCGTTGTGCGTTTCCTGACCGAAGAATTCGCCGCGCCCATTCCTGAACTCTCCGATGACGGGCGGGCTAAGGGTCCCTCTGCTGGCATAGTTCAGGCTCCATTGTCGCGATTCGGGATTGTACAGCCGCACGCTCAAGCCCACGATGCGGCCCGCCCGGCCTTCGACGTCCAGTTCCACCAGGGTCGCGCCACCCGCCTCTCGCACAATCGAAGTTCCCTCGTACTCGACCCACTCGCTGGAATCCGAGAGCGGTCGCTCGAGTCTCGACACCTCGGTTCGCCATTCGCCCATAGAGAAGTCGAAATCCTGTGCCCCGTCTGGTTCTTCGATGTCTGACGCGCTTGCGGTTGGCAGGTCTGTGTCTGCAAGGAGTTCCCGACCTGGCTGCGAGGCGAGCAACGGTGCGCAAAGCATCAGGCTGATCAGCATATTCGGTGCATTCATAACAAGAACCTCGCGGCGATGACCCATCAGTATCCGGGAAAGGTGTAAGGTCACAATTGCCAATTGTTATATTGCGGCCATGACCACTTTCTACCTGCCGCTCGACCGGTCCGATGACGTGCCGATTCACCGGCAGATCTATCGAGAACTGCGCCGAGCCATACTTGACGGCCACCTCCGTCCGGGCCAGCGCATTCCTTCGACTCGCGCCCTGTCCCTGGAGCTCGAGGTATCGCGGCAGCCGGTGCTTGCGGCCTACGAGCAGCTTTTGCATGAGGGCTATCTCGAGGGACGACTCGGCTCGGGCACGTTCGTCAGCGTTGCCCTTCCGGACGAGTTGCTGAAGGCAACGTCGAAGCGCACAAGTACGCGTGCACCTGCTTCACCGTCACCTGCCCCGAGCGGCAGCAACGACGGACTCGGGCCGTTCCGCATGAGCCTGCCCGCGCTCGACCTGTTTCCAGGCGTTCTATGGGCGCGCTTGCTGGCGCGCAACGCCCGTGCACTGACGCAGGCACAGATGGCCTATGGCGATCCCGCGGGACTCATGTCTCTGCGCGCGGCCATCGCCGAACACCTGCGTACTGCACGCGGAGTCAATTGCGAGGCTGAACAGGTACTGATCGTCTCAGGCTCACAGGCGGCGCTCCGCGTCGCCGCCGCGGCACTGCTGCAGCGTGGCGAGCGGGCGGCAATGGAGGAGCCGGGATATCCCGGTGCACGGGCGGCGTTCAGTGCCGCCGGGGCGACAGTCAAGGCAGTGCCGGTGGACGAGGAAGGCATGAGCGTAACGGCGCTGCAAAGGCTTCGTGGGCAGGTACGCGTGGCGTACGTGACCCCGTCTCACCAGTATCCGCTCGGCACGACCATGACCGCCGCGCGACGGCTCGCCCTGCTCGACTGGGCGTACCAGAAGGGCGCGTGGGTCCTGGAAGACGACTACGACAGCGAATTCCGTTACGTCAGTCGTCCGCTGGGCGCGCTGCAGGGGATGGATACGCACGAGCGGGTGATCTATATCGGCACGTTCAGCAAGGTGCTCTTCCCGTCGGTGCGGGTGGGATACCTCGTTGCGCCGCCATCGCTGTGGCAACGGTTCGTCTCGGCACGGATGGCGCTCGATCTCTTTTCGCCGACGCTCTACCAGCTCGCCCTCGCCGAATTTCTCCGCGAGGGTCATTTTGCCCGCCATCTCCGCCGCATGCGCGGCATCTACCTGCAACGCCGCAACGCGCTGCTCGCGGGTCTCAAGCGGCATTGCGCAGATCGCGTTACCGTCCACAACGCTGACGCAGGATTGCATGTCGCCGTCCTGCTGGCGGAGAGGCTCGATGACGCGGAGGTCGTCCGACGAATGGCCTCGCGCGGCCTCACCGCGACGCCGCTGTCGACTTGCTACGCGGGAGGGAGCAAACGGAGCGGCTTGCTGCTCGGCTTCGGCGGCTCCGACGAGCAAAGCCTTCTCGAAGCGACCCGGGTTCTGGGCGAAGTATTGACCGAAGCTCTACTCACACCAACTGCCGTGACTCCTTTATAAGGTCGTACGCGGTATTGATCTCGCGCGTCCTTTCTTCCGCGATCTCGCGCATACTTTCGGGAAGACCCCTCGCCGCCAGCTTGTCGGGATGGTTCTGGCTCATCAGCCGCCGGTAGGCGCGCTTGATTTCGGTGTCGCTCGCGCTCGCGGTGACTCCAAGCGCCGCGTAAGCGTCCTCGAGTTTGTTTCGCGGCGACGGAGCGCCGGCACCGGACGGCCCGCCTGAAGCTGTACGGAGCAACGCCTCGAGTTGCGCTACGTCGCGCTCCGTAAGCCCCAGCCGGCGCGCGACACGCATGAGCATCTCGTGCTCGGCCGGATGCACGTTGCCGTCGGCGGCGATCGCCATGTACTGCACCTGTAGAAAAAGCTGGAGCAGCGGCGCGCGACCGCGGGCGATGTTTGCGAATTCATCGACTGCCGCATCCAGGTTGAAATCCGCTGCCTTGCCCCGATTGAAGGCGGCCTTCGCCGCTTCCCGAGGCTCCCCTGACAGGTGCAGGCGAGTCATTACCTGCTCGGCGACCTTGATCTCGTCGCGAGTGACCACGTGGTCCGCTTTGGCAATGGCTCCCATGACGGAGAAAGTGGAGTCGATCAACTGCGATTGAACGACATGAAGTCCGCCCAGCACGCTATGCCGGAGCCACCAGCTGATGGCATAGCCGATCGCCGCGCCGATGATAAGTCCGCGGAAGCCGCCAACGAACAGCCCGAGGAACGCGCCGATAACGATAAAAGGCATGGGCGGCAGTCTAACAGCGCGGTGCATAAGTGGCAGATCCTGACCACGTCGCGGCGAGGTCCCGCATTGTCGGGCTGCCCCTGTTGCATCTCCCTGAGACGTTCCCGACGTGGAAAACCTGACGATCAGTGTCGATCCGAATCCGGACACTGCCCGGCGGTGGCTGGCGGAAAACGGCCTGAACTTCGAAGTCCTGATAGACGATGGCTATAGCCGGACGGCGGGGACTTCAGGCATCCCGAGAACGTGGTTCGTAGACATGGAGGGCAGGATGGTGTTCGACGTACTCGGAATGACCGAGGACCTGGAGAACGAGTATGTCGCCCGGCTGGACTCCTTACGTAGCACGGTAAGCCAGTAGGAGTTTACAGTTCAATACTGCCATCCACCGGTTGAGTATCCGTCCTGGTTTCCGGTTGACCGTCTGTAGAGCGGTCATTCGCGGGCTCGTCGGGAGACAATACCTGAAACAAAAAGTTGTGTACTCCGATTGCGATGCAATCGTTATGTTGCAGCTTTGCTGTCCGAATTCGCCGTCCGTTCACAAACACGCCGTTCAAGCTTCTCATGTCCGATAGAATCCATTCGTGTCCCATGTTTTTGATCAGCATGTGGTAACGACTAAGTGCGGGGTGTTTGATTTGCAGTGAGCAATTCTTTGCTCGCCCAATGATGCAGACTGAATCCTTGAGGTGATAATCACTGCCGCTCTCGATATCTATCAGTACGGCAGACTTGCCTTGGGGGTTCGAATACAGTGAGCCACCTCCATCGACGGTGTTTGGGGTTTGGTTCTCGAGATCCGTCCAGCCAAGCTCGGTCACAGCCTGACCGATGCTGTGTGCAGAAACGGCCTTGGAGTTGGCCACGCACGCAAGAATAAGCGCTGTATCGCAAAGCATGTTGATCAACCTCGGAATGCCCCGGCAGTGCTGATAGATCAACGGAACCAGATCAGGATCGAAAAGTGTGGAAAAGGACCCCCCTGCGACGGTTATTCGATGCTCTATGTACTGCCGCGTTTCTTCTTCGGTGAGCGCTTTAAGATGGTAGCGCAGTCGACATCGCTGCTTGAGCTGCACTAGCTCCGGTGAATCGATGATTCTGTTGAATTGTGGCTGGCCTGCCAGCACGACGTTGACGAGCCTGGTCGTTCCAGGTGAAACGCACGTAACAAGGCGAAGCTCTTCCAGCACCTCCGGGGTCAGGTTCTGAGCTTCGTCAATCACGATCACTACCCGTCGGCCCTCGCCGTGTCTCTCTTCAATATAGCGCTTCAACATCGTGGCCAGTTCGACTTTTCCTTTGCCAAACGGATTTTCACCAAACTCAACAAGAATGGATTGCAATAACTCGGTGTCAGACAGCCTGGTCCGGGTGACGTAGGCAACGGCGGCGTCTGCAAGATTCTCATTCAGGAACTTGTGCAAGAGAGTGGTCTTGCCCGAACCGATCTCGCCGGTGACAACAACGAAGCTATCTTGAATCTCGATTGCAAACGCTATATTTGCGAGCGCTGTCTGATGCTTTTCGCTGAGGAACAGGAATGCCGGATCAGGCAGTTGCTCGAACGGTTTTTTGGCTATTCCAAAGTGCTTAAGATACATCTGAAGTTCCTGCCGTCTTGTACCTACGCGACATAGAATGGACAGCGTCGCCCCGGTCAGCCCGAATGTACGGTCTACCGTAGAAAAGATGTTCCAGACGACGTCGTACGCTAACTCGCGACCGTTGTCGTTGCACGGTACTGGTTGGCATCACTGGAGTCATGGCCAACACGGTTTCGCCGCAATCTCCCTGTCGCAATCGTGATCCAGTTCACATTTCCGGCATACGGCAGCTGCCTGTCAGAATACCATCACGCGCTCCGAAACCGCCGGGTGTCCTGTCCGTAATTCGTCACATAATTCGCTGGCGGGGGCGTCCCGGACTCAGGACACT
>Ga0268386_10004365_pt1 | contig 10390 bp, 7 predicted proteins | sample RVTome_15_FD_200260 | JGI IMG/M metagenome (GOLD analysis project Ga0268386, IMG submission 200260) | Soil microbial communities from uranium-contaminated site in the Upper Colorado River Basin, Wyoming, United States - RVT150D86... ... | reverse complement strand
CGTCTCCTCATAGCCGGCGGCCCACAACGCATCCCGCAATGCTGCTGCGGTCGCGGCGTCGATCACCCCACATCGGACGTCTTGCTCCGGCAGCGGCTCCCCGCTTTCGAGCAAGGGTTCGTCGAGCGGCAGCGTGGCGTCCTCCACCCACATCGGGATGGCTGCCACCTGATCGGCTGGCCAGCTCGAAAGCACACCATCGCTGAACCCGACCAGGAGGTTGAATTCCCCGACGGCATGCGGTTGCACGGGAACGCTCGGGTCGACAATCGCATGCTCAGGCAGCTCATCCAACAACTCGACAAGCTGTTCACCGAGGCTGAGCACGGCCTGGGCCTCCTGCCCGTCGCTCGCGTTGGTTGCCTGGACGGTGACCCGACCGTTCATACCCCTGACGCTGATGCGCGTCGTGGCAAATCCGCCCAGCCAGCCACGGCGCGGCGGGTACGAGGCGGCCGCGTCGAACAGCCCGCTGTCGACCGCGCTCGCGCGTAGCAGCTCCACGCCGGCGGGGGTCAGCCACTGCTCGGTCCAGCCATAGCCGTCGGCGGCGGGCCGGATCAGCCGGCCTTCATCGGCGACGGCGAAGGTCAGCGTTCCCTGTGGACCGATGACGTCCGGAAAGATGTCCACGCGGATGAGCGGGCTGGTGGGAGAGCTGATCACCACCTCACCCAGGGATGCGCCCGACTCGATCTCCAACGGAATCCAGCCGACGACCTCGCCGAAGTGCACGAGCTGCCACGCATCGCCCTCCACGGTCACGGGCGCATTCCAGGCCGATACGACCGCGCCCCCCGTAAGCTCGGCGAGCACTTCGGTGCCCGGCTTGGGCTGAGACCGCAGGAACGCAGAGGACGACTGGACCTGCCGATATCCCATCCACTCGACCTCAGCGATGGCACTCGGTGCGACGGATGGCGCTGCCGACGCGAGAGCAGCGCTACTGGGGTTTGCGCTGGACACCGGTAGCCGCGCATCGAAGATGACCTCCAACAGTCCTGCGCCGACCGTCACGCCGGCGATTGCCACGGCGAGGAGGAGCGCGACCGTCGCCAGGATCAGGACCGGGCGCCGGATGAGCGGCGCCGAGCTGCCGGAGTCGAGCGCAGTGACGAGCAGGCGCTGGCGCACGACGGCGGGAGCGGTGAGAACCGTGGCGGCACTCAGCTGGTCCCGGTCGGCGCGGAGCATCCTTACCTGATCGCGACACGTTTCGCAGGCCGCGAGATGCTCATTCACCAGCCGCTGATCGTCGGAGTCGATGGAGAAGTCGAGGGCGGCAACCGCCAGCTCCACGATCCGCTCATGACTGGTCATGATGCCGCCCCTTCTCCCCCAAGCTGCTTCCGGAGCGCGCGCCGCGCACGGAACAGCAATGAACGCGTGGCAAGCGGACTGCGGCTCATGACATGTGCGATATCCGCTCCGGAGAACCCCTGTGCCGACAGCAGCAGCACACTGCGGGCGTCGCTGGGCATCTGCGCGAGCGCCACGAGCAGCTCGTCGCGACCCTCCCGGGCAACAGCGCCGGACTCGGGTGATGGCGCTGACTCGACCATGCGGAGCCGCCGGAGCGTCCGGCCCAGAGCCGAGATGCGCCGTCCCCGGCTGGCGGCCAGATTGGCCCCAACCCTGTACAGCCACGCTCGTGGTTGCTCCGGCGTGCGGCCGGCGCGCACCTCGCGAACGAGGCGGACGAACGTGTCCTGAAGGAGATCCTCCGCAACGTCTCGATCGCCGCAGTACCGGCACAGGTAACTGAAGAGTTCGTCGCCGTGACGGTCATAGAGGCTCGCCACGAGCTCCGCGCGATCAACCGCGGCGGCGCTCGCGACCTGGCTGCCGGCAGGGCTCGCCATCGTCATGCTCCTAAGACGCGTGGATGGGCGGCGCGTTGCGATTCCATCGGTTCTGTGGCCCTGGCCGCCACGATGCATGTGCTCCCGGATGCTTCGTAACCAACCCAATATCCGGATTGGGCCTACGGAACGAATGCGGCAGGGTCGCCACATCGGTCGGCATTCGTCAGCCAGCGGTCACAACGATCAAGATGTGGGCACTTCTCGACGATTTCACCACCGGGTGGTCAAGATCACCCACGAAACGGCCTCGAAACGGCCTCGCGGCGGCACATCGTGATTGATACAGCCACCTGCTGGTGAATTCGGCACCACCGCGGGCGGCGTGGACGCATCGCCACCGCAGTTCTGCCGTGGTCCAGTGAGCGTAGAGTCCCGCGCATGACCGCCGAGATCGTCACTCCCGAGCCCGCCCCCGAGGCCGCCGCAGCCGAGCCAGTCACGACCGGGCTCCCCACCCGTCCCCGGCAACGCTTGCCGGGACCGATCCAGCAGCGCGGCCTCGAGCTCCTGCTCCGCACCATCAGCAAGCGGTACGGCGCGCTCCAGTGGTTCCTGGAGGTCATGCCGCCCGGTCTCGCCGACACCTTCTCCCTCGCCCGAGCCCTGCGCGCCGCACGCGACGCGGCCCGCCACGTCCCGGCCTACCGCGACTTCCTGGAGTCACACGCGATCGATCCCAACCGCATCAGCGCCCTCGAGGAGCTGCCGGAAACCGACAAGGCGTCCTACATCGACGCGTATTCCCTCCCCGACCGATGCCTCGGGGGGCGGCTGCCGCTCATCGGCACCACCATCGACGAGAGCTCGGGCTCCACCGGCATGCCGTACAACTGGGTGCGTGGCGACGTGGAACGGCTGCACGTCCGGCGCATGATCGCCTTCTTTGCTCGCTACACCTTCGGGGACCAGCCGCTGGTCGTACTCAACACGTTCTCCATGGGCGCCTGGGCGACGGGCATGACCATGGCCATTGCGCTCGAGAAGCGCGGTCTCGTCAAAGCCACCGGCCCGGACCTCGACAAGGTGCTGAACACCATCCGGCAGCTCGGCCCGGTGTATCGGTACCTGCTGGTGGGCTACCCGCCCTTCATCAAGGTGCTGCTGGACGAGGGCGAACGGCGCGGGATCGACTGGTCGGCGCACGACGTCCACTGCCTGCTCGGCGGCGAAGGGAACTCGGAGGCGCTGCGGGACTACCTGCGGCGGCGCTTCGCATCGGTCTATTCGGGGTACGGCGTGACGGATGTCGAGATCGGCCTGGCGGCGGAGACCCCCAGCTCCATCGGCCTGCGCAGGCTTGCCCTCGAACGGACCGATGTTGCCGAAGCCCTCTTCGGCGAGGCCGGCCGCAGCCCGATGGTGTTCCAGTACAACCCGTTCTTCCACCACATCGAGACGAACGCGAACCGGGAGCTGCTCTTCACCGTGGCGCGCCACGGCACGATCTCCCCCAAGGTCCGATACAACCCGCACGACGAAGGCGGCGTCCTCCGTGACGACGAGGTCCGCGAGCGGCTGGCCGGCGTGGGGGTGCGCCTCGACGACGTGGCCCCGCGGAACGGGCGACGCCTCATCCGGATGCCGTACCTGTACGTGTTCGGGCGCAAGGACTCAACGGTGTCGGTCATGGGCGCGAACATCTACCCCGAGGACGTCGACAGCGCGATCTACGCGGAGCCGGACCTGGCGCGGCGGATCCTGTCGTTCCAGCTCTCGCTGCTCGAGGCGACGCCCGGCGAGACCCGACCTCGGCTGGCCATCCAGCTGCTGGACGAGGAGCCGTCCGAAGAGCTCCGCGAGCGGATCGCGACCGCCATCACCGAACGGGTGCGCTCCTTCAACCGCGACTACCGCGAGGCCTTCGGCGAGTACCCGGCCCTGATGCCGTTCGTGGTGGAGCTCCACCGTCGCGGCGAGGGGCCGTTCGAGGGAAGCGACCGGCGGATCAAGTTCCGCTACGTGGCCAGGGCCTGACCTCAGCCGACCAGCGCGAATACCTCGATCGGTGCGGGCAGACCCTTGAGCAGCTGCGCCCCCCTTGACTCGAAGCTGAGGTCGGCATCCTCCACGAGGTTCCGGGTCGACGCGGAGACCATGATCTCCGAGGAGCCACCCAGCGCCACCACCCGTGCCGCGGCGTGCACCGCCAGGCCGCCAATGTCGCCCGGCAGCAGCTCCACCTCCCCGGTGTGGACCCCGATGCGCACCGGCAGCCCGATCTCGGCGGTCGCATCCCGGATCGACGCGGCGCAGCGGATCGCCGCCGCCGTGCTGGCGAACATCGCCAGGAAGCCGTCGCCGGTCGTGTTCACCTCCTTGCCCAGGTAGCGCTCGAGTCGGAGACGCACGAGCCGATTGTGCTCGCCCAGCCGCTGCTTCCACGCCTGCTCGCCCAGGCGGCTGGCGGTCGCGGTGGAATCGACGATGTCGGTAATGAGCAATGTCGTGACGACACGGTCCGCGCTCGCCGGTCGACCCAGCTGCTCGATGTTGCCGAGGAAGTCGACGACGGTGACCGGTTCGTCGCCGACGACCCAGACGTCATGCCCGGGTGGCACATCGAAGATCTCGTCCGGCTCGATCTCGGTGTACTCGCCATCCGCCATCTGGATGGCGAACCGCCCGGACAGCAGGAGCTGTAGATGGTGGACCTGGCACAGCGGCTCGTCGGTCTCCTTGCGCATGTGGGTCGACCACCGCCAGCCCGGCTGGACAACGCCGTAGCCGATGGTCAGCGACTCCATCCGAACGAGGTTCACCTTCAGCATAGGGAACTCGCGAACCTCGTCCGGCTCGTGGACGCTCTTGCGTTGGAGGTGGGCCATCACCGCCAAGGGTTGTCCCTCCGGTCCCGGACCGTCAAGACGCGATGTCGCGATACTGACGACGTCATCCATGCGAGGCGCAATGTGGAGCTGCTTCCCAACGTCCACGCCGTCAAGCTGCTGAGCTGCACCGGCTACCTCATCACCGAGCAACGGCTCACGCTCATCGACGCCGGCCTACCCGGATCACGCCGCCCGCTCGAGCGCTACCTGCGGCGCATCGGGCGCGGTCTCGAGCAGCTCGAGCGGATCATCTGCACGCACGGTCACCCCGATCACATCGGCGGCGTTCGGGAGCTGTCGGCGGACGGGGCCGAGGTGCTCATCCACCCCGATGACCTGGCCGGCCTCGACGTGACCCTGCGCGACGCGCTGCGAGCGCGCAGTCGCGGCTCGCTGCTTCACTACCTGACGCCCCACCCCGGGGATGCCGTCGGTGTCCAGGATGGCGAGGTGATCCCGGTCCTCGGCGGACTGACGGTGATCCATACCCCGGGCCACACGCCCGGGAGCGTCTGTCTCTGGTCGCCGCAGCACCGGATCCTCTTTACCGGGGATGTTCTGCAGGTCATCCGCGGGCGGCTGACGTACGCCAGCTCGCTGTTCAGCCATGACTATGCCGCGGCGCGAAGGTCTGTCGCCCGACTCGCCGAACTTGACCCGATCGTCATCGCCACCGCGCACTACCGCCCCTGGACGGCGGACTGCCGGGCGACGCTCGCCGCTCTCGCGCGGGGCGCCGCGAGCTGACGGCTCAGAGGGCCTCGACCGCGGAGCGGACCTGTTCCGTGGCCTCCACCGGATCCACGTCCGGGGCGAATCGGAGCGGCTTGCCGAAGACGATCTCCAGGTCTCCTCGCCATGGAACGCCGGCTGCCTTCATGTCTATGCGGCTATGGCGGTGGACCCGAAGCCGCATCGGGACGACGGGAATGCCCGCCAGCACGGCGACCATGCCGGTCCCCGACTTGAACGGCTGTAGCGGCCCGTCGATCGTCAGCTGCCCCTCTGGGTACACGAGGATCGAGTAACCGCGCTCCAGGCGGGCGCCGAGCAGGTCCAGGCTCCGTCGCGCCGCGCCCTCCCGGTTCATCGGAAAGGCGTTGGCCAGCGCCGATGCCAGGAAGCCGCGCCATCGTGAGCCGTAGATGGAGTCCTGCGCCGCGGCGACGGACAGCTTCCAACGCCAGCGGAGCGGGATGGCGCAAATGATCGGCCCGTTGTCGTTGTGCATGTGGTGGTTCGGCGTGAACAGGACCGGCCCCTCCAGCCCGTCGAGGTGCTCGAGCCCCACGGTCCGGCGCCGATAGAAGACGGTCAGGATCAGCTGCCCCACCGTCTGCTGCAGGCCGATGCCGATGGCCCGCACGAGCGGGTTCAACGGCCATCCGAAGATGCCCGTCTCGCGCTTCACGCCGGCCGCCCGGTCGATCCGATCCTGGACCTCGCGCAGTGTCGCCTCCGGGTCCAGGTCGGCGTCGTCAACGTAGGCGCCCAGCTCCTCCTCGATGAGGCCCAGCAGCTCCACGCGACCGAGCGAGTCGAGCGCCAGGTCGGACGACAGCCGCGCCTCGGGACGGATGGCGGCCTGGTCCACCATCTCCAGCCGAGCCACCACGCGCTCGATGGGCAGACGCTCCGCATCGGTCCGCCCATCCGGCGTGCCGGACACATCCCTCCCCGACTGCTGGGCACGGACCCATTCGAGCAGCTGCGCCTTCTTGACCTTCAGCGTGGACGTGCGCGGAAAGTCGTCGTCGGGCCAGACGCTGGAAGCGCGGACCTGCTGGTGGCCGCCGAGCCGCGCGTTCGCGCTGGCCACGACATCGGCCGCTACGGATGGATCCTTGAGCAGGAGAACGGCGTGCACGGAGAGGTCGCCGTTGTCGTCGGTCACGCCGAGCACCGCCGAATCCTGCACGCGCGCGTCCTGGGCCAGGGCGTTCTCGACATCCTCCGGGTAGACGTTCGTGCCGTCGGGCAGGACGAGGATGTCCTTCTTGCGGCCGTGGAGCGTCAGAAAGCGGTCGGCGTCCAAGGACCCGAGGTCACCGGTGTGATACCACCCGTCTCGCAGGACCTGGGCCGTAGCTTCCGGCTTCTCCCAGTAGCCCTGGAAGACGTTCGGCCCACGCACCAGGACCTCGCCATCATCGGCGATCCGAACCTCCACCCCGGGGATCGGCTGTCCCACCGTCCCGATCCGGTTCGCCTCCAGACGGGTCATGCTCACGAGCGGCGACAGCTCGGTTGCGCCGTAGCCCTGGAGGGGCACGACGCCCATCTCCATCCACCGGTTGGCGAGCACCGGGCTCAGCGGGGCGCCGCCCAGCGCAACGTAGCGCAGGGCGCCCATCTGGCGCAGCACGCTGAAGAACAGCAGCCGCCGCATCGCGATCGGCACCCGTCGCCCGATGGCGTGCATCCGCTCAAAGAGGCCGTGCCGGCCCGAAGCGTCCACCCGACGCTGAATGGCCCGATCCAGCAGCTTCAGCACCTGCGGAACCGCCAGCAACATCGTCACGCCCTGCTCACGGAAGGTACGGGCCAGGACCGATGCCTGCAGGCTGGTGGGATAGACGACCATCGCCCCGGCCAGCAGCGGCGCCAGGAAACCGGGATTCATGCCGTACATGTGCGACAGCGGCAGCATCGACAGCACCCGTGTCTCCCGTCCCAGCGGCACGACACCGCGCAGGGTGGTGCTGTTCGAGACGATGTTGCCGTGGCTGAGCATGACGCCCTTTGGCTCGCCCGTCGTGCCGGAGGTGAAGACCACCTCCGCGAGGTCGGTGGGAGCGGTTCGCGGCTGATCCATGGGGCGCGCATCGGCCGCCCGGTCGACGAGCGACTCGACGGTGATGACCGGCAGCTCGAGCCGGCTCGCCGCCTTGGCCGTGGGAAGGGACGCCAGCACGAGCTTCGGTCGCGTCTGGGCGGCCACCTTCGCCACGAAGGCATCGGTCGATCGAACGTCCACCGGGACGGTGATGGCCTGGGCCCAGTGCGCCCCCAGCGAGGCGATCCCCCACTCCGGCCGCGGCACCGCCCAGATCAAGATGCGGTCGCCGGCCTCGAGGCCCTGCTCGCGCAGCAGGGTTGCGACGCGCGGCACCAGGTCACCGATCTGGCGGTACGTCCACGTCCGCGTGCGGAAGATCGGCTTGATGCGGAGCGCCGGGTCATCGCCGTGGGCTTGTGCGACCTGCGTCACCAGCTCGGGAAGCGTCTCGATCATGTGGCTCGGGGCCTCCGTCGATTCGAACGGGCGCAGCGTGCCTCACCCGGACTGCGGTGCCCCTGCGGCGGATGCTAGTCGCGCCGGCGCTCTCCGGGCAGCGCACTCCACTGGCCGCCGCCGCTTCGCCTGTCGTGGCGCCGGCCGGGCCGGGAGGTGCCGCCGGCACGTCTCGGGCCGCTCAGCGTGTAGCCGGCGCGCGCCGCACGCGCGGGTCCCGGGCGTCCGGCACTCCGGCCCTGGGGTCGACCGCCCTGAGGACGGCCGCCGCTGCGCAGGCGAACCGGCTCCGGGCGGATCGAGGGATCCGGCGCGAAGCCCGGCACGACAGCCCGCTCGATAGGGTGACCCAACAGCCGCTCGATCTCCCGCAGCAGCGGCCCCTCGTCGACGCACACGAGCGAGATGGCATCCCCCTCAAGGCCCGCACGACCGGTGCGGCCGATGCGGTGGAGGTAATCGGAGGCGACCATTGGCAGCTCGTAGTTCACAACGTGCGGCAGCTGCTCGATGTCCAACCCCCGCGCCGCCACCTCGGTGGCGATGAGCAGGGTCACCCGTCCCGCCTTGAAGTCGTTCAGGGCCCGTACCCGCTGCGGCTGGGACTTGTTGCCGTGGATCGCGGCGGTGGCGATGCCATCGGCCGACAGCTGCTCGGCCAGCCTGTTGGCGCCGTGCTTGGTGCGGGTGAAGACGAGCGCCTGGTCGATGGCATGCGTCCGCACCAGGTGCGACAGCAGCTCGCGCTTGCGGGACCGATCCACCGGGTGCATCACCTGGCGCACGAGGTCCACCGCCGTGTTTTCTGGGGTGACCTGGACCGATGCCGGCCGATCCAGCAGCCCCTCCGCCAGGCCACGGATCTCCCTCGAGAACGTGGCGCTGAAGAGGAGGTTCTGGCGGCGGTCCGGCAGGAGCGCCAGGATCGAGCGGATGTCGCGGATGAAGCCCATGTCGAGCATGCGATCCGCCTCGTCCAGGACGAGGATCTCCACGCTGCGCAGGTCGATCGTCCCCTGCCGGGCGTGATCGAGCAGCCGCCCCGGCGTGGCGACCACGATCTCGGCCCCGCGGCGCAGTGCGGCCACCTGCCCGCCGAAGCCCACGCCGCCGAAGATGGCCGTGGAGCGGCGTCGACCCCCGCCGTAGACTCGGACGCTCTCCTCGACCTGGATCGCGAGCTCGCGCGTGGGTGCGAGCACCAGGGCGCGAATGCGCGGGCGTCCTCCACCGCCATGCGGTGCGGTCGCCGCTAGGCGCTGGAGCATCGGCAGCACGAAGGCCGCCGTCTTGCCGGTGCCGGTCTGGGCGCCGGCGAGGAGGTCGCGTCCGGCCAGGACGAGCGGGATCGCCTGGCGCTGAACGGGTGTGGGATCGGTATAGCCCTGTGCCGAGACGGCACGGAGCAGTTCGGGCGCAAGCCCGAGCGCAGAGAAGGACATTGGGGAGAAAGCTCCTGACGAGGCCCTCCCGCAGGCGTGCGGGGTCCGGTCAGGGCAGTAGATCGGGATCGGGGCGGCGGATGAGCCGCGGCGCGGACCGGGGCGCCAATCGAACACGTTTTCGAAAAGTGTACACCATCGGTGCCGGTGGCGAATAGGGCGTATGCTTGGGGTCCCTTCTGAGGTTCCTATGTCCGGTCTCTGCATCCATGGCTTCGAGGCCGGCCAGTGCGCCTCCTGCCGAACCTGCCAACACGGCCTCGTCACCTCGCGCTGCGGCCAGTGCCAGGCCGCGTCCACCGCGCGGTCGCGCACCGCCCGATCCACTGATGCCTCCTCGCCGGAGCCGGAGGCCCGCAACGGCTGGGAGATCTTCTACGCGCCCGAGGTCAGCGGCTGGCGCGTCCGGGCGCCCGAAGAAGCGGCCCTGCCCGACTCGTATCGATCGCTCTTCCTGGCCCGCAAGGCGGTGGACCACATGGCCGCCAATCCACCGGCAGCCCGAACCGCCAAGCGCAGCCGGTGACGGCCAGCTCCACCCACCCGGCCGGAGCCGCGCGGCTGCGACGAAGCCAGCCGGCGGACTCGGTGGCGGGTGCGGCCGACGACCCGGCCTCGCTGGGCGCCGCGCTCCATGCCGAAGCACGGGACCTCGTGACGGTGACCCTGCCCCATGCGCCCGGTCAGATCGAGATCCAGCGCTACATCCGCCGCGAGACGGTCTGGACCGGGGAGCTCTCGCAGGCCTTCGGCGCGGTTCCGAACAAGGTCCCCTACGTCCTCGACGGCGCGCCCCATTACCCCGAGCTGCTGCTCGTCCGGCTGCTCGAGGCAGCCGGCTGGAGCGCCGCATGGCGCAAGACCTGGAACGGCGAGGCCTACTGGCGAGACCTTCGTGAGCCGATGGAGCTGCCCGAGGCCATCACCACCGCGCTGGACCAGGTATCCGCCCGCGCCGGGCACGCCGGCCAGTGGGAGGTCGTGGCCTGGCGCGACCGGCAGCTGCGCCTGCTCACCTCG
>Ga0268386_10004364_pt1 | contig 10392 bp, 12 predicted proteins | sample RVTome_15_FD_200260 | JGI IMG/M metagenome (GOLD analysis project Ga0268386, IMG submission 200260) | Soil microbial communities from uranium-contaminated site in the Upper Colorado River Basin, Wyoming, United States - RVT150D86... ... | reverse complement strand
CGGTTCTATCAAAAGCGCGCCACTTCAGCTGACAAGAGTCAAGGAACCTTCGCCGCCCAATTGATTTACGCGTTCTAAAAGTTCGCTTTAGTTGATCGAACGGGGAACGGCGCGTTATGTGCCGCTCCCCGTTTTTTTTGCCGCGAAGGATCAGTCAGTTCTTCTCGGCAACTTACAATCCTCTGGCAATCTTGCCATCGCGTTGCTAAACAAAGATGAAACCCAGCCGTTAGGTTTTTTCCGCTTGGACCTTCGCAGGCACACTTCTTTTTTCCTGTTCTTGTTTTCACTTTTGCTGTTTTCCCCCGGACTTGGCGCACGCGATCTGTGGGCGCCGGTGGAGCCGCGTTATGGTGAAATCGTTCGTGTGATGTTTTTCACGGGCGAATGGCTCGTGCCGATGGTCAACGGCGATCTCTACACTGACAAACCGATCTTGTATTTCTGGGTTGCCCTGATTGCCGCCAAAATTACCGGCGGCGTGAGCGAGTGGGTCGTGCGAGTGCCCGCTGCCATCGGCGGCGGCGGATTCGTCTTGGCAACTTTTTGGATCGGCCGCGACTTATTCAATGATCGAGTCGGCGCGATTGCTGCAGCGGTGCTCGCCACATCGTTGCGCGTCATTTGGGAGGCGCGCTGGGCGCACGTCGACATGCTTTTCGCGTTTTTCTTTTTGCTGTCGATCTATTTCGGCGCGCGCACGCTTTTGCGCCGCGGCGGGCCCAATGAAATCTTGCTGGCTTACGTCTTCATGGCTTTAGCGACCTTGACCAAAGGGCTGATCGGAATCGTGCTGCCCGGATTGATTTTCCTCGCGCTGGCGGTCGCGCGGCGCGACTGGTGGATGATTCGAGCCGCGAGGCCTGGAGCGGGTCTGCTGCTTTTTCTCTTGGTTGCGGCGCCGTGGTTTTACCTGGTGAGCCGCGCCACCGCCGGCCAGTGGCTGAGTGACTTTATCTCGATTCATCATCTACAACGTTACACGACCGGCACCGGACACCGGCAGCCCTTTTATTATTATCTGACGACTCTGCCGGTGGATTTTTTACCCTGGACGGTCTTCTTGATCCCCTCCTTGTCGGTTTATCGCGACTATCGACGCGCCTGGAATCAGCCGCAAGTTCAGATCTGTCTCTTGTGGTTCTTGGTGGTGTTTATTTTTTTTAGCCTGTCAGAAACCAAACGCGATCTCTACCTGATACCGCTGCTGCCGACTCTGGCATTTCTTATCGCCAATTATTTTGGCGATCTGGAGCGGCAAGATCGTATCCCAAACCCGCTTTATCCTTGGATCACGGTAATGTTTTTCGGCGCCGTCGCCGCGTCCGGCATCGCGTTGCCGCTCGCCGCGCTGATCGTGCGGCCGGATGCCACGTGGTCGCTGATCCCGTCGTGTATGGTTCTAGGGGTCGGTGGAAGTTTTACGGTTGTACTGAGCTTACGCCGCCGGCCGCTGGGCGCGTTCATTTCGGTGAGTCTGATGATGGCACTGTTGACCATTACGGTTTCGCTTTGGTTCTTTCCCTATTTAGAACGTTTCAAGTCGCGTCGGCAGTTTGCACGGGTGATAAGCCAGATCGTGCCGGCCAGCGCGCCGTTGTATGTCTACGCTGACATCACGCATGATTTTAATTTTTATACGCAGCGAACGAGGATTCCGGTACTCGAGACGGCGGCTGAAGTCGCGGGCCTTCGCGAGCGCCGTGAAAAGAGTTATGTTTTAGTTAAGGAGCGGGATCTGAAAAAAGGGGTGCCGGCGATTCCACCGGAGTTGATTATCGCCAGCGATTCGCCGGACCAAGCGACGTGGCATCTGGTGGAGTTCAATCAGCGAGGCCGGTGAAATTAATTTGGACGAAAGCGGCGTGACTCGCTCAAGCATGAAACAAACGATTTTTTGGATTATCGGCGGAGTCGTTTTGGGGCTGCTTATTTGGTGGGCGGCGCCGGCGTATTTAAATGCGCCGGTCAATCCTCGCTCAGTGGAACACTTGAGCAATGTAGCGGCCGAGATCAACCGGTCGGTTCCGGTGATGATCGACGCCGAAACCGAGTTGCTACCGTCGGAGGCCGGCGAGGCGATGCTGGTATACAATTATCGACTGGTCAAATATTCCGTCGGAGGCATCGATCATCGAAAATTCGCCGCCGGCGCCAAACAAAAAGTCACCCAAGGCGCCTGCAACCAGCCGGTGATGCGCGATGATTTTCTCAAGCAGGGCGTGACGCTGCGCTACTCGTATTTTGATAAGAACAAGCAGCACATCGCCACGGTCGAAGTGACCCCGGCCGATTGTGGTTTTTGAAAAATGGAGTGATGGAGTGTTGGAGTAAAGGAGTGTCGGGTTTTAACGCATACCTCCATCACTCCATTACTCCGGCGTGCCGACTACTCAGCCAGATCACCCTTCGCTAACGTCCAAGATGATCCTGTTCGGCGGTCATTTAAGGATCTCCTTGGCGCGCGGGATCAGCTTGGGATCCAGATTGAAAACTTCTTTGACGTTGCGCTCGAGCTCGGCGCCGTCGAGCGGGTTGATATCGAGCTTTGCCTTTTTGGCATCAGCGAGAAAATCGGCATCTTTCATGGTGTCGACAAAAGCCTTACGCAGAATCTGCACCCGGTTTTTTGGCGTGCCCGGAGGCAGCATATAGGGCCGCGCCGTAGGTCCGACGCCGTGCACCAGCGAGCGGATAAGCTTCTGCCCTTCCTCGGTTTTCGCGTAAGAGATTGCCTGCGGCAATTTGGGATGCTCCGGGTGAGGCTTGGCGGTGTTCTGCAACACTATCACCACATCTCCTGCGTCCAACTCCTTGCGCCACGTGGACTTGAACGACTCCCAGGCGTTGCACACGCCCTGGATTTCGCCGCTGTTAAAAGCGAGGCGCACGTCGGCGGTACCCTTATAGCCGCTGACCAATTGAATCGGCAGGCCGATCGCCGCCGCCAGAACTTTCGGAATATCGTCGGTTGCAGAGCCTACTCCGACGCCGCCGAGCTTAACGGCGGTTTTTGACGACAGCCACTGATCGATGCTGGTGAGCCCGGTGCTCTTGTGCACGCCGAGCATATAATTATCCTGGGTCGGTACTCCGACATATTCAAATTTGAGGGCGTCGAACTCTATGCCCGGCCTGCTGCCGAGGAGTTGTTGCAGAAAAAGCCCGCCGATGAAGTGACCGATGGTCAAGCCGTCGGGCCTAGCTACCTTGTACACATGGTTTGCCGAAATCAGAAACCCCGCACCGGGCATGTTGTCGACAACGATCGCCGGGTTGCCTGGGATATGTTTGCCCATATGCCGCGCGATGGTGCGCGAGTATGTATCGTAGCCACCCCCGGCGGAAGCGCCGACGATGATCCGGATAGTTTTGCCGCGATAAAAGCCGTCCTGTGCCCTGACGGGCGCGGCAATCAGAAGGATGGATAGAATTGCGAATTGGCAAACGGTTCGTTTCATGTTTCTCCCTTTTTGCGAAATTATCTCCCGAATATGCTCAATTAAAAATTTTCTTTAGTTGTTTCACCAGTGAAGGATCTTGAGCCGGTAAAACCAACGCAGAAAAGATTACCGGCACGAGAAAAAGCCTGGTGAAATTCTTCGACATCAAAACACTCCTTCGTTCTGAGATAGTATTGCCCGCAATTAACTATTAAAATTTGCTCGGAGTCAACGGTCGTGGAGCATTTCGGCGCGCAGCTCTGCTTCCCAGTCGCGGCTGCCGCCGGCGAGCCACCGGCAGCCGAGATCGCGAATCTCACCGGCGGAAGTAAACTTGGGGAGCTCCGCCAGCGCTCTCGCTAGAACCGTCTCATGGCGTGAACGCTCGTACGGCGGGCCGAAGGTTCTGCCGACGGGATGATCGACGAAGGCCGCCCGCGGCGCCGTGACTTTGCTCATAATGTCGTGCGCCGTACCGATGACCAGTGTGGGAATACCGCGTCCTTCGATCACGTGAGCGATGAGACCGACGGTCTCATGGCAGAAAGGTCAGTAGGGGACGAGCAAGGCGAGGTCGACTTCTGTCGCAGCTAATTCGTCGGCGAGCGCCGGGGCGAGCATACTCTCGATTTCTTGATGGCGGCGAACACCGCCCATGAAGGAAAAATGAAAGGGCGAAAGCGCACCGACGACGTGCTTTTCAACCAACGCCGCCAGCGCCTTGCGCGGGAAGACGATTTCCGGGTCCTGTTTCGGTACCGCGCCGATCCCCGAATGGTGATCGATGACGATCGGGCCCGTGTTCGGGTCGGACGGGACGCGCCGATAGCTCAGGTCTTCGCGCGGTAAAAAGGGTTGCTGGCCGGCCAACCGAAGAGCGGCGCTGCTCAGCAACGCGACTCTCGATTGATTCACCGCTTTGGTTACGGGAGACCAGCCGGCCTTCGATGGATTCGCCAGAACGCGCGGCGGATTGGGCGCGGAGTTTTGCGCCATGATCGGCAGGTATTCGAAGGTCATGCGTTAGATCCTTTCAGTGCAGACACTAGTACTCGACTCTTGAAGTGCAATCAACTGGATGAGTGTGAATTGTCACTGCCGATATGGTAAGCAATGGCCTTCATGATCGATGTTGCCGGCAATTACCGAACGATTCTGACTCATATCAACGAAGCGGCGGCGAAAGTCGGGCGCGACACGCGGGAGATCAAACTGTTAGCGGCGGCCAAGTCGCAAAGCGTGGACGCGATCCAGGCGGCGATCTTCGCCGGCGTGACGCTGATCGGCGAAAATTACGTCCAGGAAGCGCGGGCGAAGAAGAAGCGAGTTCCCCAGCCTGTTGAGTGGCACATGATCGGCCATTTGCAGCGCAACAAGGCCAAGACGGCGGTGGATCTCTTTGACGTGATCGAGACGCTCGACAGCCCCGCGGTCGCTCGCGAGTTGGATAAAGAAGGGGCTCGGTGTGGCAAGACGGTTCGAACTTTGGTCGAAATCAATTTAGCCGGAGAGGAAAGCAAGAGCGGCATTGCAAAAAATCAGGTAAAGAATTTACTTGAAGAGTCGGGAAAGCTCGCCCACATCGCGATCGAGGGCCTGATGACCCTGCCGCCTTTTAGGGAGAACCCCGAAGAAGTGCGGCGCTACTTTCACGAGCTTCGCGAGCTGCGTGCAGAACTCGCAGAGTTGCGTGTGCCAAACGCCGATTTGAAGGAACTCTCAATGGGAATGACCCACGATTATAGGGTCGCGATCGAAGAGGGGGCGACGATCGTGCGCATCGGCACGGCGCTTTTCGGTCCGAGGAGCAGTTGACCGATGTTCGTTATTGCCAACCTGCTAATCGCGATCGCGCAAGTCCTTGACTATGTCTTGTGGGCCTACATGTGGATTCTCATCGGCCGCATTATCATTTCCTGGGTGAACGCGGACTACGAAAACCCAATCGTCCGGTTTCTCTACGCGGCCACCGAGCCGGTGCTCGAACCGGTGCGTCGTAGGTTGCCGGTTTTTGCCGGCGGTTTCGATCTATCGCCAATCGTGGTTTGGTTCGCCATCATCTTTCTGCAGCGCTTTTTGGTCCGGTCGCTCTACGAGTTGGCATACACGTTAAAGTAACGCATGGAGGGTGTTTGCATGAAGTCTCTCTACGCTGCCGATGTTCGCGACAATCAGCTGGTGGATGGGTTTTTCCTGATAGCATCAAAGAATCACGGCATCACCAAGAACGGTGGCAGTTACCTGACGCTCAAGCTGCTCGACCGCAGCGGCGAGATCGAAGCGCGGGTCTGGGAGCGGGCCGATGACCTGGCGCGAGGCTTCGAAAAAAACGACTTCGTGCACGTGCGCGGCTATGCCACGCTCTATCAAGGTCGAGTGCAGATCCGCGTCCAGGACGTGATCCGCGTCGACGAATCAAAAGTCGCCGCGGAAGATTTTTTGCCGAAAAGCGCTTCCGACCCCGACATCATGCTCGCCGAATTGCAAGCGATCCTTCGCGGCATCAAGAATCCCCACCTGCTGGCGCTCGCCGAGGCCTGCTTCGCAGATGAAGAGCTGATAAGCCTTTTGAAACGAGCCCCGGGGGCCAAGACAATTCACCATCCTTATTTAGGCGGACTGCTGGAGCATACGCTGTCGTTACTGAAGCTTATCTCCAAAGTGGTCGAGAACTACCGCGGCATCGACGTGGATCTTTTGCTGACCGGGGGCTTTCTGCACGATATCGGCAAGATTTATGAATTCTCTTTCGGGCGCGCCATCGATTACACGGACGAGGGACAACTGCTGGGCCACTTGGTCATGGAAGTCGAGTTGGTCGATAAAAAGATCGCGGCGATTGCGGATTTTCCCGATGAATTGGCGATGCTGGTGAAGCACATGCTGGTGAGCCACCACGGCGCTTACGAATTCGGCTCGCCGAAGTTGCCGCAGACTTTGGAAGCCGTTATTCTTCATTCTTTGGACGATCTCGACGGCAAAATACAAGCGATTCAAAGTCTGCCGGAAAAAGAACCCGGATCGAAGTGGAGCGCGTTTCATCGTGCCTATGGTCGCAGTTTCTACCGCCGAAGTTCGGGACGACCCGACGATGATTCATCGCCGAACTGAGCGATTCGGAGGAGCACAAACATGAACAATTTTATCGCCGGGAATTGGCTCGACAAGCCGAAGAAAATCGAAGTGACCAACCCGTTCGATAATTCCGTCATTGACACCGTGCCCAAGGCCGACGCCGGGGATTTGGACAAGGCGCTCGCGTTTGCCGAGCGCGGCGCCAAGGTGATGGCAAAGCTGTCGAGCTTCGAGCGTTGGAAGATCCTGCGCAAAGCGGCGGACATGATCGCGGCGCGCAACGAGGAGTTGGGGCAGATCATTTCCAAAGAGGAAGGAAAAATTATCGCCGAAGGCCGCGGCGAAGCGAGCCGGGCGGTGGAGACCCTGATGGGCTCGGCCGAGGAGGCCAAGCGGCTTCACGGCGAAACGGTGCCGCTGGATGCCGACCCGACCGGCAGCAAGAAGCTCGGCTTTACTTTGCGCGTGCCCTGCGGGGTCGTGGCGGCGATCTCGCCGTTTAATTTTCCGCTCAATTTGGTTTGCCACAAAGTCGGGCCGGCGCTGGCGGCTGGCAACACGGTGATCGTCAAGCCGGCGTCGGATACACCGCTGTCCGCGCTCAAACTCACCGAGATTCTATTGGAAGCGGGCCTGCCGGCGGAGGGCATCCAATGCATCACCGGTTCCGGCGGCGAGATCGGCGACGCTCTGGTCGCCGACCGGCGCGTGCGCAAAGTGACGTTCACGGGCAGCCGTGAGGTCGGCGACCGTATCTGCCGCACCGCCGGGATTAAAAAAGTCACCATGGAGCTTGGTTCCAACAGCCCGGTCATCGTCATGCCCGATGCCGACCTGGACAAAGTCGCCGCAGTGGTGTCGTTGACCGGCTATGGCAACGCCGGTCAAACCTGTATCTCCACCCAGCGGGTGTTGGCGGCGAAAAAAGTTTACGGCGATTTTCTCGGCGCTCTGAAGCCCAAGGTCGAAGCGCTGACGACCGGAAACCAGTTGGACGAAAGATCGAAAATTGGGCCCATGATCAAGCAAACCGAGGCAATGCGGGTCGACGAGTGGATCAACGAAGCCGTCGGCGGAGGCGCGCGTTTGGTCGCCGGCGGCGGCCGACGCGGTGCGATCTATCTGCCCGCGGTCGTGGCGGACGTGCATCCCGATATGCGCGTCTCGCGCGACGAACTATTCGGGCCGGCGGTGGCGGTAACGCCGTTCGAGACGATCGAAGAGGCCATCGCATTGGCAAACGACAGCGTCTATGGTCTGGCGGCGGGTATCTTTACCGAGAACGTCGAGTGGGCGATGAAGTTCGCGCGCGAGGCGGAAGCCGGCAATCTGCACGTCAACTGGGGCTCGCAATGGCGCGTCGATCTCATGCCGTACGGCGGTCTGAAAGACTCGGGTTTCGGCAAAGAAGGACCGAAATATGCAGTTCAGGAAATGAGCGAGCTTAAAATGGTCGTGTTTCATTTGAACTCATGACGATCGTAAAACTCATCTGAGACGCATCACGAATGAGAGCGGACGGAAGAAAGGCGGCGCAGCTCCGGCCGCTGAAGATCACGCCGAGCTATATCAAGACCGCCGACGGGTCGGTTTTGATCGAGATGGGCGATACCAAGATAATCTGCACCGCGAAATTGGAAGACCGCGTCCCGCCGTTTTTGCGCAACAGCGGCAAGGGCTGGATCACGGCGGAATACGGCATGTTGCCCGGTTCTTCAAAAACGCGCATCGGGCGTGAAGCCTCGCGCGGAAAGATCGGCGGAAGGACGCACGAAATTCAGCGCCTCATCGGCCGGAGCCTTCGATCGATTGCCGACTTGCGCAGTCTCGGCGAGAAAACTATTTGGATCGATTGCGACGTCATTCAAGCCGACGGCGGCACACGCACGGCGTCGATCACCGGCGCCTACGTGGCGCTGGCGGAGGCGACACGCAAATGGCGCCAGCGCGGCATTCTCGCCGGCGATCCGATTAAAGATTTAGTGGCGGCGGTCAGTATCGGCATTGTCGACGGCAAGATTCTCTTGGATCTATGCTACGAGGAAGACAGCAAAGCCGACGTCGATATGAATTTCGTCATGACCGGCTCTGGCAGATTTATCGAGGTCCAGGGCACCGCAGAGACAAAACCGTTCACCAGGAAGCAGATGGAGCGCATGGCCGAAATTGCTCAGGACGGCATAAAAGAATTGCTCAAAACGCAAAAAAAGGTGATCGCGTCGCTCGCGTCCGACGCCATGGCAAAGTGACTGGCTTATTGGTAGCGACAACCAACCCGGGAAAATTCGCCGAGGTGCAAGCTTTTCTTGGTGGGTTGCCGCTAAAAGTTGTCACGCTCAGGAGTCTGGCCAATCCGCCGGAAGTCATCGAAAACGGCAGTACCTTCGAAGAGAACGCGCTCAAAAAGGCGCGGACTCTGGCGGATTATTCGGGCTTGCTCACATTGGCGGACGATTCCGGTTTGGAAGTCGACGCTTTAGCGGGCGCGCCAGGTATTTACTCGGCCCGTTACGCGGGCAAAGAGGGCGACGACGAGCTTAATAATCAGAAGCTGCTCGGCGAATTGGCGGGATTTCCGGAAAACCAACGAACGGCTCGGTTTGTCTGCGCTCTGGCGTTGTGCGCGCCGCAATCGCGCGGTATGCGCGGTATGAAGGACCGGATAGTACGTGAAGCGTGCGAAGGGTGGATCGCATTCGAACCGAAGGGCTCTCATGGTTTCGGCTACGACCCGCTGTTTTTTTATCCGCCGCTCGGCAAGACTTTCGGGGAAATTGACCGTGCAGTGAAAGCGAACGTAAGCCATCGCGGCAAGGCGCTGATGAAATTGGCGCAGATTTTGCCCACGCTTGTTCAACTGCCGGCAAAACCTTGATTTCATTGAGGCCCTGTGTAGAATAACCGCTGGTCAATTATCGGGGCGTAGCGCAGCCTGGTAGCGCACCTGCCTTGGGCGCAGGGGGTCGGAAGTTCGAATCTTCTCGCCCCGACCAGAAAGACAGTGGGGCAGTAAGCGGTGAACAGCTATAAAGTCGGGGTGGAGGAACTCCTCATCGCTGACTCTGCCACTGCTTACTTTTTGGCGCCAGTAGCTCAGTTGGATAGAGCAACGGCCTTCTAAGCCGTAGGTCAGGGGTTCGAATCCCTTCTGGCGCGCCAGCTCGGTATTTGCATTTTGCGGTGAGTGTAGCTCAACGGTTAGAGCACTGGACTGTGGCTCCAGGGGTTGAGGGTTCAAATCCCTTCACTCACCCCAGTTGTAAACGGTAAGGATCGGATAGAAAAATCGGCAGACCGATCGTCGATTCTCCGTATGTCCTGCCTCGAAGTTTGGCGAACGGGCCGCTAGCTCAGTTGGTAGAGCAGCTGACTCTTAATCAGCGGGTCCGGAGTTCGAGTCTCCGGCGGCCCACCAAATTCGACCTTTCTCCGGCTCGGGTGGTTTGCGGCATCGGCCGGCTCGATTCCTGAGCAAAAATGTCTGTTGTTAAGGTCCTGGCCTGGTGCCATAATTGTTTTGGTTGGTTAAAGCTGTGTGCCAACCAAATGGAGCGGCGGTCGTAACCTTATGGTCGCAGAAGAAGGACTTACCTATACGATGCATTTGGAGGTTTATCTCCAAGCGGCGACCGTGCGCGGTATTCTTGAGACCAACCAAGACCGCTTGAGCAGCTATCTAATCGTGCGCCAGGGCGAAGAAGTATTTTCGCTGCGAGAGGCGACTCTCGAGGTTCCGAACCGAAGGCCAATTCCGATAGATAACGATGAATACCTGATTTACATGCAAGAAGTATTTTTGATCGCTGATTTGAGCGCTGAAGATCGCGCACAACGCTCCGGTTTGCACACTTTGTTCGTCAAGAAGGATCGGAGC
>Ga0268386_10004363_pt1 | contig 10394 bp, 7 predicted proteins | sample RVTome_15_FD_200260 | JGI IMG/M metagenome (GOLD analysis project Ga0268386, IMG submission 200260) | Soil microbial communities from uranium-contaminated site in the Upper Colorado River Basin, Wyoming, United States - RVT150D86... ... | reverse complement strand
CAGTGCGGGGTGCCGGCTGGAATGATGACGACGTCGCCAGCCGAGATCTGCTGACGGACGCCACCCTCGATCGCCGTGCCGCTCACGCCCGGGCCGTTGATGCCGGTGACTACCGGCATCCCGCTGTCGCGCTGCTCGGGGTTCACCAGCGTCCCGCCGGTGACGAGCAGCCCAGAGCCGCGAATCACGTGGTACACCTCGGTCACCTGCGTATGCACGGCTCCACCCGGCAGGTTCGTTCCCGCCGCCCGTTGCACGACGCCCACACCGACGTTGTGCCCGCCCGCGTCCACCGTACGGATGGCCGTATCCGTGACATCGTTCGCGATCGCCTCCTGAGCGGTCGCCTCGACCATCGCGGCTGGGATATACGTGGAAGGCAGGGGCGCGCCGGTCGCCTGCAGCAGCGCGAGCGCCGCGGCCACGACGAAACTCTTCACCATCGTCATCTCCTTGTCTCGGCGCGGACCGATCAGTGCGGTTGGGCACCATTGGCGGGCGCCGGCCTGGCGCCCCCGGTCCACGGCGGCGCGAGCATCATACCGGCGAGCGCGTCGGTCAGCGTCCCGGCATCGACGGCGACGTGCCCGTTGACCACGACGTACCGAATGCCGGTCGGGTAGACGTGCGGGGCGAGGTAGGTCGAGTTGGGGCGAATCGTCACCGGGTCGAACACGGTGATATCAGCCCGATAGCCTTCGCGGAGCAGGCCCCGTTCGGGCAGGCCGATGATTTGCGCCGCGAGGGACGTCATCGCGCGGATCGCGAACGGCAGCGAGATCACGTGACGGTCGAACACGTACTGGCGAATGATCCGCGGATAGATGCCGTAGTACCTAGGATGCGGATAGCCTTCCCCGAACGGCACGACCCCGCCGTCGGTCCCGTACGTCAGATACGGCTTCTGGATGATGGCCTCGTTGTCGATCTCGGAGATGTTCATGCCGCGGTAGGCCCCGCCTCCGGGGCGTGACGGGTCGCCCTCGAGCTGCAGGCGGATCGCCGCGTCCACCGGGTCCTCCCCGTGAAGGGCGGCGATCTCCTCCAGCGTCCTGCCCCGGTACTCCGCCGTCGGATGCTCGATCACCAGCACCCCTTCCGGTCCGCCGGCCTTCCTGATCTCGTACGCGATGTCGCGGCGCACGACGTACCGCTCGACCGGGTCTTCGAGCCTGCGGCGCAACTGGTCGAGCGAAGCCGAGTACGGCGCGTCGAGCCGGCCCGCGAGTCCCGAATCCTGACCGCCGACGTCCACCTCGTCGTCGACGAGCGCCCAGGTCGGAACGAGCGCCACGTTCGCGGTGTTGCCATAGGACTCATAAGTGTAGGTGTCCAGGTACATCTGGGCACCACGCGCGCGGGCCTCGTCAATCAACCGGAGCGCCGCGTCGCTGGCTCCCCAGAAGTCCTTGCCGAGGATCTTGAAGTGGGTGGCCATGACCCGGGCGCCCGATCGTTCGCTCACGACGATCGACTCGCGCGTCGCTTCGAGGCCGTCCACGGGCACGCCAGGACGACTCGCATTCCACCAGCGAGGCGACCGCCCCTCGGCCCGCTGGTGTGTATGGAAAAAGCCGCCGTACTCGGCGATCACCGTCGCCAGTCCGATGAGCTCCGCGGTGTCGCTCCATCGTCCCGGCGTCCCCTCGAGACCGAGCGTCATCCCGTACGCGCCCTCGTCGAGACCCTGGCGCAGCAGCTGCTTCATGCGTTCGAGCTCGGCCGCGTCGGCAGGACGCTGGTCCATGCCCATCGCCATCTCGCGAATGCGGTTGTGGCCGACCATCATCACCACGTTGACGCCGACCGGCTCGCGCCGGTAGCGGGCGACGTGTTCGGCGATCGGCCACATGCCTCCACCGTCGGGATTGAGCACCGCCGTCGTGATGCCCTGCATCAGGCTGTTGTGCTCGCTTCTGAGACCGTTGGCGTGCGCGGGCCCGCCGTGGCTGTGCATGTCGATGAAGCCTGGCACGACGTACAGTCCCCGGGCGTCGATCGTCCGGGCGGCGCCCGCATCGTCTGGAACCTGCCCGACGACCACGATACGGCCGTCCTGCACCGCCACGTCAGCAAGGACGAAAGGGTTACCGGCCCCGTCGATGACCCGTCCGTTGCGAATGATCAGTTCAAAGGCGGCAGGCTGACTCTCGACCACTGACCCGGCTGCCGCCAGGGTCGCCAGGATCAGGAGTGCGAGGACGAGCATCCGAGCGCAGCGGATCTTCATCGTTGTCCCCCTTGAGGCTCGGTCGGTGATCAACGCAACCGGACGCCTCCATGGACGTGGCAGCACTCCGGCCCGTCCGGATCGGCACCAAGGCGAGCCGTACGTCGCGCAGGGCGGCAAACCCTGCCCGGATCGCGAGGCGAGTGGTCTTGAAGCACGGCGATTCTACCCCGGGGTCGTGACGCGTGTCGCGGCTCTCCCGACAGGCAGCCGATGATGCCCCGCGTCTGAACAATCTGCTATGTTCCACCGAGGAGACAACGACATGTCGTGGCGGGCCCGAGGTTTCGTGTTCGAAAACTGCAGCTGTCAGCTCGTGTGCCCGGGCCATATCCATTTCGATCAGCGCTGCACCCACGAACGATGCCGCGGCTACTGGGCCTTCGCGTTCGAGCATGGCCTGGTGGAAGGAACTGATCTGGCCGGTCAGCGCGCGATCGTGGCCTTCGACTCGCCGCAGCGCATGATCGACGGCGGATGGACCCAGGTCCTGCTCGTGGACCGCCTCGCATCACCCGATCAGCAGCGGGTGCTGGACGCGGTGTTCGACGGGAGTCTCGGCGGTCCATGGCAGGTGCTGAGCCGGTTCGTGTCCACCCGCCTCCCGACGCGCACGGTCTCCATCGAAATGGACCGCGCGCCCCTGGAACAGCGGCTTCGGATCCCCGGCCTGCTCGATTCAACGGTCGCGGCCATCCGAGGACGGACGCGCGGCGAGCCGGTGCGTTTCGAGAACATCTTCAACCAGATCCACGCACCCTCCCAGGTCATCGCCCGCGGCGACGCCGACTACGACGATGGGACGATCCGCTTCGAGCATCGCGGAACCCATGGTCTGTGGTCACAGTTCCACTGGACAGTGTCCGAGTGAGTGTGGCGCTCGAACCACGGACCGCGCGGGATTCGCGCCTCCCGGTCGTCGCCATGACGCTCGCGCTTACGATCGCCGCGTGGACCGTTCTCGGCGTTGTCGGCCATCAGACGCCGCACACGTCCTTCCTGGCGGCGTTCGCCATGTGGAACGTCATGATGGTCGCGATGATGCTGCCGTCGGCGCTGCCCTGGCTGATGATCCTGTCGACCGGTAAGCCGGGATCGACACGGCTGGATGTCACGCTCTTCGCGATCGGCTACTTCACGGTCTGGGCACTCTACTGTTTCGCCGCCGCGGCCGCGCAAATCGTGCTCCAGGAGCGTGTGTGGCTGTCATCCACCCTCGGCCTCACGACATGGCCCGGCGCGCTCGTCCTGATCGGCGCCGGCCTCGTCCAGTTCAGCCCGCTCAAGGCCGCTTGCCTCCGACACTGTCGATCGCCTCTCGGCTACCTGCTGGCGCACTGGCGGGAGCGCCCGGGGTGGACGCTTCGTGCGGGTGCGGCGCACGGCGTCTACTGCGTCGGTTGCTGCTGGGCGCTCATGGCCGTCGTGTTCGCGGTCGGCGTGATGAGCCTCGGAACGATGGCCGTCCTGACGCTGCTTCTCTGCCTGGAGCAGTGGCTGCCGCACGGCGCGAAGATGTCTCACGTGACTGGCGCGGGCCTCGTCGGCTGGGGTCTGGCGCGCCTCACGATCGGCTGACCGCGAATGCGCACGCTGCTGCAGGATGGCAGTGGCTCGCGAGGAACCGGAACCCGGCCCTCGAGCCTGTCGTCTACACGAATGCCCGGGCGGTCACTATCTCGAGGAGCTCCCAAGTGGAACGTTCTGTGACCAGATCGACGTGGAACGCAGGCTCACGACCGGGAAGGATCGTCGCGGTCTGGCTCCTCGCGGCCGCCTCGAGCCTCGGCGTGGGCGCCCTCGGACAGGGTCCCGCACCGCATGACCAATGGCCGGCCTACGGCGGAGATCCCGGCGGCAGTCGATTCTCGACGCTGACCGACATCACGCCGGCCAACGTCGCCGGGCTCGAGCCAGCCTGGACCTACCGGACGGGCGAGCTCGGAGCGGACGCGCGCGACGGGCGCGACCTCACCTTCGAGGCGACCCCGCTGCACTTCGACGGGCGCCTCTACCTGAGCACGGCGTTCGGCCGCGTCATCGCGCTGGATGGGGCAGACGGACGCGAGATCTGGACCTACGATGGCCACGTGGACCGCGACGGCTCCTACTCGGAGGTCACGTCACGAGGCGTCTCGGCGTGGCGCGATCCCGAGGCGGCGTCCGACGCCGCCTGTGCCCGGCGCATCTTCGCCGGCACGATCGACGCGCGGCTGATCGCGCTCGACGCGGTCACCGGGCAGCCCTGCGCGGACTTCGGCACAGGCGGGACGATCGATCTGACCGCGCGAATCGGCGAGCACAGCCCCGGCGACTATCAGGTGACGTCGCCTCCAGCGATCCTTCGAGACCTGGTCATCGTCGGGGCGTCGATCGGTGACAACTTCCGCGTGAACACCGGAAGCGGAGTCGTGCGGGCCTTCGATGCCCGAACGGGAGTCGCCCGCTGGAGCTGGCAGCCGCTCGTGGCGGCAGCGAACGGAAATGTCGGCGCGGCCAACGCCTGGTCGATGATGTCCGTGGACGCCGAACGGGATCTGGTCTTCGTCCCGACCACCAGCCCGAGCCCCGACTTCTTCGGGGGCCTGCGACCCGGCGACAACCGCGACGCCAACTCGCTGGTCGCGTTGCGCGGCGCCACGGGCGAGCGTGTCTGGGGCTTCCAGACGGTCCACCACGATCTCTGGGACTTCGACCTCGCGGCGCAGCCTGCACTCGTCACCATCCGCCGTGACGGGCAGCCGATGGACGTCGTCGTCCAGGCCACGAAGACGGGGCTGCTCTTCGTGCTCGATCGCGAGACGGGGGCGCCCGTCTTCCCAATCGAGGAACGCCCGGTGCCGCAGACCGACGTCGAGGGTGAAGCGAGTGCGGCGACCCAGCCGTTCCCGGTGAGACCGCCGCCACTCGTCCCGCACGACGCGCTCGGTCCCGGCTCGGCGTGGGGTCTCACCGACGCCGATCGGGATGAATGCCGCGCACTCTTGAGCCAATACCGATCGCAGGGACTCTACACGCCGCCGAGCGTGCAGGGGACGCTGATGTACCCGGGCAACGCTTCAGGCACGAACTGGGGCAGCACGGCGTACGATCCGGATCGACAGCTGCTCATCCTGACCACGAGCCGGCTGACCACCCTCGTCCAGCTCTTCACGCGCGACGACGAAGCGCGGATTCGGGAAGTGAGCCGCGCATCCGGAGAGGGCTGGGAGATCGGCTTGCAGCGCGGTGCGCCCTACGGGATGCGCCGCCGCACGCTCCTCAACTCACGAGGCGTCCCGTGCACCGCGCCGCCCTGGGGCACCCTTGCTGCCGTGGACCTGGACGAGGGAGCCGTCCGGTGGGAGGTGCCGCTCGGCCGAGGGTTGGAACCAGATCACCCCTTGGCCGATATCGCGGCCGACGTCGAGGGTCTGCCAAATTCCGGCGGCCCGCTGGTCACCGCGTCGGGACTCGTGTTCGTCGGGGCCACGATGGACCGGCGCTTCCGGGCCTTCGACGTGGAGACTGGCCGCGAACTGTGGAGCGTGGAGCTGCCGCGCGCCGGTTTCGCCACGCCGATGACGTATCGGACCGCGGACGGCCGTCAGATGGTGGTCATCGCCGCCGGCGGCCACGGCAAGGCCGGCCTGACGCTCGGCGATTTCGTTGTCGCGTTCGCGCTGCCGCGGCCGGAGGTGTGAGGTATGAGACTCAAGACTCTCGAGCGTGACGTTCCTTCGAGACAGCCCGCGAGAGACACTTCCACCGCCGCGAGACCACGAGCCGCAGCTTGCGCAGCTCGTACTCGGTGAGCTCGTCTCGCTTCCCTTCGATGCCAGCTTCGAGGGCACCCAGCGTCTCCGGCGTCCCGGCGTCGTCCACCTCGCGCTTCAGGCCGTAGAACCTCGCCGACATCTCACCCAACAGCTCTCGAATGTAGAGAAACGACTGGCGATGGACAGGCGACGGACCCAGCTCGCGAATCGCCTGCTGGTGCGCCGCGGTGCAGTAGCCCTTGTGCTGGGCAAGCCCGTAGCCGGGGTACTCCCGGTCGAGCGCCTCCATCAGCCGGTCGCGATGCGTCTTCGCGATGATCGACGCCGCGGCGATCGAGTAGCTCAGGCCGTCCCCACGGTTGAAGCCATTCTGGCGAACGTCGAGGTCCGGAATCGTCCGGGCGTCCACCAGCACGTGCTCAGGAGGCAGCGGCAGCGCCTCGACGGCGCGCCGCATCGCGAGCAGGCCCGCGGCGTGGATGTTCACACGATCGATCTCGTCAACGTCCGCCAGGCCGATCCCGATGCCCGTGGCCGCACCCCGGATGACCTTCGACAGCCGATCCCGTTCCTCGGGCAGCAGCTTCTTGCTGTCGTCGATCCCGTCCACCGCCGTCTCTGGACGAAAAACGACCGCGGCGGCGACGACCGGTCCCGCCATCGGCCCCATGCCCGACTCGTCCACCCCGGCAATCCGCGTGAGACCCGCCCGCCAGAGCACGCGTTCGAAGTGGAGCATCGCGTCGAGTCGGGCACGCTCGCTCCGTTCACGCCCGTAGCGGCGCTCGAGCACCTCGTAAATCCGGCGAACGCCCTGGCGCGGGTCGCGGCGCAGCTTCGCCAGCATCGCGCCGGAGACGGGCTGGCCGCCGCGCACGTAGCGCTCCCGTATCTGGTCGACCGAGAGCTGCGAGAAGCGGGAGGTCATCGATGAAACGGGCGTCAGTTCGACGGGACCGGCTTCAAGGATAGACGCGCGGAGCGGCGCCGGCAACCCCAGCCGGAGCAGGCTGGGCTCGACTGGCGCGCCCGAAATGCGACACCATGTCGCGGACCTGCCTCCCGGCTAATCCATGTCCCATCTGACGAACGCCCTGACGAGAGACTGGCGGCTGTGGCCGTTCGTGGCCGGCGCCGTGTTCCTGCTCAACGCCTCGGTCACCTTCGACAATGTCTGGCCGACCCCGAAGATCCGCTGGGGCTACGCGCTGTCGATCGAGCTGGCGATCGTGGTCCTCATCCTCGTGGCCGCCGGCGGCCGGGCCGGCCTCGTCACGCGACGCGCGTTGCCCGCCCTGTGGGTCACGCTCATCGCGGGACACTACCTCGACGTCACGGGGCACGGACTCTACGGACGGGACTTCAACCTGTACTGGGATGCTCAGCACCTGGGCAATGTCGGCGCCATGCTCGCGCGCGCAGCGCCCTGGTGGCTGATCGCCCTGAGCCTTCTCGTCGGGGTGCTGGCCATCACGGCATCGTACGTCGCGGCGCGGCTCACGTTCGCCATCGTCGGCGAGGCTGTACAGCGCCGAGCTTCCAGGCTCGTCCTGGGGGTCCTGTCTGCCGCCGTGATCGTCCTGTTTGCCGGTCAAATGCTGGGGCCTTTCCCGACGCCGCCGGCCTTCGCCGATCCGGTGACGCCGGCCTACGCGCGGCAGGCGCGCTACGTCCTGGCGACGCTCGGACCCCGGGTGGCCGGTCCCTCTCTCCCGGCGAGCCCGGCGCTCGACGCCGACCTTGGTGGCCTCGAGGGCGCCGACGTGTTCCTGGTCTTCGTCGAGTCGTACGGCGCCGTTACGTTCGACACGCCGTCAATGGCGGCGGCCCTCGCCGACAGCCGGGCCGGTCTCGAGCGCGCCGTGAGCGAAACCGGACGCCAGATGGTGTCTGCGTACGCCGACTCGCCCACGTTCGGCGCCTCCTCGTGGCTGGCACACCTGACTCTGCTCTCCGGCGTCGAGGTGCGCGACCAGTACGCCTACACTTCGCTCATGTCGTCGGGACGAGAGACGCTGGTGACGAGCTTCGCCCGTCGCGGGTACCGGACGGTGGCGTTGATGCCGGGGATGCGGCAGGCCTGGCCCGAGGGCGCGTTCTACGGGTTCGACGCGATCTACGGCTACGACAGCCTCGCGTACGACGGGCCCCGCTTCGGCTGGTGGACGATCCCCGATCAGTACGCACTGGCCAAGCTCGATGCGCTCGAGGGCACTCGCCACCCGCGCGCGCCGCTCTTCGTCGTCTTTCCGACCAGCACGACTCACGCGCCGTTCGGTCCGGTGGCGCCGTACCACACGGACTGGTCAAGGCTGCTGGCCGACGAGGCCTACGAGGAGGAGCGCGTCGAGAGGGCGTTGTCGAACCGACCGGACCTGACCAACCTGCGGCCAAGCTACGTGCACGCGATGGCGTACGAGTACGCGACCCTCGCCGGGTATCTTCGGGAGCACGCCGGCGACGCCCTGGTGATGATCGCCATCGGGGACCACCAGCCCGCCGCGGCCGTCAGCGGAGCGGAGGCATCATGGCTGGTCCCCGTCCATGTGATCGCGAGCCGGGACGAGCTCCTCACCGACCTGGAAGCGCGCGGATTCCGGCCTGGCCTCCAACCCCAACGCCCGCCGATCGGCGGGATGCACGCGCTCGTCCCGATCCTGCTCCAGGCGTTCGACGATCCCGGCGGCGGCGGGCTCGACGCCCAGTACGACTCGCCGGGCGGCCGTCCGGTCACGGCCGGGATCGCCGCCGCGCCCGCGACCGACCTGCCGTAGATCACCTGTCACCCGACCGGGGCGTCACCGTCCTGCCGCACCCCGGTACCGAGCCTGTCGCTGCAGCCAGCTGACGTCGAGTGCGAACGACCAGACGAGTGCCGCCAGGGTGGCGGCCGCGACGGCCGTGCCCGCCGACGGGGAAACGAAGGGAGCCAGGGCGACGGCCAATCCCACGAGCTGAAGGACGGCGACGGTCTTGCCTCGAATCGTGGACCGTAACGGACCGCCGAGCCACGGGAGCCACCACGCTGCTGCGACGAACCCGTAGCGCATGAGCCCGCAGAGCATCACCCAGGCCGGCGCCTTGTTGTGCTGCCAGACGATCACCGACACCACGAGAATGCAGGCGGCATCGGTTTCCAGGTCGAAGCGTGCGCCGAAACGGCTCGCCATGTGGCTGCGCCGTGCCAGCCACCCGTCGGCCCCGTCGAGGACGGCCGTCAGCGTCGTGGCACCAATGACGAACCAGGCGACGTCAGGGCTCGCGGCCTCGCCGATCAACCCGGCGATGAGCGCGACCAGTACCACCCTGATCGTCGTGATCTGGTTGGCCGGGCCCAGACGCGGGAACGGATGATGATCCGCGACGAGACCCGCGGCCACCGTCATCATGACGGCGAACCCGGCCAGGGCCTTGAGGGGATACCGGGGTCCCGCGTCGACCAATGACCCGGCCGCCAACGCGAGCGCCGCGCCGGCCAACAGGCCCGCCCCGGCGGCGGCGGCCAGACTGGTGCGCAGGGGCGCCTCGGGAAGCCGCCAGCGAAGGCCATTCATGGACGTCGGGACACCACGACATTGTATCGACGTGGGTGACGGCATCAGAATGTCCGGGCGTGCAGCAGGAGTCGAGAGCGTTCTGGGTCGTGGCGCGGGGACGCGGCGAGATCCGCGCCGAGCCCCTGAGGCCGCCGTCCGACCGCGACGTCGTGGTCGAGGCGCTGTATAGCGGCATCAGCCGCGGCACCGAGTCGCTCGTCTTCGGGGGGCACATCCCCCGGAGCGAGTGGGACCGGATGCGCGCGCCGTTTCAAGCCGGCACGTTCCCGGCGCCAGTGAAATACGGCTATGCCAGCGTCGGTCGCGTGAAACACGGCCCTCCCGATCTGCTGGGCCGCACGGTCTTCGTCCTCCATCCCCACCAGACGCGGTACGTCGTCCCGGCCGATGCCGTCCACGTCGTGCCCGACGAGGTGCCCGCCAGCCGGGCGGTACTGGCGGCCAGTCTCGAAACCGCGATCAACGGCGTGTGGGACGCGCGACCGCACGTGGGCGATCGCGTGGCCGTGATCGGCGCAGGCGCGGTGGGCTGCCTGGCCGCATGGCTCGTGGGCCGCATCCCTGGATGCCGCGTTCAGCTCGTGGACGTCAACCCGGGCCGCGCAGACGTGGCGCGTGCGCTTGGCGTTCGGTTCGCCGGGCCGGAAGCCGCCGATCGCGACGCCGACGCCGTCATCCACGCCAGCGGCACTCCCAACGGATTGTCGCTCGCGCTGCGGGTCGCAGGCGTCGAAGCGACGATCGTGGAGCTGAGCTGGTTCGGCGACCAGGAAGTCGGGCTGCCGCTCGGCGGAGCGTTCCACGCCAGGCGGCTGACCATCGCCTCGTCGCAGGTCGGACACGTCGCAC
>Ga0268386_10004362_pt1 | contig 10396 bp, 8 predicted proteins | sample RVTome_15_FD_200260 | JGI IMG/M metagenome (GOLD analysis project Ga0268386, IMG submission 200260) | Soil microbial communities from uranium-contaminated site in the Upper Colorado River Basin, Wyoming, United States - RVT150D86... ... | reverse complement strand
ACGTCCCGAGAGGCGGGAGCCTTTCAATCGAGGTTCACGAGATATCCGCTCTTGTTGCCGTGCAACTGGCCGTATCTATGCAACACTGGCCAAGAACTTCATTTTGCTGGCCCGAAACTACCCTGAACATTGAGGCTTTCCAAGCCTTTTTTTAGGCTGCGACGTTCTGTTCTGTGGCGCCTCCCGCCGCTTCCACAAGGATCGCGCGCGGCCTTCCCGAAAGATCGTGCCTCACATCGTGCGCGTCAACCCCAAGTCCAGCGGCTCGGAATAGACCGAGCACGGCGTCCGCCTGGGACGCGCCGATCTCGACGACGAGATGGCCGCCTCGGCGCAAAATCCCGGCGGCTTTGGCGGCGATACGCCGATAGGCATCGAGCCCGTCCGCGCCGCCATCGAGAGAAAGAAGCGGATCGTAATCCTTGACCTCGCGCGCGAGCCCCGCGATCTCGCCAGATGCGATATAGGGCGGATTGGCGAGGACCAGGTCGAATTCCCCTTCGATGCCGTCAAGCCAATCGGCGGCGGCGAAGCTTGCACGGCTCTCCAATCCGAGGCGGCGCGCATTTTCAGAGGCGAGAGCCAGCGCAGCTTCGCTCACATCGGTGCCGACGCCATGCGCCTTGGGCAATTCGGCAAGCAGCGTTAGCAGAATGCAGCCCGTCCCGGTGCCGAGATCGAGCAGGCTGAGCGGCTTCTCGCGCCAGCCATAGCGCTCGACCGTTTCGAGCGCGGCCTCGATCAGAGTCTCGGTGTCGGGGCGCGGATCGAGCGTGTGCCGATCGATAAGAAACTCGCGGCCATAGAACTCGCGCATGCCGATGATGCGCGATACCGGCTCGCGCTCAACGCGCCGCGCGATTGCCGCCTCAAGACGCGCGGCAGATTCCGGTGCAAGCATCGACTCAGGGCGAGCGAGCAAATCTTCCTGGGTCACTTCGGTAGCGTGACGGAGAAGCAGCCGCGCATCGAGCTCCGGCGTGTCGATCCCCGCCTCACGCAATATCCGCGCGGCCGCGACGAAGGCCTGCCGCAAAGTCGAAGAGGCCTCAGCCATGACCTTGCTCCTGTATGGCGGCGAGCTGGCTCGTCTGGTGCTCGGCGGTCAACGCATCGATGATCTCGTCGAGCGCCTCGCCGCCCTCCAGCACATAAGGGAGCTGATGCGTGGTGAAGCCGATGCGATGGTCGGTGACGCGGCCTTGCGGGTAATTATAGGTGCGAATGCGTTCGGAGCGGTCGCCCGAGCCGATCTGGCTCTTGCGGTCCTGGGCCCGCGCCGCATCGAGCTTGGAGCGCTCAAGCTCGTAGAGCCGCGCGCGCAGCACTTTCATCGCCTTGGCCTTGTTCTTGTGCTGCGACTTCTCGTCCTGCTGGCTCACCGCCAAGCCAGTCGGCAGATGGGTGATCCTGACGGCGCTGTCGGTGGTGTTGACCGACTGGCCTCCGGGACCGCTCGCCCGGAAAACGTCGATGCGTAAATCCTTGTCGTCGATCTTGATATCGACCTCCTCAGCCTCGGGCAGCACGGCGACGGTCGCGGCGGAGGTATGGATGCGTCCCTGCGCCTCGGTCTCCGGCACCCGCTGCACGCGATGCACCCCGGACTCGAATTTTAGCCGGGCGAACACGCCCTTGCCGGTGATATTGGCGATGATCTCCTTGTAGCCGCCGGTGGCGGATTCACTGGCCGAAAGCACGTTGACCTTCCAGCCAAGGCGGTCGGCATAACGTTGATACATGCGGAACAAATCGCCCGCGAACAGCGCCGCCTCGTCGCCACCCGTTCCGGCGCGCAGTTCGAGGATGGCGCTCTTCTCGTCGGCGGCATCCTTGGGCAGCAATTGCACCTTCAGTTGGCGCTCGAGATCCTCGATTTTAGGAGCCAGATCTTCAAGCTCCTGCTCGGCGAGCGCCGCCATGTCCTTGTCGGACGCCGGATCGTCGATCAGCTGCTTCAGGTCGTCGCGCTCGCGGACCGCTTTGCGCAACTCGGTGATGGTGGCCACGATCGGATCGAGCTCGGCGAACTCGCGGGAAAGCCGCACATAGCTCGCCTGGTCGGCGCCGCTGGCGAGGCTGCCTTGCACCGCCTGCCAACGGGCGACGAGCTTGTCGAGTCTATCGGCTGGAATCGTGGTCATGGCCTAAGCGGGAAAGTTAGAATTGGCTCGGAAGCCGGTCCGACTTGCGGCTGCGCGGGTCGTCAGGATCGAGGACGGGCGCCGAATCCGGAGAGGTCGAGGTCTGCAAATCTGACTCGGGGAGGCTGCCGAGGGCCATCCACAGCCCGAAGGCAATCAGCGAGACAATGAGGGCGACGAGGCCCCACTTCAAGAGGGGCGACTTGCGTTTGGGCTTCTCGACTGTGGGCGCGGCGGCTGTGGGCGCGGAGGGGAAATCAACGTCAAGCGGCGAGGCAGCCTGAGGCTGAGGCGCAAGCGGCGGCTGAGGATGCGGCTGTGGCGCATGCGCCTGCACCGGCCGGGTCTGAGGATGCCGATTGGGCTGCGGATGTTGCGGGTATTGTGGCTGCGGCGCGGGATACGGCGCGGGCGCGGGCGGGGGAGCACCGGGCCACTGATTTTGCGGCTGCGGATAGGCCTGTTGGGGGCTGGGACGTGGCGCCTGAGGCGGGGGCGGCGCGCCCCTATTGGCGCCATATCCGAAATCCATGGCCTCCGGCGTGTTCATGGTCGGCATATCGGGCATGGGTTTCGGCTGCAGCTCCACGATCCCCGCCTCGAGCTGCGCATAGATGCGCCGAAGCAGCGGGCGGACATCGAGATGGAGCAGCGCGCCATAGCCGTTGACGATGCGGCAGGTCTCGGGCCAAGGCGGCAGCGCGTAGAGCGCCCCCTGCTCCAGCGCCTGCACGACCTCCATCCGCGTCCCGAGCCTTGCGGCAAGGTCCGTTTCGGAGAGGTTGCTGGCGGCCCGAAGGTCTCGAAACAGCTCCGCCACCTCAGCGTCATAGCCGGCTGGCATTTCCTTAATCCCGTGAATATTGAGGCGCCGTCGCGCGGCGTCCGACGACGGGTCTCCCGGTATCTGGCGCGGCTCGGTCGCCATGTGACCGGTCCCATCTCCTGTGCATTTCGACTAACACAAGCCCAAGAGCGCTGGGTTTGCAAGCTTCAGCAAGACTAGCATATTGGCCGTTCGGTTGCAGACCTCGTCTCCTTAAATCTGGACGCCTTTTTCGGCGGCGAACTGCTTCAGGTCCTCGCGGATCGAGGCTTTTTCGGAACCGAGCAGCGCGTCCAGCCGCTCGTGCAGGGCGCCCGCATCGAGCGACAGGATCATGGCCTTGACCGGCCCCACCGAGGCCGGGGCCATGGAAATTGAGCGGAAACCAAGCCCGATCAAGGCCATGGCTTCGAGCGGCCGACCCGCCATCTCGCCGCACAAATTGAGCGGCACCTCATGTCTTGCCGCCGCTTCGACCACCTGACGCAGGGCCTTGAGCACGGCCGGATTGAGCGAGTCGAAGCGTTCGGACACGCGCGCATTAGCCCGGTCGGCGGCGAACAGGAACTGGATGAGATCGTTCGAGCCGACCGAGGCGAAATCGGCCAGAGGCAGCACCCGGTCGAGCTGCCACAGAAGCGCCGGCACCTCGATCATGGCGCCGACCATGAGGCGCTTGGGTTCGGGGCGGCCATGCCGCTTGAGGATGGTCAGCTCGCGGTCGATCAGGTTCCGCGCAGCCTCGAACTCCGACTTGTCGGCGATCATCGGCAGCATGAGACGCAGCTCGCGCCCCTGCGCCGCCCTGAGCAGCGCCCGGACCTGAGTACGGAACAGCGCCGGCCGATCGAGCGCCATGCGGATGGCGCGCCAGCCGATCGCCGGGTTCTCTTCCTTGTCGGCGCGGAAATAGGGAAGAACCTTGTCGCCGCCCACATCGAGCGAGCGGAACACCACCGGGCGGCCGCCGGCGGCATCGAGGATCGACTTGTAGAGGCGCGTCTGCTGCTCGAGCCGCGGGAAGGTGGCGGAGATCATGAACTGCAGCTCGGTGCGGAACAGGCCGATGCCGTCGGCGCCGGACTGATCGAGATGCGGCAAGTCGAACAAGAGACCGGCATTGATGTGCATGGCGACGCGCTCACCGTCCAGCGTCACCGGCGGCACGTTGCGCAAGGCGGCATATTGGGCCTGGCGCCGCGCCCGGAAACGGACCTTGTCGGCGTAAGCGGAGACGACCTCTTGAGTCGGGCGGACATGCAGCTCGCCGCCTTCGGCGTCGACGATGGCCGCATCCCCCGGCTCGACCGCTTCGAGCACGCCCTTGACCTGGCTGAGCGCGGCGATGCCGAGCGCGCGCGCCACGATGGCCACATGGCTCGCCGAGCCGCCCTCCTCGAGCACCAGCCCGCGCAGGCGCTGCCGGTCGTAGTCGAGAAGCTCGGCCGCCCCCATGGTGCGGGCGATGACGATGGCGTCCTGGGGCAGGGTGCCGGTGGCGGCCGTGCCCATGCCGCCGGCCAGGATGCGCAACAGGCGGTTGGAGAGGTCGTCGATGTCGTGGAGGCGGTCGCGCGCATAAGGATCGGGCATGCGCAGCATGCGGGCGCGCGTATCGTTGCGCACGCGCTGCACGGCAGCTTCCGCGGTGAGGCCGGTGAGCATCGCCTCGTCGAGCCGCCGCCGCCAGCCGTGATCGTGAGCGAACATGCGGAAAGCCTCCAGCACCTCGCGGTGCTCGCCGGCGCGCGCCATGTCGCCCCGCTCCATCATGGAGTCGATCGTGCCGGTGAGCTCCTCGATGGCCTGGAAGAGCCGCCGCTGCTCGAACTCCACATCCTCGGCGATCAGGCGCGTGACCACGATGCGCGGCTCATGCAGCACCACATGGCCGAGCGCCACGCCTTCGGAAATAGGGAGCCCGGTGAAGCGCGCGGCCATCTCGCGGCGGGCTTCGGCGCTGACCACCTCGGTCATCAGCCCGCCAGAGGCGATCATCTCGGCGATCACCATGGCGGTGGTTTGCAGCGCTTCGATCTCCTCGTCGCTATAGGTACGCTGCGTGCGGTTCTGCACCGTGAGCACGCCGATGGTATGGCCGCCGCGCAAGATCGGCACGCCGACAAAGGCGTGATAGATCTCCTCGCCCGTCTCGGGACGGTAGGAGAAGGCCGGGTGATGCTGAGCATCGGGGAACTGCATCGGCTCGGCCTGCTCGGCGATCAGGCCGACCAGACCCTCGCCCGGCTTCAAATGGGTATTGTGCACGGACTCGGGGTTGAGGCCCTCGGTGGCGAACAGTTCGAGCGAGCCATCGCGGCGACGCAGATAGAGCGAGCACACCTCGGCCACCATGTTGGAAGCGATCAGCACCACCACGCGGTCGAGGCGGATCTGCGCGCTATCCCGCTGCGCCATCACCTCGCGCAGACGGCGCAACAATTGTCTCGGGGCACCAACAGAGGTGGGCATCAGAGATAGTCCTCGCCGAGGAGGCTAAGCGGCGGACCAAGCATCTTAAAGGAGTTTCAGCTTAGCCGCTTCGTTTCCGCTAGCGGCCGTCTAATCCGAACAGGGAATGCAAGGTTCGCACCGCAAGCTCGGCATAGGCCGCGTCGATCAATACGCTGATTTTGATCTCGGAAGTCGAGATCGCCTCGATATTGATGCCCTTTTCGGCAAGCGCACTGAACATCTGCGCGGCAACGCCGGCGTGGCTCCGCATGCCGACGCCGATAGCCGAGACCTTGGCGATGTCGGTCGAGCCGCGCAAGTCCAAATAGCCTATTTTGTCCCTGGCGTTCTTCAAGACCTCCAGCGCCCGGTCGAAATCGGCGCTCTGCACCGTGAAGGTGAGGTCGGTGAAGCCGTCCTCGGAGACGTTCTGCACGATCATGTCGACATTGATACTGGCCGCCGCGAGCGGACCGAAAACTTGCGCCGCGACACCCGGCTTGTCGGCGATCTTGAGCAGCGTGACCTTGGCTTCGTCCCGCGCATAGGCAATTCCACTGACGACGTTTTGCTCCACGATATCATCCTCATGGCAAACCAGCGTTCCAAGCCCGGTCCCGCCGGCGTCTTCCTTCCCGCTCCCGCCAAGATCGGGAGAGTCGAAGCTCGAGCGCACCAGCACGCGCACGCCCTTCTGCATGGCAAGCTCGACCGAGCGGGTCTGCAAGACCTTGGCCCCTTGCGAGGCCATTTCTAGCATTTCTTCATAAGAGATTCTGTCGAGACGGTGCGCCTTGGGCACCACCCGCGGGTCGGTGGTGTAGACCCCGTCGACATCGGTATAAACGTCGCAACGGTCGGCAGAAAGGGCGGCGGCAAGCGCGACAGCGCTCGTATCCGAGCCGCCGCGGCCGAGCGTGGAGATGCGGTTGCCGGGGGCGATGCCCTGGAAGCCGGCGATAACGGCTACCTCGCCAGCCGTCATGCGCGCCCTTAGCTCATCCACGGCAACCCCGGTGATGCGGGCGGAGCGGTGGGCGTTATCGGTGTAGAGGGGGATCTGCCAGCCCTGCCAGGACCGCGCCGCCACGCCCATGGATTGCAGGACCAGCGCCAGAAGCCCGGAGGTGACCTGCTCGCCCGAGGCGACCACGGCATCATATTCGCGGCAATCGTATTGCACGGACACCGCCCTGCCGTTCTGCTTGGCCGCCTTGAAGCCCCATGCCTCCTCCACCAGGGACACGAGCTGGTTGGTCTGGCCGGCCATGGCCGAGACCACCACGGCGATCGCGTGCCCGGCATCGACCTCGCGCTTCACGTGGCACGCGGCGTTGCGGATACGATCCAGGTCGGCAACCGACGTGCCGCCGAATTTGAGCACCAAAAGCGACATTTCTCTAAGCCACGGGCCTCCGCCCACAATAAGAGGGCCGGTCCGAGCCGGACCGGCCAGAAAGTGGCTCTTCATACTGATTGGCGGCGCTCGCTGCAATGGTGCCGCCACCATCGAGGTTACTGGAGCCCCTAACGAGAACCGGGCCCCGCGAAGGGCCCGGGTCCGAGGCAAGCACGCTTCGGGAGGATGATCGCCTTGACAGGGCGCCAAGGCGCTGGGCTTTTGATCTCATGACAGAAGGAAGCTCGGCCACAATCGACCGCGCGGAGGTTGCCCGTTTCGCCGAGCGCGCCGGCGCCTGGTGGGATGCGGACGGACCCTTCAGGCAGCTCCACCGCATCAATCCGGTGCGGCTCACTTATATTCGTGACGCGCTGTGCCGTAAGTTCCGGCGCGACGCGAAGGCCGCCTCGAGTCTCGCGGGGCTATCGGTGCTCGATATCGGCTGCGGCGGCGGCATCGTCTGCGAGCCGCTTGCCCGCCTCGGCGCCGAGGTCACCGGCATCGATCCCGCGCCCGAGAATATCGAAGCCGCCAAGGCCCATGCCGAAGGGGCGCGAGTCGGCGTCACCTATCGCGTCGCCACCGCCGAGGAGCTTGCGGCGTCGGGCGCCATTTTCGATGCCGTTCTCCTGCTCGAAGTGATTGAGCATGTGCCCGACGTGCCGGCGTTCCTCAAGTCGGTCGCGCCTCTGGTCAAGCCGGGCGGCATGTTGGTGCTGTCGACACTCAACCGCACGCTCAAGGCCTATGCGCTCGCAATCGTCGGGGCCGAGCTGATTCTCCGCTGGCTCCCGGCCGGCACGCATCGATGGGAGCGCTTCGTGACCCCCGATGAGCTGCGGCTGGCGCTTTCCGGCGCCGGGCTCAAGCTCACCGACACGACCGGCATGGTCTACGACCCGTTCGCCGACGAATGGCATCTTGCGCGCGATACCGACGTGAACTACCTCGCCACCGCAATGCGCGACTAGCTTTTAGGTTTTACCGAAGCCTCAATAGTCCCAGGGGGCGACGCCACGCGGCTGGTAATAGCGCGGGCGCTGGGCGTTGTCGCGCCGCCGCCAGCCGAACAGGCCGCGCCGGCGCGGCTTGTCGTAAACCTGGGGCCGCTCGAACCACGGGTCATATCGAGGATAGGTCCGTTGCGCGGGCGCCGCGATCTTGGCTTCGCCACCCGGCGTGACGCCGGCAAGCACGACCTCGGTATTCTTCATGCCCTTTTCCTTCACCAGGGCGAAAAGGGCCTCGGCATGCTTGGGTGACAGCCGCACGCAGCCTTTGGAAGCCGGCGAGCCGAGCTTCTTAACCTCATGGGTGCCGTGGATGGCGTGGCCCTTCTTGGTGAAGAAGATGGCGTGGGGCATGGGCGCGTTGTCCCATTGCCGACTGTACCATATCTTATTCATGGAGGTGGTTGTGAAGGATCCCGATGGGGTGGAATAGCCATACAGGCCGGTGGAGACGGGCCAGGTGTAGAGTTCGATGCCGTCCACGAACACCGTCATCTCCTGCATCGACTTGTCGATGGAAACGAGGACCTTGGATGCGGGCGGCTCGTTCGCGGGGTCGGGCTCAGTCTGCGCGCTTTCCGAATCGGAGTCCGTCGCAGGGGCAGCGGATTCGGTCTTCGTTTCAGGCGGGCCGTTCGGATAAACCGGCCGCGGCTGCCCTGCCAAGGGACCCGCGCTATTCGATTCGGTCTGACTGGATGGGGTGTCTTGAGCCTGCGCGCCTCCTGGAAAGACCAGGACCGCTCCGAGAAAGAGGATGGCGAGCAGGCTACGGAAATACGTAGGGGAAGTTGTGAGGCGCATCTTATTCCCTTGGTTGCGCAGAAACCAACGCCCGGCCCTACCAAAATAGGGTGCCTTCGCGGCATTACCAGGGCATGATTCGATAGTTTTAGCGGAAGGCTCCCAACAAGACGTTACCTTGAGATAACGCCTTGAGGGATCTCCACCTCGAACACGCGCCCAAGCGCGAGCGCCGGGATGCGCGCCCTCGCCTCTTCCGAGGCGGCAAGGTCGAGATCGGCGAAGATCACCCCCGGCTCCTCGCCCGCCTCGGCCAACACCTCCCCCCAGGGCGAGACGATCAGGCTGTGCCCGTAGGTCAGCCGGCCGTTCTCGTGCAGGCCGCCTTGCGTGGCGGCGAGCACGAAAGCGCCGGTCTCGATGGCGCGGGCGCGCACCAGCACATGCCAATGTGCCTCACCCGTCTGCTTGGTGAAGGCGGAGGGGATGGCGATGAACTCGGCACCCGCCTCGGCGAGCGCACGGTAGAGCGCGGGGAAGCGGAGGTCGTAGCAGATGCTAAAGCCTAGCCGTCCGAAGGGCAGGTCGGCGAGCACCGCCTTGGCGCCCGGACAATAATAATGTGACTCGCGGTAGCTCTCGCCGCCGGCCAGGTCCACGTCGAACATATGCAGCTTGTCGTAGCGCGCGGCGATCTCGCCTTCGGGCGTGATCAGAAAAGAGCGGCTCGCCACGCGCTCGGGATCGAGCCTGATGGCGAGCGAGCCTATATGCAGCCAAATACCGAGCTCGCGGGCGAGCGCCCTGAGGCGCGCGAGCGGCACGCTCTCGTCTTCCGTCTGCGCCTGGGCAAGTACGCTCTCAGGCTCGAGCTCCATGAGCGCCGTGTTCTCGGGCGTCTGCACATAGGCTGCTCCGCCGCGGCCTGCGCGCCTGATCAGCGCCTCGGCGGAATCGAGATTGGCCGCGATCGAACGGCCTGCCCTGAGCTGCACCAGGGCCGCGCGGAAGCGTCTCGTTGGATTGGTCATGGTCTTCCGTTCATTACAGCACGAAGGCGGTAGGCTCCACGGCGCGTGCGAGCGCCAGCACATCGATCCGCGCCGCCTTGGCCCGCTTCAAGGCCCGCGCGCAAGCCTCGGCCGTGGCGCCTGTGGTGATCACATCGTCGACCACCACGATGTTCTTGTCCCTGACCCGGGTCTTGGCCGCATCGTTAACCTTGAAGGCGCCGGCCACATTGCGCCGTCTCTGGTCGTGGGTGAGGCCGACCTGGCTCGCCGTGCGCCGCACCCTTCGCAGCACGAAGCAATCGGCGGGAATGCCGGTCAGCCGCGCCACGCTCTGCGCCAGCATGGCCGATTGATTGAAGCGCCGCCACCACAGCCGCGAGCGGTAAAGCGGCACGGGCACGATCAGGTCGGCGTCGGTTAGAAGCTCGGCCCCGGCCCGCTCCAGCCATCGCCCGAACAGTGGCACCCCCTCGTGCCGGTCCCGATATTTGAAGCCCTGGACCAGCTCGCGCATGGTGACGGAATAACGCGCCACGGCGCGCGCCCGGTCGTAAACTGGCGGCTCGGCGATCGCCGCCGCCGAAAGGCTCGGGCTGCCCGCATCGTAGGGAAGCGGCACGCCGAGCCGGTCGCAGATTGGAGGCGCGATGAAATCGATTTTGGCGAAGCAGGCGCCGCACAAGAGCCCGTGGCTGCCGATCCGCGTCCGGCAGACGATGCAGACCGGCGGCAGCAGGGGATTGGCGAGCGTGCCGAGGACCGATCGCACTTGCCTCCCCAAACCAATCTCAGCGATCGGCATG
>Ga0268386_10004360_pt1 | contig 10397 bp, 14 predicted proteins | sample RVTome_15_FD_200260 | JGI IMG/M metagenome (GOLD analysis project Ga0268386, IMG submission 200260) | Soil microbial communities from uranium-contaminated site in the Upper Colorado River Basin, Wyoming, United States - RVT150D86... ... | reverse complement strand
ACGCTTCCACGGCACGATTGGCAAGGGTGAAGTCGCGCTCCTCTTCATCCTTGAGCAATTCCGTGCTCGCCAGCTTGGCGGCGTACAACGTCAGGGGCGCATTCGACCCGATGGTCTCGGCATACTCTCGCACATACGGTTCCAATTCTTCATATGGCATGAGGCGGTTGATCAATCCCATCTGCAGCGCGTCTTCGCCACTAAAGCGGCGTCCAGTAAACAAGATCTCCCGCGTGTAGGCAGGTCCAACCAGGTCTTGGAGCATCCCCACACTCTGCGGCGCATAGCCCACCCCAAGGCGCGCGGCGGGAATACCAAAGCTCGAGCCCTCAGCCGCAAAGCGCAGATCGCACATCAGAGCGATCGCCAGGCCACCCCCAATACAATATCCATTGATCATGGCAATCGTCGGTTTGGCAAAGGCCGCCAACCTCTGCCGAGCCAATCCCGTAATCCGATTCGATTCCGCTACTTCTGACGCGTTGCGGCGCTGAGCGCCGAACTTAGAAATATCCGCACCAGATACAAACGCGCGATTGCCCGCTCCCTTGAGTACCACCACCCGAACCGCATCGTCTTTTTCAAAGTCATCCAGAATGTCGCCAATCTGCAACCACATATCTTGGGTCACCGCATTGAGCCGTTCCGGATGATCAAAGGTCATCCAACCAATGACCCCTTCTTTTACTGATAACATTCTGTCAGGCATTGACTGATCTCCATTTCCTCGTACTGGCCCTAAAACCGCTCTGAATGTATGCCGCCATTCCGCGCTCAGCCCACCGAACTCTACTACCAATCTTGACGAATCGAGGCCCCCATCCCGCCCAGCGCCACCGGGCTAGCGTAGCCGGTCGAATTTGGAGCATCGTAGCAGTTTGCTCTGGGGTAAGCAATTTCAGTAGCTGAACGGATAGGCATTCCAAAACCCTTTTTTCCGCCCGTCCTCGGGCCTCAGCAAGCGAGAGCGGCACCGGGAGCGCTCTCGAATCTGTTCCGATAGTACTGGCTATTCGCCCAATCCATTTCGCCGCGCGTCACCTGGCTCCGCCTCCTATAGCGAGCAGAGTCATTTGTCATTTCCAACTTATGCTTGGTAACCTCTCATTGAACCCTGCATATGTTTTGGGTAAGCTCTCGGTCGGTAGCCAAAGTCGCCTACGGTAACGGCCGGATGCTTCTGAGAGGTGAGGTGTGCCGCCACCTCTGGTACAAATCGGGATAGGGAGGTCCCTCACGGTGGCCCCCCTCCCACACCACCAGGCATACGGGTCCGTACCATGGCGGTTCGATGGGGTTAAATGCGATGATGAGCGCTGAGGCGAATCAGTCCCATTCGATCGAAGAATTGGTTGTTCAGCGCTATCCGCACGCCTGGAGTCTGACTGATTCGCCACGGCCCTTTCGCACTGAACGCCGTGGTGTGAGCCAACTCCGGGCTAATCCCACGCTTGACCAATTCCGCCTTGCGTCGGCGAAACGTCTTCCACTGTTTCCATTGGATAGACCGCAGACGATGGCGAATCCAGCTGTCCAAGTCCCGCAAAATCGCGGATGTTTGGCGGGCTCTAACCGCGTCGGAGAAACTCGATATCTCGATGTTAGATCCTGACGTCGTCGGGCATCTTCAAGCAAAATATGCCGCTGTCTTGGGATGGCTTGGCGAGTATGAAAACGCGGTGGCGGCCTATCAGCAAGCACTGACGATCAGCAAGCGACTTAGTAACCCACGCCGTGAAATCGATATCTTATTGGGCTTAAGTGGGGTCTACAATAGCATGCACGATGAGGAACCCGCAACGTCCTATAGTGAGCAGGCACTGACGCTGGCGCGAACACTTGATGACCCAGCCTGTCTCGCCACCTGTCTCGTGCGGCGTGCAGCGATTCGTTCAGTGGCCTATGGGCAACTCATTGAGACGACAGCTGAGGCTGAAGAAGCTCGGCAACTTGCACAAGCCATTCAAGAACCACATGCCTTAGCCCATACCTTACTCTTTCTTGGCAGCGTGTTTCAATGGCGAGCCATGTTCGACCAAAGTTTTGCCTATCTCCAAGAAGGGCATGAACTGGCTCAACGCGTGCATGAAGGGCGCATGATCAGTCACGCATCCTTTTTCCTAGGCAACGGCTATGCGGCAAGGGGCTCATACGAAGAGGCATTGAAATGGTACCAGCAGCTTGAGGATTATGCCTCGACAGCAGGAGATACATTTTGGTTTCCCCGTATCCCAATCTGTATTGGCGGTGTGCATCTGGAGTTATTCGATGTTGAGGAAGCGCTTCGGCTCAATCTGGAAGGAGAGGAGACAGCAAAACAGTTTTATGCTTGGCCAGAGCCTCGGGGACACAGTCTGGTACAAGCCGGTCTATCCTATCTTTATCAAGATGATCATGGTCGAGCCGAAGCGTGTTTCCGAGAGGCAGAGGCGCTTCTTGATGAAGATGCATGGATGCGGTGGCGGTGGCACATCGTTCTGCTCCGCGCCTTTGGAGAACTGGCCCTGGTCGAGGCGCGTTATGATGACGCATGGGCCTACGCGACGCAATCCCTTGAGCTGGCCATACAATCAGACTCGCGCAAGCATGTGGCGCGTGCGCAGCTCCTTCAAGGGAAGCTATTGGCCATCCGTGGACAACTCGAGGATGCAGCACAGGTCTTGGCTACAACAGTCAGCTTGGCCGATGAGATGCAGATACCGCGAGACTTATGGATGGGGAGGGCCGAACTGGCTAAGGTCCTGATGCGACTAGGGCGAGACAGGGAAGCGGAGATACAGCTGACCCAGGCAATCCAAACGATTGAGGCCGTTGTCGCTCAGTTGCAACAGCCACGTTTGCGCCAGAGTTTTCTTCAGGCCTCTCCCGTATTGGAAATCTGTAACGTTCTAGGCTATCGCCCCCCATCAGCCATACACTGAGCGATTCAGCGTCAAGCTGCTGCAGGCTAACCGCAAGGGATGGGTAAGAATGTCGAGCGGGCGATTCAGGGCTCTCTAGAGCAGGGACGGCTCACCAAACCGCTGCGACTCGAAGATATTTATTATCGCACCACCCTGAATACATAGCGGGCATCTTGGATATTCGAATTGCGGACTGGAAAAGCAAGAGGTTGAGTCCGCAATCTGCAATGTACAAACTGTGTGTCAATGGTCGAAAATGCCTGTCCGGGTAGTTAACGGCGGCGTGGCCGCTCGACATGATCTGCAGCGCGCACGGGCAGCTCAAGGGTGATGGCCCGTGGAGCAAAACAACCCACATGGCTGCACGCCTGGTAGCGAACGATCACCTTGAGCATCTGATCATCCCCTTCTTGCGTCAGAGTCACAGGCAACGTCACCCTAATGCTTCCCTCGTAGATATAAAATTGCTCATCCAGTCCCTCGATGCGGAAGGAACGTGGAGTCGGCCACTGCGGCTCGCCAACCACCAGCCCTGGAAGCGGGTCGACGTCAATGGCCAGCGGAATAAACCCTTCGGGAATGGGCTGTCCGTAGACGTGCAGATTCGGCTCGATGCTGAGGTCGAGGGTCAACCAGAGCCGCTGGAAGAAGCGGTAGGTATCCGTATCGAGGTAAGCCCGCACCTTGACGCCTTCCGCCTGTGCATGGACTTCGGGGCCATGTAGCGAGCTGTCAACACCAAAACCCTGCTCCAGGATACTGACACCGGTTTCACGTTCGCGATAGCTCTGCTGAAAGCGTTTCTCCGTCACCTGCCCTTGCACATTGAGCAAGAAGACGCCGGGATAAGGAACGCCATAATGGTGCTCCTGCTTCGGGACACCGTAGGCGGCGTGCTGCTCATAGACCTGTTCGTTTAAGAGACCAAGGGCGCGTATCACCTTGCTGCCCACATCAGAGAACAGGGTGTAAGTGATCCCGTACTTGGTGGCGAAGGTGTGCAGCACCTCGACGGCATCGTAGCTCATGGCAAATATGGCGATATGTTGGCGTTCGAAATCAGGCAGGCTGCGTTGCAACTCCACGAGTTGCGTCTTGCAAAAGGGTCACCAGCCAGCGCTGCGGTGGAAAACCACCAAGGCGCGACGTCTGCCTCTCGCCTGGTGGAGATTGACTGTGGTGCCATTCTGATCCGGGAGGAGCACGTCAGGGAAGCGTTCTCCTACGGCAGGACCGATCTTGCTGAAATCAATACCAAAATCCGTGACCACGGTCATACCTTCTCCTTGATTAGCAAGCGGGAGTTGCGGGTCGAATGTGCTCCACTGGCTCCTTGTTATTTACCGGCAGTAGGGTAGCCCATGCCTCTGGTGGCGTCAAGGCAACCCCCAGGTTGCCTGGCAACTCATGGCATGCCAGCCCCATTCATACAGCGCAGCTTGGCCAGTCGCGACCGAGAGGCATCAATAACGGAAAGGAACGCCGCAGGGTAAATTCCATCACGCTCAGCACCCGCACGCCCAACGTCAACAAGTACGTCAGCCCTTGGATTTGTTCAGGCATCACGATCATCATGATCGAGCACATTATGCGGGCCGTGATGCGGTTTTCAGAGTGCATCATGGCCCGGCAACCCGCAGACATCGTCCAGTTGGGCGTCACCCTCGTGCCCGAGGGCCGCAGGCTGTTTCTCAAGCTGACCGTGGAGGAGAATTTGCTGTTGGGGGCTTTTCGTGCCGATTCGCGTCGCGACAGGGATCATGCGGTCTGATTTGGCTCCGGTGCAGATGAGGGCTCTAATTCAATGATCCCTAACGCCTGCCGGTCCTGAAACTGCGGCTTTGGTCAGCAGAAGATTTCCGGCACGTTCTAACGAATAGGCGGCCATAACGCAAACATGACTGAGAGATCTTGAACCGTATCTCCTGCATACTCGATCGCTATATCCATCCCTTTAGTCTTTAAAAGCTGTTGATAAATTTCCTCCTTATTGGGGGAACTGGCCACCACTTTGCCTGACACCACATTGAGCTGCTCATCGAGCTCATCATAAGCAATGAGCACCCACTGCCCCTCGTACTGCTCGCGTATTTCATCCCACGTCAAAATTGTATCTCCCATAATTCAGGGGGTCAGATCTCGTATTATATATATTTTCCAATTAGCCAGAAATACTCAGATCGTCCACCTGTCGGAACGCTTGGGAAGTTCCAGATTGGCGCATAATGCAGGCGTCTGCGTATGTGCTCTGATCTGGTTGATGACGTCTCGAGCGGCTTGATCAGTCATCTGGCTGAGTACTTTATAGAAATCTATCACGGCATCTCCACCTCTGCCAGAGGGGCTGGCGTCTCGGGCAGCCAGAAGGTCATGTTCATGTCGCGATACATCTCGATCGCGGTGGCCAGTTCGCCGCGCGTCTCCAAGCAGTTTCAGCAAATCAATCACCGGGAAGTAAGGCGTGGCCTTGCCACACGACACCGAGGCGCTCTCCAGCACTAACCAGCCCTGCGTGCGGTGCGAATGGACAAACTCATACATGAGGCGAGACTTCCCCACCCCGGCCTCACCAACTGCCGCCACCACTTGACCATGACCTGATTCTGCTCGCTCCAGAGCTTGACGGAGCGTCTCGATCAACTATCGCCACGAGCAGTAGTGCTGGAATCAGCCTCGTCAGCCGCACTGACGACAGCTCCTGGCAGTCCAGAAATACCCCTCGTCGGGCAGGGGCCAGCGCTGCCCCCTGCATGCTGCTGGCCTTGGCGCGCTCATCCCGTTGGCTTGATGTTCTGGTTGAGCCGGAAGAGGTTCGCGGGATCGTACTGGTCCTTCAAGGCCACCAGCCGGGCATACTTGCCTGGGCTGTAGGCTGCCTTGACCCGGTCCATGTCGTGCTCCGCTTCGTAGTTGACATACAGACCGCCGGACGAAAAGGGTTGCAACGCCCCCCAGAGCTCCCGCACCCAGCCGATGACCTTTGCATCCTCTGTTGCATCGGCCCACATCCCGACAATGAGGAAGTTGTAGGGCGCCTCTCGGTGATCGACCGCCGTCTCGTCTGCACGTATCCGACGCGTCCGTCGGCCGTGACCACATCCACCGACAGGAGGTTGTCGCAGGCCAGGCCGTATGTACGCATCAGGTAGCCGTGGCCGCCGCCGAGCGTAAGTCCCGCGATGCCGGTCGGGCGGGCAATCCCTCCCGACGTGGCCAAGCCGAAGGCCTGGGTCTCGTGGTCGAAGTCCCCCCATGTGGCCCCGCCCTCGGCGCGGGCCGTGCGGTTCACCGGGTCCACGCGTACACTCTTCATGCGCGACAGGTCGATCATCAGGCCGCCGTCGCAGACCGCAAAACCCGGCACGCCATGGCCGCCGCCGCGGACCGCTACGACCAGGTTGTGATCTCGAGCGAACGTCACCGCCGTCATCACGTCAGCGACCCCGGCGCAGCAGACGATCAGCGCGGGGCGCCGGTCGATCATCCCATTATGAATTTTGCGGGCGCTCTCATAGTGCTCATGGCTGGGACTGAGCAGTTCACCGCGTAACCTGCTCTGGAACTGTTCGATGGTGGTTGCCTGGAGTACGGTCTCGGTGCCATTGGTCGTGTTGATGCGCTGCTCTGACATGGGTTCTCTCCCTCCGATCAGTGTGTGTCCTCGGGATGGTCATGGTGTCTCACTCCCGTTTTACCGGCACGTCTACCTCCTGACATTCCTCGCGTGGGATACGTTTTTCCCTCCTCTCCGCTCGACATGTGTGATCAGGACCGTTGTCGGCGTCCTACTCCTTCAGGATCCTGATGACTGGATAGAGCCCGCTGCGTCAACGGCGTAGTGTGTACGCCGGTGTTATCCCCCCAGTTCCTCCAGCAATGCTTTGGCCTCTTGCAGGTCTGCTGTATCAAAGCCCTCGCTGAACCAGTCGTAGATCGGCGCCAGAAGCGCCTAGGCGTCGTCACGCTTGCCCTGTTGCTGCCACAGCCGGCTCAAGCTCATAGCAGCCCGCAGTTCGAGTGATCACCAACGTCATCACCTCAGCATCTATCAGAATTTATTCCCTTGATGTGTAGCTCTACAACATAGTAATGTGTGCTCAACCATATTACCATGAAGGAAGAGCGATCACACATACGTTAAAAAAGACGACGGGTGGTATGAGCGTAGATCTTATTGCAACTGGCTCGGTGGGATCTTCTAGAGACCATGAGGCGATACCAAGTGTCGACTATCCGCATGAGTCCGGAAGAATTAAAACGTGAGCTGACGCAAGAGATTCAGCTTGCCTAGGAGATAGATGCATATGACCCACGCCCCTCGTGATTCCCGGCAGATTAGCGATCTCAATCCGGATCCCATCGTCGAGTTCACCGACTGGTTTGAAGCCGCTAAAGCGGCTGGCGCCTCGCGGCCGGACGCCATGGTCTTAGCCACTGCAACCCCGGCAGGAGTGCCGTCGGCCCGCACGGTATTTTTGCGGGGCTTTGATGCACGGGGGTGGGTGTTTTACACCAATTACGAAAGCCGCAAGGGACAGGAAATCAGCGCGAATCCGGTCGCAGCTCTGGTGTTTTACTGGGATGTGATCAGCCGGTCGGTGCGAGTGGAGGGGCGGGTTGAAAAAACCACCACCGCGGAATCGGAGCGGTATTTCGGTAACCGACCTCTGGATAGCCGCCTGGGCGCTTGGGCGTCGGAGCAAAGCCGCGTCATTGCCAGTCGGCAGGTGTTGGACGAGCGCATGGCGCAACTGCGCGATGCGTATCCCGATCGCGAGGTTCCCCTGCCTCCCTTTTGGGGCGGCTACCGAGTGGTTCCCGAGTGCATCGAGTTTTGGATCAGCCGTCCCAGCCGGTTGCACGACCGATTTTGTTATCGCAAACAAGCGAGCGGCGTCTGGCAGATTGTCCGGCTATCGCCGTGAGCGATGTGCCGATCGACGACAATCGCCAGTCACCAGCATCAACGTTAGCCCGTTACTTTCATACTGGCATCGTGCGCTGGGTGTGCGCCCGTCCAATACGTGCCGTCTCTTCACGGTGGCCGGCTACGATACCCACACCTTCGTCCAACTTCCGAGCGATGTTTTCAGGTGTGCAGGTCTCCAAAAATGCAATGCCGCGTGTCTGACAGGCCTGGAACACACGCTCACGCGCGGCTTGCATCTCCGGTGGAAACGGCTCTCGCGGTACCTGTTTGTAACCCAGCGCCAACCCCAGATCGCCGGGGCCCATCTCGGCAAACCCGATTCCCGGCACACTCAGAATTTGTTCCACATTGGAGACGCCCGGTGGGCTTTCGATTTTAACCCCCAATAACAACTCCCCTTGAGGGTTTAAAGGCCACGGATCCGCCAAGCCAAAATACGTCTCGGTCGTCACGCCCCACACCGCTGCCGCCGAGGGTTCGGAGCCACGTCCACGCGTGCCCACACCTAAGCCTTGCCCGACCCCGATCGGGTTGATCGGGTACCGGCACGACTCGACAAACGCGCGCACGGCATCGGCCGACTCCGCCTGACACAGCAAGATGCCATGCACGCCACGGGCGAGAATTTGCCGAAATTGCCAGGCATTGTAGCGCACTACCAACTCATGTGAGCCATCGACAGGCGCTTCCACGATCACCGTGGGGGTTCGATGCCCGCTGGCGGTGGGGCCGCCCGCCACCAGGCCAGACATGTAGGCGCCCAGTCCGGTCATGTCAAACGCCCCATGTTCCATCCCCACATTAATATAGTCTGCCCACGTCTTGGCGTCCTCGACTCCCTGCTCGTGGGTCAGGACATGACCAGTATGTCCACCGACGTAATAGATCGGTTGCCCAGCCTCCAGCAATTCAATGGCCCGATTGATGCGCTCCGCCATGGTTTATTCCTTCCTATACGCCCACCTATCCGGATGCGGCCGCTCTACCAACTGCCGTATTAGCTCATTAGACCTTTAAATCTGCAACCATCCCATGGGTCGCCTTGACGAGTTCTGGCGGAGTGATTGCAAATACAGTCTGGGGTGTTCCAGCAGCGGCCCAAATCGTATCAAATTGCTGCAGATCCGCATCGATAAACGTCGGCAATAGGGACGCGTGTCCAAACGGCGGCACACCGCCAATCGCAAATCCTGTGATGGCGCGAGCCGTCTCCGCAGTGCTGCGTTTGACCTGTTTTCGACCCACGCCACATAGGTTCGCCAGCTTGCGTTCATCTAGCCGATTGCTGCCGCTGACCAAGACCATGGTGGGTTGAGTGCCCACGATAAACAGTAAGGATTTCACGATTTGAGCCACCTTACAGCCAACAGCATGGGCCGCTTCTTCCGCCGTGCGCGTACCGCTTTCAAATTCTTGAATCTCGATAGCCAAACCCAAATGATGGGCAGCATCGACAACTCTTTGAGCCGTAGGGTGCATCGATTTATTCCGTATGTTGAGGTCAGGTCCTATACCGCCTCGTGATATTCTTGCTGCAACATTGACATTACCACCAGGGATTCGCATCCTTCCGGCCCCGCCAGGCACTCTCTCAAAGTTCCTTCATAGCGAAAACCTTCCTTCTCATACACTGCCCGGGCTCGCGTGTTATCCTTTTTGACATCCAGCCATAATCGGTGAGCCGACAAGGTATCGAAGGCATAGCGCTTAATTGCCCTCACCGTTGCCCGACCGTATCCTTTGCCTTTATTGGTCACCACAAGGCGCATGAATTCGATGCTGCGGTTCTCACTTTTCAAGCCCGCCAAAATGACAAAGCCAGTGTACTGACCAAGGGGCTTTGATTCAATGATTAAGTGTTCAATGTCTTCATCACAGAGCGCTTCACGGTGCTTTTCTTCCGGCCAGACGTTGATGAAACGCCGGTTATCATCATGCCTTTCGGCTGAGAATACGTAAGGCAAGTCGTCTATGGTAGTTCGGCGTAATTCGACTTCCATCAGCCATTCCCTCTCTGACTCTGTATGAGGCACGTCGTTAGGTACGGCGCCGCCATATTCAGGGGGAACGAGCAGAAAACAGGTAAAATTCCAGATGGACTTTCTGGGATATTAGCGACCTGTTTTCTATCGTGATCTTTCGACCCCTGGCTTCCGGATACTTAAATGTTGCTCGGACGAGCTCTTAAATCCTTTGCAGGCCGCGTAATATCCGGTTCACAAGGCATCAGACATCCGCTAGAGCCTGTCGTAGCTCATCTTTGTAGCGTTGCATACCCCCAATCTGGGTCAACTTCTGGAGGATACGACGTTTTTCTTTGGTTTCAAGGAAGCTTTGGAGTTGACGCTGTTTGCCACCGAGGCTTTTGACCTCTGCGGATACGCCAGGTGGCGACATGTGCAACAAAATATAGGCACAGTAGACCCAATGGACATGAGCCATCACCGAGTCGAATCCACTGGTCGCCACGTCTTCAAAACCCAGGTGCTGCTTGATATTTTTATGAAACAGTTCCACGGCCCAACGCAGCCGGTACCCCATCATGATCTGGCGGGCTGTGACTT
>Ga0268386_10004359_pt1 | contig 10397 bp, 9 predicted proteins | sample RVTome_15_FD_200260 | JGI IMG/M metagenome (GOLD analysis project Ga0268386, IMG submission 200260) | Soil microbial communities from uranium-contaminated site in the Upper Colorado River Basin, Wyoming, United States - RVT150D86... ... | reverse complement strand
ATGGGGGGCGAGGTCGGCTCACTTGACGGCCGAGAGGTCAATCGGGTTGGCCGACAGGCATGGAGGAAGGACCCCATCGGCCGCCCCGACTTTCTAGGCCGCCGGCAGGGTCCTACCTGTCCGCTTGGTGACGGTCATCAGGTAGCGACCCACCGACAGAGAGCGCTCCCTGGGCAGGTTGGAGACGAGTCTCTGTACGTCGGCTTGGTGCCGGCGGTCTTCTTGAATGGTTCTGGCAACGTCGTACATGTCGTTCCCCTCTCGGCTTCTTTCGAACTTGGCATTGCGGAAACTTGGCATTGCGGTAAGAAGCATTATCGCTTACACTCATTACAGTAACACTTTCCCGTAACAAGTCAAATGGATTTTTCTCATTACACGACAAAGCCAGTCGAGCTGGCGGTGGCCCTGGCCAACACCAAGGGCATCACCAAAGACGAGTTGACCGATGCCGACCAGCTCCTGTCGTTCCTCGACGAGTACAAGCCTCTTTGGGAAGGGGTGGCCAAACCGCCCAAGAAGGGCGACCTCGCCGCTGTTCGCGAACTGCGTGCCGCACTCCGCGAGATCATCGAATCGGGCGACGAGGGCGTTGCCGCCAAGCGGGTCAACGCGCTACTCGAATCTTACGGAGCAACCCCCCGACTCTCCACTCACAGTGGAACGCCTCATTTCCATTTCGAGCCTGTCGAGTCCTCGATGGTTTGCTGGTTGGGAGCTATCACTGCGATGGGCCTGGCCAGCGTGATAGTCGAGCATGGTGTCGACCGGTTCGGGGTTTGCGACTCGGGGACGTGCATCGACGTCTATATCGACACGTCGCGTAACCGGTCCCGTCGTCATTGCTCCAACACCTGCTCGACCCGGGAGGCCGTCGCCGCCTACCGGAAACGCCAGACCGACTGATCCGACGCCACGAGGAGCTTCCCTTCAGGCGAGGCTGGCTTCGAGGGTGATCTCCACGTTTCCGGCCAATGCCTGGGACACCGGGCACTCGTTCTTCGCCGCCTCGGCGATCTCGAGGAATTTGTCGTCGCTGATCCCGTCCACGTCGCCCACGACTTCGAGCACCATCGTCGTGATGCCGGTCCCCGGGACGAAGGTGGCGGTCGCAGTCACGTCGAGGCTCGTCGGTGGTGTCTCGTTCTTGGCGAGGGCGTTGGAGAACGCCATCGAATAGCAGGCCGAGTGGGCGGCGGCGATCAGCTCCTCGGGGCTGGTGAGCGAGCCATGCTCCTCGGCGCGGGCTTTCCAGGTGACCTGAAACGGGCCGGCGGCTCCACTGTCCAGCTCAACCGTTCCCGACCCGTTGAAGAGGTCACCTTCCCAGTGAGTCCGACCGATGCTCTCGAGCGCCATCCTTCGACCTTTCTTCGTTGGCGGTGTCTTCGGACACTACGCGATGGCAGCGGACCACGATTCAGACGGAGTCAAACGCCCGCCTGCTTCAGCCCCGAGGCGCGCACTCTCGTCACCGTTATCCGAAGACCGGTCCGGTAGTCATCGGAGAATGTCTCCGGGGTCCAGCCGAATCTCTCGATCTCCTTGCCGTACTTGGACACGTAGCCTGGAAGATCCTTGGCAGGCGGGAGGTTTTCTACACGAGCTCTTCCTTCCAGCGTGACCACGGCGTTGGCGCGAAGATCGCCCCGGAGGTTGAAGGCGACCAGTGGGTTGGACGCGATCGACGTGAGACGCGCTGCCGTGGGCCGGTTGTACACGATGAGGTCCTCGCCGTCCCGCAGGTACCAAACGGGTGACGTCTGCGGCTGCCCCTCGGCGTCGACCGCGGTCAGAAAACCGATGAGGTCGGTGTCGAGGACCTCGGGGAGGCCGGTGATGTTGGTGAGCATGTCCTCAAAGGTAGACAGCTATACATGGCGAGCATGCGGCGCATCGACGACCAGGAGCGACGTGCGCGGCTCGGAGTACGGCATCGTCTCGCCAATCCGGCGGACGATCCGGTGGAAGCCACCAGCGCGCTGACGGCACTCCACTCGTCTGACCCGGCCACCGTCTTCCTCTCGGTGTGGGCAAGAGTGCCTGGATTCGAGACCGGGCATCTGGAGAGCGCGTTGTACTCCGACCGATCTCTGGTGCGTCTGTACGGGATGCGACGGACGCTGTGGGTCATTGCTCGCCACCTTGTGCCCCACGTCCACAACTCGTCTACCCGGTTCATAGGGGAGTCCGAGCGTCGTCGAACCGTCAGGCTCCTCGAGGACGGCGGCGTTACCGACGACGGAGACGCCTGGCTCGACGAGGTCATCCCGAAGACGTTGGCCGTCATCGCAGAGCATGGTCAGATCCTCACTCGAGACCTCACCAGGGTCCTGCCGGAGCTGCAGGGAAGGCTCACATTCCACAATCGACAGGGCAGGCTGATGGCGACCACCGGGCTCTCCTCCCGAACCCTGCTGCAGCTCGCGGTCGAGTCGAGGGTGATCCGAGGACAGCCCACAGGGACGTGGATCAGCGGTCAATACCGGTGGGCGCTGACGGACCACTGGCTGGGAATGCCCATTCAGTCTGTCGACGTCGCCGAGGCCAGCGCCACGTTGCTCGCATCGTGGCTCCGGTCATTCGGCCCGGCGACCGAGGCCGATGTCAGATGGTGGACAGGTTGGCCCGTTCGCCAGGTCCGCAAGGCGCTCGAAGACGTTGCTGCCTGCACGGTGGAGCTCGCCCAGGGCATCGGATACGTCCTGGCCGAGGATGTCGGCCCGGTGGAAATCCACCGGGATTGGGTGGCGATTCTCCCCTCACTCGACGCAACGACGATGGGATGGAAGCAGCGTGAGTGGTATCTGGGCCGACACGCAGACCTCCTCTTCGACCGCAACGGGAACGCCGGCCCGACCATCTGGGTCAATGGTCGCATCGTCGGGGGTTGGGCGCAGCGCAAGGACGGCAACATCGTCCACGAGCTGCTCGAGGACGTCGGAAAGGAGGCGGCCACCGACATCGAGGCCCGGCTGGCCGATCTTCAGGGTTGGCTGGGCGAGACGACCATCACGCCGCGGTTCAGATCACCGCACGACAAGAAACTCGCCCCTTGAGTCACAGCGTATCCCGTCGGGAGCGCCGCACGTCCATCCCGCTCACTATGGCAGCACCGATGACCAGGGCGAGGGCGCCGATCCAGACCTTGGCCGCCTCGATGACCTCCACCGCCATCGAGAAGTCGGCCTCGAGCTCAGCCCCGAGCACCTCGATGGGCTCCATGGCCATCTCACCCATCATCCCGGCCTTGTAGTCCGCCATCAACCCCATGCCGGCATCACGCAATCCGGTTCCCGGTGGCGGCCCCAGTGATGCCAAGGGCAGGCCCGCCGTCGTGGTGGTTGTCGTGTCCGCGACCGTGGTCGTGGTCGTGGTTCCGCCACCAGGGCTCGACACCGCCGACTCCCGGGCGTCGCCGGGGGCCGGTGGCATCGTCACGTCCCGAGTGGTCGATGTCGTGGTCGGCGCCGTGGTGGAGGTAGATGTGGTCGCGGACGCCGCGATGGTGGAGGTAGCGGTCGTCGAAGTCGCGCTCGTCGAGGTCGATGTGGTCGACGACAATCGCAAGGTGCCGAAGAGCTCGACCCGGTCGATGGTGGCGTATCCGTGATAGAGGACGTCGAGACCCACGACAGATCCCGCCACGAGATCGGGGACGGTGAAGCGAACGGCGAAGTCTTTGCTCGCGTAGGAGTCGACAGTGATCGTCTTGTGGTGCGAGGTCGCCTGCGAGAGGTCATATGTCTTGATGGTCTTCCATCCCGATGAGGTGTAGACCTGCACCCACAACTCGGTGGTGGTCGGTCCCAGCGGGACGACCTGGATGTCGAAACTGAGACCCACGGTCTCGAACATGCTCAGATCGGCGGCTCGGGAGATTCCGAGGGGCTGGACCACGAGACCCTCGCCCTCGATGTGGAGACATCTGTTGTTGGAACAGTTCTCCGCCCCCACATGGACGGCGCCCGAAGTGTGACCGCCACTGTCGCCAAACTCGTCCCAAGGGGCCGAGAACGAGAGCTGTCCGTCGTTTCCCTGGTAGTCGCCATCTCCGAAGTCGTCGCGATACCCGACCCCTGCCTCTGCCACCCCGGGCAGAGCGGGAACCAGCACCGCGAGAATGACAATCAGCCCGAGCAACCGCCTCATCGGGAGAGCGCCTTGATCTTCGCAGCCACCGAGTCACCCTCATCGAGCTCATCTGCTGGTTGGTGCGCCGGGATCGGCAGGGTGACCACGAAATAGGTCCTTCCGGAATATCGCTGATATCGAAGCGAACCTCCCATGAGCCCGGTGAGACGGGAGGCGATGGCGAGACCCAGCCCCACGCTGCCCGTCAACAATGGAGCCGACCCGTCGTGAACGAAGCGCTCGAAGAGATTGTCGACTTGGTCCGTAGGCACACCCGGCCCGTTGTCCCAGACCTCGATTTCCACGACACCCTCACCGGGCGTCACCTCGATCGCCACCAAGGGTCCTCCGTGACGTGCTGCGTTGGAGAGGAGGTTGACCAGAACGTGCCGAAGACGGGCCCCATCGGCCAACACCATCGCCGTCGTCGACTCTCGCTCGACTTTCAGGCCTGCCCGCACGAACGGAGCCACCGCCGCTTCGACGACATCCTGAACCTCGACGGCGGCCAGCTCGATCTCCACGCCGGTGCTCTCGAGACGTGATGCGGCCAGCAAATCGTCCACCATCCGGGTCATCTCGGCCGCTTCGTTGGCGATGATCTGGACTGTCTCCCTCGTGGCCTCGGCGCCCTGGATCCCGCCGTCGGAGAGGATCTCGGCGAAGCCGTAGATCGAGGTCAATGGGGTCCGCAACTCGTGGGAGAGGCCGGCGATGAACGAGTCCTTGGCCCGGCTGATCGTCCGCTCCGCCTCGAGCTCGAGACGACTTCGTTCCTTGAAGGCCCGGACCTGACGGCGGGCGACGAAGAAGTAGACGGCGACCGCCGAGCCAGGCACGGCCAACGTGAGGATGAACACCACCCAGCCGTTGAGCGCTCGTCCCGCACCCGCGTTCTCCTCGATGGCCGCCTGAATCAGGTCTTGCTCGAGGTGGAGACTGTGAAGGAGGTCGATATAGGCAGCCTCGACTTCGATGGTGACGATCTGGCCTGCCTGCTCGACGTCGCCTGAGGTCAGCGTCTCGGTGGCCGACTCCACCGGTCCTGCGAACCGCGCCAACGCCCCGTAGGAATCGTGATCCTCACCGATGGCGAGCAGATGGCTCAGCTCGGCGACCGAGGAGTGGAGTTGCTGCATGGCGAAATCGAGATCCTCGCCGGTCACCACTGCACTTCCCTCGAGCTCGGCAAAGGTGACGGCCTGGGCCAACCCGGCGCGCGTCAGAGCCGATGTCCCCATCGTGGCGTTGGTCCAGTGGAGGGAACGGGCATTGTTGGCGACCCGCGCCACGCTTATCGAATTGGCGAATGCCATTCCGGCGAGGAGCCCGAGCATGGCGACGGCGGTTCCTACGGCGTAGAGGACCGTCCGCCGACGGGGTGCCGAGCGCGGAAATGCCACCCTGACCATGGGTTTTCATCGGGTGGTCAGTGCATATGCCACATAGGCCAGAAGGCCCCCCTCACCTGCGGTCTACAGGCTGGGCCAGGCCCCCGGAGCCTCCTTGACCACCGAGTCGAACTTGAGCCCCATGAGGACCACCCCGGCACATCCCGCGTCCCTGGCCCGGCGCTCCATCTCGGCGGTGATCTCCCACCCGGCCTTGCGGCGAACATCGGGCGCATAGTCGGCGAGCCGCCGTTTCAAGTCGTCACCGGCCGAGACTGCCCCGAAGGCCTCCATTCTCTCCACCCAGTGGAGGCTGAAAGGCGGAATGATCATGAGATAGACCGGAGGATCGTCATCGCGGAGCCGCAGCTTCCCCATGTGCGGCTCCACCGAATCGGGGTCGAGCACCGGCCCGGCCACGAAGAACTGGGTCCCCAACTCGATTCGACGCCGGAATTGCCATTCGGCGAAGCGGGTGGGCATGCCCACCTCGAAACGAGGCAGCTCCTCTCGGAGGTCGGCCAGGTGCTCGACGATCTCGTGATGATGGGCGAGGTGATCGACATGAGGGACGGTGTCGCCGATGACCACCAGGAACGAGTCGACCCCGTTCATGAGGGCACCCCTCACCTCCGATTCGATGGCGAGGATGTTTCGGTCCCGGGTCGACACCACCACGGTGGGGTGAACATGGGGCACATCGTGAGTGATGCGGGCCGAGAACGCATAGGGCGAGAGGCGAATCCTGCCAAAGACGTTGTCGGTGACCAGGACGTTTCTCCAGGCCGGGAACAGGTCGTGGTGCCGCGCCTCGGGGAGCTCCGGAGGGTTCACCTCGGCGATTCGAATCCACCCGGTCTCACGCGTCAGCAAAACGGTTCTCCCTCGGCTTGCGGGCGATGAAATACTTGGCCTGGGGGTGATGACAGATGATGGCCGACGTGGTCTGCTCCGGCTGGTACTGATATCCGGTCTCCTCACCCACCTCGATTCCGAGCCGACCGGCCCCCAACAACTCTGCAACCGTCTGGTTGTCCTCCAGGTCCGGGCACGCCGGATAACCCCATGAGTAACGGCCACCGCGGTATTTCTGTCGGAAGAGCCCGGTGAGTGTCGGCCCGTCCTGATCGACGAAGCCCCACTCGGTCCGGACCCGATGATGCCAGTACTCGGCGAGGCCCTCGGCCATCTCCACACCAAGGCCGTGCAACAGGAGGTAGTCCTGATACTCGTCGGCGTCGAACAACTCTTTGGTGCGCGCCGAGACTCGAGCGCCCATGGTCACGATGTGAAACGCCGCATAGTCGTTCTCATCGGACTCGACGGGACGGAAGAAATCGGAGATGCAGTAGAAAGGGTCCTCCTGTTGACGGGGGAAGCTGAACCTGATCAGCTCTGACTGCCGGGTCTCGTCAGACCAGATGACGAGGTCGTCACCGTCGCCATTGGCGAGGAAGTAGCCGTACACCACCTGCGGCACCAGGAGCTCCTCGGCGCGAGCCCGGGCGAGTTGCTCACGGAGCACAGGTTGGAGACGTTCCTTGAACCCGGCGTCGCTCTCTCCAGGCTCGGGTCGGAACTGCCACTGGTTGCGAAAGAGCGCCGTGAGATTCAGATACGGGGAGATGTCGTCGAGGTTGATGCCCTTGACCACTCGGGCGCCTAGGAAGGGAGGCTGGTAGATCTCATTGTCCGTCACCACCGACGGCGCCCGGCGCGGCATCTCCGCGGCGGGCTCGTCGAGCGCATGACGCTGCCGGGGCTGGCTGGGCTTCGGGGGAGCTTCGCCGGCGACGATCCGTCCCATGGCGTCGAGCCCCGCGAATGCGTTCTTGCCGTAGTAGAGCGGGCCGCGGTAGCGGGAACGCAGATCGGCCTCCACGTAGCTGCGGGTCAGCGCGGCCCCGCCGAGGAGCACCGGCACCTCCCCGAGCCCCCGCCGTTCCAGCTCGTCCAGGTTGTCCTTCATGATGAGGGTGCTCTTGACCAGGAGCCCGCTCATCCCGATGGCGTCGGCGCGGTTGTCCTCGTAAGCCTGGATCATCTCGTTGATCCCCACCTTGATCCCCAGGTTGAAAACCTCGTACCCGTTGTTGCGCAGGATGATGTCGACCAGGTTCTTACCGATGTCATGCACATCGCCGGATACAGTGGCCAGGACTACTGCTCCCCGCCTGGTGGTGTCCGACTTCTCCATCAAGGGCTCGAGATAGGCGACCGCCTTCTTCATCGTCTCGGCCGACTTGAGCACGAAAGGAAGCTGCATCTCCCCTGATGCGAATTGCTCGCCCACAGTCTTCATCCCATCGAGGAGGTGATCGTTGATGATCTCCAGGGGCCTCTTGGCTTCTGCCAGTGCCGTGTCCAGGTCGGCAACGATGTTCTTCTGATCGCCATCCACGATGCGTCTGGCGAGACGTTGCCCCGTGTCCAGTCCCTCGTAGTGGTCCACCGACACGTCGTCGGCGGTGACGTCGGCAAAGAGCTCGAGGACTCGCTCGAGGGGGTCGTAGCCATCGGTGCGCCGGTCGTAGATGAGATCAAGACATGCTTGCCGCTGCGCGTCGTCGATACGGCTCAACGGTTCGATCTTGCCGGCGTGAACTATGGCGGCGTCGAGGCCCGCCGCCACCGCCTCGTGGAGAAAGACGGAGTTCAGCGCCTGTCGGGCGGCTTGCTTGAGCCCAAAGGAGATGTTGGACACACCGAGCACCGTGCGCACCCCGGGCAACTCCTCCTTGATGCGACGAATGGCCTCGAGTGTCTCGATCCCGTCGCGCCGAAGGTCCTCGTCACCGGTGGACAGTGGGAAGGTGAGGGCGTCGAAGATGAGCGCCGAAGGCTCGAGCCCGTAGCGGGCGACCGCCAGGTCGTGGATGCGATGGGCGATCTCCAGCTTCCAGTCGAGCGTCCGGGCCTGGCCTTTCTCGTCGATGAGCAGACAGATGACTGCGGCACCATGACGGGCCGCCAGCCGGAACACCTTGTCGAGACGGGAACCCTCTTCGTCGCCATCCTCGAGATTGGCGCTGTTGAGGACGCTACGTCCCCCGAGCCGCTCCAAGCCGGCCTCCATCACCTCGGGCTCGGTTGAGTCGAGCACGACCGGTGCCGCCACGTCGGTGGCGAATGCTGCCGCCACCCTCGACATGTCGGACACGCCATCGCGCCCGACATAGTCGACACAGAGATCGACCAGGTGGGCTCCCTCCTGTATCTGCGCCTGGCCGATGGACACGCACCCCTCGATGTCGTCCGCCAGCAACGCATCCCGAAAGGCCTTGGAGCCGTTGGAGTTGGCCCGCTCCCCGATCATCAAGAACGAGGTGTCCTGGTCGAACGGGACCTGAGAGTAGATCGATGACGCCGAAGGCACCTCCGTCGGCGTGCGGGGATGACGCGGCAGCCCGCGCACCGCGTCGACCACCGCCTCCAGATGGGCGGGGGTGGTGCCACAGCAGCCGCCGATCACGCCGACACCCAGCTCGGTGACGAAGGCGGAGAGATGGCTGGCGAGCCCCGCAGGGTCGAGGTCGTAGGCCATCTCGCCATCGATCACTCTGGGCAGCCCGGCGTTGGGGATCGCGGACACCGGCACCGGGGAATGACGTGTCAGATGGCGGAGCGGCTCCCACATCTCGGTGGGGCCGGTGGCGCAGTTGAGCCCGATCACGTCGGGGCCTACCGAGCTCAACGCGGTCAGGGCGGCACCGATCTCGGTGCCGGCGAGCATGCGACCGGTCAACTCGATGGTCACCTGGACTTGGATGGGGATCTCGATCCCGGCCGCCGACATGGCCCGGCGAGCACCGTCGATGGCCGCCTTGGCCCCCAGCAGGTCGAACTGCGTCTCGATCACGAACAGATCGACACCACCATCGAGCAGGCCCGAGGCCTCCTCGCGGTAGGCAGCCACCAGATCGCGGTAACTCACCTGGCCCAGGGTGGCGAACTTGGTGCCGGGCCCGATCGACCCGGCCACCCATCGGGGACGCCCGTCCCGGCGGACGTAGTCGTCGACGGCCTCCCGGGCGATGCCGGCCCCGGCCGCCGCGATCTCATAGGCACGGGCCTCGAGACCGTATTCCCCCAGCGGCACTCCGAATGCACCAAAAGTGTTGGTTTCGACCACGTCGACTCCGACCTCGAGGAAGCGACGATGAAGGTCGAGAACCGCGTCGGGCCGGGTTACGTTGAGTAGGTCGGTGCAACCCTCGAGGTCGGCGCCGCCGAAATCGTCCGCGGTGAGGCCCACGGTTTGGAGATTGGTCCCCGAGGCTCCATCGAAGATAACGACGTCGGATGCGACGGCCTGGAGATAGCTTCGCTTTTCGCTCATGCGGGCTCCTGTTGTCTCTTTCGAAACGCTGCGAGCACCGCGAGCCGAGCTCGAGGCCACTCATCGAATCCAGGCATTGGCACCGTTCCACTCGAGTTGGTCGGTTGCCGCGGCTTCGCAGGGCCTGTTCCCTCAGCCGCTCTAGATGAGCGTTTCTTGCCGATAAGACTATCCGCCATCCCTCGCAATCGGCAAGACCAGCCCCCTATATGGTCGCCCAATGACGGTCGCCGTCTTCTCCGCGTTGCAGCCCGAGATCGACCTCCTGGTGGACGCTCTGGACCGTCCCGAGCGCGCCGACGTCGCCGATTGGCCCGTCTGGACCGGTGAGGTGCATGGCACCCGGGCGGTCCTGGCCAAGGCGGGTGTCGGCAAGGTGAACATGGCGGCACTCGCCGCCCTGGTCTGGGAGCGGCACCGCCCGCGGCTGATGGTGTGCACCGGCGTCGCCGGCGGTCTCGACCCCAGCCTGGGGGTGGGCGATGTGGTGATCGGGGAACGGACCATCCAACACGACGCCGGAGTGGCCGGGC
>Ga0268386_10004358_pt1 | contig 10399 bp, 7 predicted proteins | sample RVTome_15_FD_200260 | JGI IMG/M metagenome (GOLD analysis project Ga0268386, IMG submission 200260) | Soil microbial communities from uranium-contaminated site in the Upper Colorado River Basin, Wyoming, United States - RVT150D86... ... | reverse complement strand
CAGCCGATCCTTGGCGAGCAGCAGCGACGGCGCGAGGTCGGCCTGTCCACCGCCGAGCTGCGCCAGCGCCTCGGCTCCCGCCGGATGGCAGCGCCCGCACTGGAGCATGGCGAACACCTCGCCGCCCACCGCCACGCTCCGGCGGTCGCCCGGGGCCGGAGCGGAGGCGAACGGCGTGGTCTCCTCCAGGGCCTGGAAGTAGCCCACCAGCGCGTTCGCCTGCTCGTCGGTGAATCCGAACGTCGGCATGCGGACGTCGAGCCAGGGCCGCAGCTGGACGCGCGACGGGTCGTGCAGGAACGCGAACAACCAGTCGGCCTGCGTCCGTGCGCCCTGGGCCGCGAGGTTCGGCGGCAGCTTGTCGGCGGGAAGCGCGGTGCGGATCGCCTGGCCCTTGCCCTCGATCAGATGGCAACCCTGGCAGTTGTAGCGGGTGACGAGCTTCCGGCCCGACTGCAGTGCGGGCCCGGTCGCGGGGTCCCACGCCTTGCGCTCCGCGCGCACCGACTCCTTGGTGAAGCCGAGGAGCACCGTCGCGACGGCGTCGGCCTCGTGCTCCGACATGCCGAAGTTCGGCATCTTGTAGAGCTCGCCGTAGGTCTTGACCAGCTCCTTGCCGTCATCCCAGATGCGTGGTCGCATCACCTTGGTGCGCAGCCAGTCGAGCTTGGTGTGCGGGACGTCGTGCACGTGGCCGAAGTCGAACAGGTGAAGCGGCTTCGAGGCTTCCTCGGTGAGCTCGACGCCGATCGGCTTGGCGTCCTCGAAGCCGGCGATGGTGTGGCAGCCGGCGCAGCCGTACTTGGCGATCGTGCGCTGGCCGAGAAAGAGCGACTGCTCCTCCGCGCTCATGCCCGCCGTGCGCGCCTCGCTCTGCTCGATGGTCTGGAGCTCCTGGAAGTATCCCTCGACGAGCTCGGCACGCCCGGTCGCCGAGGCGGGCTCGCGCTCGAGACGCTCCCACTCCGGATTGCGGCTGCGCATCAGGAACGCCGTCAGGTCCGAAGCCTCCTGGTCCGTCAGCCGCAGGTTCGGCATGGCGCTGTCGGGCCGGTAGGCCTTGGGGTCCTTGAGCCAGGCGAACAGCCACCCCGACTCGACCTTGCTGCCGACGCCGGCGAGGTTCGGGCCGTGGAGCCGCTCGAGATTGTCGAGATAGGCGTCGCGCTGGGCGTCGGCGTCCATGAGATGGCAGCCGGTGCAGCCCACCGAGTTGAAGATCGCCTCGCCGCGGCCGGCGTCGCCGGCGGGCGGCGCGGGGAACGACGGCGTCTCCGACTTGCTCCACAGGTAGTCGACGATCGACTCGATCTCGGCGCGCTGGTACGCCAGGTTCTCCTCGCCCTCGATGTTCTCCTGGAAGAAGAAGTGGGGCATGAACGTGGTCGGGCGGAAGTCGCGCGGCGCCTCGATCCACTTGGCGGCCCAGGCGGCGTTGGTCTTCGCCGCCACCTTGCGCAGGTCGGGCCCGATCTTGGGCAGGTCGGTGAACGCCGCGTAGCCGATCTCGTGACAGCCGTAGCAGCCCATCTTGGTCACCAGCTTGCGGCCCTTGTCGACCACCTCCGAGCCCGGCGTCCACACCTGGTCGGCGTGGCAGGAGGCGCAGCCCACCTCGCTGAAGCCGGCGCGGTGGATCGGCGTTTCGAGGTACTTCTGCTTCTTCCAGCCGTGCGCCTCGACCCACTCGTGCTGCTGCTCCTCGCTCCCCGGCGTGTGGCCGGCGCGCGCGAAGTCGGTGGCGCGGTCGAGGCCGGCATGGCAGACGGTGCAGCCGAACTGGTTGTACGGATGCGGCGAGCCGTCGGAGACGAAGAGGTCGAGGCGCGGGTGCGACCGGTAGGGCTCCTGCCACTCCTCGCCGTCGTAGCCGTCGCGGTTGGCCGCCTGATGGCAGGTCATGCAGCGGTCGACCCGCTCGATGGTGGTGAAGTTGATGTCGTGGAAGAGCCCGGGGAGCATCACCTGCTCGATGCGCAGCGTGGGCTGGAGAAAGTCCATCAGCGGCGCGTTGAGAGCGAAGTAGGCGATGTCCTTGTCGAGCGAGGCGAGCCGCGTCTCCATGCCGGAGAGCGCCGCGTTGAGCTCCGCGAGCCTGTCCTGGGCGGTCTCGTGCGCCTGGCGGAGCTGCTGCAGCTCGCCGCGCTTCGCCGTGCGCTGCGTCTCGAGCTCCTGGACCTCGCGCTGCTCCTGGATCCACCGCGTGGTGAGCTCGGTCGTCCGCTCGCGCTGCGACTTCTTGGCGCCCTCGTCGCCGCCCCGGAGCGCGACGTCGAGCTCGTACTTCGTGGCGTCGAGCACGGACTTGGTGGCGCGCATGCGAGCATCGGCGGCGAACACGCGCCGATCGAGAGCCTCGATCTCCTTCTCCACCTCGCCGATCTCGCCGCGACGCTCCGCCAGGTCGGCTTCCGCCGCCGCGATCTCCTGCTCGACCGCGGCGATCTGCTGCTGGTCGAGCCGCTGGCGCTCCGCCTCGAGGTCGCGCCTCACCGCCGCGCGGTCGAGGTCGCGGAACTCGGCCTGCACCCGCTTCCAGGGCCGGGCGTAGTCGCGCAGCACCATGAACAGCGTGATCGCCAGGAACGCCAGCGACGCGATCGCGAACACCACGTTCATCGACCGGAAGTCGTAGTGGCGATCCGGGGTCTTGGGCGGAGGTGTGGGAGCTGCCACGATGGTTCCTTGCGCTCGAAATTAGGGGCCGAGAGGCGACGATCGATGCGACGTCAGATGTTGAAGAAGAACTCCTGGATGTGCACGAAGTACTTCAGGTTGAACGCCCAGCGCAGGTACATCTTGATCGGCATCATCAGCATGATGAGCACCAGGCTGATGGCGATGTAGTAGCGGGTGGGGCCCATCTGGTCGTAGAAGCGGCCGAAGTGCTTCTTGGTGAGCCTGAGCTTGGGCAGCAGCACCGGCAGGACGAACAGGTAGCCGACCACGAACAGGATGCCCGGCAGCTCGCGCAGCGCCCAGTGCGACGGATGGCCGACGCCGAGCATGCGGATCCAGAAGAAGTCGGCGACGTCGACGTTGATCAGCGGCTCGACCTTGGCGGGGTCCCAGTACTCGTAGGGGCCGAAGAAGTTCCAGTTGGGGCCGCGCAGGAAGGTGCCGATGACGATGAGCTGGACCCACAGCACGAGGAAGCCGAAGTTGAAGAGCAGGATCTCGGTCTTGCGCTCGCGGAACGTGAAGTAACCGTTCCCCTTCGGGTTGGTATCGATGTACGGGATGGCCATCAAGCCGAGGATGATGAGTCCGGGGAGCAGCACGCCCGCCATCCAGGGATCGAAGTAGACCAGCATCTCCTGGAGCCCGAGGAAGTACCACGGCGCCTTCGACGGGTTCGGCGCCACCGAGGTGTTGGCCGGCTCCTCGAGCGGAGCGGTGAGGCCGATCGACCACACCACCATCACCACGGTGAGCAGGATCATGCAGATGAACTCGGAGAACACCAGGTCGGGCCAGGTGAAGATGCGGTCCTCGGACTCCGTCTTCTCGAACGTCGGCTCGCCCTGCTCGGCGAGCTGGTCGTTCTTCAGGGCCTTGTGCATCGACAGCCAGTAGAAGTACCCGACCAGGAACACCATCATCACGATGGGGACGTTGTCCTCCTTGGTGACGATCAGGCGGAAGTCCTTGTTGAACAGGCTCAGGAGGAAATAGCCGACCCCGGCGGCGAGCAGCGCCAGGCCGCCCGACTTCGTCCACAGGCGGCGCGAGCGCATCGCCACCAGGAAGAGGACGATCGACAGCGTGAACGAGAACTGGGGCGCCGACAGGAAGTTGACGAATTCCGCGAGAGCTTGCATATCAGACCGGTCCCGAGATGCCGCCGTCCTTGCGCACCCGCCAGAAATGCACCGCCATCAGGAACGCCGCCGCCAGCGGGATCCCGACGCAGTGCAGGACGTAGAAGCGCAGAAGCGTGCCGCCGCCGATGACGCGGCCGGCGATGAGCGCGAACCGGGCGTCGCTCCCGACGTGGATGAGCGGCTGTCCTCCGAGCTGGAGCATCGCGGCGCCGGGGCCCTCGTGGCCCAGGAACGGGGTCGCGCGCGCCATGTTGGAGCCGACGGTGATCGCCCAGATCGCGAGCTGGTCCCAGGGCAGCAGGTATCCGGTGAACGAGAGCAGGAGCGTCAGCACCAGGAGGATGACGCCGACGTTCCAGTTGAATTCGCGGGGCGGCTTGTACGACCCGGTCATGAAGACGCGGAACATGTGGAGCCACACCGTGATCACCATGGCGTGGGCGCCCCAGCGGTGGAGCTCGCGCATGATGCCGAAGGCCGCCGCCTCGCGCAGGTCGACCATGTCGACGTAGGCGTACTCGACGGTGGGCCGGTAGTAGAACATCAGCAACAGCCCGGTGATGGTCTCCACCAGGAACAGGAAGAACGACGTCCCTCCCATGCACCAGGTGTAGCTCATCCGGATGCCCGACTTCTTCACCTTCACCGGGTGCAGGTGAAGGACGACGTTGCCGAGCATCGCGAGGGCGCGCTTGCGGTTGTCGGTGGGGATGCCGACCCGGAAGATCGACTTCCAGATCTGCGACTTGACGAAGCCCTTCTGCAGTTTCTTGAGCATGGGTGCGACCGGTCCCCCCTCAACCCACCGAGATGTAGGACGCCGGGTCGTCCCACTGGCCCGCCTCGAACAGGAACTTGCGCGCCTTGTCGACCACCAGCTGGCCGTCCTGAGGATCGACCGCGATCGCCGCGCGCTCGAGCGGCCGCGGCGTCGGACCCTCGAAGTTCACGCCGTTCTTGTAGTAGCCGCTGCCGTGGCAGGGGCACTTGAACTTGTTCTGCTCGGCGAGCCAGTTGGGGGGGCAGCCGAGGTGGGTGCAGATCGCGATCAGCGCGTACAGGCGGCCGTCCTGGTTGACCACCCAGATGCCGCGCGACTCCTTGAAGCGCTCGTCGACCACGCCGTCCGGGAAGTCCTCCGTACGCCCCACCTTGAATCGGGTCGGCGGCTCGAACAGGACGTTGGGATAGAGGAAGCGGTTGAAGGCGGCCATGCAGCCGCCGATCGCGGCGGTGAAGCCGACCCAGCCGACCGCCGCCCACGAGAAGAATCCACGGCGGGTGAGGCCGGCGGGAGCGGCGGACGCGGCCGCGGGGCGGGCCGCCGCGCCCGGCACGGCGGCGCGCGTCGCCGCAGCGGCGGGCGGCGCCTTCGGCGGTGTCGCGGCCGCGGGCGCCGGAGCGTCGACACCGCGCGCGGCGGCCGCGGGATCCCGGGGCGCTCCAGCGGCGCCGGTCGGCGCACTCGAATCTTGCTCGGCCATCAGACTCTTCCTTGTCGCAGTGGGAGCAGAGAACCCGGGCGTACCGGGAACGGGCGTATGTAATCGAATCGCTCACAGGGTGTCAACCCTGGCGCAGCTCCGGCGACGCGCTCGGAGAGCAGCGGCGCGCGCTCTCCGCTGCGCCCACGGTCCCGGCTCCTGCGCGCCTCGATCGCGGCCTGTCGAACCTTCAAGCTGGGATCCTCGTCGGCGAGACGGTCGAGGACGGCGGGCTCGATCTCGGCGCCCAGTCTCACGATGGCGCGCAGCGCGCTGATCATCGCCTCCTCCTGTTGCTGCGGAGTGATGTCGGGGACCTGTGCCAGGAGCCGGCGATCGAGCATCTGCTCGAGCACCTCGAGGCCCTGGTCGCTGCCGAGCCGCGCCAGCGCCAACGCGGCGTTCCAGCGCACGTCGGCCACCGGATCGTCGACCAGGGGGACGAGCGCCGCCACCGCACCGGAGCGCTCGAGGAATCCGCCCAACGCGTAGGCCGCCGTCTTGCGAATGCCGGGATCGGTGTCGCCGAGAGCGGTCTCGAGCGTGGGAAACCCCGAGGGGTCCGCGAGGGCACCAAGCGCCCACAGCGAGTAGATGCGGACCTGGGAGTCCTCGCCGGCGGCCCCCTCGATCAGGAGCGGCACCGCCTTCTCGTCGCCGACGTGACCCAGGACGAGGGCGAGGTAGCGGCGCACCCAGAGATCGTCGGTGGTCGCGAACAGCCGGCGCAGCTCGGACGCCGCCGCGGGATCCTCGCGCAGCGCACCCGGGTTCGCGCTCAGGACCTTCGACAGCTCGTAGGCGGCCTGCTTGCGGCGATGAGCGAAGAAGGAACGGCTGTCACGGAGATCGTCGAGGTAGTCGCCCACGCTGCGCCGCTCGTAGGCGGCCCAGCCGAAGAGGACGAACACCGCCACGCACAGGACGACGACCAGGAGCGGGACCACGAACAGCCCGACGAAGGTGCGCACGCCGCTCGAACCGGGGGCCGTCCCCTTCGCAGGCGCCGAGCCGGCCGTCCCGGCGGAGTCGCGGGCGGAAGTCGGGCCGTCCGGGATGGCGTCGTCAGACATTTCCAGCGGTTTCCGGAGCGACCGTTCGGCACGGGTCCGAGCCCCACGCGAACACCGGTCAACGGCCTACACTACTCGCTTGTGAAAATCTTCACAAGTGATTCCGCGCCGGGCGGTGGCTCGGTTTCGAGGCTGTTCCCCGCCGCCTGGCGGCCCCGGGGCCCCTCTCCGCTCCACTCCCTACCCGGGGCACCGATGAGCCTACCCGGGGAGCCGAAAAGCGTCATCCGGTGCGGCTGTAGTCGAAGGTCTCGTCGACGCTCCCCGCTCCCGAATCCACCCCGGGGCTGCCCGGCCGCCCGGCGCGGCCGAGGTCGACGCCGTGACGGGCGAGCACCCGGGCCAGACGATCGTAGAGGCGGGAAGGGAGGAGCGCTTCGCCGGCGCGGACCGCGTCCTCGATCGCGGTCTGCGCGCTGCGCCCGCCGCTCCAGTGCCGCTCGACGAACGGGCGCAGCTCCCCGGAGAACACGTGGGAGACCACGGCGGCGGCGAGCACCACGTCGTCGAGGAAGCCGCCCGGGCCGAGGAACACCTCCGGAAGGAGATCGGCCGGCAACAGGAAGTAGGCCAGCGCGCCTCCCACCAGGGAGCGCGTCGCGCCGGGCACGCGCGGATCGGTGAAGAGGCGGACCAGGAGCATGAAGAGGTCGGGCGCGAGCAGCAGCGCGTCGCTCGCCTTGCCGCCCAACCGATCGGCGAGCGGGCCGGAGAGTCGCCGCCGCAGGCGATCGTAGAACCGGCCGAGGCGCGCCTCGTCGCCGGCGCCGCCGGCCGCCGCGTCGAGCGGGTCGAGTGGGTCGTCGAGCCGGTTGGACTCAGATGCCGATGGGTTCATCGCGGCGTCCTCAACCGTCGTCGCCAGTAGTCGAGCAGATCGCGCAGCGTGGTCTCGAGCGGGATCCGCGGCTCCCACCCCGTTCGCTCCCGGAACTTCGTCGAGTCGCCGATCAGGATCTCGACGTCCGACGGCCGCAGCCGCTGCGGGTCGATCCGCACCTCGACCTCGAGGCCGGAGAGCAGGATGAGTCTATCGAGAAGCTCGCGAATCGAGTGCCCCCGGCCCGACGCGATGTTGTACACCTCGCCCGGCTCGCCGAGGGTCGCCGCCAGAACGTAGGCGCGAACGATGTCGCGCACGTCGGTGAAATCCCGCACCGCCTCCAGGTTTCCGACCAGCAGCACCGGCTCGCCGAGACCGAGCTCGATCGACGCGAGCTGCTTGGCGAAGCTCGACGCGGCGAACACCTCGCCCCGCCGCGGCCCGGTGTGGTTGAACGCGCGGGTGCGCACGATGCGCAGCCCGTAGCTCTGGAAGTACTGATACCCCTGGTAGTCCTGCGCCACCTTGGACACCGCGTACGGCGACAACGGACGCAGTGGGTTGGTCTCCCGGATCGGCACCTCGTGCGGGAGCACCAGGCCGTACTCCTCGCTCGAGCACGCGATCTGGATCGCCGGCTCGAGGCGGAGCGCGCGCACCGCTTCGAACAGGTAGGTCTGACCGAGGAGGTTGGTGGTGAGGGTCTCGGCCGGCCCGGTCCAGCTCGCCGGCACGAAGCTCTGCGCGGCGAGGTGGAAGATCACGTCGGGGCGGCAGGCTTCGAGGCTGCGCTGGACCGAGATGTAGTCGCGCAGGTCGGTTTCGTAGAGCTCGATGCGGGCCGCCGCGCTCTCGAGGTTGTCCATCGGGCTCCGCCACCGGTACAGGCCCGCGACCCGCATCTCGGGATGCTCGGCGAGCAGGAGATCGGCGAGATGGGAGCCGGCGAAGCCGGTGACGCCGGTGATGAGGACCTTCATCGCGCCGCCGCGAGCTCGACCAGGCACTGGTCGAGGCCGTCGGACCACGCCTCGACGCGCCGGCCCGCGATCGCCTCGAAGCGCTCGACGTCGAGCACCGAGTAGGCCGGGCGCGGCGCCGGCCGCGGGCTCTCCGGCGAGGCCGCTGCGGTCGGACTCGCCGGTGATCGCTCGGGCGCCGAGCCTGGGCGAGGCGCACCGTAGAACTCGGCGGTCGAGACCGGCGCCACCTCGCGGCCGGGCGCGGCTCGCCGCGCGATCTCCGCGGCGAAGCCGTGCCACGACACCGCGTCGCGGTTGCGATAGTGCACGACGCCGCGCGCGCCGCTCGCGGCGAGATCGACCAGGGCGCGCGCGAGGAACGGGGTGTAGGTGGGACACCCCACCTGATCGTCGACCACGCGGACCGGCGCCGCGCCCGCGAACGAGCGCAGCATGGTGGACACGAAGCTCGGTCCGTGCGGGCCGAAGAGCCAGCTGGTGCGCACCACCACCGACCGCTCCCACCCGAGCGCCACCTGCTCACCGAGCAGCTTCGACCTGCCGTACTCCTGGAGCGGCGCCGCCGGCGCCTCCTCGCGATAGGGCGCCCGCGCCGTGCCGTCGAACACGTAGTCGGTCGAGACCTGCACCAGCGCGGCGCCGGCCGCCCGCGCCGACGCCGCCAAGTGCACGACCGCGCGGCCGTTCACCTCGTGCGCCAGCTCGGAGCGCGTCTCGCAGTCGTCGACGCGCGTGAACGCGGCGCAGTTGTAGACCACCTCCGGAGCGAACGAGCGCACCGCTTCCGCGACGCGCACCGGGTCGGTGACGTCGGCCGCCGCGCGGTCGAGCGCCAGGAACGGCCCGCCGCGGCTCTCGAGCTCGCGCGCGAGCGCTCGGCCGAGGAGCCCGCCGGCGCCGAAGATCAACCCCCGCGGGCTAGTCGAGACCCTCGTGCTCCCCTCCTCCGAAATCGAGGAACGTGCCGACGTTCTTGAGGCTCAGCGAGAAGCGGAACTCGCGATCCTTCTGCGCGTCGTTCAACGAACGGAACTCGCCGAACTCGAAGCGCATCGAGTAGCAGCTTCCGGTGTACTCGAGGATGTGTCGCTGGAGCTGGAGGAAGCTCTCGTTGGCGTCGAAGTTCACCGACGACGTCCAGCGCAGCCGGTTGGGGATGAGGGCGAGGTCGCCGGACAGCCGGACCTGGTTGGCGCGAGTGACGCCGTCGTCCGGGTTGGTGCGCGTCGTCCAGCGCAGTCCGAACGAGTGGGGGCCCGCGGCGAAGCTCCCCGACGTCGAGGTCGATTCGACGCGCCCGAAGAGCGAGCTGTACACCACCTCCTGGCGCAGGTTGGTGCGCGCGCTCGGATTGAAGCGCAGGAGCAGTGTCGGCGGGCCCGCCCGCCGGCTCTCCAGGCCGTCGCGCGAGCGCTCCAGCGGCTCGTCTTCGTCGAAGCTGTAGAAGCGGAAGAGCTCGAGCGAGAGGATCTCGCGGCCGCCGCCCCGCGACTCGTCGGCGGGCTTGGCGAGAAGCCGGTTGATGAAGCTCACGCGGCCGAGGTTGGCGGCGTTGAGCGTGTCGATCTCGTCGAAGCGCGGCACGCGATCGCGGTCGTCGTACTCCCCCAGGTAGGCGTACGCGAAGCGCGGCTCGATCACGTGCTTGAACCGCGACCAGCGCTTGCCGCCTCCCTCGTAGATGCGCGACAGGGACGGTCCGACGATCTCGGTCGAGACGCCCGGCAGCACCCGGGTCAGGCTGTCGCCGCGGAACACGCTGGTGGCGCCGTCCGCCTCTTCGTCGCCGGGCACGAGCAGGCTGTCGCCCCACCAGGTGATGTCCGCCTGGGCGTCGATCGAGAGCGAGAGCCACGGGAACGCGCGGAACGGGAGCGTGAGCTGCGGGAACAGATGCGCGCGCGGATAGGTCTCGTCGTAGTCGACGCGACGCTTGACGTCGAGGTAGTGGAGCGCGCTGCGCATCTGCAGGTAGAGCGGCAGCTCGCCGAGCTGGGTGGAGCGCAGCTGGTACTCGACCTCGGGGAGCTGGCGCAGCTCGACGATCGAGTCCTGGGAGAAGAACGTCTCGCGCTGGTCGAGCAGTACGTTGAGCGACTGCCGGCCCCAGTTGCGGGTGAGGAACCCGTTGGAGTGGAGCTGGCGCTGGCTGTTCTGGCGCGCCTCGCGCTCGAAGTCCAGGAAGTAGTCGAAGTCCGAGACGTCCTCGAAC
>Ga0268386_10004356_pt1 | contig 10400 bp, 9 predicted proteins | sample RVTome_15_FD_200260 | JGI IMG/M metagenome (GOLD analysis project Ga0268386, IMG submission 200260) | Soil microbial communities from uranium-contaminated site in the Upper Colorado River Basin, Wyoming, United States - RVT150D86... ... | reverse complement strand
GCCCGGATCTCCGCGGGAAGGCGCCGCTTCGCGTCGCCGCGGTACGGAACGACGATCGTCGGCACGCTTCGAAATCTACTCAGGCCGCGTTCGTCGACGTCCCGGTCGCACCGGGCCCGGAGGTCGCCCATTCCTCGAGCTCGAACCAGTGAGTGCCCTTCAGCGCCTCGACCACCTGCGGGTCGGTGTGCGCGGCGTTCACGACGTGGTGCTCGCGGTCGCAGCAGATCTCGACCTGGTCGAGCGAGAAGTGCGAGATGCGCGAGAGCGCCTCTGCGGGGAGGTGTGCCTCGGCGACGGTGTAGTGCTTGAACTGCAGATCGGGGTCGAGCTCCATCAGCTGAGGCCAGTCCGGGCAGGTGCGGGCGGTCATGGAGCTGCCTCCTTCTCCTCGAGCGCCCAGCTCCCTGCAAAGCGGACGACGCCGCGCTCGCCGCCGCCCGGATACACGACGAAAACGAGGGCGTCGTCGAGCTGGTGGTAGAGCCGCTCGCCGGTCGCGTCGGTCAAGCCGAGGCGGAGGTGGAACCGGCCGTCCGCCAGTGGAAGCGAGCCGATCTCGAAGCGGATCCCGAGCTCGCCATCGGCGGCGGTCCAGCCGAGCTCTCCCAGATCGACGGCTTCGCCTGCCACGAGGGTCCCGGCGTCGTCGCGCAGCTCGAGCTGGAGTCGCGGCGGCGGCGTACCGTCGTGCGCCGCCACCTCCACCTGCAACGCGAACGGCTCGCCCGCGAGGAACTGGAGCCGCTCGGTTCCCTCCTCCCCGACCACCGCGGCCGACGAGATCGTGACCTCGCCGCTCCCCCATTCGCGGAGCCCGGCCCCGCGCTCGGCCGGATCGACCTCGTCGGCGAGGGCGCGGCGGTAGCGCGCGACGGCTTCCCGTGTCGGGCCGTCGAACGCGACGCGACCGGCATCGAGCAGGACCGACCGCTCGCACAGGCGCTCGACGGCCGAGGCGTCGTGGGAGACGAACACGATCGTGCCTCCCGCCTCCTTGAACGCGAAGATGCGCCCGAAGCACTTCCGCTGGAACGCCTCATCGCCGACCGCGAAGACCTCGTCCAGCAGGAGGATGTCGGCGTCCAAGAACGCCGCGATCGCGAAGCCGAGGCGCATCGTCATCCCCGAGGAATACGTGCGAACCGGCCGGTCGATCGCGTGCTCGAGCTCGGCGAAGGCGACGATCTCGTCGAAGCGCTCGCGGATGTCCGCGCGGCGGAGGCCCTGGATGGCGCCGTTCAGGTAGACGTTCTCGCGGCCGGTGAAGTCCGGGTGGAATCCGGCCCCGAGCTCGAGCAAGGAGCCGATCCGCCCCTCGACCTGCACCCGCCCGCTCGTCGGCTTGATGATCTCAGCGATGATCCGCAACAGGGTCGTCTTTCCCGAGCCGTTGCGCCCGATCAAGCCGACCGCGTGCCCGCGAAACACGTCCAGGTCGACGTCCCGGAGCGCCCAGACGTCGGTCGCCTCGCTCCGCCCGCGCTGGACGAATAGATCCTTGAGCGTCCGGGTCTCGCGCGCGTGGATGCGGAAGCGGCGCGAGACGCCTTCGACGCTGATCTCGCCCGTTTCCATGGAACTTAGACTAGAGGTCGATGCGTAGCCGCGATGCGACCGCGAAGCGGTCGCCTTCAGGAGCTCTTGCGCGGACGGAACCCGCGCATCAGCGCATTCCGTCCCTGCGCACGAGCTAGTGGAACGCGTCGGCGAGCACGCCATCCCGGTCGGGCCGCTCGCCGTCCGCTGGCTCGCCTACGAGCTCGACGAGCCGCGCGCGGGGGTGCGCGGGAAGGCGCGGGTCATCCTCGAGAACGCCGGCTCCGCGGCCTGGCGCTCGCGCGGGAAGGAGGGCGTCCAGTTCACGTACCACTGGCTCGACCCGCTCGGGAACCCGATCGTGTGGGACGGCGTCCGCACCGCCCTCCCGCGCGTCGTCCCGCCCGGCGACCAGATCGGCCTCGAGGTTCCGGTCGACGCGCCCCGCGCGCCCGGCAGCTACCGGCTCGCGTTCGACCTCGTGGAGGAGTTCAGGTTCTGGTTCCAAGAGGTCGGTTCGTCTCCGCTCGAGGTCCCGGTCACGGTGCAGTCGCGGATCCCGGCGCGACGGCTCCGCGTCGAAGTGCACGGCCTGCGCGATGCGGAGCTCGAAGCCGCGCTCGCCGCGCAGGAGGAGCCGCTCGTGGACGAGGACGCCGTCGCCGTCGCGCACCTCCTCCCCGAGGCGCTCCCGGAGCCGGACTGGTCCCGGCTCCTGCTCGACGCGCACGAGGAGGGCTATGCCGCCGTCGGCGGCGCGGTCCTGCCCGCGTCGCGAGCCGCGCGGCGGCGCTTCGCACCGTGGGCTCCGGGCGGCGGCCGCAATCCGCGCTTCGCGGAGCCGCTCCTGTTCCCGTCGCTGCTCGACGGTCTCGTCCCGGAGCGGCACGACGAGCTGCCGGCGTACACCGGGGACGATGCCCTCTTCGAGGGTCGCGCCGTCGTCAGACTTCGACGGCGATCCGGTCGTCCGAGCGACTGAACACGAAGGCGCCCACGACGAGCGCGACCGCGGCGCCGACGACGGTGTAGACGAGATCGCCGGCCGCGGGGAGGTCGCCGTTGAAGAGCACCGCGCGCATGGCCTCGATCGGCGGCGTGAGGAAGTTCACCCAGTGCAGGGCGAACTCGGCGATCGGGTAGTCCTCCACGCCGGGCAGCTCGCCGAGGCTGTACAGGATCGGCGTGAGGAAGAACCACGGCAGGAGGAGCGCTGCGAGCAGGTGCTCGACGTCGCGGAAGATCGCGTTCAGGGAGGCGATCGCCAGCGAGGCGCCGGCGACGATGCACGAGAAGAGGGCGCCGAGCGGAACGGCCAGCCAGACGGTCGCCCGCGCCTCGGGCAGCGTGATCAGGCTCAGGACGATGACGACGCCGAGCATGACCGCGAAGCCGACGAGGTGGGTCGCCACGACCGATAGCGGCACGAGCTGGCGCGGGAAGCGCACCTTGCGAATCAGGTTCGCGTTCTCGAGCAGACTTCGTGACGAGGCCTGCGCCGCCGTGGCGAAGAAGACCCAGGCCGGGAGGCCGCAGAGAAGGAACAGCCAGTAGTCGCCGCTCCCGACCTCGGCGATCCGCCAGAGGAGCGAGAAGACGAGCAGGTACACGCCCATCAGGACGAGCGGGTGCAGGAGCGACCACGCGAGCCCGAGCACCGAGCCGCGGTACTTCGCGCGCAGATCGCGCCGAAACAGGCTCGCGAAGAGCTCCCGGTACCTGATGACGTCGGCGTAAACAGTCATTGAGGAAGAGTCTAGGGTGGCAGGTGGCTCCACTACCCTTGCTGGTTGTGGAAGCGATCGTCGCGATCGCCGCGTTTCCCGTCACGGTCGCGGTTCTCTGGGCTCTCCTTCGATCGCGCCTCGGCGACCGGCTCGTCGCCCACCCGAGCGGCGAGCGCTGGCACGAGCAGGCGACGCCCACGTTCGGCGGGGTCGGGATCTTCGCCGGCTTCGTGGCCGCGGTCGGGCTCGCGCTGGCAACCGGAGCGGTCGAGTGGACCGGGGAGCTCGGCGGGATCCTGGCGGGCTGCGCGCTCCTCTTCGTGGCCGGGCTCACCGACGACATCCGGCACCTGAGCCCGGTCGTCAAGGTCGGCCTCCAGATCGGAGCCGCGGTCATCGCGCTCGCGAGCGGGCTCCACGTCGAGATCGTCGGGAACGACGTCCTCGCCTGGGGTATCGGGCTCCTCTGGCTCGTCGGGATCACGAACGCGTTCAACCTGCTCGACAACATGGACGGGCTCGCCGCAACGCTCGCGGCGATTGCCTGCGGCTACTTCGCCATCGACGGGGCAACCGAGCATCCGAACGACACGGTGCTCGTCCTCGCGCTCGCGCTCGGCATCGCGTGCGCCGGCTTCCTCCCGTTCAACCTGCGCCCGGGCAGGGCCGCGCACGTCTTCATGGGTGACTCGGGAAGCCAGGTGCTCGGCTTCGCGCTCGCCTCGTTCGCGCTCGCCTCGAGCTGGACGGTCGCGGGAACGACGGTCGCAACCGTGCTCTTGCCCCTGCTCATCCTCGCGATCCCGATCCTCGACACGACGCTGGTCACGATCGTGCGACTCGCGCAGCGCCGGCCGGTCTCGCAGGGGGGTCGCGACCACACCTCGCACCGGCTCGTCTACTACGGGCTCTCCGAGGCCAAGGCCGTGCTCCTGCTCGCGCTCGTCGCCGCCGCGATCGGGGCGACCGCGCTCGCCTACAACGTCCTCGACTCGAGTCGGCTGACCGCATTCGGCGTGCTCGTGACGTTCGTGCTGCTCGTCCAGTTCGGCAGCTTCCTGAGCGACCTCGAAGAGCGCTCCCGGCGCGGCGCCGAGACCGGGGACGCGTCGCTCTGGCGCGCGATCGTCTTCGAGCCGCGACGCCTCGTCGAGGTCGTCGTCGACTTCGTCGTCATGTGCGTGTCGTTCCTCGCCGCGTACGTACTCGTCATCGGAGGTCTCGGCTCCGAGTTCGAGCGCTCGATCTTCCTCGCCGCGCTGCCGGTGCTGCTGGCGATTCGCTACGTCTCCTTCGTCGCACTCGGCGTCTACCGGCGCGTGTGGCGGTTCGCGACCGCGCGCGACGTCGTCCCGATCGCGCTCGGATGCGGCGTGTCGGCCGTCCTCACCTACCTCGTGCTCGTCGCGCTCCGCGACTTCGGAGCGTTTCCGGCGGTCGAGGTCTTCGTCGTGGACGCGGTGCTCGCCACGATGCTCATCGGAGCGTCTCGCCTGACGCTCCGGCTCCTTCCGGAGGCACGGGCTCGCGCCCACCACCGTCGTCGGGTCCTCCTCGTCGGGGCCGGCCGCGCCGGGCGCTCGCTCGCGCGCGAGCTGCGCGACACGCACGAGGCTCGCGTGGTCGGCTTCCTCGACGACAACCCGCGCGTCCGGCGGAGGCGGATTCTCGGGATCACGGTGCTCGGATCCCTCGACGAGGCCTCGCGCGCGATCGCGGGAGCTCGTGTCGAGGAGGTTCTCGTCACGATCCCGGACGCGCCGCAGGCGCGGCTCGACGCCGTCGTCCGGGCCGCTGCGGCCGCGCGGATCCCGTGCCGGCTCGTTCACCGCCGCACCGAGTTCACGGCTCCTGCACAGGTCGAGGCGACGCTGCCATGAGATCGGACGCGGTGCAGCGCCGCCTCGAGGGGGCGATCCCGCTGCTGTCGGTGTACTGCGGGCTGGCGGCCCTCTACGCGTGGCAGGCGTCGCAGCACCGCGTGCCCACGCTCTACACGGACGAGATCGAGATGATGCAGCTCTCGCGCTCGATCGCGGAGACGGGCGAGGCCGCGCGCCGCGGCGACCCGTACGGGATGCCGACGCTCGTCGCCTACTTCCTGGCCCCGGTCTGGTGGCTCGGCTCGGCGGCGTCCTCGTACGCGATGGCGAAGCTGCTGCTCGTCCTCACGATGACCGCGACGATCTTCCCCGCGTACGCGCTCGCCCGGCTCGTCGTGACGAAGTGGTACGCCCTGGCGGCGGCAGCCGCGGCCGCGGCGGTCCCCGCGCTCGCGTACTCGCCGGTCCTCGTCGAGGAGCCGCTGGCGTATCCGCTGTCGACCCTCTGCCTGTGGCTGATCGCGCGCGCATACGTCGAGCCGACGTGGATGCGGATCGGCACTGCGGTCGTGGTCTCGGCCGCGGCCATGTTCACGCGCACGCAGCTCTCGATCCTCTTCGCGGTCTTGCTCCTCGGTTTCCTGTGGTACGGGTGGCAGTCCGAAAGGGTCCGGGCCTGGCGCGCGACCTGGACGGCCTGGGACTGGGCAGGAGCGGTGGCGCTGACCGTCGGGGTCGCCGTGGGCTTCTCCGCGTTCGTCGGCCACTTCTCCCAGAGCTGGCGCGACACGACGGGCTACTACCGCGACCGCATCCTCGAGCACGCCTCCTGGGCCGCTGGCGCGCTCGCGATCGGCATCGGGATCCTCCCGGTGATCGCAGGCCTGGCCGCGCTGGCGCGACCGCGCGGCGAGCCGCGCGACCCCAAGACGCGCGCCTTCGTCGTGACGAGCGTGGCCGCGCTCGTCGTCTTCCTCACCTACACGGGGATCAAGGGCGCGTTTATCTCGCTCCAGTTCTCCACGCTGGTCGTCGAGCGGAATCTCATCTACCTGTGCCCGATCCTCTTCGCGGCGACCGCGATGGCGATCCAGCGCGGCGTGGGTCGCGGCTGGGCGATCGCCGTCGCCGGCGCGTGCACGCTCTGGGTGGTGACGGCCGTGCCGCTTCGGCTCGGCGAGTACCCGTACTACGAGGCGCACGGCCTCTCGTTCGCCGCCTTCCTCAACCGCGAGCTCAGCTGGTCGCAGGAGCGGATCGAGGACGTGCTCGTCGCGGTCTGCATCGTCGCCCTCGTGCTCGTGGTCGCGCTCCGCTTCGTCCGCCGAGGGTCGGCCGCCTTCGCGGCCCTGGCGGGAACCGTCGCCGTCGGAGTCTTCGCGTGGACGCTCACGACCGAGGTCTACGCGGCCGAGGGCGAGCGGCTGCTGGCAAACCAGATCGCGCGCAACCTGGTGACGCCGTACGACTGGGTCGAGCAGGAGACAGGCGGCGGGTCGGTGGTGATGCTCGGGCAGCAGATGAAGGACGACGCGACCGGGATCTGGCTGACCGAGTTCTTCAACCCGTCCGTGAAGAAGATGTGGAGCATCGACGGGACAGCTCCGGGCCCGGGCGCGATCCTCACGCCCGATCTCGCCGCCGCTGACGGCACGCTGACCCCGAATCCCGGCACCGAGTACGCGATCACGCTCAACGGCGTCGAGCTCCAGGCGCCGGAGGTGAAGCGGGTCGGGCAGTACATCCTCTACCGCGTCGACGGGCAGCCGATGATGCTCGCGGCCGGGGTCACCGGCATCGACCACGACGGCTGGATCACGGGCACTGAGGAGGAGCGTGTCGCTCGCGCGGCGTACAACCGCTTCGACGTCTCCGGGGACGGTCCCGGGCAGGCGATCGTGCGACTCTCCCGCGAGGCGTGGTGCACCGGTCAGCGCGCCGTCGGGACGGTCCGAATCGGTCCGATGGGCATCGGCCCGGACAACCAGCCCGCCCTCCTGCGGACGACGGCGGTGCAGCGAGAGCCCGTCCTCGATTGCGAGGAGACGGGGTTCGCGCTGCCAGTCCCCAACGGTCCGTGGCGCGTGGAGGTCGAGGTCTCGCCGACGTTCGCGCCGCACGACATCGACGTCAACCACGGTGACCGGCGGCAGCTCGGCGCCAAGTTCAGCGCGTACTTCCAGCCGCTGTTCGCCGGCTAGCGCGACGCGGCGACGAGGTAGGTGAAGCGGTAGCGGAGCGCGAGCCGCGCGATCGGGCCGGAGCGCTCGAGCGCACGGGCCGCTCCGGCGAGCGGGCGCGGGAGCGCGACGGTCTGCGGGACGAAGAACGGGCGGAGGTCGGTCTGCCCGAAACCGGCGGCACGGAGATCGCGGAGCACGTCGTCGAGGCGGTACTGGCGCGGGTTCAGGTCGAATACGAGCTTGCGCTCGGTGAACCGCGCGACGTGCCGGAAGAAGGCGGCCCGGTCGCGCGCGTAGTAGATCCCCCGGAAGACCGTCGTCGCGGCAACGGGCTGCGGCGGCACGTACTCGTTGAGATCGCCGGGCTCGACGGGTGCTCGGTCGCCGAGCCTGGCGCGCGCCGCCTCGACCATCTCGAACGTCGAGTCGACTCCGCGGTAGCGCAGGCCGTGCGCGAGCAGGAGCTCTCCCAGCCCCGCGTCGCCACACGCGAGATCGAGGACCTCGTTGCCGGGCTCGAGGCCCGGGCCGAGCTCGACGACGAGCTGCGCGCGATGGGCGAGATAGGCGGCCGCGTCCGCATACGCGCGCTCGCTCCACTCGGCGGCCTGATCGGCGTACTGCTCCGGGTGGCTCACAGCGCGAGCAGCCGCTCCGGGTGCTTCCGCACGAATCGGGCCATGCCGGCGAGATGCCAGAGTGTGTGCCGCGACAGGAAGCGCTTGTCGATCACCGCCGCGTAGTCGTGCCTCACCACGGCCGCGGGCACGTACCAGCGCTCCCAGCCGGCCCGCATCGCGCGGTAGCAGAGGTCGATGTCCTCGACGTAGTGGCGAAAGCCGGCGTCCCAGCCTCCGATCTCCTCCAGCATCGTCCGGCGCTGGAGCAGAAAGGCGCCGAGCATCCAATCGGCCTGGACGGGCTCGTTCGGGCGCTCGTCGAGGTGGTAGTGGTCGCGCTGCATCTCGTACGGACGCCGGAGGCGCCGCAGCGGGGTGCGGCGAACGAGCGTGCCGCGGAGCGTCGGAAACCGCCTGCGGGAGGGCTGCCAGACGCCGTCAGGCCAGAGCATCTGCGGCCCCGCGATCCCCGCGCAAGGGTGTGCGTCCGCGATCTCCACGAGCGCCGCGACCGCGCCGGGCTCGGGAATCGCGTCCGGGTTCACGTTCAGCACGTACTCGCCGCTCGTGGCCGCGATGCCGAGGTTGACGTTCGCAGCGAGCGGGAGCGGCGCGGGGTTCTCGAGGACACGAACGCCGTCGGGCTCGGCCTCGGTCGACCTCGGCACGTTGGCGACGACGACGATCTCGTCGACCTGTGCCGCGAGGGTCGGGAGCAGCCGTTCGACGTCGCGGGCATGGCCGTGCGAGACGACGACTGCGGAGACCTTCATCGCCCGAGTATGTCGCGGTAGACCTCGAGCGTCCGTTCGGCGGAAGCGCGCCAGCTGAACGCGCGCGCGCGCTCGAGCCCGAGAGCGACGAGCCGCTCGCGGTCGGCGAGCGCGCGGCGAATCCCGTCGGCGACGTCGGCCTCGTCGACGAGCACGGCGGCATCGCCGGCGACCTCTGCCAGCGCCGGCTCGCGAACGGCGACGACGGGCGTGCCGGAGGCCATCGCCTCGACGATCGGCAGCCCGAAGCCCTCGTACCGCGACGTCTGGACGAGGCACGCGGCGCCGCGGTAGAGCTCCGCGAGCCGCTCGGTGTCGACGTAGCCCTCGACGCGCGCGCCGCGGCGACGAAGCTCGTCCGCAAGCGCCCTGTCCTTCTCGGGCCCCACGACGACCAGCTGCATACCCGCTTCGGACGCGGCTCCTAGCGCCGCGAGGTGGTTCTTTCGGCTCTGTATCGCCCCTACGGCGAGCGCGTACGAGCCTTGTGACAAGTTGTAACTTGGCTCGTTCGACCTGTCGCCTCGGGACGGGTGGAAGGCAGGGTCGACGCCGTTCGGGGTCACGACGACCTTCTCCGACGCGACGCCGTACAGCTCGACGACGTCGCGCTTCGAGCGCTCGGACACGGTGAGGACGCGGGCAGCGCGGCGGACGGCGCGCGGGACGACCGCTCGGAACACGAGCCGGTCCTTGCGGCCCATCAGCTCCCGGCTCCGGGCAAAGGAGACGTCGTGGACGGTGACGACGCCCGGGCACGGGGGCCGCAGCGGAAGCGCGTACTGCGTGTGGACAAGGCGGCCCCCGAGCCGCCGGAGCAGACGCGGGAGCGTCCATGCCATGCGCAGCTCCTGCGAGCGCGCACGGAGCACGACCGGCTCGATGCCGTCCGGGACGAGGTCGGGTTCGCGCGTGACGGCGGCCACGCGCAGGTCCGTACCGTCGAGGATCTGCCCCAGCTCGCGCAGGAGGTTCCGCACGTACGTCTCGTCGCCCGTCCGCTCGCGTCCGAGGACGTCGGCGTCCACCAGGACGAGCGCCGTCATCGGAGCTCTCGCCACAGGCCCTCGATCTCGTCGGCGGCGCGCGCCCACGTGAACTCCGCCGCGCGCACGAGTCCGAGCGGGACGAGCTCGTCGCGGCGCGCGGAGGCTTCGGCGATTCCCGCCGCGATCGACTCGACGTCGAACGGGTCGACGAGCACCGCCGCTCCACCTGCGATCTCCTCGGTCGCGCCGCCGCGCGAGGTCACGACCGGCGTCCCGCTCGCCATCGCCTCCAGCACCGGTAGCCCGAAGCCCTCGTACAGCGACGCGTAGACGATGCAGCGCGCGCACCGATACAGCTCGGCGAGCTCGGCGTCGGGAATCTCCCCGACCCAGCCCGGGACGTGGACGCCGCCCCAGCCCCGCGCGCCGACGACGCGTAGCTCCAATCCGGCCATGCGCCCCGCCTCGACGACGCGCTCGAGGTTCTTCCGCGGCTCGAGCGTTGCGACGACGAGGACGTACTCGCCTCGTGAAACCGTGGCACGGGGCGTACCCGTCACGCGGAAGAGCTCGTCGACGCCGTTCGGGACGACACGGATGCGCTCGGCTGGAACCCCTACGAGCTCGACCACCTCGTCCTTCGTGAACTGCGACACCGCCACGATCGCGTCCGCGCCGCGCAGCACCATCCCGAGCTCACCCGAGCCGTAGTGGCGGTGCCAGCGCGGGAATGCCGCCGGGTACCG
>Ga0268386_10004355_pt1 | contig 10402 bp, 7 predicted proteins | sample RVTome_15_FD_200260 | JGI IMG/M metagenome (GOLD analysis project Ga0268386, IMG submission 200260) | Soil microbial communities from uranium-contaminated site in the Upper Colorado River Basin, Wyoming, United States - RVT150D86... ... | reverse complement strand
TCGTCTCGCCGGGAGCCGCCACGTGCACCTCGCAGCCGAGGCTCACGAGGTCGCGCAGGACGAGGCTCCCCCAGGCCCCGCAGCCCGCGAGGCCGATCCGGGCGGTCAACCGACCCATCGGCGGGAGAGCCCCTCCCTGAGCTCGGCCAGCGAGCCGGCGGACGCGTCGCGGTCGGAGAGCGACGGCCGGATGCGCGGCCACGGGATGGCGAGGTCCGGGTCGTCCCACCGGCAGCCCATCTCGTCGTCGGGGTCCCAGTAGTGGGACACCGCGTAGGTGTGGAGCGATCGTTCGGGGAAGTAGAAGCCGTGGGCGACCCCGGGAGGGATGATGAGGGCGCAGGGGGCATCGCCCGGAAGCTTGACGACGACCCCGGGGCCGTCGATCGCCGCGTCGGGCCGGAGGTCCTTCAGCCCGACCAGCGCGAAGCCCGTGAGGACCAGGAGGTAGTCGTGGTGCACCGCGTGCGCGTGCACCCCCCGGAGGACCCCGGCGTTCGAGGCGACCACGTTCCACTGCACGGGACGGAACCCCGCCGCGAAGGACTCCCGATAGGCCTCGAAGAGCAGCCCGCGCCCGTCGTGGTGGCAGGCGAGGGGAAGCCGGCGAACCCCCGGGGGGAGCTCGGGGTCGGACGTGGAGGCTCTCGTCATCGGAGGAGCGGCCTGCCCACGAACGAGCGCGCTCGCAAGAGCGGTGGGCGAACCCGACTGAAGCCTACCACGCCTCGACGATCGGGAAAGGGCGGGTCCGGTCCCGGCACCGGCGCCGCGGGAGCGACCTGAAGCGGGGTCGGGAAGGAGCGGTCAGCGGTTTGTAGACTCTGCATCTCCTCCCGCGCCCGCCAGGCTGGCGGCGGCGGTCGGGTCGCCGGCATGCTGATTGCTCGGTCCGCGGGCGTTTCTTTGGTAGCCCAACCGGTGGGCGTCTCGAGGAGGTGGAGATGTTCTTCGGCGTCGCGGCCCCGGCGTATCGCGCTCCCGGGAGGGTGTTCCCGGCGGAGCGTTCCCTTCCCCGTCCGGGCCCCGTCGCCTCCCTGCTCGCCGGCGCCCTCGCCGCCCTGCTGCCCTCGCCGGGTTCGGGAGCACCCGTTCCCGTCGAGCCCGGGTTCGAAGTCGAGGTGGTGGCGAGCGGGCTCGACCGCCCGACCGGCGTGGCCTTCGCCCCCGACGGCCGCATCTTCGTCGCGGAGAAGTCGGGCACCGTTCGCGTGATCAGGAACGGCGCGGTCGCGGCGACCCCCTTCATCCGGCTCACCGACGTGAACATCTACGGCGACCGCGGGCTCCACGGGATCGCCCTCGACCCGCAGTTCTCCGAGAACGGGCACGTCTACCTGCTCTACACCCACGAGAACACCCCGGGGGTGGGGCTCACCGCCCCCAAGACCGGCCGCCTGGTGCGGGTGACCGCGGTCGGCGACGTGGCGAGCGAGTCGAGCAAGGTCGTGATCCTCGGCACGGTCGGGGGGACCTTCGACAAACCGAGCTGCGAGGACTACGAGCCCACCGCCGACTGCATCCCTTCCGACTCGCAGGCCCACAGCGTGGGCGCCCTTCGCATCGGTCCCGACGGCATGCTCTACGTCTCGATGGGAGACGGGGCGCAGTTCACCTACGCGGACCCGCGGTCGATGCGAGCCCAGGACGTCGACCGGCTGAGCGGCAAGGTCCTCCGGATCCGCACCGACGGGACCGCGCCGCCCGACAACCCCTTCTTCGACGGTGACCCCCGCGCGAACCGGTCGAAGGTCTGGATGTACGGGCTGCGCTACCCCTACCGCTTCGGCTTCCGCCCCGCCGACGGCAGCATCTACATCGGCGACGTGGGCTGGCGGAGCTGGGAGGAGGTCGACCACGGCCCCCCGGGGTCCAACTTCGGATGGCCCTGCTACGAGGGCGATTTTCCCACCGAGCACGACTGCGCCGTCGCCGGCGTCACCTACCCCATCCACGCCTACTCCACCGCCAACGGGGCCGCGATCATCGGGGGCGCCTTCCCGGGGGCGAGCTACCCCGCGGAGCACCGGAACTCCTTCTTCTTCGGGGACTACGTGAAGGACCACGTCCGGCGCATGGTCCTCGACGACAACGGGGACTTCGTGTCGGTGGGGGACTTCGTGACCTCGGCGGGGGGGCCGGTCGACGTCCAGGTCGGTCCCGACGGCGACCTCTACTACCTCGGGATCTTCCAGGGCGAGCTCCTGCGGATCGTCCACACCGCCGGGAACCGGCGTCCGACCGCCGAGATCTCCGCCGACCCCACCTCGGGGCTCGCGCCCCTGTCGGTCGCCTTCTCGGCCGCGGGATCCTTCGACCCCGACGGGGACCCCCTCGGCTTCGAATGGACGTTCGGGGACGGCGCGAGCTCGACCGCGCAGGAGCCGGTCCACACCTACGCCGCCGAGGGCGTCCACCCCGCGATCCTCAAGGTGTCCGACCCCGAGGGACGCTTCGACGTGAAGAGCGTCACCATCACCGTCGGGAACCGCGCGCCGGTCGCGACGATCACGAGCCCGGCCAACAGCTCCCTCTACGACGACCTCGACGTCATCCGGCTCGCGAGCACCGGGGTCGACCCCGAGGACGGCCCGCTCCCCGCGAGCGCCTTCCACTGGCAGATCATCCTGCACCACAACGTCCACTTCCACTTCCTCGAGGAGCTCGACGGTCCCGAGCCCTCCTTCGTGGCCCCCGACCACGGCGCGACCGACGTCTACCTCGAGGCCATCCTCACGGTGACCGACCGCGAGGGCCTCACCGGCCGCACGTCGATCAACCTCTATCGGAACAACTCTCCCTTCGAGGAGGGGCAGAACATCGTCGGCAACCCGTCCCTCGAGGTCCCGGACCCGGCGCCCGGCCTCCCCCTCGGCTGGAGGAAGGGGGGCTTCGGCACCAACACCGCGGTCCTGAGGTATCCCGTTCCCGGGCTCGACGGGGACCGGGCGGCCCGGATCGACATCAGCTCCTACACGAGCGGCGACCGGAAGTGGTACTTCGACCCGGTCTGGGTCACCCCCGGGCGGGAGTACCGCTTCGCGGACGCCTATCGCTCCGATTCCGAGTCCCGGATCACCGTCGAGCTCGGCAAGGCCGACGGGACCCACGTCTACCTGAACCTCGGCACCCTTCCGCCCTCCACCACCTGGCTGCGGGTCGAGACGACGTTCACGGTTCCCGCCGACGTGAGGACGGCGACGGTCTTCCACGGCCTGCGCTCGGTCGGCTTCCTCGAGGTCGACGACTACTGGCTGGGACTGCCCGACCGGACGGCCCCGGAGGTGTCCCTGGCGACCCCGGCCGCCGACGAGGTGGTGAGCGGGACGCTGCGCGTCGAGGCGAGCGCCCGCGACGCGGGCGGGCTGTCCAGCGTGGTCTTCCTCCTCGACGGCTTCGCGGTGCGCGAGGAGCTCCACCCGCCCTACACCCTCTACCTGGACACGACGCTCCTCGCCGAGGGCGCCCACGTGATCGCGGCCCGTGGACTCGACGCGAGCGGCAACCAGGTGACGTCCGCCCGCCGCCGCTTCTTCGTACTGAACCACGAGCCCCCGGGGCCGAGCCTCGTCGCCAATCCCTCGGTGGAGACCGCCTCCCCGCGCCCCGACGTCCCCGCCGGCTTCCGGAAGGGGGGTTACGGCGAGCAGGAGGCCGCGTTCGTCTATCCCGTCCCGGGCCGCACCGGATCGAGCGCGGTGCGGATCGACGTGACCTCGTACACGAGCGGCCAGGTGCGGTGGTACTTCGACGACGTGCCGGTGACGCCGGGGGTCGAGTACCTCTTCTCCGACTACTACGCCTCCACCGTGCCCGCCGGGGTGTGGGCGCGCTTCACCCTGGCGGACGGGTCGGCGGTCCATCCGTTCCTCGGCGGGACCCCGCCCTCGTCGGAGTGGCGGAGGGCGCGGTTCGTCTTCGTCGCCCCCGCGAACGCGGTGTCGGTCACGGTGTTCCATTCCCTCGGGGCGGCCGGCACCCTCGTCACCGACGATTTCTTCCTCGGACCCAGCGGAAACCTGCTCTCGAATCCCGCGCTCGAGCTCGACTCGGCGGCGCCCGGACGGCCCCTGGGCTGGAGGATGGGAGGCTACGGGCAGAACGAGCGGTCGTTCTCCTATCCCGTCCCCGGGGTGACGCCCGGCCGGGGGATGAGGGTTGCCGTCACCGACCACGCGAGCGGGGATGCGAAGTGGTACAGCGACGACGTCCCCGTCGTCCCCGGGGCGACCTACCGGCTCTCCGGCTACTACCGGTCGAGCGCGGAGACCACGATGAAGGTGCGGATCCGGCTCCAGGACGGGAGCCTCGTGTATCCACTGCTGGGAAGGCTCGCTCCCACCTCGGGCTGGCGCCGCGCCGAGTTCGAGCTCGTCGCCCCCCCCGAGGCCGCGTCGCTCTCGGTCTTCCATTTCCTCGACCAGGTGGGGTTCCTGGACACCGACGAGCTCTCGTTGCGCCGGACCCGGTGACGATCAGTCGATGGCGTCGAGGTCGCGACAGGGGAGACCGGGGAGACGGGGCGTGCGCGCGCTCTAGTAGGGGAGGGTCCGGAGGCGGCCGAACAAGGCTCGCAGCTCGGTGACGCTGTCCACGTTGTCGCCGAGAAGGCTTCGGCACAGGCGGGCGCGCGGCGCCCCGTCGTCCGCCTGGGGACAGATCACCTTCACGATCAGGATGGCCCGGCGAACGTCCGCGTAGGTCACGAGGCCGGCGGGCCTCAGGACGGAATCGAGCCTGTGCTCGGCCAGGAGCGCGGCGACCGCCCCGACATAGCCGAAGAGACGATCGATGGCGTCCTCCCAGCGCTTGTAGTCCTCGTGGGCGAGGATCTCGTCCCGGAAATCTCCCTGGAAGAGCGCGCGCACCTGGGTCGCCACCTCGTAGCTGATCTCCCAGGGCTCGGCCGAGCGGCTCATGCGGAGGAGCGCCCGGTCGAGCGCCAGCTCGGCGTACCCGACGTTGGTCTCAGTCATCTCCACCTCTCCTCGTAAGGGCAGCGGTTCCGTCCCACCCACCGAAGGAAACGACGGCGCGGGGAGGACCGAACGGGAAGCCCGTCATCCCTGCGCCTCCCGCGCCGACCGGAGCCGGGCGGCCAGCGCGCCGGCGGTGGGCCGGCGCTCCGGCACCGGGTCCGTGGCCTCGGCGAGGGCCGTCGCGAGGGCCGGGGGACAACCCGGCCGGGCGTGGCGCAGGTCGAGCGGGCCGGTGAGCGGGTTCCAGGCCACCCCGGTCTCGCCCCGCAGGGGGTGCGCGCCCAGCAGGGCTTCCCCGAGGACGAGGCCCAGGCTCCACACGTCGGAGGCCGGCGTGGCCGGCCGCCGGGCTCGCACCTCGGGCGACATGTAGAGCGGCGTGCCCACCAAGTGATCGGTGCTCGTGAGGTCCTCGTCGAGGGCCCGAGGCGGGGCCGGCCGGGCCGCGCGCCCGGGCACCATGCCCCCCCGCGCCTCCTCGACCAGCCGGGCGAGACCGAAATCCAGGAGCACGGGATGGCCGTCCGCCCGAAAGCCGATGTTGCTGGGCTTGATGTCGCGATGGAGCAGCCCCTGGAGGTGCATGGCGTGGAGCGCCTCCGCGACCTTCTCGCCGAGCGCCATCACCTCGGCGGCCGCCTGGGGCCGGCCCGGGCGCGCCGCCAGGGTGCCGCCGGCCAGGTATTCCATGACGAGCACGAGGGTCCCCCGCCACGTCTCGGCACCGTAGATCGTGACGAGGTGGGGGTGGCCGACCGCGGCCATCGCCTCCGCCTCCGCCCGCAGCCGGGCGGACAGGCTGGCCGTCACCCGGGGCAGCGTCTTCAGGGCCACGGGTCGCCGCAGCACCAGGTCCTCGGCGCGGTAGACGACGCCCATGCCGCCCCGGCCACTCACTCGTTCCAGCCGGAACTTGCCGTGCAGCTCGAAGGGGACGGCGGCCTCCCGGGTGGTCACGCCGCACGGGCAGGGGGAGCCGGGCCGCGGGGTGATGCGCTCGCAGGCCGGGCACTCGCCGGCCACCCCCTCGCCCGCGCCGCCCCCCGGCTCGAGGGCGCTCCGGAGCGCCGCGGTCTCCACGGCGAGGGCCATGGTGGAGGCGAGGGTGCTCAGCACCTGCTCGTCGTCCCGGGAGTAGGGAAGCGAATCGGCTCGCGGCCCGACCGCCAGGATCGCCTTCGGCTCCCCGCCCACCCCGCGCACGGGCAGGAGCGCCGCGAAGCCGCCGTCCACGATCCAGTGCCGCTCCGACTCGGGCAGCAGCGGGAAGAGCGAGCGCGCGTCGCCGGGGTCCACCCGCATCAGCTCGCTCCCGGCCCGGGCCACCGCGACCAGCCCCGACGAGTCCGCGAGGGGCGCCACCGACTCCACGAGGGGGACGAAGGCGCCGGCCTCCGGCCGGTGGACGAGGGCCACCGCGCCCTCCGCCCCCAGGGTGCGCCGGGCGGCATCGCCGAGGGCCCGCGCGAGGGCCGCGGCATCGCCGGCGGCGGCGAGCAGGGAGGCCGCTCGGGCCAGGTCCCGGGCGGGGACGGCGACTTCCCCGAGGAGCGCCCGGTCGATCGCCCGCGAGATCGGCTCGCGGAGGGCGAGCAACAGGGTGCTGGCCGCGATCAAGCCGACGAGCACGCGCCCTTCGGGTCCGTCCAGCAGCGACGCGAGGGAGGCCGCGCGGTTGAGATAGAGGTAGAGGCCCAGGGCACCCACCGTCGCGGCCGTCACGACGACGACCGTCGACCTCAGGAGCAGGCGCTGGGCCGCCCGGTGGAGCGCCCAGCGCACGTCGAGCATGCGGTGGGCCCGCACCGCGTAGGCGGTGGTGAAGGGCAGGGAGACGATGCCGGCGTAGGACACGGCGGAGAGCGCGAAGCGGCCCTGCGGGTCGTCCATCGCGCGCGTCACCGCGGGCATGAACACGTCGAGCACGCCGATCGCGATGGTGGGCGCGATGCCGAGGGCCAGGGCGAGCATGAACAGGGTGACGCGCCGCCGCTCCGTCTCGGCCGCTTCCCGCCGGCGCAGGAGCGCGGTGGCCAGGGCGCCGAGGGTGAGGGCGAATAGGGGCAGCCAGTAGAGGGCGGTCGGGTGGTCGCGGGCGAGCGGGCCGAGGACGGCCGCCTCGTGCGGGGCCTCGGGCCGCCGGAGGGCCGCCGCGAGGTTGGCGAGGAAGCAGCCGACGGCGACGACGAGGGCCAGGGTCGTTCCCTGGCGCACCGTCTTGCCGAGGGCGCTCACCCGGACGACCCTCGGGAAGTGGCGCACGAACAGCCAGAGGGCCAGCGGGAAGAACGCCTCGGCGAGAAGCGCGTTGACCAGCAGGGCGAGGCCCGCCGGCCGATCGCCGCCCCGGAGCAGGTGCTGCCCCAGCGGATGCGCCGGCGCCGAGGCCATGAGGAGGAAGAAGGCTCCCAGGTAGAAGGCGCGCGCGTCGCCGCGCGATCCCACGATCAGCCAGAGGGCCCCCAGCGAGAGCCCGAGGGCGCCCAGGGCCAGGAACAGCGAGGGGGTGAAGGAGGGACCGCGCGCGGCCGCGAAGCCGACGAGCCCCAGCAGCACCTGGAACGCCGCCACCGTGCTCGCGGCCGCCACCAGCCGGCGGAGGGCCGGCCACGCCTCGGCCGCCCGGCCCGCCGGCCGCCAGCTCGCCGAGCTCGGCCGGCCGATGTCGGCGAGGAAGCGGAGCCCGCGCGCCACCGCACGCTCCCGGCCTTCCCGGAGGCGCGACTCCACGAACGGCCAGTCGATCTCGGCCCCTTCGGCCACGGCGCTCGCCAGCTCCCGCAGAAGCGCGCGCCCTCTAGGCAGAGCCCATCTCCTCCGCGAGGCGCATGAGCGCGCGCCGCAGGGCCATGCGGGCGGCGTCCGGGCTGCTGCGGCCGGTCAGGAGCGCGAGCTGCTGGAAGTTGTAGCCGAGCTCCAGCCGTCCCACGATCAGCTCCCGCTCCTGCTCGTCGAGCCGGCCCAGGCACCGGCGATAGCGCTCGATGCCCTGGGCCTCGATCAGCTCGTCCCACAGGGAGCCGGGCGCCGCGACGTCCACGCCGTCCAGGGCCTCGGTGGGGGCGCGTCGTTCCGCCCGCCGCACCTCGTCCACGATGCGGTTCCGCACGCACTGCCGGAGGTAGGCCTGGAGGGCGCGCGGCCCGCGGGGCTCGAAGCGGCCGATATGGTGAAACGCACGGGTCAGGGCGTCCTGGACCACGTCGGCGGTGTCGGTCCCGTCGCGGACCCACCGGGGCAGCCGCCGGTGCGCCCAGCGCCGCAGGGGACCGGTGACCCGGTCGAAGAGGCGGTCGAGGGCCCCCTCGTCGCCTTGCTGGAACTTCCGGAGGAGGCGATGGGTAGTGGTGCCCGAGCCTTCCCGCGCCGGGTCGCGCTCGGTGTCGGCGACGGGCGACGGGCCTTCCGGTCCCACCTTGGCCTCCCCCTGTGGATTGTATCGAGGATCGCATAGTACTGAAACGCAAAGGGTAGCGTCAAGAGTAGCCCACGGCGTCGTTCGGATCAGGGAGATCGGATCGTTCGCTCCTCGTCCCCCCGGTCGTTTCTCTCGACGAAGGGAGGGAGGAATGAGCATCCATTCGATGGCGTCCGCCGCGATGGCCAGGAGGCCCGATCTCGCCCCGGCGGGTGTGCCTCGGGATCTCGCGGGCATCGCCGCCGCGGTGGCCCCCGCTCCCGTCATCTACTCGCTCCCTCGACCGCCCGCGCAGCCGGCAGGAAGCAACCGGTCGGTCGCGCCCCCGGCCCAACCGGGAACGTCTGCCCGACTGCCTCCGGCCGAACCCGGGGGAAGGGCGATTCCCCTCGCCCCCGCGCAGCCGACCGGAGGGCAGGCGGCCGTGTCCGCCCCCTCCGGGGCCACGGGGAGCGTGAGCGCTGCCCTCCAGGTGATCACCACCTACGTTCCAACCGAGACGCTCGCTCTCTACGTGGCGTTCCTGGCCGCCCTTCGAGATGGGGAGACCCAGAGAGTCGACGCAACGAGCGCGCTCGGGGTCTTCTGCTTCTTCATCGCGGCCACGCCCCTCTTCGTCTGGCTGGTGTACGCGGCACGGCTGAAGACCTCGGGCGGTGGCCGCACGCTCCCGCTGCATCCCGCCGCGTGGCCCGCGTGGGAGATGTTCGCCGCCACCACCGCCTTCGCGGCATGGGCTTCCGGATTGCCCGACTCTCCGTTCGCGGGCCCCCGGATGGCGCCCGCGATCGGCGGCCTCCTCGTGCTCGTCACGTCGACCCTCCTCGGCCTGGCCGCGCCGGTCTTCCAGCGTCCCTTGAAGGCATGACGTCGTCTCGTTCGCAGAGCCCTCGACTCTCTTGGGAGATACGTGAATGGCAAGCAGGCAGATAAGGATCGATCCTCAGAGGGAGCTGGAGATCAACGTGATCTCTCGTTCGCCACACGTCGCGGGCTATCGGCTGTGGACGCGCACGACGAACACCGGCCCCTGGACGGTGGTCGCCGACGGAGACACCCAGGACAACCTGCCCGACAGCAAGAGGCTGGGCCCCCTCTCGTCCGGCACCGCGCTCGCCTACTGGTTCGGGATCGGGGGGAACCCGAACAGCCACTACCGTGCCGTCCTCCTCCTGAGCCAGGGCGGCACGGTCCTGCCGGACGGCACGCTGATCGAGGAAGGGGCCACCGACGCCGCCGGCTTCGCGGTGGTGGAGAAGGAGGTCGCCTTCACATGAGCCGCTCCCGCTCCGTGCGCGTCACCCTCACGGCGGTCGGGGTCTTCGCCCTCTCCCATCCCCCGCTTCCCGCCCAGGACGCCGGCGACGCCCAGAAGGGCTCGGTGAGCTTCGCGGTTCCCGAGTCCCCGGCGTTCACCTTCCTCGGCACCTCGCCCGCGAAGGTCTCGCAGCCCGGAACGGCGCGGGACCTCGCCCTCCACCTCGTGAACGCATTCGACGATGAGGGGAGAGTGCGCCAGGGCTTCGCCCTCGAGATCAGGCCGGCCTACCTGAGGCCCATCCCGCTCGAGAAGTACCGCGGCTACTGGAGCCGCCTCGTCTACAACGCGCAAGTCTCCCTGGGAACCGTGCAGACCCCGGGGAGCGACGGCGCCACCGACCTCGCGTTGGGCCTCCGGCTCACCCTCCTGGACAGGAGCGACCGGATGCTCGACGAGGGCTACGTCGACATGCTGCGGGAGGTGATCAACGGCTGCAAGCCCGCCGCTCCCGGAGAGCCCAAGGCGAAGGCGCTCGCCTGCATGGCGGAGGCCAGCAAGAAGGCTCGGGAAGAGTGGCTCGGGGAGCACTGGAACGCGCTTCGGGTGAGCGTGGCGTTCGCCACGGGCTGGGGCTCGCCCGGCTCGGTCCTCGAGGACTCGACCTCCATCGGCTGGAGCGCGTGGGCGGCGGGGAGCGTCCCGCTCTCCTCGAAGGGGCAGCTCGTGGGACAGCTTCAGTACACC
>Ga0268386_10004354_pt1 | contig 10403 bp, 10 predicted proteins | sample RVTome_15_FD_200260 | JGI IMG/M metagenome (GOLD analysis project Ga0268386, IMG submission 200260) | Soil microbial communities from uranium-contaminated site in the Upper Colorado River Basin, Wyoming, United States - RVT150D86... ... | reverse complement strand
GCCGGTCGACCGGCGAGGACGAGGACGAGGGCGAGGGCTCCTGAGGGCCATGCCCGCGCCTGACACGCCCACCCGGGTCGAGATCGTCCGCACTCGCGGCGACGTGCTGCGTGCAGCGGTCTCCGGGGCCGTGGGTACGCTCGAGCTCGACGTGGTCTCGTCGGAGTATGTCGAGGACCTCGCCCGGGTGATCCTCGACGCGGCCGACGGGGGCGACGTCGAGGGCCGGCGCGCGGTCCTAGAGCGCCACAGACTGTTCGACTGGCTCCTCGACGCGATCGGGGACGCCGTGCTCCGGGGGCCGGTTCCCGCGAACGCCGAAACGCCATCGTTGGACCTACTGCGCGCGATCGCCGCCCTGCGGCGGGAGCGCGGCCCGGCGGGGATGAACCCGCACACCCAGGAAGACCTGCGATCGATCCTGGGCGCGCCGGACGCTTTCGGCCTCCTCGTCGAGGTCGCGCACGACTTTCGCTCGCCGCTGACGTCGGTGCTGCTGCTCGCCGAGACGCTGAGGGACGGCCAGAGCGGGGAGGTGAGCGACCTGCAACGGAGTCAGCTCGGCCTGATCTACAGCGCCGCCTTCGGGCTGGCCGCCATGGCCTCCGACATCATGGACCTGGCCAGAAGGAAGACGAACCTGACCACGGCGGATGCGGAGCCTTACGCCTTCGCCGAGATCTTTCACGGCGTGGAGCGGCTCGTACGACCGATCGCGGACGAGAAGGAGCTCGACCTTCGTCTGATCGTCCCCGACCGCGGTCACGCGCGGGGACACCCCCACGCTCTCAGCCGTGTGCTGCTCAACCTGACGACCAACGCCCTCAAGTTCACGGACACGGGTTACGTCGAGCTGGGCGTCGTGCGCCACCCGCGCTCCCGCCTCGAGTTCTACGTGCAGGACACCGGGCGCGGCATCCCAGCGAGCCGGCTGCCCGAGCTCTTTCGACCGTTCAAGCGCCGCCTCGGACAGAGTCACGACGACCACTACTTCTTCTCCGGGAGCGGCGTCGGGCTCTCCATCGCGAAGCGGCTCGTGGAGGCGATGGGATCCGAGCTGTCGATCGAGAGCTCCGACGAGAAGGGGACTCGCTTCTCATTCGTCGTGCCCTCGGGGTGATCCGCGTCGCCTCACGGGTGACGCCTGGCTGCCGACGGCCTCTCGCTTGTCACTTCTGGTAGTGGGGGCAGGCGACCCCAGGGGTCCTTCTCCGGGTCCGCTCGCCCATGACGGGGGTTCTTGCTCGGGGGCTCGCTCAACGACGGGGCGCGGCCGAGCGTGTCCGGGCTGCGAGTTACTCGCATTGCACCCCGTCGAAGCCCCTGCGAAGGACCCCTGGGGCCGCCTGCCCCCCGACCGGGTGGGAGGAGGGCTGTTGGCTGCCGGCTTAAGCGCGGGGCGGGCCGGCACCACACCCTCGGTGGAGCGATTCCTTAGTACGCCTTAACCCGCATCCGCAAGAAAGAGATGAACGCGGCGCTTCGGTAGCGGTTATGCTCGTTGTACCCCCTGTCTGGCCACCACCGATCGGGATCGTCACCATGCGGAACCATGCGCCCCATCTCGCGACCCTTCTCGTAGTCGCGTACGCGGTTGGGTGTGCGTCCCCCGGGCCACCCGCAAAAACCGCTTCGATAGAGCGCGTCGAGAGTGTGCCCGAGACGCCACCGAACTTCCGGCCGCCCACGCTGGACGACGACCTGGTTCCGGATGCCAACGGGGACCGAGTCTCGACCACCGTGTTGTCCGTTCGTTTCGAGTTCGGTGCTACCCAATCCGAACGGCAGGCGACGATCGACTTGGTCGATGGCACGGTCATTGGCGGGGTGAATAGGAGGGGCGACGGCTGGTACTACGTGCGCGTCGAGGGGGACGGCACGATCGAAACGATATTCGAGATCGCTCACACGGTGGACGCGCTACCGCAGGTGTACCTTGCAGGCCCCTACACCGTGTGGGGGAGCGAGTACGGACGCTGAGATCCAGGGCGGCTAGTCCTCGTCCTGGCTTCTCTGTGGGGCTAGGCGCCCGGAGGCGTTGAAGGTCATTCGTCGCGAGCTCCGCGCCGAGCGGAGTTGGACGCAGAGCGATCTCGCCGCGGCTCTCGGTTTCCCGCCAGACCGTCAACGCTCTGGAAGCCGATCGCAACGACCCCTCGCTGCCCTGGCCTTCAAGATCGCCCGACTCTTCGAACGGAAGATCGAGGAGGTCTTCTTCTACGAGGAGTGAGGTCGGGGGACAACTACTATCCATCCTCCGCGGTGTATTCGCCGATCTTGGTCTGCCGTGCGGTGTGGACCACGTCGACCACGTAGACGACCTGGGCGTCCTCATCGATCGTGAAGAACACCCGGGGTGAGATCACCAACCTGGAGCGGAAGTCACGGCCGTAGAAAAGACCCTCGTCACGGGTCGCACGGGGGGTCGCTTCCAGCTGGTCGACCGAGGCGTAGACCTCGGTAAGCGCGCCCCGGCGGGAGCTGAAGGGCGGGCGCGCCGGCGTTGAAGCGGCCACGGGCCGGCACCACACCCTCGGCGACCCGGAATGCCCACCGATCGGCCGGTAACGGGCCCACGGACGGTGGTGACACGACGCCGCGATCGTGTTGCACGGAGCCTACAGTTCGTGGTTCGTCATCGACACCACGCGGGCTTCCAGGCGCACCTGTCGTCCCGGCAGAACACCCCAATGCAGTGCGACACAACGACTTGCCAAAACAGGGCGAGTTCGATGGCATGTGTGAACGACCCTTGCAACAGGGACGGCGTACACCAGCAGCCCCCCCCTGAAGTGTGAGCACCTCCATTTGAGCTCTTCGACCACGATCCGGCAGGGTTGGTCTCCGCCCCGGCACGCGGGCAGCCCAACCGGATCCCTTGCCAACGCGGGCTCGCCGCTCGCGTTGAGATATAAGGCTCGCGTTGCCCTGCCCACGCACGAGCAGCGGTTCACCGATCGGCTGATTCGCGCCCTCAACGTGATCGTGGCGCTGTTCGGCATCGTCGTCACGTCGCCGATCATGCTCGTGACCGCGCTCCTCATCAAGCTGACGTCGCCAGGCCCCGTCATCTACAAGCAGAAGCGGGTCGGGCTGGATCGTCGGACGGTTCGTGGGCCCGAAGCGCGCAATCACCGCCGCAAGGCCGACTTCGGTGGACAACTCTTTACGATCTACAAGTTCCGCACGATGCGTGAGGACGGAAAGGTTACCAGGCAGGTCTGGGCGGCGGCGGACGATCCGCGGATCACCCCTGTCGGCCGGGTGCTGCGCGCCACGCGCGTCGACGAGATCCCGCAGTTCTTCAACGTCCTGCGCGGGGACATGAACATCGTTGGGCCGCGACCCGAGCAGCCTCAGATCTTCGAGGAGCTGAGCGGCCGGATCCAGAGCTACCGGCGCCGGCAGCGCGTGCTGCCCGGAATCACGGGTCTCGCGCAGGTCGAGCTCGGGTACGACACCACGGTGGAGCGCGTGGGTAGGAAGGTGGAGTTGGACCTCCAGTACATCCGTAGCCGCTCCGCAACGAAAGACCTTCTGATCATGGCGAAGACGATCCCGGTCATGGTCAGCCGCAAGGTCTGGATGTAGGGAGGCCGCTCTCTCCTCAGGCCGGGTCGCATGTCGTGGTCGTTCCGTTGGTATGGCAACGAGGACGACTCGGACCACCTGGTCGACGGTACCCAGGGCGGTGTCTTCCAACGGAGCGCGGTGCTGGAGGTCGAACGACAGGGCGCCGAGCGCCGAGCGGCGGGTAGGCGTCCTGGTCGACCGCGACGGTTCGGACATCCGAGGGCCTCGGCGGTGGGAGTTCCTCGTCGACCTGCGACGCACGGAGGCCGACCTCTGGTCGGAGCTGTCCAGCACGCACCGACGCCAGGCGCGCCGCACGCTCGAGGGTGGCGCGACGCTCGAGTGCCTTCGAACGGGCGGTGGCCGGATCCTCGCAAAGCCCGGGCTCACCGGGAAGGTCGGGCCGGCCGTCGCATCGGTGTCGTCCGCCGATTTCGTCCGCTCCGGCACCACGCTCACTCGTTCGAACGCCGACCGGTAGCGGACGCCTCTGGGTCCTGAGAGATTCCGCGCGGAACCCCCTGGCGACCGCCTACGTCCTCGAGAGCGATGTCGAAGCGTGCTACATGGTCGGAGCGAGCTGGCCCGACGGCTACGCGAGCGGCGCCTCGATCGGTCTCTTCTGGAAGCTCATTCTCGAACTCCGGAGCCTGGGCGTGACGCGGTTCAACCTGGGCGGCGTGCCCCACGAGGCCATGCACGACGGCCACGGCGAGCATGGCGTGTACCGTTTCAAGCGGGGGTTCGGTGCGGACCGGAGATGCCGCCTCGGCCCAGCCGGCACCCCTTGACGCCGACCAACGTAGCTCTGGGCACGATCACCGCCGCGATCGTGCTGGTCGTGTACACCTACGTCGGGTATCCGGCCCTGCTTTGGCTTCTGGGTCGGCGCCGCCCGCTCGCGTTCCCGCGCGACCTCCCCGACGACCGGTGCCCATCCGTGTCCATCAGCGTGCCTGTGTACAACGAGGAGCGACAGATCGGAGATCTGATCGAGAGCCTGTTGGCCGTCGACTACCCCCGCGACAGGCTCCAGATCGTGATCGTTTCGGACGCGTCAACGGACCGGACGGACGCCATCGTCCGGGCGTACGCCGACAGAGGGGTTGAGCTCCTGCGCCTAGACGCGCGCGGGGGAAAGACCCGCGCGGAGGCCGCCGCCGCCAGCGCGCTCACGGGCGAGGTGATCGTCAACACCGATGCGACGATCCGCATCCCACCCGACGCCATCCGGCGACTGGTCGCGGCGTTCGAGGACCCCACGATCGGCTGCGCGTCGGGTCGGGACGTGAGCGTCTCGCCGGGCGAGGTGAGCGCGAACGTAGTCGAGGGCGGATACGTCGGGTACGAGATGGCCGTCAGGGAGCTCGAGACGAAGGTCGCCGGCATCGTCGGGGCATCCGGATGCTTCTACGCGATCCGTAGCCACCTTCACCGACTTCCCCTTCCGGGCGGCCTCAGCCGCGATTTCGCCGCGGCGCTGCGCGCGCGCCAGTACGGGTTTCGCGCGGTCTCGGTCCGGGACGCCGTCTGCTACGTCCCCCGCTCGCAGTCCGTGCGCAAGGAGTACAGGCGCAAGGTCCGCACGATCGCGAGGGGCATGCGCACGCTGTGGCACGTGCGGAGCCAGATGAACCCGTTCCGCTATGGCACGCACGCGTGGATGCTCGTCAGCCACAAGATCTGTCGCTGGCTCCTGCCGTGGGCGGCGCTCGCTGCGCTCCTGGCCCTGTTCCTGCTCGCCCCGCGGTCCGGGGTGGCGATGGCCCTGGTCGTCGCCGTGATCGTCGGGGGCGCTCTGGCGCTCGTCGGGTGGCTGATGGATCGCGGGGACGCCCCGGCGGTCTTCACGTTGCCGGCGTTTCTGGCGGTCGGCAATCTCGCGGCTGCGCACGCGCTTGTACGTGCGCTCCGCGGGGCCGACGACGCGATCTGGGAACCGACTCGCCGAGGAAGGATCGCCGCGCCCTGAGGCCAGACGCCACCCTACGGGGGGGACGGGGAAATTCCGGAGTTCGCCGTCCCTCGAGCTCGGCACGTCGCCGGGCAACGCGCGGTCACGGCTCGCCGTCTCGATCGGGGCGTCTCTGGGGTCGTTCGGCCTGCAGCTTCGCGACACGATCGGACGGGAGGCCTTCCAGGCGGCGGGGGCGTACCGTCGCGCGTGCTCGGTCCTGGCCGGCGCCATTTCGGTAATCGTGTACGCCGGCGTCGCCGCCCTGGCTTCGTGGGAGATCGCGCTCGCCGGCATCCTGGTCGGCGCGGGCGTGCTCCGGCTGCTGCGTCGCCTCGTCGCAGCGGCGCGGAGCGCGGGCGTCGAGCAAGTCGAGGTCATGAAGTCGCTCGTCGCCCGGCTGACCGAGGCGCTCCCGGGCTAGGGCTGCGCCTCCACTCCGTGAGCGGAGAGGAACATACACGGTCGTGGGTTACGGTGGCACGCCCCGACCCACGCGCTTCGCGCGCGGGTGCCCCCCGTCGTTGGAGCTCCTTGGCCGTAGCGACGGCTAGGCGTCGTCGCTCCGCGACTGACGCCTTCGGCGCGGGTGCCCCTGTGGGGGCCGTGGCATCTCGCGTACCCGTGCGTTAGCACAGGTGGCGGGCCGCTGTATTTCTACCACGGGCTCCTAAGCGCTTCGGTCACGCCTCGGTAGTCGATCTCGGTGACACGCCCGTGGCAGGGAAGCGTCACGAGGTCATGGCGCAATCGGCGGGCCCCGGGCAGCGGCCGGCCGGCGAGCAGGGTCCTCCCGCGGGAGGCCTCCAGTTCGTCGAGAGCGATCGGGTATCCCCTGACCACCCCGTACCGTGAGGCCTGGTGAGCGACTCTCTCGGCGCCCTCGCGCCCGTCGAGCAGCACCGGGAACCTGAGGTACCCGGCGAAGCCGCCCTCGAGGGGCTCGCAGGGTCGCGCGAGCCCCTCCGGGGCCGCGTCCTTCACCACGTCCCTCCAACGGTCCGCGCATGCGCGGCGAGCCGCGACCTCCCGGATGGAGCGATCCTCCATCTCGCGGACGAGCGCCGCGGCGAACGCTGGAGGCGGACGAGGCTCCGACGGCTCCTTGTAGCGCGTCTCGCCCAGGGCCAACCACGGGACCGACGCGGGAAGCCAGTAGAGGGAGGGTCTACCGAGAAGCCATTGGGCCCCGAGCGCCGCGACGAGGCACGCCGAGGTCCCGGGGGTCCGGTCGACCGCGCGGCGCGGGTCCGCGAGACCATCGCCCGGCCGACGAACGAGCAACGCTCCTCCCGAGCCGCCCGTCCACCCCTTTCCCCGGCCGAAGCTCAGGACCGACAGGTCGCCGAACGTCCCCGCCCTCCCAGCGTTCCAGCCGCTGCCGAGACCCTGGGCGGCGTCCTCGATGAGCGCCGCGCCGCTCCGGTCGCACACGGCTCGAATGGCGTCCCAGTCGACCGGAAAGGCGAAGAGGTTCGCGATCACCACCGCCAGCGGACGCCCCTCGAGGGCTTCCGCGAGGCTCTCCATGTCCGGCGCGAGCGAGACCGGATCGACGTCGTAGAAGACCATGTCGACCCCCGCGCCGACCGCCGCTGTGACCAGGTCGAAGCAGGAGAACGCCGGCAAAGCCACCGGTCGCCTAGGGTCCGCCGCGGCACGCACCGTCGTCTCGATCGCCAGGCGGAGGGCGTCCGTGCCGCTGGCGGTGATCAGGACCCGGCGGGCGTCGAAACCGGCGGCCAACGCGTCCTCGAGGGAGCGGACCGCACCGGCTGGGTCTCGAAGGCTGGCCCCTGAGGCTCTCCACAGCGCCCTCGGAGAGACGGGAGAGAGCGCGGGAAGCTGTCGGCGCATCACGGGAGCGAGCGCGACACCCACGGCCCGAGGACGTTCGTAATCCGGAGGGGGAGCCGACTCCAGACGGACGTCGCCAACCGGAACTTCGGGCTGTCGGGGTTGGGCATGGCGGCGACCTCTCGCGCGGACCACTGCGCCCACGGAAGCGGGTGATCGTCTCCGCCCCACTGACGCTTGAAGCGATACGTCGGAGAGTCGGGCGAGCAGCGACCGAAGTTGAACGCCTTCACCCCGCGGCGGATCGATTCCTCCATGAGCGACCAGTAGAGCAGCATGTTCGGGGCCTCGCGATTGTACTCCGTCAGCGATCCCGCCCAGGTGATCTCGAACTCGTCGCCGTAGTGGAACCCACATGCCGCCGCGGCGGCCCTACCCTTGAAGTCGACCACGGCGAAGACGGCCTCCGCCGGAAACGCGCGCGCCACGGCCTCGAAGAATCGCTTCGGGAGCACGGGCGTGCCGAGGTCTCGCATCTTGCGTGAGAAGACATCGTAGAAGTCGTCGACGAGCTCGGCTCCGAATCTCGCCGTCATGCCCTCCTTGATCGGTCGCCGAACCTGGCTTCTGACCTTCGATCTCAATCCCTTGTCCCACAGCTCCTCCGTGCTGGCCGGGAGCCGCTTGATCACCGTGAGCTTCCTGTGCGAGACCGCGAGGTCGCCGGGCACCGCCACACGGGCACGGAGCTCGAGCAGGTCCACGCCCAACCGGGCGGCCTCCTCCGCGGCGCGCCGGCCAAGGGCCAGCCGCGCGGCGGGTTCGCCCAGGGGGCCGCCGTCGTTGAGGAACGGCATGGAAACCAGGTAGTCCCCGAAGAGACGGCTCCGGACCCGGGCCAACGGCAGGATGCCGGCGACGGTCCCCGATTCGTCGATCGCCGACCACCAGGAGGTCTCGTGCCCGAGGGTGTCGGCGAGGACCGCGCGCCACCCGGAGAGATGGCAGAACGTGCCGTCGCCGAGCTCTCCCACTCGCCGGTCCCAATCCTCCGCGGACCCCTCGAAGACGGTCGTGCGAAGCCCGTTTCGATCACCCATGTCGTAGCGTGCCCTTACCTGTAGCTCGGGATCCTGCGTAGCGTTGCCGGACGGGCCCCCGGGGACCTGGACGAGCCGACGCGGATCGGGGATCCGAGCGATTTCGTGAATGTGAGCGGCTCTCGACGAGGAGGCCAGGCTGACCGATGTCCCACCGCCCGAGCGCCGTTCGGGGGTCATCCGAATCGCGTCGCCCGGGGCCGTTGGAGCTCTCCTGCTCGCGACGGTCCCGGCGGTCACACTTGCGATTCGATCCGAAGGTGATCCACGACCGCCATCGTTTCCCTCTGCATCGTCTGCGGGATCCGTGGCTTGGCCGACGCGCCCTCAACGTAGCGATGTTCGTGTCGGTCGGTGCAATCGTCTTTCGTCGGTGGGGCAGCGTCGTCGGCGCCGGGCTCGCCGGGGCCGCGCCGTCGACGGCGATCGAGCTGATCCAGATCTCGGTGCCTGGCCGATACACCACATTGGGCGACGTCGTCTGGAACGCGATCGGCGCCGTGGCCGGCGCCGGGATCTGGATCTTCATGGCGCGATGCTCGCGCCGGCGGCCGCGCCGCGCGACGCTGGTGGCTGCCCGATCAACGGAATCGTCGGGTGCTGCATCCTGGCCTCCGGTTGGCTCCTGGAACCGAGCCCCCGCGGGACCTGTACGGCCGAGGCCACGACGGCCCGACCATCGCTCGACCTCGAGCAGGACGATCGGGAACGTCTCGAGCCGCGATGCGCCGGGCTCGACGTCTCCGGTGATCGCAGCAAATCGCAGTCGAGTCATGGCGCGGTCGTGAGGCTATAGGGGGGGCGTGGCGGAAGGGCGTGTCGAGCGCTGTTCAAGCATACCCTCGAGCGCGTCAGGCCACGCATCCGTTTACGTATCCGCGCCGCTCCGGTGATGTGTCCGACTTTGGGACCCCGCGCCGCTCAGGCCATGTGCCCGGCCCGCGACCCGCGCCCATCGCGGATCGGTTCGAGACCCCCCGCTCACCCCCTCCTAGGCGATTCCGTGCACCTGTTCGTATGTTTATCACTTCGAGTGGCCCCTCCGCCCCCACTCACGCGATCGTATCTCCGTTGCAAATCAGACCTGAATCGCCTCTGCGAGCGGCGTGCCTCGCCGTCTGCGTGCTTTGCGCGCCCGCGGCGGTCACCGCCCAATCGACGATCACCGGCTCCCTCACGGGAACGGTGCACGCGCCCGACGGTCGGCCGGTCGCCGGGGCGCTCGTGACCCTCACGTCCCTGGGCGGCGGGTCCGCGAGAGAGACCAATACGACCTCCGCCGGGGCGTTCGGCCTTCGCATGATCCTGCCTGGCACCTACGAGCTGCGCGTCGAGGTCGTGGGATACCGGCCGCTCGTCGCGCGGAGCATCGACATCGGCGGTGGGGAGCGCGCCGAAGTATCGTTGACGATCAACCCGGCTGCCCCACCGGTGGTCACGATCGACACGGTCGCGCTCGGGGTCAGCACGTCGCAGCGGGTCCGAAACGAAGGCGTGCGACTGGCCGACGGCCTGGTGAACGGACTGCCCTCGCGTTTCGACGATGTCGCTTCGATCGTCGCGCTGTCGCCGGTCTTCGACCAATCGCTCGGCTCCCAGGGCCTGCCGGGCGACATGTCGCTCGTGGTCGCGGATGGGGTGCCCTTCTATCGCGCGCCCCACCCGACGGCACGCTCCGAGCTGGTGCCGCTCGCGCTCTTTCCGAGGTCGTCCGTGGCGGCCATCACCGCGCGGCACAACGCGCCCGACATCGAATCGGCGGGTGCCGCCGGAGGGGTCATCAGCCTCGCGACGCGGTCGTCGACCACCGACGGGGGTGCGGAGCTCGACGCCTCGTACGGCGGAGCCGAGACGTGGTCCAGCGGTGAGCCGGGCTTCACGGATCCGTCGCTGACATCCCTGCAGTTCGGCGCCCGCGCGACCGTGCCCCTGTCACCGGACGTCTCGCAGATGTACGTCGGCGGGGAGGTCGTGCGCCA
>Ga0268386_10004353_pt1 | contig 10404 bp, 9 predicted proteins | sample RVTome_15_FD_200260 | JGI IMG/M metagenome (GOLD analysis project Ga0268386, IMG submission 200260) | Soil microbial communities from uranium-contaminated site in the Upper Colorado River Basin, Wyoming, United States - RVT150D86... ... | reverse complement strand
CAGCATCGACGGCTTGAAGAACAGTAAGAGACCCAGGACAGCAAAGACCAATTGCCCTAAAAAAAGATTGTTGAACACCAGGTAGGACTGCATAAGCCATCGTTTCATTCCGCGGAAGTGCTTATGAATATACAAGTGCCTTGATATCATCACCTCGGATTTTGTCAGCACCTTCACCTCCTGATTGAGGCGGGAGGCTCCCCCGTGATTATGAATGATCTGAACATTGACCACGAGGGCAATACGGCCGCCCGATTCCCACGCCCGTTTGCACAGGTCCATGTCCTCATAATACATCCAGAAATCCTCGCTCCATTCCAGGAGGTCGAAGGCGTGTCTTTGCATCAGCATGAAGGATCCGGATACCCAGTCGGGAAAAATAACCTTTGCGCCCGAGGCCAGGACGGTCTCCTGTGCGGGCTTATGCGTCAGCTTGTACACCGAGCGCATGAAACTTGTCAACGTTGCGGGTTCCAGAAATACCCCGTAAGGACGGTCATCTTTGCCGGCGTCAGTAACCTGACTGCACGACAGGATGGTATATTCAGGATGGTATTCTGCAATGCCCAACAGTTTCTGGATAGCCCCGGCTTCGATGATCGTGTCGGGGTTAAGAAAAAGGACAAATTCACCGGAGGAACGTTTTGCACCCAAATTGCAGCCATTGGCAAAGCCATGGTTGCCGCTATTCTCAATAAAGTAGAATTCCGGAAAATCGGCCTTGAAAACCTGCAATTGATCTCCACCGGAATGGTTGTCAACCACAACCACTTCCCAGCGGAAAGGGGAACTTTGTAAACTTCTAAGCGATTCAAGACAAAGTCTTAACCGCTTCCAACCCCTGTGATTCACTATGATTATCGAAAGCTTCATATCCGGCTATCCTTTGACCGCACGTAACACCGCCTTTCGCAGAAAGGGTTCCCGCACAACATTAGTCCTTCCGTAGTAATACAACATGTAACCATCGGAAAAGCGCGTATTGAACCCTTGTTTTTTCAGCATGTCGTCCAAAGTAGCGGCGTCCTCCTGACGGTGATAGGTACAGATTGTTATCTTCAGCGCTTTCTGCCGCTCTATTGTTTTTTGGGCTCCCCGCAGGACCTGCGCTTCGGCGCCCTCCACATCGGCCTTGATAAAATCAATGCGTTGGTTGCTGCCGAAATAATCGTCAAGGGTAACCCTGTCGTCCGCGGTCTTGTCTGAAACAAATTTCCTGACAATGCTAACCTTGTCGCGCCACGGGGCAAACGTTGCTTCCAATGCCCGGATCCAGTTTTTATCGGTTTCGAACAAATAGACAGCCCGGGCCTTTTCAATAATGCTCAGTGAAAAGTTGCCTTCGGCTGCGCCAACGTCTACGACAACATCCCCTTCCGCAACATCGAATTCACCCGACAGGTAGCGGTGCGGTGAGCGACTATCCTGCTCGAGCCGAAGACTGTTAAAGTATTGTTGTGCTTTGCCGCGCCTGCTGCCATCTTTGTAATACAGTTTTTTCCCTTCCCACAGCATGTAGTGCAAGTCGTGCGTCTCGTCCTTGGCTATCCCGATATCCGAGGCGCGGTATTCACGGGGAAAGGCGTAAGGAAAGACGGAAATGTCGTGTTCCCTGAGGTAGTCAATTACCGTTTTCTGATCATCCGGGATCTTGTCTTGCGGGATACCCGCATAGTAATCCAGCACCTTTTTCTTGAGCCGGCTAAGTCGAATGCGTTTGCTTGTCAGCTTTTCAAGGAAGGTTGATTTCATCAAATTATCTGCTTGGGCTCTGAACGTGATCAACAGACAAAATTTGTCTAATAAGTTACTACCTTTTTCTGCCTTACCAAAATCCTCCGCCGGCGTTACGTTCACCGGAGCTCTTTCTCAATTCAACCCCAGGGATTTCATCCCGGTTCCGGTGGTCACAATCTTACGGCAATTTAATTTCGCTTAAGTTAACCCCAAGCAGACCGGCCGCTAATTCTTTCATTTGCTGAAAGTCGCCCTGCGCATGCACGACAAGCTGCCGGTGTTCCAGTATTTCTCCGGGTTTAAGTTCCCTGGCAGGAGAGGAGGATTCGAGTTCATAAAAAGGCCCTAACTGACCACCGTCATCAAGGGGACCGTCATTGTATGAATTCACCACATCCCCTTCGTAGGGATTGTCCTGAATTTCCCATTTGGAATTGACATAAAGGCCATCGTGGTCAACCGAAAAGAATAGGATCGTGAATACGTTCCGCTCGTAGTCGTAGCTCGCTGCATAGGGCTTGGCAACCCGGGGTGAAACGCCTATCTTACTCCGGAATTTGCCATCGCACTTCAGAATGAGAACACTGTCCTTCCGCACAAGGCGATCTTTTGGTACGGCTCCGAAATAATTGTCTGTAATAAGCGAATCAATGTCCGCCGCGGGATGGAAGGGGATTATGGCGACGGTTTCATCCGACGGTTTCATCATCGATAGAAGCCAGATCGAAAGCAGTCCGTCTTCCTTTTTCCATTGCCTGCTGCCCGTGTTCCTGATCTGATTTACCGTTTCATAAGCTACGTGCTGTATTCCCTGAAAGTTGACGCCGGTCTTACTGCGGAGACTGTCGTCACTCAACAACCGGACCTTTCGTTTGATTTCAATGTTGAATTTTGCGCCTGCATAGTTTGTCAGCGTTGATGCTTTCGTGAACGACACAGCGTTCTCCTCCCTATCAACCAGTTCATAGGTGACGGTGTCGACCAGGTAAGGCACCTGCCAATTGGCAATTTGAAAGGAGTCGCCCGGACTAAAATAAAACGAATATTGTCCGCCTTCGGGCCCTACCCACAAGCGTTCCTCTCCGCCCACAGGGTTAAACTGTGCCAGAACCATTTTCGAACGAAGCAGGTCATAATTGATCCAGCCGAAACTGTCACCCGAATTTCCGCCCGCCGTACTGGTCATGACGCGTCCCTGGTATTTTCCGCTTAAGGCTATCCTCGCCGTTCCGGTGGCGTTTACCAGCTCCACAACATCAGGCACATACTCCCGGAGGAAGGTCAGATCGGACGCATAGGTGCCGGCCGAATCAATAGCGGGGTCATTGCCACCCTGCGAACCCGGGGAATTACAGGCTGAAGTCAAGGCCCCAAGTAAAAAAAGGGCAATTACAGTTCCAGCAAGCTTTCTCATGGGTAAGATTTGGTTTCAGACCCAAAATAGCTATTTGTTTCAGGGTGTTGGTTATCTTTTTGATCTGCAATGGATTAAAACAGGAAATACTCGCCCAAACGAATGTTAGGCCATCAACCGGGCGAAAGTTGGATGAGAAATTTGCTGCTATTGTTGTACTGGATTTGAAATTACTCTACTTTTACGGTAGACTAACTATAGTTTAGGTTTGGAATTCATTCCGGGCCAATTGAGGCACAAGGCGGGCTGTTATTCGGCAGCAGTTTGTGCCGGCGACCTTTTGGATTTTAGATGGAAATGTTCAATGAGCGGTTATGCAAAGTTTTCGCACAGAGTTAGAAGACATCAATAATCCTGTTGTACAGCAGGATATCATTACGCTGGAGAAGCAGATCCGGCTGTTCCGCGAGGGGAGCATCGATGATGATAAATTCCGGAGTCTGCGTCTTTCACGGGGGATCTATGGCCAGCGCCAGACCGGTGTGCAGATGGTTCGGATCAAGTTGCCGTTTGGCTCTGTGACTACCCGGCAATTGAGAAGGATCGCTGATATCTCCGATGAATACGCAAGCAGCAACCTGCACGCTACAACGCGGCAGGACATCCAGATCCACCACGTGAGTCTTGACCGTACGCCGGAGTTGTGGTCAAAACTGGAAGAGGACAGTATCACCATTCGCGAAGCCTGCGGTAATACGGTGCGTAACGTTACCGCATCGGCGACCGCGGGTGTTGATCCCCATGAGCCATTTGATGTATCACCCTACGCGTACGAAACATTCAAATACTTCCTTCGTAACCCGGTGTGCCAGGACATGGGGCGAAAATTCAAGATCTCGTTTTCTTCAAGCGATGAGGATACCGCCTATGCCTTTATTCACGATATCGGGTTCATTCCCAAGATTCGCGATGGCGAGCGCGGCTTTAAAGTGGTTATTGGCGGCGGATTGGGTGCTATTCCCTACCTGGCGCTACCTGCTTTCGACTTCATGCACGAGGATGAGATCATTCCTTTTGCAGAGAGCGTATTGCGGGTGTTTGATCGGTATGGTGAGCGAACCAGGAGGATGAAGGCAAGATTCAAATTTCTTCTTGATAACCTGGGTCTTGAAAAGGTTATGGAGCTTGTTGAAGCGGAGCGTACTGCCTTAAGCGTTCAGCGCTACAAAATCGACAGGAACGCGCTCCCGGAACCCGTGCTTCCCCGCGAACTGAATGGTGTGGAGATCCCCCGTATCAACGAAGAAAAATTTACCCTTTGGAAGAAAACAAATGTCTTCGAACAGAAGCAGGACGGATACTTTGGGGTTTACGTAAGGCTGCCCCTGGGCAATCTTTCATCGGCCAGTACGCGCGTCTTTGCAGACATCGTCGACAAATACGCGTCGAACGAATTGCGCATCACGGTCAACCAGGGCTACCTTATCCGGTTCGTCAGGGAGAAGGCCCTTCCGCATTTGTTTGCGGCACTCGACAAGATGGCCCTCGCGGAACCCGGATTTGACAGTGTAGGAGATATAACAGCATGCCCGGGAACGGATACCTGTAACCTGGGAATATCCAGCAGTTATGGAATTGCCATCGCATTGGAGAAAGTGATCAACGAAGAGTATCCCGATCTGATCCATAATAATGACATTAAAATAAAGATCAGTGGATGCCCCAATTCGTGTGGACAGCACGGGCTGGCCAGTATAGGCTTTCACGGGAGCAGCATCAAAGATAAAAAAGGTGGTGTACTGCCGGCACTCGTCGTATTGCTTGGCGGAGGCAAACTTGCTGACGGTGAAGGGTTGATTGCCGAAAAGGTATTGAAGATCCCCAGTAGAAGAGGTATTGCCGCTCTGCGTTTGTTGTTGGACGATTATGATACCAACAGCAACGAAGGCGAATACTATCATGTGTACTACCAGCGAATTGGCGGCCGTAAATATTTCTACGATCTGTTGAAGCCGCTGGGCGATATTACCAGCATAGAACCGGGAGAGTACATTGACTGGGGAGAAGAACATAATTTTATTCTTCATACCGCAACAGGCGAATGCGCCGGAGTTATCATTGACCTGGTGGCTACCCTATTGTATGAAACCGAAGAAAAACTGGCCTGGGCAAAGGAGGCACGGGATATGAAACACTATGCCGACTCGATCTATCACAGCTACAGCGCCTTCATAAACACCGCAAAAGCCTTACTGCTTACCAATGACATTCGTGTCAGCACACAGATACAGGTATTGGATGAATTCCAAAAGAACTTTGTGGAAAATGACGGATTTCCGGGAATTCAAAATTTCAGGGAATTTGTACTGAGGATCAACAAGAATGAACCAACAGAGGCTTTTGCGTTACAGTACCTTAACGATTCATCGAAATTCCTTCAGGACGTCAATGCGCTCAGGCAGTCGCAACGTATAGCTGTAGAAGCAAAATGAGTACAGACCGTGATCATATCGGCAAAACTGCCAGGATAACACTGATCGGAGCAGGGCCTGGGGATCCTGAACTTTTGACCCTTAAAGGCCTTCGGGTATTGCAGGCTGCCGACGTGGTATTGTATGATGCGCTGGTTTCGGAGAAGATTCTTGCACTTATCCCTGCTGACGTACCCGCCTGGTCGGTAGGAAAACGCGCCGGTGCCCACTCCTTCAGGCAGGAAGAGATCAACACACTGATTGTGGATTTTGCCAATCAGTACGGGCATGTAGTGCGGCTTAAGGGCGGTGATCCCTTCGTATTCGGCCGCGGACAGGAAGAAATAGAATTTGCACTTGCAAAGGGCATTGAGGTTAATGTGATTCCCGGTATAAGCAGCGCTTTTGCCGTTCCGGCCAGCATCAATATCCCACTAACCTGCCGCTCGGTCAGCGAAAGCTTTTGGGTCGTTACCGGAACGACCCGATCGGGAAAGATATCGGGCGACCTGGCGCTTGCCGCCCAATCCACCGCCACCGTGGTCATCCTCATGGGCCTGAATAAGCTAACCGAAATCATGGATGTGTTTACCGCGCACGGCAAATCCCGCGTGCCTGTCGCCGTGATTCAGAACGGCACGTTGCCGGATCAGAAATGCGTGACCGGAAGCGTATCCACCATTGCCGGAGAAGTGGCCAGGGCGCAGCTCGGCTCTCCCGCTGTGATCGTCGTGGGCGAAGTCGTCAAATTCGCTACTGCCGAAGGATTGAAAGAACTTCTCCTGTCACAAGGAATCTCCGCTGCCCTTTGACGTTCTATGGAACAAAACCATCTGTTTCCGGTTTTCCTCAAGCTGGAAGAGCTTCATACCCTGCTGGTAGGCGGAGGCAACGTTGGCCATGAAAAACTAACCGCCCTTCTGAGCAGCAGTCCCGCGGCCAGGGTTACCGTGGTTGCCGGGATGATCGGCGCACCGTTGAAGGCCTTGGCCTCCTCACATCCCCGGGTAAAGCTGGTAATGCGCAACTTCAGGCGTACTGACCTGTCGGGAAAGGACCTGGTGATCCTGGCCACCGACAATCCGGAATTGCATCATCGGATCCGAAAGGAGGCGAGTAAGCAAAAAATCCTCCTAAACGTTGCCGATACGCCGGAACTTTGTGATTTCTACCTTGGCTCTGTCGTAACGAAAGGCAACCTTAGGATCGGAATCTCGACGAACGGGAAATCGCCAACGATTGCCAAAAGGATGCGGGAGTTTTTTCAGGAAGCGCTTCCCGATGATACGGAGACCCTATTGGAAAATATGCAACGTATCCGCGAGCGAATAAAAGGCGACTTCAACGAGAAGGTAAAGATCCTGAATGAGATTACGACCTCCTGGCTGCGCACGAAGAAGGAATAGTGAGTGGTAAGTGGTAATCGGTAAGTAGTAAGTGGTAAGTAGTAAGTAGTGGTCGGAGCACGGGCGAAGCCGAATACCATTTACCACTCACCAACTACCGATTCCTCCAATTCGCGGGATCCACCCTCCAGGCCTTAAGCGAAATCAATTGGTTCTCGGTAACGTATTTCTTGTCTACCGCATAGCGGAGAAGGTGGCTGTAGTCTGACAGACAGATGAGCGAAGTGTTTGCCTCATAAAAATTGTTACTGGCTACATCGAAACCATAATTGAACACGGAAACCATACCAATAACATTAAAGCCGCCATCGCGCAGTGCGCGCACGGCCTTCAGGGAACTGCCGCCGGTAGAAACCAGGTCCTCCACTACGACACAACGTTGGCCCCTCACAATTCTGCCTTCGATAAGATTCTCCATGCCGTGATCCTTTGGTTTGGATCGCACGTAAACCAGCGGCAGGTCAAGTTCCTCCGCCACCAGGGTGGCCTGCGGAATCCCTGCAGTGGCAACTCCGGCAATGACTTCAGCAGTAAAATAGTTTTCCTTTATTGCCGCAACCAATCCTTCCTTGATGGCGCGTCTGACATCGGGATAAGACAAGGACAGGCGGTTGTCACAGTAAATGGGTGATTTCCACCCGGAACTCCAGGTAAATGGTTTTTCAACACTAAGCTTGATGGCTTCAATCTGGAGGAGCATGGAGGCGATTTTGGCGGCCGTCTGCTCCTGGACTTTAATAATTGGCATAATCCGAAATATAGGATTTTGGGGAAAAATAATCGTAGGTATAATCCCAAATAACGGACCTTGCAAAGGTGTTGGGCATTGAATCGCAGCGGTTCGCAGCTCAAATGGATGAATTTCCGGCTAAACGGGTTCCGCGGCGCAAGCTTGCCTGACAGCGGCGTCCATCAGGGGTTCAAAATTTTTGTACCGGTAGCCAAAAATTGAGCATTTTCTGCTTGTCTGCTACCGAATATTTTATTCTTTTGCGAACATGGTGATGCTGTAAACACGCTTTCATGATCATTTTTATCAATGATATCCCGGTGCGGTTGTTGAAGGGGGCGGAGGAGCCGGATCCGGGTCAGGTCAATTATAGCATTGATGCCTCCGCGGGGCCGATCATGCGCGCCAATTTGATCAACCATGTCCTCATCAGGAATGTTTCCGAGGACGATCTTGATGTGATACTGGAGTTGCTCAACTCCAATGTGCCGACCAACTTGCTGTCGCTCTACCTTTCTGTTACCGATTATTTGCGCATCAAGTCTTACTTTATGGGCAAGTTCAGGCTGATAAAGGCTGCGGGTGGTCTCGTACGGAAGAAAGAGAAATTTCTGATGATCTACCGGCTCAAGAAATGGGATTTGCCCAAAGGCAAGAAGGAAAAAGGCGAGCGCTACAAGGACACCGCGATCCGGGAGATTGAGGAGGAGTGCAATATTACCGTAAAACTGGATCGGAAGATCTGTACCACATGGCATACCTATACGATGAACCGGAGGCCCATGTTAAAGAAGACCCGTTGGTATGCGATGGATCTTGTCGATGATACCAGGATGAAACCAAATGTTCAGGAAGACATTGAAGAGGTTCGTTGGATGAGTAAAAAGGAAGTCTATCACGCGTTGGACCACTCCTACGAGTCCATCAGTTTCGTTTTCGAGCAATACTACGCGTCAAGAGAACTAAAGATCCCGCCTCAGAGCCTGTAGGGCAGAAACTTGGACACATCGCCTCCGTAACGGTGAACTTCCCGGATTATGGATGAGTTGACAGCGGCGAATTCGGGAGAAGTGATGAGGAAAACCGATTCCAATTCTGAATTGAGATGCCTGTTGACCTGTGAAATACTATTTTCGTATTCGAAATCGGTGGTGTTACGCAATCCCCTGAGGATGTATTTTGCTCCATTTTTTCTTGCAAATTCCGCGGTGAGTTCGCGGAACGTGAGTACCCTGATCGACGGATAGGCGGAAAAGGTAGAGCTGATCTTTTCTACCATCAGGTCGAGATCAAAATAACGGGAAGCTTTGGTGGTATTCTGACCCAGCGCGACGATGATCTCATCAAATAGCTGAAGGCCACGCAATACGATATCCTCGTGCCCTTTGGTAAAGGGATCAAAGGACCCTGGAAACAGCGCGATCTTTTTCATGCGGACGTATCATTCACCCAGCAGGTGCATGCCGTAAAGGTCGAAGAAGTGGTGGTCCTGGACTTCGTCAAACATATACCCAAACTGCAAATAGGCCGGTCGGTCGCCAAACGCAACATTGTTGATGTATTTGTAGAACTCGTGATAGTGGGGAGAATTTTTTCCTATATACCCCCACAGAATCACCTGGCTGCTTTGCTGGTCCATGTCGAGGGATCGCATAACCAACATGATGTACTTAATATAATCCGCAAATTGTTTTATTGCGAATTGATTATAATAGACAAGCCGGCCGTCCCGGCAAGACATCACATGAAGGCGGAAGCGGTCTATATAAAGATACAGAGGATTGTCAGACCGGTTTGCGGCGAATTCAAGTACTCCTTCGATCAGACAAGCTGACTGATGAAGGAAAATCGGCTGCTTGGTTGGGTACACCTTGCTAAACCATTCGCGCAGATCATGCTGCACGGCAAAGACAGTTTTCGCCTCCGCACGGGGATTCTTCAGGAATAACACATCCTCACTGGCAGGATCAACCGAAGCATTAAACTTAAGGTAGTCGGCAGATGCCTCTTCAATAAAAAGGCTGTCCGGAACCTGAACGAATTTGTGATTCTTTACGGCAACTTTTATCCGGTTCCAGAAACCCGCCTTCAATAACTCGTGAGAGTCAAATACAACATCAAGAACCGGCATCAGATCGAGGTGGGAATCCGTGTTTGGCAGGACGTAATCCTCCAGCCACAACAACCGTTGTTCCAGCGAGTCGATGACCGCTACCTGGAAATCACGTGCGCCGAGGTGGATGAGCAGATCGTATTGATGAAGCTTTTCTTCATCGAACCGCTCGTCTTTTATTTTCTTGATTAGCTTATACTGAAACCCTGTGGCTTGCAAATTATTCCCAGTTTCCGGACGTCTTTACATCAGTTTTTGAACCAAATTGAAGAGGCTGTCGGTTTATTGCCTCGTTCGATGCCCTTCTGGCCGGATTGACGGGTGCCGGATCCCAGACATGGATTACATTAACCAACGTGCCATTCCTGTCGACCTTGCCGGTAAATATCCCGAATTCCTTTCCCTCCGATCCGGGCACCTCGCTCAGTCTGGCAATATCCATAGATGGATCAAAGTGATAGTCCCAGAGGGTGATGAGGTACTGGCCCTTCGAAACCTGATCCCCGGGTTGCAGGTCAGCCTGGCTGCTGATCGTTCCGGCTTCCAGGAATACGAAATCTTCCACACGACCATTGCTTGCTCTCCGCAGTGAA
>Ga0268386_10004352_pt1 | contig 10407 bp, 7 predicted proteins | sample RVTome_15_FD_200260 | JGI IMG/M metagenome (GOLD analysis project Ga0268386, IMG submission 200260) | Soil microbial communities from uranium-contaminated site in the Upper Colorado River Basin, Wyoming, United States - RVT150D86... ... | reverse complement strand
GCCGATCCGGGCCGGCGGGTCGAGGTGACGTGAGGCTTCACGCGTGCGCCCTGCAGCCATGCTGCGTTACCTGACCCTGGGTGTTCTCCTCGTGACCAGCGGCTTCCTCGGCGGTCTGGGCGTGGGTACCCGGACGGCCCCGAGCCCTGACATCGTGGCGTTCGCCGAAACGCCGCCTCCGGCGTCGGCCGCTCCGATGCTGGCGCCCAGACCGCTCGCGCCGTTAACGGCGCTGGACGAGGGCGGGGCCTTACCCGATCTGACGGCGGTGGCCAGGCGGACGATCAGGGCGGTTACCAACATCGCGTCGTTACAGGTCGTCAGCACCCGCTCCCCCTTCTTCGACGACCCGTTCTTCCGGCGGTTCTTCGGCGACGAGGACCTGTTCGGGTTCGGGGAGCGCCGCGGCACGAGCGCGGGCTCGGGCGTGATCGTGTCGTCCGACGGCCTCATCCTCACCAACAACCACGTGATCGGCAGCCAGGCGCAGCAGCTCACGGTGTCGCTGGCGGACAACCGGGAGCGCGGGGCGCGCGTGGTCGGCGTGGACCCATGGACGGATCTGGCGCTGCTCCAGATCGACGAAACCGATCTGCCCACCATTCCCTGGGGAGACTCGTCGCAGCTCGAGGTGGCCGAGTGGGTGCTCGCGATCGGCAATCCGTTCCAGCTCAACCACACGGTCACCCTCGGGATCATCAGCGCGCTGGGCCGCGCCAACGTCAACATCGCCGCCTACGAGGATTTCATCCAGACCGACGCGGCGATCAACCCCGGGAATTCGGGCGGCGCGCTGATCAACCAACGCGGCGAGCTGGTGGGCATTAATACGGCCATCCTCACCAACAGCGGCGGCTACGAGGGCGTCGGGTTCGCGGTGCCGAGCAACCTGGCCCGCCGAATCATGAACGAGCTCGTCGAGCACGGTGAGGTGCGTCGCGGCTCGATCGGGCAGATTCGCACCGTCGATCTCACGGCCGCGCTGGCGCGCGACCTGCAGCTGGACGCCCAGGACGGCGCGCTCGTCTGGGAGATGGCCAGGCGCTCGGCCGCCTACCAGGCCGGCGTCCGCCCCGGCGACCTCATCGTCGGGTTCGACGGCGAGGCCGTGGCCGACGCGGCGCAGTTCTCGCGGTTGTTGCTCGACGCGCCGATCGGATCCGTCGTGACGCTCGACCTGCTGCGACGCGGCGAGCGTGTGCAGGTCAAGGTGCCCGTGTCGCAGGCCGAGCTCGGCGCCCGCAGGTGACGCGGCGCGGATGACCCGCGGCGTTCAGGAGCCGCCGGTCGCGTAGGCGTGGACGCGACCCGAGGCGAGCACCCCGGCCAGATACCGCCCGGTGTGGGACTCCGGGATCCCCGCGACGGTCTCGGGCGTCCCGGTTGCGACCACCCGCCCGCCCATCGCCCCGCCTTCGGGTCCCAGGTCGATCACCCAGTCGGCGGTCTTGATGACGTCGAGGTTGTGCTCGATCACCACCAGGGAGTGCCCGGCCTGGATCAGTCGGCGGAACGCGGCGAGGAGCTTCGCGATGTCGTCGAAGTGCAGGCCCGTCGTGGGCTCGTCGAGGATGTAGAGCAGGCGCTCGCCGCCGCGTGACGCGAGGTGCGCAGCGATCTTGATGCGCTGGGCCTCCCCACCCGAGAGCGTCGTGGCCGGGTGCCCCAGCCGCACGTAGCCGAGACCGATCTCGTCGAGGACCTGGAGGCGCCGCAGCACCCGCGGTGAGCCGCTGAAGAAGAACATCGCCTCGCGGACGGTGAGCTCGAGCACCTGGTCGATGCTCTTGCCGCGATACTGCACCTCCAGCACCTGGGGGCGAAAGCGCTTGCCGTCGCAGTGATCGCACGGCACGTAGACGTCGGCGAGGAACTGCATCTCGACGCGAATCTGTCCCTCGCCCTCACAGACGTCGCAGCGGCCGCCGGGCACGTTGAACGAGAAGTGGCTGGAGGTCAGCCCGCGCGAGCGCGCATCCTTGGTCGCGGCGAACAGCTCACGGATGGGATCGAAGGCTTTCAGGTAGGTGACGGGATTCGAACGCGGTGTGCGGCCGATCGGCGACTGGTCCACGAGAACGGCGTCGCTGATCAGCTCGACGCCCTCCAGGCGATCGAGCACACCGACCGGGCGATCCCAGTTGCCCTTCGCGCGCTTGATCGCGGCGAAGAGCACGTCGTGCACGAGGGTGGACTTGCCCGAGCCGCTCACGCCGGTGACGCACGTGAGCAGCCCGAGCGGGATCTCCACGTCGATGTCCTGCAGGTTGTGCTCGCGAGCGCCGACAATGCGCAGCTCCTGGGGCGCCGGCGCGCGCCGGGAGGCCGGGAGCGGAATGGCCAGCTCGTCGCGCAGATACTTCGCCGTGAGCGAGCGGGGGTCCTCGAGCAGCTCCGGGACCGAGCCGGCGAACACGATGCGTCCGCCGTGCTCCCCCGCGCCGAGGCCGAGATCCACCACGTGATCCGCGATCCGGATCATGTCCTCGTCGTGCTCCACGACCACGACGGTGTTCCCCTGGTCGCGCAGCGTCCGCAGGATGGCGATCAACCGTTCGTTGTCCCGCGGATGGAGGCCGATCGAGGGCTCGTCCAGCACGTAGAGCGTGCCGACGAGCGACGCGCCGAGCGCTGTCGCCAGGCTGATCCGCTGGGCTTCCCCGCCGGACAGCGTGGACGACAGGCGGTCGAGGGTCAGGTAGTCGAGGCCGACGTTCACGAGGAAGGCGAGACGGCGGCGGATCTCCTGAAGGATCTTCGCCGCGATCGCGGCCTGCCGTTCGGTCAGGACGAGGGTGTCGAAGAAGCGCTGCGCGTCACGAACCGTGAGCGCGCAGACCGCGTCGATCGTCCGGCCGGCCACCTGGACGTCGCGGGCTTCCTGACGCAGACGCGTACCCTGGCACGATCGACACGTCAGGTAGCTGCGGTAGCGGCTGAGGAACACCCGGACGTGGACCTTGTACTTCTTCCGTTCGAGAGCCCTGAAGAAGCCGTTGACCCCGGGGAAGCTCCCGTCCCCTTCGAGGACGAACTCACGCTCCCTGTCGCTCAGCTCCCGCCACGGCACGTCCAGCCTGACGTCAGCGCTCCGCGCGGCGCGTTTGAGCGCGGCAAGGTTGCTGCGATAGTGCGGCCGCGTCCAGGGCTCGATCGCCCCTCCCTCGAGCGTCCGCGAGGGATCAGGGACGATGAGATCGAGGTCGAGCTCCATGACGTTGCCGAAGCCATGGCAGGTCGGACACGCGCCGAACGGATTGTTGAACGAGAACAGCCGGGGTTGCGGCACCTCGTAGAGGATGCGGCAGGTCCGGCACTCGAATCGTTCGCTGAAGACTTGAGGCGGCTCCGGACGTCCCGCGGTGTCGAGGGCCACGACGAACGCTGCGCCGCCGCTCTCGGCGTAGCTCGTCTCGATCGCCTCGGCAAGCCGCGCCCGGACGTCCTCGTCCACCACCACCCGGTCCACGACGACGGATAGGGCCTCCCGGCCGGCTCGAACCCCCGCGTCGATCTCCTCGAGCGCCACGACCCGGTCATCCACCAGCGCGCGCCTGAAGCCGCGCCGACGGAGGAGATCGATCGGATCGGTGGGGCCTTCGTCGCTGTCGGTGGCCTGGTGGGTCGGATCGACGAGCGGCAGGTCGAAGCCGACCAGTACCCGGGCGCCACCCCTCGCTCCGATCAGGCGCGCGGCCACGGCATCGGCGGTCTCGCGGTGAACCGGCTGTCCGCACTGCCGGCAACTCGTCTCACCGGCACGCGCGTAGAGCAATCGCAGGTAATCGTGGATCTCGGTGGTCGTGCCCACCGTCGATCGCGGGTTGCGGACCGTGTTCTTCTGCCGGATGGCGATCGCTGGGCAGATGCCTTCGATGCGATCGACGTCGGGCTTCTCCATGCGCTCGAGGAACTGCCTGGCGTAAGCCGACAGCGACTCCACATAGCGGCGCTGGCCCTCGGCGTAGAGCGTGTCGAAGGCGAGCGACGACTTGCCCGAGCCACTCACGCCCGTCACAACGATCAGGCGGCGGGTCGGCAGGGTCAGGTCGACGTTCTTCAGGTTGTGGGTGCGAGCGCCGTGGACCTCGATCGGCCGCCGGCTCGCCACCTTCGCCTCGCTCATCGTCGTGTGTCGCTCGGTGGGCAGGGATCAGTCGGCGTGTCCAATCCGCTATCGTACCTCACGCGGACGGGCGAGTCCAATCGGCCGTCGGGCCGCTGGTCGCCGACGCGCCGCCTGGGCCACTGCGTGACCGGCGCCTTACGCCGGGGCGGCCGGCGCCGCGCGATTCGAGCGGCCGCCGGCGCGATGGCGCGTCGCCGGCCCCGGGCCTGCCCTCATGACATAATGAGCCGCGCACTCTTCGCGCGAAGACCAATGCATCGGCCGCCATTACCACCCGCGGCCCGCGGGTACGTCGCGCTCGTCATCGCCGCCGGGTGCGTGCTGCTCGTGACGGCGCTGCCGATCCGGCTGGAGCGCCCGGCCATCTTCGGCTCGCTCCTCGCCCTGTCGAGCCTCGCCTCGCTGTTCAAAATCAGTCTCCCGCTCTGGCGCGGCTGGGCGACCATGAGCGCTTCCGACGCGTTTCAGCTGACGTCGATGCTGCTCCTGGGCCCGGCGGCCACGATGCCGATCGCGGCCGTGGGAGCCTGGATCCAGTCGGCCGTGCACGCGCGCACGCCGCAGCCGACCTATCGCAACGTCTTCAACGCGGCCGCGCTCGTGATCACGGTCTGGGCGGCCGGCAGCACGTTCGAGGTCTTCGGCGGGACGCCCGGGCAGCTGGAGGGTCTCGCGACGCCCCTGCTCGCGGCAACGACGGCCTACTTCCTCGCCAACTCCGTGCTCAGCGCCATCGCGGTCGGCCTGTCCACCAGGCAGGGGATCTACCGCTGCTGGAACGACAACTTCCTGTGGAGCGCGCCCGGGTACTTCCTGAGCGCGGCCGTCGCGGCGGTGGCTGCCCGGATCATCGCCGGGACCAACGCGTGGCTCGTGTTGTTCCTGGTGCTGCCGGTGGCGCTGGGCTACCGGGCGTATCGCGTCTACTTCGGGCGAGTCGAGGCCGAGCAGAAGCGCCTCCTGGTGACCCTGCGCAGCATCGGCGATGGCGTGGTGACGACCGACATCGCGGGCGCCGTTGATCTCGTCAACGACGTGGCCGAGCGGCTCACCGGCTGGAGCCACGACGACGCCGTGAGCCGGCCGCTCAGCGACGTGCTGCTCATCGTCGATCGCGCCAGCAGCGAGCCGGTGCCGAACCTCGTCCAGCGGGTGCTCCGGGGCGAACGGGTCGGCGGACACGAGCAGTCCCTCGCCCTCGTCTCGCGGGACGGCGGCCGGTACCCCATCGACCTGGTGGGCGCGCCGATCGTGGACCGGGACGGCACGAGCCTGGGCACGGTCGTTGTCGTCCGGGACGTCTCGGAGGCGCTCCGCATGGAGGAGGAGCGCCTGAAGACGAGCAAGCTCGAATCCCTCGGCGTCCTGGCCGGCGGCATCGCCCACGACTTCAACAATGTCCTGACGGCGATCGTGGGCCACCTGACGCTGGTGCACACCGAGGGTTCGGTGACGCCCTCCGTCCGCGAGCAGCTCGAGGAAGCTGAGCGGGCCTGCCTCAGGGCGCGCGCGTTGACGCACCGCCTGCTCACCTTCTCCCGTGGCGGCGCGCCGGTGCGGCGGCCCATGTACGTGGACCGGCTGGTCGCCGAGTCGGCCCGCTTCGCGCTGCACGGGTCCAACGTCCGCCTGACCCTCGATCTCGATCCGGATCTGTGGCCGGTCGATGCCGACGAGGGCCAGCTCGATCGCGCGTTGAGCAACATCGTCATCAACGCCATGCAGTCGATGCCTTCGGGCGGCGAGGTCCGGATCGAGGGGCGCAATCTCGCTGAGTCGCCGCCGCCCCAGCTGCAGCGCGGCCACTACGCCTGCATCACGATCGCCGACACGGGGCCGGGTGTGCCGGCTTCGGACGTCGGCCGGATCTTCGATCCCTACTTCACGACGAAGCCGCGCGGCACCGGGCTCGGTCTCGCGACGACGCTGTCGGTCGTCCGGGCGCACGGCGGGACCGTCACCGTCGATTCGCCTCCTGGGGGCGGCGCCATCTTCCGCGTCTACCTGCCCCGGACGACCGAGCCAGTGCCGGGGCGGAGCACGGACGCCGCCGAGGGCCACGGCGCCGGCCGTATCCTCGTGATGGACGACGACCCGATGGTGCGCAAGGTCACGACGGCGATGCTCGCGAGGCTTGGCTACCAGTCGGAGGCGGTCGAGGACGGCGCTCAGGCGGTCGCACGCTACGATGAAGCTCTCGCCGCGGGACGACCCTTCCGTGCGGTGCTGCTCGACTTGACGGTTCCGGGCGGGATGGGAGGCGAGCGTGCCATCGCGTCGCTGCGCCACAGTCATCCCGCGGTGCGGGCAGCGGTCTTCAGCGGCTACACCGATCAGGCCGTGCTCGCCGACTACGCCCGGTACGGGTTCGACGCCCGCCTCACAAAGCCGTTCACCCTTCGCGACCTTGGGGAGACGCTCCGTGACCTGCTCGGTGAGCGCCTGCGCAGCTGACCGCCTTCACCTTGGCACGACCCGGCGACGCGGTCGGCATGCCTTCCACACAACGTCGTGCGCGCCCGTGGGGTGTTGCGGCCCGCGCCCGGCTCACCGTCGCCTGGCGGCACCTGGCGAGGGTCGCCTCGACGATCCGTGCGGTCTCTGCGCCCTGGCACGCGTGTGAAGGTCTCGCTGCTTCAGCTCAACTCGGGCCAGGACCAGGCCGCCAATCTCGACCGTGCCGAGCGGCTCGCGCGTGACGCGATCCGGACCGACCAGCCCGATCTTCTCGTGCTGCCCGAGCTCTTCGCGTTCCTCGGAGCGTCCGCGAGAAGGCAGCAAGACCATGCCGAGCGCGTGGACAGCGGCCCGACAACGGCCCTCCTCCAGCGCCTCGCGCGTGAAGGCGGGGTGACGGTGCACGGCGGCAGCTTCCTCGAGCGTGACGGCGACCGGTTCTACAACACGACCGTCGCCTGCGATCCTGAAGGTCGCGTGATCGCGCGCTATCGCAAGATTCACCTGTTCGACGTCGAGACCCCCGGGGGTCGGATCTACCGTGAGTCCGACGTGGTGTCCGCGGGCACGGAGGTGAGCACCTACGACGTGAAGGGCGTGCGAATCGGCTGCTCGATCTGCTACGACCTTCGCTTCGGCGAGTTGTACCGGCGACTGGCCGGCGCCGGAGCCCGCGTGATCGCGGTACCGGCTGCGTTCACGCTCGAAACCGGCAAGGACCACTGGGAGGTCCTGCTGCGGGCGCGGGCCATCGAGACGCAGACGTGGATCGTCGCGGCCGCGCAGACCGGGACCCACGAAACGCCCGCGGGACCACGGCAGACCTGGGGACGCTCCATGGTCGTGGACCCCTGGGGCCGCCTCGTGTGCCAGCTGGGCGAGGCCGTGGGTTACGTGACCGCGACGCTCGACTTCGCGTATCAGGACCAGGTCCGCGAGCGTCTGCCGGTTCACCGGCACGCGCGGCTTGGAAGCTGAGAGCCCGTACCGGCGGAGCCGGCGGGTGGATTCCGAGCGCGGCGGGCACCCTCGAGGAGGCGACATGGACGCGCTCAAGTACCCCATTGGACCGTTCGCACGCGACGCCGCGCTCACTCGCGAGAAACGGCGCACCTGGATCGATCAGATCGCCGAGACGCCTGCGCGGGTGCGCGCAGCCGTGGACGGTCTGTCAGCGTCGCGTCTCGATACGCCGTACCGACCCGGCGGCTGGACGGTCAGGCAGGTCGTCCACCACCTGCCCGACAGCCACCTCAATGCCTACACACGGCTGAAGCTGGCGTTGACCGAGGACGCGCCCGCCATCCGCACCTACGACGAAGGGCGCTGGGCGGAGCTCCACGACGCGAAGAGCGCGCCGCCGGAATGGTCGCTGGCGCTGCTCGACGCCCTCCACCTGCGATGGGTCGATCTCTGGAGATCGCTCGAACCGGCGTCGTTCGACCGGCGCCTAGCCCATCCGGAGCTCGGGCTCCTGACGATCGACACCCTCCTGCAGATCTACGCATGGCACGGCCGTCACCACACGGCGCACATCACGGCGCTTCGTGAGCGGAACGGCTGGTAGCCTGCGGGTCGGAGGATCAGCGGCGTGCCTGCCGGGGGGCCGGTCAGACAGCCGGCCGTTCGAAGACGATGCAGTAGGTGTTGCGGCCCCAGTCTTCGATGACGTCGACGACGTCGAATCCGGCCGCGCCGACCTCGGCGATGACCTGCGGAATGCCGAGACGTCCACTGGGCAGACCGGGCGAGGTCTGATCAGTGAGATCGATCACGACCAGCCGCCCGCCGGGCCGGATGTACTCGAAGAGCTGCTCGTTGAAGGCCTGCCGGTAGTCGAAGCTGCGGTAGACGTAGCGCAGCAGGATCCCGTCGCAGCACTGCGATGGCAGGCGGCCCGTGTCGCCAGGCGCCCCGGCGAGGATCGAGACGTTATCGACGCCGGCAGCCGCCACGGTCCGGTACATCTCGTAGACGGGCGTCGGTCCCGCGGTCGCATAGACGTGCCCTCCGGGGCCGACGCGCCGGGCGATGAAGGCGGTCCACCGCCCCGTCCCGGCGCGAATGTCACCGAACTGCTCGCCCGGCCCGACATCGAGCACGTCGGCGATCCGCTCGGCCTCGCGCTGGAACCCGATGCTGGCGTCGTAGAGCTCGAGCATCCGACCAGCCAGCAGGCCGGTACTGAGAGTGCCGACCAGCGCGGCGGTCACGAGCACGGTGGACTTCGTGCGTGAGACGGGTGACACAGACACCTGCAGTCGCTAGCATACCAGAGCCCGGTCGCAGACGAGGCAGTCGGCGACGGCCGGTCAGGACGACCAGTCGAGCACGACCTTGCCCGTCCGGCCTGCCTCCAGCGCGTGAAACGCCGGCTCGAACTCGGCCGCAGGGAAGCGGTGGGTGATGACGCCGCCGATGTCGAGCCCGCTCTGGAGCATCGACTTCATCTTGTACCAGGTCTCGAACATCTCGCGGCCGTAGATTCCCTTCAGGTGCAGTCCCCGGAAGATGACGAGGCTCCAGTCGATGGGAAACGGCGCCGGGAAGATGCCGAGGATCGCCACGCGTCCGCCATGGTTCATCACCGCGAGCATGTTCTGGAACGCTGCGGCGTGTCCCGACATCTCGAGGCCGACATCGAAGCCTTCGGTCATGCCGAGCCGCTGCATGGCTTCACGGAAGGTCTCCCGGCGGGGATCGATCGCGAGCGAGACGCCCATGCGCCGCGCGAGCTCGAGGCGCTCCGCATTGACGTCGGACACGACGACGAACCGCGCGCCGACATGACGGGCGATGGCCGAGGCCATGAGGCCGATCGGACCGGCCCCCGTGATCAGGACGTCCTCGCCGACCAGGTCGAACGACAGCGTGGCGTGTGTCGCGTTCCCGAACGGATCGAAGATGGCGCCGAGCTCGTCGGAGATGTCGTCCGGGATCTTGAAGACGTTCGAGGCCGGCAGCGTCAGCAGATCGGCGAAGCACCCCGGGCGATCGAGGCCGATGCCCTCGGCATTGCGACACAGATGACGTCGTCCGGCTCGGCAGTTTCGACAGTGGCCGCAGGTGATGTGCCCTTCGCCGGTCACCCGATCGCCGGCCTGCACGCCGCGCACCTCGGCGCCGACGGACTCGACGACGCCCATGAACTCGTGGCCGACGACCAGGGGCAGCGTCAGCCGCTGGCGCGCCCAGTCGTCCCAGCGGTAGATGTGCAGGTCGGTCCCGCAGATCGCCGCCTTGCGCACTCGGATGCGGATGTCGCTCACGCCGAACGCCGGCTCGGCGATGTCCTCGAGCCACAGCCCCGGCTCCGGCCGGGCCTTCACGAGCGCACGCACAAGGATCGCTCCCCTCTCGGCCGGCCCGCAGGACGAGGTCTCCGGCCGTTCACGCCCCGATGATCTGCAACCGACGGCCGACCCGCTCGAACGCGTCCACGGCCATCTCGAGGTCTTCGCGCGTATGCGCCGCCGACGTCTGGGTGCGGATGCGGGCCTGGTCCCGGGGCACCACCGGGTAGGAGAACGCGACCACGAACACGCCCTCGTCCAGAAGCCGGCGGGCCATCTCGACAGCCAGGGTGGCGCTCCCGAGGAGGACGGGAATGATGGCGTGGCGGCCCGGCCTCAACCTGAATCCGAGCGCCTCCAGGGCGCCGCGGAAGTACGCCGTGTTGTCCCAGAGCCGTCGCCGCAGGTCGTCACCCTCCTCGACGAGCCTCAACACTTCGAGCGAGGTCGCGGCAATCATCGGGACGAGCGCGTTGGAGAACAGGTAGGGACGCGAACGCTGGCGGAGGATCTCCACGATGTCCCGCC
>Ga0268386_10004351_pt1 | contig 10408 bp, 9 predicted proteins | sample RVTome_15_FD_200260 | JGI IMG/M metagenome (GOLD analysis project Ga0268386, IMG submission 200260) | Soil microbial communities from uranium-contaminated site in the Upper Colorado River Basin, Wyoming, United States - RVT150D86... ... | reverse complement strand
GGCCGCATGCCGTCCGAGGTCGGGTATCAGCCCAACCTCGCTGATGAAATGGGCTCCCTCCAGGAGCGGATCACCTCATTGAAAGGCAGGTCGATCACGTCGCTCCAGGCGATTTTCGTGCCCGCCGACGACATCACCGACCCGGCTCCGCACACGGCTTTCGCCCATCTCGACGCCACGACGGTTCTCTCCCGACCTTTGACCGCCCTGGGCATCTACCCGGCCGTCGACCCGCTCGACTCGTCAAGTCGTGCTCTCGATCCCCAGATCGTGGGGGAGGACCACTACTTCGTGGCCACCGAGGTGCAGCGGATCCTGCAGCGTTACAAGGACCTCCAGGACATCATCGCCATCCTCGGCATCGACGAGCTCTCCGAGGAAGACAAGGTCCTGGTGGCGCGGGCTCGCAAGATCCAGCGCTTCCTCGCCCAGCCGATGTTCGTCGCCGAGCAGTTCACCGGTCAGGCGGGCATCTACACACCGCTCGAGGAGACGATCGCCTCTTTCAAGGCCGTCATCGACGGCGAGATGGACCAGTACCCCGAGCAGGCGTTCTACATGGTGGGTGGTCGCGACGACGTGGAGAAGAAGGCCTCGCAAATGGCAGGGGAAGCCGCCTGATGGCGACCGACTTCGATCGTGGCCTTCCTGGACCATTCGCGCGGTCCCAAACGATCACGGTGTCGCAGCCACGATCGAGCAGACGCCGGTCGGTCGCTGCTACCGCACCCGCAATAGGTGATTCCGATGCCTAAGGCGTTTCAGGTCGATGTGGTCTCGCCGGAGGCGACGGTATGGAGTGGGTTGGCAACGATCGTCATCGCTCGCACCACCGACGGTGAGCTGGGGATCATGGCCGACCACGAGCCGCTGATGGGTGCTTTGGCCACCGGGGCAGTAGAGATCGAGCCTGAGTCTGGCGAGCGCATAACGATTGGGGTTTACGGCGGGTTCCTGCAGGTGCTCGACAATCAGGTGACGCTCATCACCGACCGGGCCCAGATCACCGAGGACCAGGCGGCCGCCAAAGAGGTTGCCGCCGTGTTGGCCGAATCCGGGAGCGACGAGGACTAACTCGGCACCTGGCCCGGTGTCTGCCTGGTTTGGGCCTGCAAGCGGCCCGGGTAATAGCACGCGACTTAGCATCGCACCCGATGTTCACATCGTCCGACATCCCGTTGGTGATCACCCTCGTCGCATTGCTGCTGTTCGCGGTGTTCTTGGCCGCGGCGGAGGCCTCGTTGCTTCGAGTCCCCTCGGTGAGGGTTCGCAGCCTCGCCGAATCGGGAGAGCGCGGTCGCCTTCTCGACCTGGTGGAGCGGTTGCCCCAGGTCCTCAATCTCATCCTCTTCCTCGCCTTGCTCGCCCAGATCGGCTCGGCCACCGTCACCGGGATCCTCGCTCAACGCTGGTTCGGGAACTTGGGAGTGACGATTGCGTCCGTCGTCCTCACCCTGGTTCTCTTCATATACGGCGAGGCCATACCCAAGACCTATGCGGTTCGTCATGCCGAGCGGACTGCGAGGTTCGTCGCGGGACCGATCACCGTTCTGGAGAGAGCCCTTCGCCCGCTCGTCGGCCTCCTCGTGTGGGTCGCCGACATCCAACTCCCCGGCAAGGGGATCACCACCAGCGCAACGGTCACCGAGGACGAGCTCAAACTTCTCGCCGTCGAGGCCGCGAATGAGGGTGAGATCACCGAGATCGACCGCGATCTGATCGACCGCGTCTTTCGATTCGGTGACCGCGAGGTCGATGACGTGATGGTTCCGCGGCCTGACATCGTGGCCATCGACCGGACGACTTCGATTGACGAGGCGGTGACGATCGCCCTGCGATCGGGTCACCGCCGACTGCCGGTCTTCGACACCGATCTGGATCACATCGAGGCCGTTGTCCAGCTCCGCGACCTGATCGAGGCGAGGGATCGTGGCGTGACCGATGTCGACTCGGTTGCATATCCTCCGTTGGTGGTCCCCGAGTCGAAGCGAATCTCGGGTCTACTCGCCGATATGCAGGAGCAGAACAACCACATGGCGGTGGTCGTCGACGAGTACGGGGTGACGGTGGGCATAGTCACCATCGAGGACGTGGTAGAGGAGCTGCTGGGCAGCATCTCCGAGGCGCCCGATCGACCCAACATCCAACAACTCGGACCCGGTCGATGGCGTCTCGTCGGGTCATTGCCGGTGGAGGACCTGGCCACGGAGTTGGGCATGGAGATCCCTGAGGGAGAATGGAACACGGCAGCAGGCATGATGTTGGGAGTGGCGGGCCAGCTGCTCACACGCGGTTCGACCGTGGAGGTCGACGGCTATCGAATGACGGTGCAGGACCTCAAGCGGCGGCGGATCATCACGATCGACGTGCGCGCCCCGTCAGTCTGAGAAACCGGCTGCGAACTGGTCGACCGCTCGCGGTAACCCGCTGCCGATCGCCACCGCGACGACGGGGAAGAACATCGTCGACAACAGGCCGACCCCCTCCACATCGAGGTTCACCGTGATTTCGGTCGTGTCGTCATCCACACTCGTCAGGCTCACCTCCACGGTCCCTCGGACCTCGGCGTTCTCGATCCTCCATCCCATCACCGATCCCTCGAGGCGTTCGGCAGGATTGGCCTCACCGAAGTATCGCTTCCCTGCGGCGACCGTCTCGAAGGAAAAGCTGGCGAGATGCCCATCCTCGAACCTTGGGTCGAAGACACGGTCGACAACCCCGATGTTCTCCCACGTCGCGGGAAGGTCGAGAGCCGCCCAGACCCGCGCGATCGGGGCGTGTGCCCGTGCGGTGTGGGAGAAGCTGTCGCTGGGCACGCCGGCAACATAACGAATTCGGGGCGACTGTTCGTCACCAGAAGTGACGCACCCGTCGCCCCGAGCTGCCCCTGGGAGGAGGGATCTGTTGTGTGCAAGGACCGGAAGGACCTTGAAGGCATCTTTGTAATGGTCCAAGGTGACCTGACAGTTAACGGCTCAATGCGAGATGTGGAACCTTGTGATCTACTGATCAAACGTCTTGCGTAGACGGCCGAGTCTCGCATCCCAGGCACTGCCGACCGTGTCGATCCACTCCGTCATCTCGTGAAGAGGCTCGATGCGAGCCTCATAGACGACCTCACGACCCTGCTGCGAGGAGCCGACGAGCCCTACCGAGCTCAGCTGACTCAGGTGCTTTGCGATCGCCTGACGGGAGACCGGCATGTCGGCGGCGAGTCTGGAGGCCGATGCCGGCCCCTCGGCACTGAGTCGCTCGTACACCGCCTTACGCGTGGGGTCCGCCAAGGCGGCGAGAAGGGGCTGTGGGTCGGTCACGCCGCCATCGAATACAGAGGTGGGACGTTGGTGATCCGATACTGGAGCAGCCGCTCGATGACGGTGACTCTGGTTCCAGCTTCTGTGCTCTCGATACCGATCGTCACCTGAGAGGGGTCGCCGTCGCGTTCCCGCCACGACCACGTGATCGATTCGCCCGGGATCACCTCTTCGACCGTCCCGATAATGTCCCGTCCATCGACCTCGATGGCGCCTCCGACTCTCGGGTCGATCCGGATTCCCATCCATTCCTCGGCGAGCTCACCATCGACGATCCGCTCCCAGACTTCCGAGGGCTCAGCAGCGATGTCGATGCTCCGTTCAATCTCTGGCAGGCCATCCATGATGTGCAACTTAGCAGTTGCAGGAGCGTGCTAGCGTATCTGCAACCATTTAGTTGCGATAGGAGGAGCGAAAGTGCTCGTGCCAACAGTCATCGAACAGACATCGAGGGGAGAGAGGGCGTTCGACATCTACTCACGGCTGCTCGGTCATCGAGTGGTGTTCCTGGGACGCCAGATCGACGACGAACTGGCGAATCTCATCGTTGCCCAGCTGCTGCACCTCGAATCGGACGACCCCGACAAGCCGGTTGCCCTCTACATCAACTCACCCGGAGGGTCGATGGATGCGATGTTCGCCATTTACGACACCATGCAGCACATCAAGCCGGCGGTGCACACCACCTGCATCGGAATGGCGGCATCCGCCGCGTCGCTCATCCTCGCCGGCGGCGAGGCGGGTGAGCGATCGATACTGCCTCACGGGCGGGTGATGATCCACCAGCCATGGGTCCAGGGTGTGGGTGGTCAGGCCTCTGACATCGAGATCCACGCTCAGGAGATCCTGCGGCAGCGCAGAATGGCCAACGAGATACTCGCCGACCACACGGGTCAGGAAGTGGAGAAGGTCACCACGGACACCGACCGCGACAGATGGCTCACCGCCGACGAGGCCGTTGGCTACGGGTTGGTCGACACCATCCTCGCCCCTGCCGCCATACCACCTGGTCTCACAGGCTGAGTGGGTGTCCCGGACGAATCACCGGTCACCTGGCCCCCGACGCGATGATCGACAGGCAGGTCAGTCCCCCATCGGCGGCCAGGATCTCTGACACGTCGATCGGGTCGATCGTGAGGCCCAGAGCCTCGAGCTCGGCAGCCGTCGCCGGAGCACCCATGGTGACCAGGACCCGGTCGGTGAGCGGGAGGGCACTGAACCGGTGGTGCTCGCCCGCCGCCTCGTGAATGACGCGAAGTCCATCGAACAGCCCCTCATCGACCGTGCCGGGTGTGATCACGACCGTCTCGGCGTCAACGGGTAGGACCGCCGACTTGAGATGCAGGACCCCGTCCACCGGGACAGGGACTACCACCATCCCCATCGCCGAGGCGATTACCCCCAGCTGATCGATGCCGGCATCGTTCGTTCGGGCGCTCCGGCCCACATAGACCCTGTCGCCCATGATCACCACGTCGCCTCCGTCGAGGGTGCCCGGAGGCTCTATCGACGTGCTCTCGAAGTGGTCGGCCATGACCGCCATCACCGGCTCGACCTCCCCTCTCCTGTCGACGGCACCAGGCCTCGTCGCCACCAGCAGCGAACCCAACAGAACCGCCGTGTCCTCGATGAACACGCAATCGGGATAGCGCTCGTCTTCGGAAATCCTCGTGACGTTCAGACCGGAGCTCTCCAGACGGGATACGTAATCGTCATGTTGGCGGCGGGCCCGGGCGACGTCGGGTCTAGGGCCTCGATCGCTCATCGTTATCGCCTGGTCGAATGTGTCTGGGACGCCACGAACCCAGGCTCGGGAAATCACCTCGCTCATCGGGTCAGTCTTCCATAGACTGAGACCCCCGGTTCCCACCTCCTATTGATGCTCATCGCGCGCAACCTCCGCATCGAAGCCGGCGTCCGCGATCTGATCTCGGATGCCTCTTTCAGCGTGCAATCAGGTGACCGCATCGGGCTGGTGGGCCGCAACGGCGCCGGCAAGACCACGCTCATGCGGACCCTCATCGGTCAGCTGCAGCCGGTGGAGGGCACCATCCTCCGCTCGGGGAACATCGGCTACTTCTCTCAAGAGGCGGCACTGCCAGATCTGGAACACCATGACGCCACCGCCCTCGAGCGCATCCTCATGGCGCGAGAGATTGGGGCGATGCAGCGGAGAATCGAGCACGCGCGACAGCGTCTTGAAGATCTCAGCGGCGCCGAGCGCGACCAAGGCATCGCCCGCTTCGCCCGTCTCCACGACGAATTCGAGGCCAAGGGCGGGTTCGTCGCCGAGGCCGAGGCGAAGCGCATCGCCGCCAACGTCGGCATCGGCAACGACGAGCTGCATCAGCCGGTGAGAACGATGTCCGGTGGACAGCGACGTCGGGTCGAGCTGGCCCGTCTGCTGTTCGCCGAGACCGACGTGATGCTCCTCGACGAGCCGACGAACCACCTCGATCTCGATGCGAAACGCTGGCTGATCGAGTACTTGGGTGCCTACCGGGGTGGCATGCTGGTCATCTCCCACGACCTGCCCCTGCTCGACGAGTCGATCACCTCGGTGCTCGCCCTGGAGAACGGTCAAATCGAGGCCTATCGAGGCAACTACTCCCACTACCTCGTCGAGCGTGAGGCGAGACGCGAGCGCAGGGCGCGGGAGAGGAGACATCAGGACGAGGCCATCGCCCGGCTCGAGGAGAACATCCGCAGGTTCAAGGGGTCCACCGAGAAGATGGCGAAGACCGCTCGTGCCTGGGAGACCCGTGTCGAGAGGATGAAGCGCGAGCTGGTGGACGTCCAGAAGAGGGGCAAGACGGTGCGCCTCGCCTTCCCCCAGCCGGAGCGGTCGGGTCGGGTACCGCTGGCGGCGTCGGGCTTGGCCAAGGCATTTGGTGACAATGTCGTCTTCGTGGACATCGAGTTCGCCGTGGAGAGAGGGGAGCGGATGCTGCTCATCGGCCTGAACGGAGCGGGTAAGACTACGCTGCTCAGGATCCTCGCCGGCGTCGAGCCTTCTGACCTGGGGGAAGTGTCACTCGGTCACGAGGCCACGCTCGGCTACTACGCCCAGGAGCACGAGCAGATCCTCGATGGGGTCTCGGTCTTCGATCACATGCGCGCCGCCACGGACCTGCCGGACACAGCGCTGCGCTCCTTGCTGGGGCACTTCCTGCTGGCGGACAAGGTCGACCAGGACGCCGGCACGTTGTCCGGTGGAGAGAAGACCAAGCTGGCCCTCGCCATGCTGGTGGCCAGCCGGCCCAACGTCCTCCTGCTGGACGAGCCGACGAACAACCTGGACCCTCAGGCCAAGGAGGCATTGCTCGACGCCCTCACTGTCTACGAGGGCACCATCGTCATGGTCAGCCACGACACCGATTTCGTGGCCCAGCTGATGCCTGACCGAGCCGTGCTGATGCCCGAAGGGGAGATGAGGTTCTTCGACGAGGACTTGCTCGACCTGGTGGCTCTGGCCTGAAGGTTTTCTGCACGATTCGCGCCTCGCATCTTCGGTAGCGTCCTCAGCCAACGACAGTGGGCAAATTCGAACGTACCGGGTTGCAGGAGGCTCTTGATCGCTACGCCGATGGCGGGTCTGTACTCATCCTGGCCAAGTCGCCGAGCGGAGGCGCCGGCGAGCTGGTCGCGGCAATACCCGACACCATGCCCATCCGGGGTCGTGTCGCATGCGCCCAGATGTGTCGATCAGAGATCGGGGCAGTCTCGCATGACCTCGAGCTCGACTCGTTCACTGGTGGAGTCCTGGTCATCGAAGATGCACAGTGGGCCGACGCAACATCGCTGGGGCGGATCCAGCGGCTGCTCAGGTCGGGTGAGCACCCCCTCCTGGTGATCGCTTCCCATCGGCCGACCGAGGGAGTCGAGGGCTGGTGGCTCGACCGCCTTGCCGACGCGGCCCGCATGCATGCCCATCTCTTCACCCTCGAGATCGAGGCCGATGAGCCATCCGAACAGACACAGCTGACCGGAAACGAGGCCGATTTCGTGGCTGCCACCGCCCTGCTCAGCGGTGCGGTGCCGGTCCGAATCCTGTCCAAGCTGACGTCATCGGTGGAGGAGGAGACCCTCCGGACCGGTGAGTCTCTCGTGAGCGAGGGGTGGGTTGCTGAGGAGCGAGGTGGATATGTCCCCGGCCCTCGCTACTCGGAGTCGGCGATCGGACCCGCCCGTGTCGGCCTGGTGGCCAGCCGCCTCGCTCCCCTGATGGCCGCCGATGGAGCTTCTCCCGCCATCGTGGGGAATCTGCTCCTTGCTTCGGCCGATTTCATGGGCGCCTTCGACACGCTCCACCGGGCTGCGGTGGACGCCGAAGAGAATCGCGCCGTTGGTGAGGCCTTCAATCTTGCCGAAGGTGCCTTGAGGGCGGCGGAAGGAGCTGAGATGGTCTCCGATCCGCGGCTGGGGTCGCTGCACCTCATTTGCGGGCGATTCCTGCGCACGGCCGGACGAACCGACTGGGCTCAGGATCATCTCGAGAAGGCGACGTCCACACTGCAGGGTCTGGAGCGGATCGAGGCTTTGCGTCTCGGCGCGATGGTCGCCGACGATGCGCAACGGCCACAGGACGCCGAGCGGATAGTCGCCATGGCCGAGTTGGAGTCGATGACGCAGGGCCGACCAGAAGAGCTGGGCCAGTTGCTGACTCTTCGAGCCCGGTCTCTGAACCGGATCGGATTCGCGGCCGAAGCCGATGTCACCCTCTCCAAGGCTTTGGATCATCTCGGTGCCGACACCGACACCGCTCACCACCATGCCGCCCTGGTGAATCGGGCCTGGATCAATTTCGATCGCGGGGAGTCACGTCTCGCTGAGAGCGAGTTCGCCCTCCTCAGTGATCAGGCGCGACGGGACAACAAACTGGCCTTGGTGGCCGACCACGAGGCATGGCGCTCCCGGGCTCTGTTCTCATCCGGTCACCCTGCCGAGGCCCTGAGGGCGATTTCCCATGTCGAAGAGCTGTCCCTGAGCGAAGGGGTCGAAGCCCCACTATTCCTCGCCTATCTGGCTCGGACCGAAGGCGGATTGGCCTATGGGCAATACGAGGACGCATTGGGAGCGTCAGAGGAAGTGCTCGATCTGGTCGAGCGTCAGCTCCCGGCATGGGAGAACATGGCTCGCTCGCTGCGGGCTCAGGCCTACCTTCGCCTTGGGCGTCTTGCAGAGGCACAGGCTGAGATCGAGAGAGCCCTCGACCTGACACCGTCCGGAGCCAACGGATGGAGATGGCGTACCCGCTGTCGGGCCATCGCGATGGAGGTCGAGGCGGCCCAGGAGGGTCGGATCGGAGTTGATGCCGAAGACCTCGCCGACCTGCTACTCCAGTCCCGGCTCTATGGATGGGCTGCCGAGTTGCTATGCGTCATTGCCGAGCAGGGCGCACGCGTGGATTCCGCCAAGGAAGCCATGGCTATCGCCCTCCAGATCGGCCAGCCGATGCTGGCGGCGCGCTGCGCCCACGCCGGAAACCTCTGGGCCGATCCGGAAGCGGCGGCCGCGGCGATTCATCTTCGGCAGGTGGAGGAGGAGCTGCCCCCTGACTGGAGGGACATGTGGCTCTTGTTACCCCACGTCGCCACTGGTCTGGAAGCGTCGGTGCCCGAAACCGAGCCGGATCTGGAGGCCGCGTCCAGGGCAATGGATCAGGCACTGGCACGGGCAGGGTTGTCCGGTGACGTGATCCTCAGCCCGGCCCAACGGCGAGAGCGCGGTCTGGTGGAGCGTGGGCGCCCCAGGTGGCGTCCTATCCAACTCGTGGCAGCTGCGGTGGGCGTGGTGGTGATCGCGGCCGGCACCGCCTTCGCCGTCTCGCAGGCAGTCGACGATCCGGCCCCCGAGGCGGTGATCGTTGACCAGACCAGCCCACCTTCGGTCCCCACGACTCAACCGCTCACCCTCGAAGAGACCGGGATCGAGATCGACAACGGGCGCGGGTTCCTCTTCGGGACCGCGACCCACCGCGGCGACTACGGGCGCAGCGGATATCTCGACATTGCCGGCCCGGTAGATGTCCAGGGCCACTACTGGAAGACGAGAACCGCTGGGTCGATCGACGCCACCCCGGTAGCGTTCGGCCAGCAGCTGTTCGTCGGGACGACGGAAGGCACCTTCTACATCTTCGACCAATCGACCGGGGACTTCCGAACCATTCCTGCCAATGGGGGCATTCCTGCCGCTGCTGCGCTTGGGGTCGTCGACCGGGGGGAGGAACGCACACCGGCCATCGTGGTGTTCGTCGATGATGCCGGTGTCGTGCGGATGGCCCCGGCCGGAGCCGCTGCCGTCGATCCATGGACGACCGAGGTGGGCGGTCGGATCGAGTCGTCCCCGGTCGTGCATGAGGAAGCGGTCTATCTGGCCAACAGCGAGGGCTACGTATTCATGCTGGATGCGTTCTCGGGTGACGTGGTCGACCGATGGCCGGCTGAAGGTGAAGACGGCGTGGGACCAATCGTGGCCGATCTGGCGTTCAGCGACGACCTCCTCTACATCGGCTCTCAGGACGCGAAGCTCTACATAATCGATGTGTCAGGTCCTGAGATGGAGTTTGTATGTGAGTTCGACGCCAGGGCTCCCATCGACGTGAACCCGATCGTCGAAGGTGGCGTCGTGTATGTCCCGACCCGGTCACGCAACATGTGGATGCTCCCCGAAGGCGAGTGCTCGGGCTCGGTACCAAACCGGCTGTCACCCTATGTGGCCGAGACACCACTGGACGTTGCTCCGGCGATCGTGAATGGGGTCCTGTACCTGCCGGACGGGCCTTATCTGTACGCCAGAGACCTGGCGAACCAATCAACGGATCTCTGGATGCCCGGACATGTCGACGCCGACTCGATCATCTCTTCGCCTCCGGTGGTCACCAACGACACCGTCTACTTCGCTTCAGAGGACGGGGTCGTGCACGCCGTCGACTCCCAAACCGGTGATCTCAGATGGCAGTGGCGGACCGGTCTGACGGTGAGGGGGGCGGTGGCGGTGGTGGAGGACGCCGTCTTCATAGCCAGTAACGACGGGTTCGTATACGCAGTCGGGCCGTAAGCGCTGGCTCGCCGAGGGGTGACCCGTATAGACAA
>Ga0268386_10004350_pt1 | contig 10410 bp, 10 predicted proteins | sample RVTome_15_FD_200260 | JGI IMG/M metagenome (GOLD analysis project Ga0268386, IMG submission 200260) | Soil microbial communities from uranium-contaminated site in the Upper Colorado River Basin, Wyoming, United States - RVT150D86... ... | reverse complement strand
TTTTGTGTCCAGGCAACGCTTACGACCGCTCACCGTGTGGTACAGGCACGAGCGCAAAGCTGGCCTGCCTTTTTGCAGACGGAAAACTAAATGAGGGCCAGATCTGGAGGCAGGAGAGCATCGTCGGGAGTGTTTTTGAAGGAACTGTTTCGGTGATAGATAACGTGGTCCATCCGAGAATCAAAGGATCTGCCTTCATCACCGCCGAGTCTGATTTAATCTTCGATGGACGCGATCCCTTTTCCATGGGCATTCGCAGATGACTTGCAAACCGTATGACGCGCTCATCATCGGCGCCGGCATTGTTGGAGCTGCATGCGCGGCAGAGTGCGCCCGCGAGGGATTGAGTGTGGCGATTGTTGAAGCTGGAATAATTGGCGGAGGGGCGACCGCCGCCGGCATGGGCCATCTCGTTGTGATGGACGATTCGGAAGCCCAGTTTGCACTGACGCGATATTCGCAGCAGCTTTGGGACGAGATCAGCGAAGAACTACCTCGCGAAGTCGAATACGACGCCTGCGGTACCATCTGGATCGCTGCGGATGATGAAGAAATGGCCGAAGCAAGGCGAAAGGAAAAGTTTTACTCTGATCGCGGCGTTCGAGTTGAAGTTCTTGACGCGCATTCTCTTGCTGAAGCTGAACCGAATTTGCGTCCTGGATTGATCGGCGGACTTCGCGTTTCCGGCGACAGCGTGATCTATCCACCCTGCGCCGCGCAATTCTTTGTGGACCAGGCGACTTCGAAGGGAGCAGCGCTTTTTCTTGGCAAAGCGGTTGAGACTGTTACGGAGGACGGCGTTCGCTTGCGCGATGGAACTTCGATTTCCGGAGGATTAGTTGTGAACTCAGCCGGGAGTTGGTCGCCGATGTTGACTCCCGGACTCGACGTCAAGAAACGCAAAGGACATCTCGTCATAACCGATCGCTATCCAGGCTTTCTCAGGCATCAACTTGTGGAGCTCGGCTACTTGAAGAGTGCACACTCGCTAACTGCCGATTCAGTTGCCTTCAACATTCAACCTAGAAAGACCGGGCAGTTGTTGATCGGTTCGTCGCGGCAGTTTGGCGTTGACAACGGGCACGTCGACACATCGATTCTCACACGAATGCTGGATCGCGCTATTGAATACTTGCCGGGTCTAAGCAAACTTTCCTCGTTACGAACGTGGACTGGGTTTCGCGCCGCGACTCCCGACAAGCTTCCACTAATTGGACCGCTCGCGGAGCACGAGCGACTCTATCTGGCGACTGGACACGAAGGCCTCGGCATCACCACTTCACTCGGCACGGCAAAACTCCTGTTAGCGCAAATCATGAATAGAGAACCCGCAATTCCAGTCGCGCCTTATTTACCTGCGCGAGTGGCACAGGAGCCTGTGCATGCCTGAAACGGTGACTCTGATAGTCGATGGTGTTTCAGTCACAATGCCTGCCGGTAGCATGGTGTCGGCCGCAATTCTAAAAATTGGTAAACACGCATTTCGCCGGTCGGCAAAGGGCGAGCTTCGTGGACCATTGTGCGGCATGGGGATCTGTTTTGAGTGCCGTGTAACGATTGACGGCGAAGCCCACTGTCGTAGTTGCCAGACAGTTTGCGAAAACGGGATGGACGTGCGAACTGATGGGTGAGTCTCGTCATGTTTGCGATGTGCTCATCGTTGGAGCCGGACCGGCAGGGCTCGCTGCTGCTTGTCACGCCGCAGACTTTTCACGAACGGTAACAGTTGTCGATGATAACCCTGCCGCAGGTGGTCAGATCTGGCGAGGAGAACAAGACCATCCAACATCACCAGACGCGCAAGTATGGTTCGAAAGAGTTCGCGAGACTGATGTTCAATTCATCGAAGGATGTCGAGTGTTCCATCAACCCGGACCCGGAAAGCTTTGGGCTGAAGTCCAACAAGACGTCTGCGAGTTGACTTATACGAGTCTGATTCTTGCCACTGGGGCGCGCGAACGTTTCCTGCCTTTTCCGGGTTGGACCTTGCCGAATGTGATGGGCGCCGGCGGTCTGCAAGCCCTCGTAAAAACCGGATTGCCGATAGAAGGTAAGAGAGTTGTCGTTGCCGGTAGTGGACCATTGTTACTGGCGGTTGCTGCTTACCTGCGCGGGCGCGGCGCTGATGTCTTGTTGATCGCAGAGCAGGCGTCGTCGATGCGATTGGCGAGGTTTGGTCTGAGTTTGATCGAACAAAACGGCAAGGTGTCGCAGGCGCTAAGTTTGAGACGACAATTGAAAGGTGTGAAGTATCTAAGTGGGTGCTGGCCTCTGGCGGCGCACGGCGCAGATAAGCTTGAAAGCGTAACGTTGTTTCAACGCGGGAAGCGTTGGCAGGTATCGTGTGATTACCTGGCGTGCGGTTTTCATCTGGTGCCAAATGTAGAGTTGGCTGAGTTGTTGGGATGTTTTGTTTCTAACGGCGCTGTGAGAGTTGATCGCTTTCAGGAGACGACTGTTCAGGGTGTTTACAGCGCCGGCGAGTCTACTGGCATTGGCGGGTTGGAGCTATCGCTGGTGGAAGGCGAGATTGCTGGGCTGACGGTTGCCGGCAATCGTGAGGAAGCGCGCAAGTTGTTTCCAATTAGAGAGAAACAGCGAAGGTTCGCAGAGTTGTTGAACCGCACGTTTTCTCTGCGTAATGAGCTGAAGGAACTGGCCGAGCCCGAGACGATCGTTTGCCGTTGCGAGGATGTTACGTTTGATCGTTTGCGGTCGCATAGTTCCTGGCGCTCGGCAAAGCTGCAGACGCGCTGCGGAATGGGACCATGTCAAGGTAGAGTTTGCGGCGGAGCGGTTGAATTTCTGTTTGGATGGCGCCCGGAATCCGTCCGTCCGCCAGTCTTTCCGGTGCGGGTTGAGAGCCTCGGTCGTTATTGTGACAGCGAATTTCGGCCACGGATTAACACAGATTCTCACTGAGTTTGTTTTATCCGTGACGATCCGTGGCAGTTACTTGGAGCGGCAAAATGAAAATGAAATGGACGGGCGTGATGCCTGCGACTACTACGGCTTTCGACAAGGATCTCAAAGTCGATCACGCGTTCGTGGGCCAACATGCTAGATGGTTGATCGATCACGGCTGCACTGGAATCGTTACTCCAGGCTCATTGGGCGAGAGTGCTACACTGAGTTTCGATGAGAAACTCGCGATCTGGTCCACTGTCGTCGCTGCCGTCGGCGAGCGAGCGCCTGTTGTCGCTGCGATTGCATCACTGAGTACTGCGGAAGCCGTCCGGTTGGCGGAACGTGCTGCCGATCTCGGATGCCGCGGTTTGATGGTGTTGCCTCCATACGTTTACCGCAGCGATTGGCGTGAAATGAAAGCGCATATCGAAGCGGTCTTTCGTAAGACAAAACTTTCCTGCATGCTCTACAACAACCCGGTTGCTTACGGGACCGACTTTCTCCCGGACCAGATCAAAGAACTAGCTTTTGAGCACGAGAATTTCGAGGCAGTCAAGGAGTCGAGCACTGACGTCCGGCGCGTGACGTGGATTCGAGAGCTTCTTGGTGACAGATTAGCGATCTTCGTGGGCGTCGACGACGCGATAGTTGAAGCCATTGCCGTTGGCGCAGTTGGATGGGTAGCAGGTTTGGTGAATGCGTTGCCTGAAGAGTCTGTAGATCTGTTCAACTACGCAATGAACGACGAACGCGAGAAGGCGATAACACTCTACAACTGGTTTCTTCCTCTTTTGCGGATGGATACGGTGCCGAAGTTTGTGCAACTGATCAAGCTGGTCCAGCAGGAGGTCGGGATGGGCAGCGCACGCGTACGTCCACCGCGCTTGGAGTTGATAGGAACGGAGCTCGAAGAGACTCTGAAAACGATTCGGCACGCGCTCGCTAACCGTCCAGGCGCAAAACAGAACCGAGCGCGGTAGCGCCGGGTCAATTCTGACTAATGGTACATAAAACGAGGATCGACCCGGCGCTACCGCGCTCGGTTCTGTTTTGTGCGTGAGACTAATTTTCCGACCTCATCAGCTACCCGTAATCCCACATCGAAAGCCTCCTCAAACAAAGCAACTCCACTCAACTCCGAATGCGCAAAGTGGATCGATCGGAAAGGCTTCGCTGCTTCGCGACGTGCCTGTCCCCACATGAATCCCGTTCGCGGGCGGATCATCGCGTGGCCCCAGCGCATCACGTCCAACCTTTCGACGAGATTGCGAATGTCGGGGTGTGCGCGTGAAAGATCGGTCAATGCCACTTCAGCCCAGCCGCGCCAATCAGTCTCTAAAAGACGTGTGCGCGCGACGCGAGGATTCTCGTCACATAGTGGATAGTAATAAGTGAGCACAGTGGGACCGCGATCCAGCCCTCGTTGATGTGTAGCTACGACATAACCGAGTGAAGGGCTCTCGTAAAGTACGTTGTCCCACGCGAGTGGAAAATCACGGACCGAATTCTGTTGTGGTCGATCCCTCAGAGTTAAATTCGCAACCATCCACGCGCCAAATTGAAATTCCGAAATGTGTGCCGGCGGATTGTCTCGATAAGGCCGCACGATATATCGCGCCATGAATTGCGGCGCCGCGAAGATCACTCGATCCGCGCGAAAGCCACGCGGATTACGCCCTTCTCGATCGAGAGTGATTACGTCAACACGATTGCGACCTTGTTCATGCACCGGTACCAATTCAACGACAGCGCGATCGAGTTGAATGTTTCTTTTGGCCTTCTCAAACAGGTGATTGACCAAACGTCCATTGCCTTCGGGCCAGGTGATTAGCGACTGTGATTCAACCCCGGGAGTCGGCACTCGCGAACAGAAGTAAAACAAACCGGCCCAGGCGCTGGTTTGGTCGAGTGTCATTCCGTAGTCGTCTCGACAGGCGTAATCGACCCACCAGCGCAGACGAGGACTCAGGAGACCACGCTGGTTCATCCAGTCACTAATCGAAGTGCGGTCGAGCGTCGTGACCTCAGCGTCGTCGGAACACGCCGAAACGGGAAGAGTGAACGCTCGGCGGCCTCGTCCATCGCGCCACGAAACCAAACGGTCCACCTCGGCATTAAACTTCTGGAATTGCTGTTTGTCGTCTTCCCTTTCGCCGGCGTGGAGGTAGAGTCCTTCGTACCAACGGCCCTTGTAGAAAACACGTTCTTCCGGATCGCGACAAAGAAATTGCTCGCCAATAATCGGTTCACCATCTTTGTCTTTTCCTTCGATCACACCCATTTCGTGAAGAAGCGAAACGAGCGCAGCGTTCTCTTTCATTGGCGCGGGGATGTAATGCGCGCCCCACGGAAATGATATAGAGCGATTCGACCCGGACCGCGACGTTCCTCCCGGAGCGCTCTCGAGTTCGGCCAGAACAAAATCGTTGAGTCCGGCATTTCGTAAACGCCAGGCCGCCGTGAGACCGGCAACGCCGCCACCGACGATTACGATACTGACGTTGGTCCATGCGTCGGAGGGAACTTCGACGCGCAGTCCATCGCGCAACCGATGTCCAAAGACATCCGAAGTACCGACGATCTCGCCTGGAGGAAGCTCCGGTATTTCGTTGCGACGACAGGCGGCGAGCGCAACCGGAAGGCCAAGGAAGGCGGCGAGAATTTCGCGGCGATTGAAGGAGGTCATTCTACTAGTCATTTACCATTTGCCATTTCTCATTTGTCATTTTGTTTGCAGGCGAAGTTCAGGTAGCCCTAACGTTATCCTGAACCAAATGACAAATGAGAATTGGCAAATGGAAAATGGAAAATAATAATGGTTCTGTTGATTGCTCGATAACCGGACTTGTCGAAGTTTTCATTCAAACCGTTTCCATTCACTCTCGTAATATCGAACCAGCACCTGGTTGTCGAGACGGTTAATTTCAACCGGAACCGGTTCAATATCTTTCGAAAGGATAAACATCGCCAAGAGTGTCTGATCGTCCAGAAACTTTAAATCCGGCGGAGGATTTCGAGGAACTTCAAACGCAGACGATCGCGCAAGCGCATAGCCCCAGAGCCCAAAGCTTGGCACGGCAGTGTAGTAAGGCCTGACTACAAAACCTGCTGCTTCGAGTGTTCTGATGATGCACCAGTAAGAATTACGCGCAAACATTGGCGACGTCGATTGCACTGCCACCGCGGCATTCTCCGTTAGTCGGGATCGCAGCAAACGGTAAAAGCGCGTGGTGTAGAGCTTTCCGAGCGCAAAGGTGTTTGGATCGGGGAAGTCTAAAATCGCGGCGTCGTAAAGAGGTTCTGTTGTCTCTTCTACCCAAATAAAAGCGTCCTCATTAACAACCTGCACACGTGGGTCGTTAAATGCTTGCTGGTTCAACTCCGCGAGCAATGGAAAGCGACTCGAGAGTTTGGTCATCTCCGGATCGAGATCGACGAGTGTGACCCGTTCGACTGATGGATATTTGAGAATCTCTCGTATGGCGAGGCCGTCACCGCCGCCCAATACCAAAACACGTCGTGGATTATTTGCCAGCAGCATCGCCGGATGAACGAGTGCTTCGTGATAGCGATACTCGTCAGTCGAGCTGAACTGCAAGTTGCCATTCAGAAACAACTGAAACCCTGCGCGCCCTCGCGTAATGACTATGCGCTGATACGGGGTGTCTTTGGTGTAAACGATCTCATCAGCAAACATCTCGTCTTCAGCAAGAGATGTGAGGGTGTTTGCCTTGACTAGACCGATAAGCAACAGGGCCAAAACCAACACTGCCTTCACCCGCAGTCCAACGATGCGACCTTTTATCAGCGGCCGCAGCAACCACGTACCCCACAAGGCTACGGCGGCATTCAACATTCCAAAGATCAGCGAGGTGCGAATGAGACCAAGACGCGGCACAAAGAGAATTGGGAACAGGATCGAGGCTAGCAACGCGCCGATATAGTCCAGGGCGAGCACACGTGAGACGAGCTCCTTGAATTCGATCTTGTCTTTCAGGATGCGAAGCAGCAGCGGTATTTCAAGTCCTACGAATACGCCGATTGCGAAGACGACGGAGTAGAGTACTGCGTAGAAGTAACTGACGCGCGAGAAGGTTATAAATAAGAGGGGAGCAGAGAAACCGCCGAGCATAGCAACGGCCAATTCGATGTCGACGAACCGCCGCGCAAGTGCTTTGTCGATGAAGCGCGAGAGCCAGGAACCGACTCCCATTGCAGAAAGGTAGATACCGATTATTAGTGAAAACTGTGTTACTGAGTCGCCCAGGACGTAGCTGGCGAGGGTGCCCGCAAGAAGTTCGTAGATCAGTCCGCAGGTAGCGACAATGAGAACATTTAGAAAGAGTAACGGCGGGCGTTTCATGTCGCCTTGTGGGGGGTATGTATGCAAATCTTCTTTGTGCAACCTCTGTGTTCTCTGTGTCTCTGTGGTTCACTTTGCTGAACGCTGCCACCACAGAGACACAGAGAACACAGAGGTTGCACAGAGATCTTCCTACCCGTGAATGGCTGCGGCGATGATCAATGCGCTGCCGAGGATCACCGAAGCGATCACGATAGCAAGCGCGACGTTGTGATCTTCTTCGATCTCTTTCCGGACGGAAAAGGGTGTTGCTTTCCCGATAACCAGGAAAGCAAGCGCAAAGACGATGAGGCCCAACACGACGAAGACCAGTGTCGTGACGAGTATGGGCAGCAGGCTTTCGAGTGGGACCACCAATCCGAAGAGCGCGGTCAAGGCAATTGAATCAGTCAGCATTATTTTCCTCCGCGTAAGCCGTAGTGCCAGAAGTGGAATGATCGGTAACCGTTCTGCCGAGCATCCGGTGGCAACTGCCGGCGTGAACCTCCGCCGATCTCCCAACCCAAAATCGCCGCCACGCTATACAGACTCACAACGCCGATGGCGAAGATCGCGTAGAGTGTTTTGAGCATATGAAAGTCTCCTTAGATTGCCGATTTCCAATAAAACTATTAATCATCGTCGCCACCGCCGCTAAACATACTCTCCGACCATCGCCTTCGTTCGAAACCGATGTGGTAAATAATCATCAAGATTGGTCCAATCGACAACGCGATCAGCGCCAGCAGCAGGTTCAAACCATACATAACGTTCTGTTCAACTTTGATCGCCACTACAGCAGGCTGTTGCCACTTCTCCCACTGACCCTCCAGGCGCAGAATGTATCTACCAGCGGGCATCGCCGAAGTGTAAGCCGAATCCTTTTGTCCACCTTCAGACCACGACTCGCCATCCTCGACTCCCTGGTAATAAGAGATCTCGATCGGAAACGACTGCACCACGCCTGTTTCGTCGTTGATCAGATCTCCTTCGAGGTAAACCCAGGTATTTCGCACCGGCGACTCACCGACGATCCGGATGTTGCGCCTCTCTTCCAGCTCAAAAGGGTCGCTGAAAAAGACCTGCGTGCCATCCGCGGTTAGCAACGGCGCAAGGGTGACAGTTTGAGAAAACACTTCCTTGCTCAAACCCGACCCTACCAAAGTGAGAAAACCCGCCAACAGCGTAACGATGATGAAGGCAAGCCAGTATTTGTATACCCACCAATGTTTGTAAGGTTGATTTGGCGCAACGGTCGAAGGACGCGGAAGCCCGCTGACCGAGAATGCCTTTTGGATTTGAGGAACTGTTACATAGGTTCCGAGCGACCAGTTGATCTCACCCGTCGCACGCCTTTTCTTACCGGCGCCACCGGAATCGGATATATAAACAGTTGATACTTCCTTTGAGAGCATGTAAGGCGCAGCAACATAATCGACGCCACGCACCGCTTCTCCGGTTTCGACCTTCCAATAAAACTCACCCAGTACGACCTCAACCTTCGCCTGCGCATCCTGAAAAATTCGATAATGCTTGCCGCGATAACTTACAGACTTGTCCGATTCAACAACCTCTCCCGGCGGAACAGCCCGGACGTAATTCCAATGATTGTCGCTATGGACCAGCCATCGGAAACCGACTTGCGGATTGTAGAGAAGATACTCGCCCCAAAAGTACTGAGTGCCCTCGATGGTTACGCTGCGAGCCATCGCGCCGATCGCTGTCATCTTTCCTTCGGGAACTTCGCCAACCGATCCAATCGGAATTACGGGCTGAAACCATGGCTTCTCGAGCGCTTTCAGAAACTGCAGCTTTCCCTGGTTGACATCGAGCAATGAATTGCAGTTGGGACAAGTCACTCGTTCGGTTTTATCAGGTGCGCGCAGTTCCAAAGGTCCCGCACAGTTTGGACAACTAACGTGCGCGGCGCCCACACGCCGCTCTTCCCTTTCCGGCGCGCGCGTAGTGGTGATTCCGAGTTCTTCAAGGGTGACTTGTTGGCCCAGAAAGACGAGTGGCGGCGATTGGTTGTAATCGAGTGTTCCAAAAGTCCCGTCCACACCGGAAAGATCTGCGTAGTAGTAGGTTTCGCCAGGCGTTAATAAGTAGGGAATCTCGCCCTTGGCGCCGAGTGCAGTTGCTCTTCCAGTTTCCGCAACCATCAATGGCGTGGGCCAGGGAAGACCGGGCACCGCTTGTCCGAGTTGTAGTTGATCAAACGGCGGTAGTTGCACGCCTTCCGGAATTGAATATTGGAAAGTGAGATAGAACCGGCCTTGAGCTTCGGCCAACCAGCCGAGCCATCCGTTTGAGAAGGTTGCGTACCACTCGTCCCACTGCCCACCCATCTCGTGTCCGAGTTGCGCGCGGCCTGTTAATTCAAACGGAACATCTTTCCACTTACCGCGTAAACCGACATCCAATGGAGAGCCAGTTTCGACAAGCTCAGCGACCTTGCCTAGATCTTTCAGTTCGCGATCGGTTCGTGCGACTGCTGAACGGCAGTATGAGCAGATGACGACAATCGATTGCCCGCTCTTGAATTCAACCGGCGCTCCGCACGCTGGGCAGTTCGCCACGAGCGCACTCATTTAGCGGCTCCTGCCAGCGCGTGCACGTCTTCGCGAATCATTCGCGCGAACACACGAACTTGCACTTCAGTTGCGCCGAGCATTTCTTTCAGCGTTATTTCCCAGTCCCATGCGGCCCGGTTACGACAACAGTACAAGTTGAACGTGGCCGCTCGAAATTCGGGATAGGTGTGGCAGGTGAGATGCGATTCCGAAAGTAAGGCCAGACCACTCACACCGCTCGGATGATCGAATTGATGCCACGCGATCTGACCGAGGACGTGGAGGTCTAAATCGCTGATGACGCGATCGAAAACTGCACGCAATCGATCGAGGTCCGCAAGCGCCGCCGCGTCGCATCCGCTTGCATCGATGAGCCATTCGGTACCGAGAGTCATAGTAGTGCGCAATTGCGCGAGAGAATAAGGCAGAGGGAGAACAAATTCAAATACAATCTCTGCGTAACCTCTGCGTCCTCTGCGTCCTCTGCGTCCTCTGCGCCTCTGCGGTGAACATGTTTTCATCTCTCTTCACCGCAGAGGCGCAGAGGACGCAGAGGTTACGCAGAGAAAACTCACTCACTCCAGCAAC
>Ga0268386_10004349_pt1 | contig 10411 bp, 9 predicted proteins | sample RVTome_15_FD_200260 | JGI IMG/M metagenome (GOLD analysis project Ga0268386, IMG submission 200260) | Soil microbial communities from uranium-contaminated site in the Upper Colorado River Basin, Wyoming, United States - RVT150D86... ... | reverse complement strand
TGGCCTCGACGGGCTTGTAGATGACCATCCTCTCGATGGCGTCGGGGGAGACGCGGAGGGCGAGATCCGGGTCGGTCGCGCGCACGTCGTTGATGTAGATCACCATTTCGACGCAGCCGGTCTGCAGCATCTTCACCTGTCCGGTCGAATAGCCCACGCAGATCGTCCCGTTGGAGTGGTGGCGCACGATCACGCCGGGAACGTGGAGCGAGCGGATGACGTCGGACGCGTCGCGTGAGCGCTGGCGAATCGGCTCGATGTCCTCCCTGGTGATGACGATACCGCCGCCCATCCCGGCGCTGATCGGCGCGCGTCGGTCGACGGTTACGGTGATCGGGGCGATCTCGATCGGTCGGGTGTCGAGCAGCATCTCCACGCGGAGCTCCAGCCCGCTCGGGACCTCCAGCGTGTCCATCTTCTCGCCATAGGACAGGTGGTCCGTGACGAGCATGTATGTGCCGGGGACGACCTCACCGAGGTCGAAACGTCCGTCGCGGTTCGTCGAGGCCCGGAGCGTCGTGCCGCGCAACCAGACGCGGGCCTGGTCGACCGGCCGGCCCGTCGAGGCGTCCAGCAGTCTACCTGCTACGGACGATGGATCCAGAGGGAAGACCGCGAAGTCGACCTCGGTGAACCCGTCGGCGCCGAGTGATACTTCCCGACGGTGGCTCTCTCGACCGTAGAAGCTGGCCGATGCCACGATCGGAACGTCGCGCGGGGCCGAGCACGTGTAGTACCAGCCGAGCGGATCGGTCCGCATGGCGAGGCTCTCCTCCCGCTCCGTGTCCCGGACGTTCCACGTAAGCGTGACGTCCGACCCGCCGAGACGTAGATCCGACTCGCCATCCTTCACCCGACCCGCGACGATGCCCGACCCCGGGGGTGGGGCCTCCATGAGACATTCGGTGGTCACCATCGTCCGCATCGACGGCGTGGCAAGCTCGATTCCGAGGCGTTCGTCTCCGCCCCCCAGCGTGATCGGGTGAGGTCCGGGCGACAAACCCATCTCTCCGAGACGCGTGTGGAAGAACAGCAGGCTGTACTCGCCCGGAGGCACGCCGTCGATCCGGTATCGGCCGTTCGCGTCGGAGATCGCCTTGTACGGCGTGCCCCAAAGGAACACCGCCGCGTCGGCGAGCGGAGCCTCCGCGATGGAGTCGTATACGATGCCGCTCACGGACCCCGCCTGAGCGGCGAGCGTGGCGACGGGCCGGATCGTGAGCGCGACCATCGCGACGACGAGCGTCCGAAACGGCCCCCTGGTACGTCGAACCGAGAAAATCCCGCCTCCCGCGTGGAGCTTCCATCGTACCATACGCTCGACGCGCTCAGTTCGTACACCCCCAATGATTCGACGCCCTCGGGGGTCGCTTGCGGGGCCGGAGCGGTATCTACAGCTTGTGGCGCGTTGTCCCAACAGCGGATGGTCGAGCGCCATGACCTATATCATCACCGAGCCCTGCATCGAGACCAAGGACGCCAGTTGCGTCGAGGTGTGCCCCGTCGACTGCATCTACGAGGGTGACGATCAGTTCTACATCCACCCCGACGAGTGCATCGATTGCGGGGCCTGTGAGCCCGAGTGCCCCGTGCAGGCGATCTTCCCCGACACGGATGTGCCGCCGGAGTGGACCAGCTACGTGGGCAAGAACAAGGAGCACTTCGAGTAGGATCCACGCACCCGGGGGCCCGAGCGCCGTCACCGCGGGTTGGAGATCCCGGGCAGACCCCGGAACGTGCCGGGTCATGAGAAACGAAAGCGGCGGAGCCCCTGGGGTCTCCGCCGCTTCCTTTTGTTGTCCTGCTTCTGACGATGGTTCGGGCTTATAGGCCGAGCTCCCGGATGCGTTCGAGAGAGAGGTTCGCGGGTTGAGTCTCCCCGGCGGGAATGAACCTGGGGTCCTTCACCTCGCCCTCCCTCTGCTGTCGCACCAGGAGCACCGTCGTGGCGAGCGCCGCAGCGCTCAGCAGGCCGATCGCGACCTTCTTCATCGGACTCCTCGCGGTGGTTGAGGGGACGAGCCAGACGTATCAGGCTCGTTTCCAGCACGGTACGTCGGTAGTATCCGCGACATCACCTTCGCGTTCCGACATTGCATTGGTCCATGGACAACGATCCGGCCTCCTTCGTTGAGACGGCGCGCGCCGGCGATCCGGTCGCGATCGCACGGCTCCTGGTTGCCACTCCCTCGGTGAACCCTTCGCTGGCCGCCGGCGGGGACGGTGAGCGGGGCGTCGCAGACGTAGCCGCGAGTTTGATGCACGCGTGGGGGTTGGCGCCCCGTGTGGTCGAGGTGGAGCCGGGACGCTGTAACGTGATCGCGAGGATCGAGGGTGAGGGGCCGACTCTGCTTCTCAATGGCCACCTCGACACGGTCGGCGTCGAAGGGATGACCGTGGATCCGTTCGCCGCGCGCGTCAGCGACGGTCGCTTGATCGGTAGGGGCGCTTGCGACATGAAGGGAGGCGTGGCGTCCCTCATGGCGGCGGTGGCACGCCTCGCTCGCAGCGATACCCGACCGAGCGTGGTCGTCGCGCTCACGGCCGACGAGGAGCACGCGAGCCTTGGCATGGCGGCGTTCGTGCGTGAGCTGACTCCGTGCGACTTCGCGATCGTGTGCGAGCCGACGAGCCTGAGAGTGATGCCCGCTCACAAGGGATTCATCTGGCTTCGAGCGACGTTCCGCGGTCGAGCGGCGCACGGATCTCGCCCCGACATCGGCGTTGACGCCATTCGCCATGCGGGGCTCTTCCTGGCGGCGCTGGACGGCTACGCCGAGGACCTTCGACGGCGTCCTCCGCATCCGCTGCTCGGCCACGGCTCGTTCCATGCGGGGACGATCTCGGGGGGGACGGCCGAATCCGTCTACCCGGATCGCTGCGAGCTGCTATTGGAGCGAAGGACGCTGCCCGAGGAATCGCTCGAGCAGGTCGCTCGGGAGATCCAGGACGTCCTCGACGGGCTGCACGAACGCGAGCCGACCTTGGACGCGTTCATGGAGACGACGCTCGCCCGCCCGGGCACCGAAGTGCCAGCCGACAGCCCGCACGTGCGTGGGCTGCTGGCCGCCGGCGAGGCGCACGGCGTCGAGCCGGTGGTCGAGGGCATGACCGCGTGGGTGGACGCCGCCTTCCTGAACGGGGCGGGCGTTCCCGCGGTCTGCTACGGCCCGGGCTCGATCGCGCAGGCGCACACGGACGACGAGTGGATCGGCATCGCCGAGATCGTCACGTGCGCGAACACCATCGAAACGTTCGCGCGGTCGTTGGTCGAATAGCCCGCTCGATCGACCATCCAACGGCCAATCCGGCGATCCGGGGTCGATTTGGCGATCGGCGGCGATCGGCGATCCGTGGGTGGATCCGGTGATCAGCGGATGCTGGTCACCAGGATCGCACCGCCCGTGTGGCCGGTGCCGAACCGCGTCGTGGCGTCGCTCGGGCTCATATACTCCATGCGCTCGATCTCGTCGGCGCGCAGAAACCGCAACTCGTCGGCGGGGCCGCGACGGGTTCCGTCGACGTAGAGGACGGGCGCTTCCAGGCCAGAGCGTGACTGGAGCCAGCGCGCCCGCAGCCGCTGAACGGCCTGAAGCGCGTCGAGCTGGCCGAGGGGCTCCAATTCCGCCTGTACGATCCGGGTGCTACTCGACCCGGCGGGGCGCTCCCCCCCTCCCCCGGACGCGCATCCAGCGGCGCCGAGGGCGAGGGCCAGGGCAAGAACGAGGGCGCGCTTCGACGGGCGGGTACGCATTTGGGGCTCCTTCCTTCTCGAATAGGCTCAGCGGCCGAACAAGATGCGGATACGATTACGTCCACGCTACCATTACCGGCGTGTTGCACCCGTTCCTCCCACCTCGCGCCCCCGGCCGAGACTCGTGGCCCTTGTGGAAGACGGTGGGGAGTTCGAGCGTACCTGCGTTCGCGCGGGCGCCCGAAGGGCGGCGCGCGGGAACGCCGCCGCCGTCGTCGCGTCGGCGCACAAGCACTCAGCCACGCGCATTCGATGGTCGGAGAGCCGGACGGGGCGAACGCTCCGCTGAATCATACGAGGCAGGTCACGATCGACGCGCTGTGCGAGCACTTCGCGAACGACGTGATGAGCATCGAGGAGTTCGAACGGCGAGTCGAGACCGCGCACGCGGCGACGACTTCGGACGAGCTCCAGGAGCTGCTGCGCGACCTTCCGTCCGACGGTGGTCTGCCGGCGGTCAGGGACGCGGAGGCGGGCGCCCCCGCGCCGCGGCGTGAGTACTCGGTCGCCTCCCCCGCGCAGGTGAAGGAGCGGGAGTTCGTGGTTGCCGTGCTCGGCGGAAGCAACCGTGCGGGACGGTGGCGGCCGGCCCGCAAGAACTTCGCGGTCGCCGTGTGTGGGGGAGCCGAGCTGGACTTCCGCGAGGCCGTCATGGGGCCGGGGGTCACCGAGCTGCAGATCTATACCATGTGGGGCGGCGTGGACGTCATTGTGCCGCCGGGATTGAACGTGGAGAGCCACGGGATCGCGCTGATGGGCGGCTTCGAGCACGCCGGCGACCAACTCCACTCCCCCGATCCCAACGCGCCCACGCTCCGCATCACCGGATTGGCGCTCATGGCCGGCGTGGACATCTCGGTCCGACACTCAGGCGAAACCGCCAGCGATGCGCGCCGCCGCCGCAAGCTCGAGCGTCGCGAGCAACGCAGGCGCTTGCGCGGCGGCTGAGCCCGGCGGATCTCTACCCGCGGAGCGTGCGGTCGAGGTACGCCTTGAGCCGCTCCCACGCATCGAGGCCGGCCTCGCTCCTCGTGTCGAGGTCCCCGTCGATGCGCAGCCAGAACCCGTGGTTCACGTCGTCGTAGACGTGCAGGTCGTTCTCGATGCCGGCAGCGCGCAGGGCCTCGTCGAAGGCCTGCACCTGCTCGGGTGACGGCCCGGTGTCGAGAGCGGCGAACGTGCCGTACACCTCGTGGTCCATGCCGGCCAGCACCGCGGGATCGTCGACCAGGCGCCCATAGAAGATGGCCGTGGCGTCGTGGTTGTCCCCGTCGAGGCCGTACGAGAGCGCGATGCCGCCACCGAAGCACCAGCCCATGGCGCCGACCCGGCCGGTGACGTCCGGGCGGGAGCGCAGGTAGGCCGCCGCCGCGTTCAGATTGGACACCACGGTCGGCATGTCGGCGGTGGCTTCGTTCATGAGCGCGATGTTCTCCTCGGAGCTCGAGCCGGTCCGGCCGGAATACAGGTCCGCCGCGAGCGTAACGTACCCCTCGGCCGCGAAGTCGTCGGCCACCTGGCGCACCCGCTCCACCAAGCCGTTCCACTCGTGGATGATGACGAGCGCCGGGAACGGCCCGGGTCCCTCCGGAACCGCGAGATAGCCGCGCGTATCCGCGTCCGCCTCGAAGTAGGCGACGTCCGTGCCCTCGAGCGTGCCCCCCTCGCCAACGATCGCGGGCGGCATCTCGCCCATCCCCGTGGGTGCGAGCGCGACGCGCGGACCGTCCGTCTCGGCCGTCCCGGACGAGGCGTCGTCTTCGGCTGGAGCGCCGCACGCCACCATCACGGTGAGCAGGACGATCGAAGGATGTGTGGCTCGTAGCATGGCTGCCTCCTGAGGACGAGGATCAAGACGTGATACTCGTCACGGACGCGACGGGCAAGCGGGGAGCGCGATCGCCGGCCAGATCTGCTCTCCTGCGGGGAAGGGCTCGCCTCTCTTGCGGGGAACCGCCCCGGCACGAAACCTGTACCAAGCGAATCACCGGTGACCGGACACATCGCTTCAAAGGCGTGCCATGAGCCGCCGGAGGAATAGGCCCGACATGTTGCTACGCGCCGACCTTTTTTCTGCCCTTGCCTTACCCGTTGGAATCGGCTTGATGCTGCACGGCAGCCCCGACCAGAGGGCGCCGACACCCGTCGATCACGAGCCCGCGCAAGCGGTGAGCTTCGCCGAGCAGGTGTTGCCCATCTTCGAGGCGCGCTGCGTCGAGTGTCATAGTGGGACCGACGCCGAGCTGGGCCTGAACCTCTCGACGTACGAAGGGGTGATGGCGGGATCCGACTACGGCACGGTGATCGAGAAGGGGAATCCGGAAGGAAGCCTGCTGATCGACATGGTCGCGTCCGGGGACATGCCCGAGGAGGGCGATCCGATGCCGCCCGAGGAGCTCGACCTCATTCGCACCTGGATCCAGGAGGGTGCCGAGAACAACTGAGGCCCAGCGTCCAGGCCCGCATGCGTCCCTCCTGGCTCGCCGCAGTCGCCGTCCTGGCCATGCCACATCCGGTCGGTCCGGCGCCGTGGGCGAGAGGGGCGGCGCCCACGCCGCCGGGCGTCCCGGGTGACGTCCCGCGGCGGCCGGGCCTGGCCGCCGAACTCGACGACTACCCGCGTCGGATCGGGATCGACGTCGAGCGCTACCGCTTCGAGTTGACCCTGAGCGACGAGACGGACCACGTCGCCGGGCGGGCTACCGTGTCGGTCCGCTTCACCGCAAACGGCGCCACTGAGCTCCCGCTGGATCTCTCGTCCGCCGACCCCTCGGGTACCGGCATGACCGTCGAGACCGTGACGAGCGACGGGCAGGGTCTTCCCTTTTCCCACGTCGAAGACCTCCTGACGATCTCGTTGCCCGAGCCGGGCCGCGCGGGGGGGCTGCTCGACGTGACGATCGAGTACGGGGGCATTCCGGCCTCGGGGCTGCGCATCGGGCCCAACAAATACGGAGAGCGGACCTTCTTCAGCGACAACTGGCCGAACCGCGCTCGAAGCTGGCTGCCGACGATCGATCATCCGTACGACAAGGCCGCCTGCGACTTCGTCGTGACCGCGCCGGCCCACTACCAGGTGGTGTCCAACGGGCTTCGGGTGGAGGAGACCGATCGGACAGACGGCGCCCGCACGACGCATTGGCGCCAATCGGTCCCCATCGCGCCGTGGCTGTTCGTTCTGGGGGTGGCACGCTTCGCGGTGCAGCACGTCGGCGACTTCGACGGGAGGCCGATCCAGACCTGGGTCTACCCGCAGGACCGCGACGCCGGGTTTCACGACTTCGCAGTGCCGACCCGACAGGCCATGGAGTTCTACTCCTCGTACGTCGGCCCGTACGCATACGAGAAGCTTGCGAACGTCACCTCGCCGGCCACGGGCGGCGGCATGGAGGCGGCGACCGCCATCATGTACAGCGAGAACGCCGTGACCGGTGATCGCAGCGTACGCTGGCGCAACGTGATCATCCACGAGGTCGCCCATCAGTGGTTCGGGAACGCGGTCACCGAATCGGACTGGGACGACGTCTGGCTGAGTGAAGGATTCGCGACGTACTTTACCCTGCTCTTCATCGAGCACGCCTACGGGCGCGACGAGTTCGTGGCCGGGCTCGAGAGCGCGGCCGAGCGTGTCTTCGCGCAGTACGCCGACGATCCCGCGTACCGCGTCGTGCACGCCAACCTCTCCGACATGAACAGGGTGACCAGCGGAGCCACCTATCAGAAGGGTGCCTGGGTCCTGCACATGCTACGCAGTCGGCTGGGCGACGAGGCGTTCTGGGAGGGCATCCGCGCGTATTATGCGACGTATCTGAACGGCAACGTGTCGACCGAGGATTTCCGGCGGGTGATGGAGGAAGCGTCCGGCGCGGATCTGGCCGTCTTCTTCGAGCAGTGGCTGAGGAGTGGCGGCAACCCGACCCTGGAGGGTTGGTGGGATTACGATCCGACGGCCAGGGCCGTACGCATCGAGCTCAATCAGACCCACGAGGTCGGCCCCGTGTACGTGCTCCCGCTGGAGATCGGCATCCACTTCGACGGCGAGCCCGTCGCGAGGACCGTCGAGACCGTCGACGTACGAGAACGCTTTCATCGCTTCGTGCTGCCTGTTGGCGCCGAGCCATCGAACGTGACGCTCGATCCCATGACCAAGACGCTCTTTCAGAGGACGTTCGGGCGGCGGGCCTCGGGATGACGCCACGGGTACGCGCGCTCCTCGGCCCGGTCCTGATGACCACGCTCGTCGTCGGCGCGTGTGGGCCGGAGGGCGGCGTCCACGACATCGCGATCGTCGACGGGCTGGTGATCGACCCCGAGACCGGGCTCTTCGACCGCGTCAACGTCGGCATCCGCGACCGCACGATCGTCACGATGTCGCGGGAGCCGCTCGAGGCCGAACGCGTGATCGACGCCACCGGGCTCATCGTGTCGCCGGGCTTCATCGATCTGCACGAGCACGGGCAGACCGAGGAGTCGTACGCGCTCATGGTGCGCGACGGCGTGACCTCCGCCTTCGAGCTCGAGGTGGGGACCGGCGACGTGGCCGGCTGGTACGCCGAGCGCCAGGGCGGCCAACTGGTCAACCACGGTGTGAGCGTGGGACACATCAAGGCGCGCATGGAGGTCCTGGACGACCCGAGCGAGGGGCTCCTGCCGGCGGGCGTGGGGGGCTCGGGCTCCGCGAACGAAGAGCAGATGGCCGCCATGGAGGCGATCCTGCGGCGCGGCCTCGACGAGGGGGCGGTCGCCGTGGGATTCGGGAGCGCGTACACGCCCGGGGCCGACATGGACGAGATCGAGCGGATGTTCGCGATCGCCGCCGAGTACGACGCGTCGGTTCACATCCATATCAGGAACGGAGTCGCCGGCCTCGACTCGACGATCGCCGCGGCGCGGAGCGTGGGCGCGCCGCTTCACGTCGTGCACGCCAACTCGAGCGCCGGCGAAGCCATCGACGAGTTCCTCGCCCGGATCCAGGCCGCTCGCGATGGCCGACAGGACGTGACGACGGAGACATATCCGTATGGCGCCGGGATGACCGAGATCCAGTCCGCGCTGTTCGACGACTGGCGGAGCTGGCCCGACGAGCGCTTCCGGGAGCACCAGCTCGTGTCCACCGGCGAGCGACTCGATCGCGAGAGCTTCGCGCGAGCCAGACAAGAGGGCGGAACGGTGATCATCCACGGCCGCACCGACGAGATGACGAGGACCGCGGTCGTGAGCCCGCTCACGATCATCGCCAGCGACGGCTACATCGAGGATGGACGCGGCCACCCGCGGACGTCGGGCTCGTACTCGAAGGTGCTCGGTCGATACGTGCGGGACGAGCGCGCGCTCAACCTGGCGGATGCCATTCGCAAGATGACGCTGATGCCCGCGCAGCGACTGGAGGGGAGGACTCCGGCGATGGCGCGAAAGGGTCGACTTCAGGTAGGAGCCGACGCCGACGTCACCATCTTCGATCCGTTGGCGGTGATCGATCGGGCCACGTACGAGGACGCGACGATTCCGGCCGCGGGGATCCCGTACGTGATCGTGGCGGGGACCCTGGTGGTGGACGGGGGTTCGCTGACCGATGCGCGACCCGGCGGGGCGGTCAGGGCTCCGTTGCGTTAGGTCGGCGGCGCGCGGCCATACGGGCCTGTTGAGGGATGAGGGATCGCTGACCCACCCGCCAATCGCCTGGCGTGCGTTGCCGGTTCCGGGCGCGACCCCGATCTTGACCGCACCCGTCCCTCCGGAGACCCCGCTCGATGCTGCAGAATCCAGTCGTCCGCCCGCGACATCCGTGCAATTCGACGTCGTGCGCGCCGCTCGGCGTCGCCCTCCTGACGGCCATCTTCGGCGTCCCGGCCCCGATGTCCGCGCAGCTCGACCTGGAGGCTCTGCAGGACGAGGCGGTCGCGTGGCTGCAGGAGTACATCCGCATCAACACGATCAACCCGCCCGGAAACGAGATCGACGGCGCGCGTTTCTTCGCGTCGATCTTCGAGGCGGAGGGCATCGAGTACGAGATCGCGGAATCGGCGCCGGGGCGCGGCAACGTCTGGGCGAGGCTCGAGGGTGGGGACGAGCCGGGCCTCGTTCTGCTGCACCACATGGACGTCGTGCCGGCCGACGAGCGCTACTGGAGCAGTGACCCCCTCTCCGGAGAGCTACGGGACGGATACATCTACGGTCGCGGCGCGCTCGACACGAAGACGAGCGGCATCCTCCACCTGGCGACCTTCCTGGCGCTGCACCGCACGGCCACGCCGCTCAATCGAGACGTGGTCTTCATGGCGACCGCCGACGAGGAGGCCGGCGGCTTCTTCGGGGCGGGATGGCTCGTGGAGAACCGGCCCGAGCTGTTCGAGGGCATCGGCTTCCTGCTCAACGAGGGCGGCGGCGGAGGCGACATCGACGGTACGGTGAGCTTCGGCCTCGAGGTCACGCAGAAGGTCCCCTACTGGCTCAGGCTCACCGCCACGGGCGAGCCCGGTCACGGATCCCGCCCCCTCGTTACCTACGCGTCGGCCGAGCTCATCGAGGCGTTGGAGCGCCTCAGGCTGCACGACTTCTCCCCTCGGGTGGTGCCGGCCGTCGACGAGCACTTCCGGGGCATGGCCGCCGGACACCCCGAGCCCTGGCGCAGCAGGTTCATGGACCTCGCCGCCGCGA
>Ga0268386_10004348_pt1 | contig 10412 bp, 11 predicted proteins | sample RVTome_15_FD_200260 | JGI IMG/M metagenome (GOLD analysis project Ga0268386, IMG submission 200260) | Soil microbial communities from uranium-contaminated site in the Upper Colorado River Basin, Wyoming, United States - RVT150D86... ... | reverse complement strand
CCGCCCGTCGCGGCGCTGCCGGTCCCCACGTACATGAGGACGTCGGTGACGAAGAGCGTCTCGAGCTCCATCTGGCCGTAGTCGACGGTGTTGAAGCCGGCCGTCCGCGGCGAGACGCCCTGGAAGAAGCCGGCGAGGAGCTTCCCGCCCGTGCCGAGAGGGCCGAGCGTCCCGTCGTTCCCCCACTCGAACGCCAGCACCGCGCCGGTCCCGACCACGAGCAGGATCGCCGTGAGGGCGAGCGTCAGCTTGGTGTGCAGGCTCCAGCGGCGCGGCGCCCTGATGCGCCAGAGCTCGAGCCAGACCGGGAAGCCGAGGCCGCCTGCGATGATCGCCAGCGTGATCGGCACGCAGATCCAGGCATCCGTCGCGAACTGCGTCAGGTTGTCGCTCCAGAGCGCGAAGCCCGCGTTGTTGAACGCCGTGACGGCGTGGAAGACGCCCAGGTAGAGCGAGCGCCCGAAGCCGTACTCGTACCCCGTCCACCAGCGCAGCGTGAGGAAGGTGGCCGTGATCGCCTCGAAGACGAGGCTCATGACGGCGACGTTGATGACAAGGCGGCGGACGTCGGCCAGCATCGGCGCGGCGACCTCGGCCTGCGCGAGGAGGCGGCCGCGCAACCCGAGTCGGCCGGCGACGAGGAAGACGAGGAGCGAGGCCAGGGTCATGATCCCGAACCCGCCCACCTGGACGAGCCCCATGATCACGACCTCGCCGAACGTCGACCAGTACGCGGGCGTGTCCGCGACGACGAGGCCGGTCACGCAGATGGCCGAGGTGGAGGTGAAGGCCGCCGTCAGAAACGGCGCGCTGTCCCCGCTCTCCGTGGCCACGGGGAGCAGGAGCAGCCCCGTCCCGACGACGATCCCGAGCGCGAAGGCGAAGAGGATGAGCTGCGCCGGGTGGCGCCGCTTCAGCCAGCCGGTCACGCCCGCCAGTAGCTCCTCGTCAGGAGAACGGCCACCGGGATGATCTCCAGCCGTCCGAGCCACATGAGCCCGGTGAGGACGCCGGTCGAGAGGTCGCTGAAGGGCTCGTAGCTCCCGAAGGGGCCGGCGAAGCCGAAGGCGGGGCCGACGTTCCCGAGGCAGGCGGCGGCCGCTCCGAGCGCCTCGAAGGAGGCGACCTCGAGGGCGGCCCGCTTGGCGTCGACGAGGAGCCCGAGCGCGCCGAGCGCGAAGAGGCCGATGTAGAGCACGATGAACGTCACCACGCCACGGAGGGCCGGGTCCTCGACGACGGCGGCGTTCAGGCGCACGGGCACGATCACCTCGCGGTGCACGGTCTGCTCGAGCTCGCGGCGGATGATCCGGAACATCAGCAGGTGCCGGACGACCTTGATGGAGCCTCCGGTCGAGCCGGCGGAGGCGCCGAGGAACATGAGGACGAGGAGCGTCAGCTCGGCGAGCGGGCTCCAGGCGGTGTAGTCGGTGTTCGCGAAGCCGGCGGTCGTCATGATCGAGACCGCCTGGAACACAGCGTCCCGCACGGCCTCCTCGCCCGACGCCAGGTCGCCGGCCAAGAGCTCGACGAGGAGGAGCGCGGACCCGGCCGCGGCGAACGCGAGATAGAGGCGGAACTCGTCGTCGCGCGCCACCGCGTGGGCGCGTCCCCGCACGAGCGCGAGGTAGAGGCGCAGGAAGTTGATCCCGGCGAGGAGGAGAAAGACCACGATCGTCCACTGGGTCACGGCGCCGAAGGCCGCCACCGACTCCTCCTGGGTGGAGAAGCCGCCGATGGCGAGCGTCGAGAACGCCTGCGCCGTCGCCTCGTAGAGACCCATCGCGGGGTCGGCGCCGGTCCAGCCGTAGGCGGTGAAGACGACGATGGCCATCAGCGTGAGCGCCACGTAGAGCACCCAGAGCCGGCGGGCGGTCTCGCGAATCGTCGACGTGAGGCGCTCGACCTCGGTCGGCCCCGCAAGCTCGGAGTGGAGGAGCTGGCGCCCCCCGACGCGCAGCCGTGGGAGGACGGCGACCGCGAGGATGATGATCCCCATGCCTCCGAGCCACTGGGTGAACTGGCGCCACATGGCGAGCGAGCGGTCGAGCGCCTCGATGTCCACGAGGAGCGTCGCGCCGGTCGCCGTGAACCCGGACATCGCCTCGAAGTAGGCATCCACGGGACGCGCGAGCTGCGGCTCGTCGGCGAACAGGTACGGCAGGGCGCCGAAGGCCGGGACGGCGAGCCACGTGAGCGCGACGACGAGGAAGCCCTCGCGCGGGCCGACCCGTTCCTTCCCCTGCGTGCCCCGCTCGACGAGGAACCCGAACCCGGACGTGAGGGCGGCGGCGGCGAGGAACGGCCAGACGGGCTCGTCGTAGCCGACGGCGATCGCGGCCGGGAGGAGGAAGGCCGCGCCGAGGTACCTGAGGACGGCGCCGACGAGGTTGAGCACGCTCCCCACGTCCACGCCGAGCGCGCCCCCGCGCTGCACGATGCTCACCCCGCCACGGCTACAGAGCCTTCTCGACCTCGGCCACGCGGCTCGACTCCGTGAAGATGATGGCGCGGTCGCCGGGCTCGAGCTGGTCGTTCCCGTGGGGGAAGATGGCGACGCCGTCGCGGACGATCGCCCCGATCAGCGACCCCGTCATCGGCAGGTCCTTGAACGGCGTGCGGATGAGCTTGCTCGTCTCGCGGACGGTGATGTCGAGGATCTCGAAGCGGTCGCCCTCGAGCATCGCGAGCTGGCGGATGCGCGGGTCGTGGGCGAAGCGGACGATCTCCTCGGCGGTGACCGAGCGTGGGTTCACCGCGACGTCGATCCCCGCGTGCTCGAAGATCTCGACCGAGATCGGCTCGTGGACGATCCCGATCGTGAAGCCGATGCCGTGCACCCTTGCGAGCGTCGCCGCGTAGAGGTTCTTCGCGTCCTCCCGCATGGCGAACACGGCGGCGCGCGCTTGGCCGATTCGCTCCCGCTCGATGAAGTCGGGGTCGATGCCCGTCGCGCAGTAGACGCGCGCGTCCGGCAGCGCCTCGGCCACCTCGCGCGCGCGCTCCTCGCGCGGCTCGATGAGGCGCACTCGGATCTTCTGCTCGACCAGCACCTGGGCGATCGCGAGCCCGGTCGCCCCGCCGCCGAAGACGACGACGTCGTCCACCCGCCGCTCCCCGCGCGCCATTATGCGGCTCCAGGTGCGGGCCGCGTCGGGCGAGCCGATGATGATGATCCGGTCGCCCGGCCTGATCGACTGGTCGCCGCGGGGGACGATCACGCTGTCTCCGCGGATGATGCTCGCCACCTTCGAGTCCGCCGGCACCCGGGCCTCGCGGAGCGGCGGGCCGACGACGTGCTCGTAGCCGCCCGTGAGAGGCCGCTCGGCGGCGCGCTCGGCCGCCTCCGTCAGCGGGATGCCGCTCAGCTCGTCGCGGCCGCCGCCGTCGCGCGGGACGTCGAACTCGACGATCTGCACCGCGCCGTCGGCGAACAGGTCCGTCTGCTTCGCGGCCGGGACGCCGATCGTGCGGGAGACGGCGTGCGCGGTCTCGAGCTCCGATGAGACCATGAAGTCGACGTCGATCTGTCGCTCGTGCCACGCCTCCAGGTACTCCGGGTTCGACGTGCGGACGATCGTCTGCGCCTCGGAGAGCTTCTTCACGAGCGTCCCCGCGACGAGGTTGATCTCGTCGCGCGAGGTGCACGCGATCATCAGGGCGGCCTCCACGATGCCCGCGTCCTGGAGCACGCGCCGCGTCGCGCCGTTCCCCCTGACCGTGCGGACGTCGTAGCGGTACGAGAGCGCCTGCAGACGGGCCGCGTCGAGGTCGACCACCGTGACGTCGTGGTCGTCGTGGAGCGCCTCCACGATCGTGGCGCCGACTTGCCCGGCACCGAGGACGACGATCTTCATTGCGTGCGGAGGTTAGATGCTGGATCGGTGAGCAGGACGCCCTCGCGGCGTGCTGCAGACAGGGCCGAACTGCCGCGACGACCGGCCGCGACTGCAGGCGCGAGACGGGCACCCGGCTGGGTGCCCGCCCGGGCGCTCCGCGCCCGTGCCCAGGTACCAGAGTGTTACTCGGGCTCTTCGGCGGCGCCGGCCGTGCCCCACTCCGGCTCGTCGTCGATCCCGACGGCCTCGGCGACCCTGTTGACGTAGTTGAAATAGGAGACGACCTGGATTGCGTCGTGGATCGCGGTGTCGCTCCAGCCGTGAGCGCGCAGGCCGTCCGCGTCCTCGCGGGAGACGGTTGCCGGCTCGACCGTCAGCCTGAGCGCGAGGTCGCAGAGCGCGCGGACGCGCGGCTCGAGGTCGGCCGCACGGTAGTCGTGCAACGCATGCTCGGCCAGCTCGTCGGGGGCGCCCTCGGCACGGAGGTCGTCGGCATGCGCGCGGCGTCAGTAGTGGCAGTCGTTCGCGTTCGAGACGACGACGGCGAGGAGCTCGCGCTCGACCCGCGAGAGCTCGGACGGGCCGAACATGATCGCCTTGTAGAGCTCCATCGAGCGGTTGAGCACGCGGGGGTTCAGGCACATCGCCTTGACGATGTTGAAGACCTTCCCCGCGCGCCCTATGGCGGCGGTGTACTCCTCCGCCAGGTCCCCGGTGGCCTCGTCGACCTCGATCAGCCTGATGTGCGGCACGCCCTGATTCTGCCGAAGCTGTTTGCGCTTCGCCTCGCGGGCTGACATAAGTTCCTGTCCCCGCCACGGGCGGGCACTTTCCCTCCACCGCAAGGAGCGTGACGTGCTGGGCCGGTCGTTCGACGACGCCGAGGAGAAGGTCACCCCGCTCTCGCAGCAGCCCGCGCAGGCGAAGGGCTACACCGACGTGGGCGAGGCGGTCGCGGGAGTCCTGCGCGCGGCCGAGGAGGCGGCCGAGAAGATCCGCACCGAGGCGCGGACGCAGGCGATCGAGATCGTCGAGGCGGCGCGAGGCGAGGCGACCACGCGCATCGAGGAGCTCACGCACGAGGCCGAGCGGACCCGCCACGACGCCGAGGAGTACGCGGCCGACATCCGCCAGGCGGTGGAGAGCTACGGGGGCCAGCAGCGCCGCGAGGCGGACGAGGAGGGGCGGCGGATCCTCGCGGCGGCGGAGAGCCAGGCGCGCGCGACGCGCGAGGCGGCCCAGGAGATGGCGGGCCAGATCGAGCGCGAGGCGCGCCTCCACAACGAGCGTCTGCGCGACGAGATCCGCTCCCTCGAGGAACGCCGCGAGCGCGTGCTCGTCGGGTTGCGCGAGCTCACCGCCGAGCTGAACGAGCTCTTTCCGGAGCTCTCGGCGGGCAGGCCGGACGACCCCGAGCTCCTCGACGCGCTCCACGTCGAGCGGCCCAGCTGAGCGCCTCGGGCGACGAGCTCCGCTCGCTCATGAGCGGCTTCCCCGCCGGGGTCGCGGTTCTGACCGTGGACGTCGAGGGCGAGCAGATCGGGCTGACGGTGGGCTCCGTCGTCTCGCTGTCTCTCGATCCGCCGCTCGTGGGCGTCTCCGTCAGCCGGCAGGCGGCGATGCACGAGCTCCTGCGCCGGGCCGGCGCCTTCGCCCTCAGCCTGCTCGCCGGCGACCAGGAGGCGATCGCGCAGCATTTCGCCCGGGGCGTGCCTCCGTTCGCGCACTGGCACGGCGTGCGGACGCGGGAAGGCGCCGCGGGCGCGCCGCTCCTCGAGGGTGCGCTCGGCTGGCTCGACTGCCGTGTCGTCGAGGAGCATGAGGCGGGCGACCACACGCTTTTCGTCGGGGAGGTCGTCTTCGTGGAGCGGGGACGCGGCGGGGCAGCCCTCGTGCGCGTCGGGGGCGGGTACGTGTCCCTGTGATCGACGCGGTCGTCTTCGACCTCGACGGCGTCATCATCGACTCCGAGCACGTCTGGGACGAGGTGCGACAGCGGCTCGCCGAGGAGCGCGGCGGGCGGTGGCACGACCAAGCGTCGCGGGAAATGATGGGCATGAGCTCCCGCGAGTGGTCGCGCTACATGCACGACGTGATCGGGCTCGCCGAGCCGCCGGAGGAGATCAATGCGGAGGTCGTGCGGCGGCTCGTCGCCGTGTACCACGAGGAGCTGCCGCTCCTGGACGGGGCCGTGGAGGCCGTCGAGGCGCTCGCGGGCCGCTGGCCGCTCGGGCTCGCCTCCTCCTCCAACCGCGAGCTCATCGACCTCGTCCTGCGCGTCTCGGGCCTCGAGCGGTGGTTCGCGGCCACCGTGTCCTCGGAGGAGGTGGCGCGCGGTAAGCCGGCCCCGGACGTCTACCTGGAGGCGGCGCGCCGCCTGGGCGTGGCGGCGGAGCGCTGCGCGGCCGTCGAGGACTCCGAGAACGGGATCCGCAGCGCGAAGGCCGCGGGCATGCGCGTCGTCGCGATCCCGAACCCGCGCTACCCGCCGGCCGAGGACGCCCTCGCCGCCGCCGACGTCGTCCTCCCCTCGGTCGGCGCCCTCACGCCTCCCGCCGTCGAGCCCTGACCCGAAGGGCCGTGCCGGGGTCAGACCCCGGCGTGTCCGACGCGGCCACGTCCAGACAACGCCCGAGCGGACGCGGGGACGGCGCGCAGTCCACAGACCCCTTGGCTGGAAGGGCCGTGCCGGGGTCAGGCCCCGGCATGTCAGGCCCCGGCACGTCCGAACGGGCCACGGCAGCCTCGACCACCAAGCCCCGCACGAGCGCCTACACGCGCTCAACCGGAACAACGTCCTCGGGTCCTGCATCTAGACCCGCCGCGGAGCGGTTTGTACACTCGGGTGACGAACGGGAACGAGACGTTTTCGATGCCCTTGCGGCGGAAGGTAGGGCTGCGGTGATGGAATCCCCTTACGAACGGCTCGTCGAGCTCTCCAGGCGGCTGAGCGTCGCGACGGACGCGGGCCAGATCGACTGGACGGCCGAGGACGACACGACTTTCCTCTGGACCGGCTCGCGCGGCGCGGTCAGCGTGCGCAGCCGCGACGGCGACGGAGAGGAGCCTTTCGAGCTCGACGTCTTCAGCGCGGCGAAGCAGAAGGTCGAGACGCTCGGCTCCGAATGGACGGAGGACGAGCGACCTGCGCCTTGGAACGACGCCATTGCCCGTCTCTACCGAGCGGCGCGGCGTCAGGCGCTCGGCGTCGACAGGATTCTCGAGGATCTCCTCGGGGAGCTCCCGCGCGTGCGGGAAGAGGCCGCCTCGTCGTCCAAGGCCTAGCGCTCGGAGCCTTCGCGTCCGCCGCCCTCGAACGGGCGCTCGAAGCGCTGCCGATACCACACGCCTTCGCTGCCCACCGGACGCCACCCCTCCTGGACGAGCGCATCGACGAGCATCGCGTGGGCCTCGCGGCCCGCGGCCGGGAAGTCTCCGGCCGGCCACTCGAACTTGGGTGAGCGCTCGACGACCCACTCGTGCCCTTGCAGCCCGGAGGCGAGGGCGTAGAAGTCCGCCAGCGGCCCGTCGCGCCACCCGAAGATCGAGCACGTCAGCTTCCTCTCGGCGAGCGTCTCCGCCGCGACCAGGCGAGGTTGCGCGCGTTCCGGCGCCTTCTTGGCACGCGCCTTCTTCCGAGTCCGCGGCTTGGGCTTGGGGCGCGGAGCCGAGACGGGCTTCTTCGTGCCGGGGGAGGCTCCCCCCTCGGCGCGCCGTACCGGCTTGGCCGACCGTGCCGCCTTGGGCGGCTTGGCCGGATGCGGAGGCTTGGCGGGCTGGGCCTTCTGCGCGGCAGGCTTCTTCTGGGCGGGCGCCCGGGTCTTCGGCTCGCGTGGCTTCGCCGGCCCCGAGGCGGTCTTCGGGCGGCGCTCCGGCTCCTCCTCCGCCGGCCTGGCCGCCGGTCGCCGAGGGTGGCCCGGTCCGAGGCCGTGGTCGAGGAAGCCCCTTCTCAATCTGAGCGCGGCATGCACGAGCCGCGGCCGGTCGAGAAGCGACGGGAACCGGACCGCCCCGATCCGGTTGCGCAAGCGCTCGGGCCCCCGGTGGCCTTGAGCCCAGATTCCCACTCCGGGGATCAGGACGAGGAGCAGGACGCCCAGCGTCACGAGGATCGGAAGGAGGGGGAACCGTGCTTCGTCCGTGGCCGCCGCCGCGCCGCCGTCGTCGTCGCCGACCGGGGCGCGGTCGTTCCTCGAATCCGAGCTCTGCGAACTGCCGCTCCCCGGCTCAGGCGAGCCTCGCTCCGGATCGAGCGGGTACTCCTGCCACAGCTCGGTCGGAGGCTCCGACTGCTGCGCCGCGGCGACGTCGCTCCAGACGAGCGCGGTCGCGGCCGCAAGAGCAAGCGCTGTCAGCAGGAGCAGGGGTCGAGGGCGTCGCGTCGTCATAGGATCGTGAGCGGCGTTCCCACCGGCATCAGCCGCTCGAGAGCCAGGATGTCGTCGTTTCTGAGACGGATGCACCCGTGCGAGACGCGGCCGGGAAGCAGGTCCGGCCGGTTCGTGCCGTGAATGCCGACGAAGCCGCCCGCAGGCCAGTCCGTGAGCGTCGGCGACCGCGCGCTCGTTCCGAACGCGACAGGCCCGTAGAAGGCGTTCGCATACCGCGTGAGCTTATTCCGGATGTAGAACTCGCCCGTCGGCGTCGGGTTCTCCGGCCGGCCGACGCCGACCTGCGTCTCGAAGATCGGCTCGCCGTTGCGGTAGAGCGTCGCGGTGAGCCTCCTGACGTCCACGACGAGATGCGTCGAGACCGAACCGTAGCCTCCCAGCGCGGACCGCGGCACCCAGCCCACGGCGTCGTTCGGCAGGATCGGCAGGCGCGTACGCACCCAGAGGGTGCCGCGAGCGTCGCGGCGCCGGTCGAGGACCAGGACGAGATTCCGCGTGCCCTCGGGCGTGCGCGTGGAGAGTCGGGCGATCACGGGCGCGTTCCCGCCGGGACGGGCACGGACGGCGGTCGAACGGCTGACCGGCGACCACCAGGAGACGTGATCGAGCCCGGACAGCGCCCTGGGCTCGGGAGGCACGAACGCGGGGGGAACCGGGTCGGGGAGCACGGCCTGGGCGCCCGCGGGTCGCCGGTCGACCGCCGCCGTCGAACGCGTGTCGTCCCCGAGCCGGCCCGTCAGCGCCGCCCAGACGGCGACGGCGACCAGGATCGCCCAGGCGACGAGAGCGATCCGGAGAACGCGACTGCCGGCCAAGGACCTCATCCCGTGAAGCGCGGAGACCTTTTGCCCTCACTACCGGGCCGGGAGACGAGGAAGCGGGTCGAACGAACGACCCGGTCGACCTGAGCGAGCGTCTTCGGCTCGTCGAACGCCGACGCGACCGGTTGGAAGCCCATGATCCTCCGGGCCCAGGCGGCGTGCCTCGCCTCGACCGTGAGGAGGGAGAAGAACGCTGCCCTGAGCCCCGGGTCGCTGACGCGCGGCGCCTGGCCGCCCAGGAGAGCGACGGTGAGGTCCTCCATCGCGACCGCCGTCCTCGTGAACCCGTTCGGGTCCTCGGTCACGCCGCGGTAGTCGAAGAAGGGCTTCGCGACGGCGCGGCGCCCGAGGACGTCCTTCAGGATCCTCACGTGGGCGCGCTCGTGCGCGCCGAGCGTCCTCGCCCACGTCTCCCGCTCGGACGCCATCGCGCGTATCGTCCCGAGCGACTCGGCCTCCGTGTAGAAGCCGGCCTGGAGATACTCGAAGACGAGCGCGTAGTTGAGGATCGCGGTGTCCTGCTTCGGGCCGCGGGCGGCCCGCGCCGGCTGCGAGAGCCCGGCGAGGAGCGCCGCGCTCCCGAGCGCGGCCTTGCGGAGGAATCGGGCGCGGGTCGAGGCGCCGGCGGCCTCCACCGCCTCCTGGATCGCGCCGTCGGCGTCGATCCGGGCGAGCGTCGGACGGCTCTGAGGGTCGGCCATGTGCATCAGCCACCTGGAAAGGTCAGTCCGGCCCGCTGGAGCGCGGCCTGGAGGCTCTGCACCGTCGCGGCCGGGTCCGCGGCCGCCGGCGCGGGGTTTCGACCGGCGATGTCGAGGATCCACGCTGCGTGTCTGGCCTCGACCGAGATGAGCGGCGCCAACGCGGCCACACCGTCGACCGTCAGGTTCGACCCCTGGCCGATGTAGGCCGAGACGCCGGTGTCCTCGAGGACGACGGCCGCTTCGAGGAAGGCGTTCTCGTCCGCGGTGGCGTCCTCGAGTCCGAACTGCGGCTCCGGGTCCGCAGCGCTCCCTAGGAGCTCCTGCAGGCGCTCGACGTGACGGCGCTCCTGCTCGCCGACGACGCGCGCGAACTCGGCGCGCTCGCCGCCGAGCGCGCCCTGCGACTCCGCCTCGGCGTAGAACGCGGCCTGGAGGTACTCCAGGCCGAGCGCGAAGTTCAGGATGCGCTCGTCCTGCTCGGGAGAGGGCGCCTGGGCCGCCGCATGGCGACCGAGCCCGCCCAGCGCTCCAGCGAGCGCCGCGCCTCCGACCAACCCTCCCAGGAGGAAGCGGCGACGGGAACGTCCGCCCAGAGAGAGCTCGATGACCGCAGGATCTCGCACTCGTTCCGTCCCAGTAGTGCCGCCAGGCACAATT
>Ga0268386_10004347_pt1 | contig 10414 bp, 12 predicted proteins | sample RVTome_15_FD_200260 | JGI IMG/M metagenome (GOLD analysis project Ga0268386, IMG submission 200260) | Soil microbial communities from uranium-contaminated site in the Upper Colorado River Basin, Wyoming, United States - RVT150D86... ... | reverse complement strand
GGAACCCGCCGGGGAAAATTGAATTCTGGACACACGACCCCATCCCACGGCACGATTACCCCAGTTTTTCCCGATAAAACGCCGCCCCCGCTTCCAAAGCTTCGGGGATCTTCTCGGGGAACCGGCCCCCCGCTTCCGCCAGGTCGGGCCGGCCCCCGCCGCCGCCGCCCACGACTTTCGCCGCGACTTTTATGCAGTCGCCGGCCTTCACGCCACGCTCGATGAGATCCTTCGTGACGGCGGCCGTCATCGCGACTTTGCCGTCCTCGACCGTCGCCAGCAGCACGGCGGCCGATTTCGCCTTCTGGCGGATCTGGTCGGCGAAACTTCGCAACGCGTCGCGGTTGGCTCCTTGCGGCGCGAACGTGACGATCTTCGTGCCGCCGACGTCCCCGGCCTTCGCGATCAGATCGTCGACCACTCCCGCGACGGATTGCACGGTCTGTTTCTGCAGCGCTTTTTTCAGTTCGCGGAGTTCCTCCTGCAGCGTCTGCACGCGGGCCGGCAGGTCTTCCGGCTGCGGAGTCTTCAGCAGCGCGACGAGTTCCTTGAGCACGCTTTCCTCATCGCGGATGCGGTGCAGTGCTCTGGGGCCGGTGAGCGCGGTGATCCGCCGCACGCCGCTGGCGACGAGTTCCTCTTTCACCAGCTTGCACAACCCGACCTGCCCGGTGTTGGCCAGGTGTGTGCCGCCGCACAGTTCCGTGCTGAACTCGCCCATCCGCACGACGCGGACGCGATCCGGGTACTTCTCGCCGAACAGGGCCATCGCGCCGGCTTTTTTCGCCTCTTCCAACGGCAGCAGGGCCGTCGTCACCGGCGCCCCGTCCGCGATGCGGGCGTTGATTTCATCTTCGATCCGCAAAAGTTCGTCCGATGAAATCTGCTTCCCGTGGGCGAAGTCGAACCGCAACGAATCGTTCTCGACCTTCGACCCGCGCTGCGTGGCGTTTTCGCCGAGCGTGCTTCGCAAAGCGTGATGCAGGATGTGCGTCGCCGAATGCGCCCGGCGGATTCCCGCGCGGCGATCGGCGTCGACTTTCGCCGTCACCTTCTGCCCGATCTTCAGGGTGCCGGAATTGAGATGCCCGATGTGCAGCAGCAGTTCGCCGTCCCGCTGCGTGTCGAGGACCTGGAATTCTAAGTAGGACGGCCCTCCGAGGCCGTCCGTTTCCACAGATTCCTTTTGGTGGACGGCCTCGGAGGGCCGTCCTACGAGGAAACCCGTATCCCCCACCTGCCCGCCGGCTTCGCCGTAGAACGGAGTGCGATTGAGGACCACCGCCACGGGGTCGTCGTGCCCGACTTCGGTGAGTTCCTCGACGAGCCGCTTCTCCGCGATGATGCCGACGATTTCCGCCTCGGTTTCCGTCGTTTCGTAACCGAGGAATTCCGTCCCGCCGGCGGTTTTGCGGATGGCGTCGAGCGGGCCTTCGGCCATTACGCCGTCGAACGTCGCCGTGTGGCTGATCTTCTCGTGCTCGGCCATCCGCTCGTCGAAGCGATTGCGGTCGACGCGGAGGTTCTTCCGGGCCGCCAGCGCTTCGCTGATTTCGATCAGGAATCCATCGGTTTGATGCAGGTCGAAGGCGACGTCGCCGGAGATGACCGAAAACCCGGACTTCCTGGCGTCGTCCACGCACTTCTCGAACTTTGCCAGCCCTTTGTCGATCGTCCGCAGGAACGACTGCTCTTCGGCCTTCACCACGTCTTCGACGTTGCTCCGCGTCTCTTTCAGCTCCGGATACGGGCCGCCCATCACGTCGATCACCGCCGGGACAAGCTGGTACAGAAACGGTTCCTGCCGGCCGAGCAGATACCCCTCCAGCACCGCCCGCCGCAGGAGCTGCTTGATGACGTAACCCTCTTCCTTCGGGCCGGGCTGCACCCCTTCGTGGACGGCGAACGTGATCGCCCGCATGTGGTCGGCGATCCGCCGCAGCGGTCGGCCGTGCTCGCCGTCGAACGCATACTTCACGCCGACAACCTCGCCCGACGCTTCGCACAGCTTGCGGAGGATGTCGATCTCGTAGTTGCTCTCGACCCCCTGCATCGTCGCCGCGATGCGTTCCAGGCCCATGCCGGTGTCGATGTTCTTCTTCGGCAGCGGCCGCAGGTTGTTCGGCGGCCCCCCCACGCGGTTGAACTGCGTGAAGACGAGGTTCCACACTTCGTAGCTCTTGCCGCTGGGGGGATGGTAGAAGATTTCGCTGCACGGCCCGCAGACGCCGTCCGGCCCCTGGCTGGGGGCGCTGGCGGGCCAGAAGTTCTCGTCTTCTTCGAGGCAGCCGATGCGGTCGGGCGAGAGACCGATCTCGTCCTTCCAGATGTTGAACGCCTCTTCGTCAAACCCGTGCTCTCCCTTGTAGACGGTGACCGTGAGCTTTCCGGGGTCGATCGCCAGCCATTTCTTCGACGTGAGGAATTCCCACGCCCAGTGGATCGCTTCCTGCTTGAAGTAATCGCCGAACGAGAAGTTCCCCAGCATCTCGAAGAACGTGTGGTGATAGGCCGTCACGCCGACGTTGGAGATGTCCCCGGTCCGCAGGCATTTCTGGCAGGTCGTCGCTCGCGTGAAGTCGAGCTTGCCGACGCCGAGGAATTGCTCCTTGAACTGGTTCATCCCGGCGGGCGTGAACAGCACGGTGGGGTCGCTCTTGGGCACCAGCACGTCGCTGGGCCGGCGGACGCAGCCTTTGGATTCGAAGAAGGCGAGGTAGGATTCGCGGAGGTCGTCGGTTTTCATTGCCGTGCTGCGTTCGTCCGTGCAATGTGAAATATGTCACAAAGGCGAGCCGGGAGCGTCAGCGACCGGAGTGCGTCAAATGCTCCGGTCGCTGACGCTCCCGGCTCGCCTGTGGATTCTAGCGGCCGGTTCAGTTTGTCGAAACCGGCTCTTTGACGAGTTCAAACTCGACCGCAGGCAGTTCGATCCATCGCGACGGCTCGTCCACCAGACCGGTGTGAAATTCGATGTCGTACAGATGTCGGCCGCCGGTGCCCAGCGGCCCGCGGTCTTCGCGAATCACGCCCTGAACAATCCGTTCTCCACGGGGCCCCCACGGGAATTGAACGACATCGCCGACTTTTGCTTTCAGTTCAGCCACAACTGAAACTCCGCGATTCGGTTGTCGGCGGCAAACAGCGGTCACAGTTTCCCAGATAGTTCATTTCGTTGAAGCTGCTTCCTCCACAACTTCGAGGTCAACCGCCGGCCGTTCGGTGTAACGCATCGGTTCGTCATCAAGTCCGACGTGGAACCTGATACCATACAGATGCCGGCCTCCGATGCCCAACGGTCCCCGCTCTTCGCAAATCACGCCCTCCACGGTGTCGGTCCCTCTTTGAAATCGAACCCTGTCGCCGACTTTTGGCTTTCGTTGGGACATGTCTTCGGTTCCTAAACACCCTTACCAAGGCTCAGTGGAAGCTAACGAACGCAGGTAATTATACGCCGCCGTTTCAAAAGTGCGAACGAGAGCGTTCAACGCCCTCCGCCACGCGCGCACTGTGGCCAACTGAAGTCTCGGAATGCCGTCGTGCGCGACGCTGCTGAAATCCTGGTGGGCAATGGCATTCCTCCAAGCGATCAGTTCCTCCAACAGTTCCCGCCGGCGTTCATTCCTGACATCGACACCGTACACATCGTCCCAAATGTCCATTCCCAGCCGACTGAAGTCTGACCCGATTGCGCCCGGATGCGGATTTCCGCGATCCAGACTTCGATTCCAGAAGAATTCGTCATGCATGAACCCCTGAAGATGTTCCGGTACCAGCGCCACGATATGATCGACACATTCCGTATGCAGGTCGCGGCAAAACCCCTGAAAATGCGACGACAACAACGCCGCATACGAATAGTTGATCTGCTGCGTCGCGATCCGCCTCCCGCGCTCGCTCCCGCCGACCATCACGTGCGCGTTCTCGATCTCGTCCAATGCCGCGGAGCGTTCGTTGTTCCAGCGGATCAAGGAGTTGGACGGCATCGGCGGGCGCCTCGTTCAGGGAACAGTCTCCAATTTCACTTCCCAGTCGCCTCCACCCACCGCTTATAGACACTCCCCACCTTCGCCGCGTTCGCGTCCCCCGCGTGGATGTACATCGCGTACCGCAGCCGCAGCGATTCGCCCGTCTTGAGGACCGTCGGCTTCACCGGGTTCTTCGCATACGACTTCTCACCCCAGGGGTTGATCGAGAACAGCCCGTAGTTGCGGACGTGGTAGCGGGACTTGCGGAAGTTCTTCGGGTGGTCGAAGATCGCCACGCCGAATGTTTTGCCGTCGACTTCGCCGGTGTAGTCGATCCAGTCGGCGGTTTTGCCCCACAGGGTTTTGGTCCCCGTCTTGCCGCTGGAAGAGACGACTTTGCCGCCTTGCGATTCCTGCATCGACTTCACCATCCGGAAGCCGAACAGCCCTTCCTTGGTGTCGTGAAACTCGGCGGGCTTCTTTTCCGCCTTGAACGTGATGTCGTAGGAAACCACGCGGTCGGGGGTCACGTCGATCTTCGTGTCTTCGACGACCTGCGTCTCGCCGGAGGCATTCCGCCATTCGTTCACGATGTGAATCACCTGCGACCGCTTGGGGTCGACTTCGACCTTCGCGGAGCGGGTAACGATCTTCCCCTTCTCGGCCCAGAATTTCACCCCGTTGACTTCGTCGACGGCCACCCAGATGCCCTTGTGGTGCGGATGGTCGCTGTCCCTGTCCTTGCGGACCATGTAGATCTTCCGCGTGAGGACGGTGCCGCCGGGACCGCGGACCGGCGCCATGAACGGCTTGGGCAGTTTGCCGTCCTTGTTGAGTTGCAGCACCGCGAACGGTTGGTCGCTGATCGTGATCTCAATTCGGTCCCCTTTCTCACTCATCGCGACGATCTGCTGTTTCTGGGCGAACGCGGAGGTGCCGCTCAGCAGCAGGGCAAGAAACGCGGTTCGGGCGATCATCGGAGTCTCCTCGGTTCACGGGGTGAAGGGCGTCATCGGTCGGAATGACATTGTGATCGGCGAATCACCCCGCGTCGAGTGGCGGAGGCGGTTGCAATGTTGCAAAATCGCCAAATATCGAGAACCGCGATTCGCTCAATTCGCGGTAGAAAGACTTCCCTGATGTTGGATCAGCCATGACACGCATCCTCGCCCTCCACGCCCACCCCGACGACGTCGAATTCCAGTGCGCCGGCACGCTCGCGCTCCTGAAGCAACGCGGCTGCGAAATCGCGATCGCCACGATGACCCCCGGCGACTGCGGCAGCGCCGAGTTGCCGCCGGATGAAATCGCCGCCGTGCGACGCGAAGAGGCAAGCAACGCTGCGACCCTGCTCGGGGCGGACTACATCTGTCTGGAGTTTCGCGACCTGTGCATCGTGCAGGATAACGACGGCCGCCGGCGGGTGACGGAAGCGCTGCGCCGCGCCCGGCCGGATATCGTTCTGACCGCGCCGCCGGTGGACTACATGAGCGACCACGAGATGACCAGCCGGCTGGTTCGCGACGCCGGTTTCAATTCCACGGTCCCGAACTACTCGACGCACCAGTGGGACCCCGCCCCGCCGCTGGAGAAGATTCCGCACCTGTATTTCGTGGACCCGCTGGAGGGAACGGACCCCTTCGGCGGACCGATCGTGCCGGAGTTCATCATCGATATCTCCGAAACGTTCGAGTTGAAGATGCAGATGCTCACCTGCCACGACAGCCAGCGCTCCTGGCTGCGGCGGCAGCACGGCATCGACGAGTACCTGCACAACGGCGAACGCTCGTCAGCGGCCCGCGGGGCGGAAATCGGCACCGCCTACGGCGAGGGCTTCACACAGTACAAGGGGCACCCGTATCCGACCGACAATCTGCTGCTCTCGCTGCTGGACCTGGACCGCGGAACGGTGATGGCGTAACCCCCATCCGGACCGAATACGCCGCAAAGCTCCCCCGACCCGCCTAGCCCGGTTGCCAGTTTACGACCGTTGCTTTTTGGCAACCCGCAATTGTCGCGGAGTTGACCTATCGTTGAAGTCGACCGATCGGGATGTCGCGGCCGGATTGGTCGAAATTCCGAATCGTATTGACAGAAATCAATCAATGAAAGATCAATTTACGTCATATATTTTCATTTTCAAGCAAGTTCATGCTTGAAATCGGCGTCGGATTCGTCACAATACGCAGGAGACGAAGACTTTCCGGACGGATGAATTCGACATGCTGTTGGACCAACGTCGCGGCAACATCCTTCAAGCAATTGAAGCACAGGGGTTTGTGTCGCTCGGCGATCTCGTGGAGCAGATCGGGGCCAGCGAATCCACCATCCGACGGGATTTGGAATATCTTGACGGAATCGGTCAGATCCGCCGCACCCGCGGCGGGGCCGCCTACGTCGGCGACTCGCTCACCTCGTTCGACGCCCGGACCACCCAGGCATCGGCTGAGAAACGGCGAATCGCGGAAGCCGCGGCCGAACTGATCGAATTCGGCGAAACCGTGCTGCTCGACGGCGGCACGACAACTTATGAAGTCGCCCGCCGGTTGGCCGGCAAGTCGTTGCAGGTGGTGACCAACTCCCTGCCGATCGCCACGCTGCTGGCCAATCAGCCAGGAATCGAAGTCGTCCTGATCGGCGGATACGTCTACCCCAAAACCGGAGTCGCCCTGGGGCCGCTGGCCGTGGGGGCCTTGAAACAGATTCATGCCCGCCGGCTGGTGATGAGCGTCGGCGGCATCACCGAAAAAGGCCTGTTCAACAGCAACGCCCTGCTGGTGGAAACCGAACGGCAGATGATCGAATCGGCGGAGGAAGTGGTCGTCGTCACCGACAGCAGCAAACTGGGCCACTCCGCTCTGGCCCACCTCTGCCCGCTGGACGTCGTCGACCGCGTCGTCGTCGATTCCGGCATCACACCCGATTGGAAGCGAACGTTTCAGCAGGCGAACATCGAAACGATCGTCGTCGAAGTTGGAAAGTCACCGTGATTCTTTACCGCGAATCGAGCGAATGATCGCGAATGGAAGAAGGGCAACAACAATACGCCGAGTGAGTTGAGCAATCGAGATCCGTCGGAAGCGAGGGCTGACAGAAACATTGATGACAGAAAAACCAGGGATCAGGAGCTTCATCTTTTTGTCATCAATCTTTCTGTCATGGTCTCTTCATTCGCGTTGATTCGCTCTATTCGCGGTCAAGGTAAAACAACAGCATGTCGCGCTTAGCAACACCGGTCTCGCGATCTGACGTCGAACGCCTCGTCCGCGACGCGCTTCGAGGGATTGCCGCGCCGCAGTCGGCGAAGCCGAATCCGCTGGTTGTCAATATCTCCGCCCGGCACGTGCACCTCACCGACGACCACGTGCAGACGCTGTTCGGCAAGACCGACCTGACGCCGCAGAAAGACCTTTATCAGGACGGCTACTACGCCGCCGAAGAATCGGTCGCCATTGTCGGCCCGCGACGGCGGATGATCCCCAACGTGAGAGTGCTCGGACCGTGCCGCGGCGATTCGCAGGTGGAACTCGCCTTCACCGACGCGATCTCGCTGGGGATCGACGTTCCCGTTCGGATCAGCGGCGACATCCAGGGCACTCCCGGTTGCGTGCTCGTCGGCCCCAAGGGGGTCGTCGATCTCAAGCAGGGGGTCATCCGCGCCATGCGGCACGTCCACATGGGTCCGGCCGATCTGGAGTATTTCGGCGTCAGGAACGGCGAGAAGATGAACCTGCGCGTCGTCTCCCACGGCTGTACCGCGGTGCTGGAAGACCTCGTCATCCGGGCCGGGGAGAAGATCAAGCTCGAAGTGCACATTGACACGGACGAAGGGAACGCCGTCAATCTCGACGGTGCCTCGCACGTGGAGCTGTTGAAGCAAACGCCTTGCGCATGCTCGAAGAAATAGCCGGCACGGACGGCTGCGATCCATGAAACCGATTTCCGATGCGACGACTGCCCATCCACAGCCGGGCCGGCAACCGCGTCCTGCGGCCGCGATCGCAAGGAACGTCGAATCCATATCAGCTTGAAACGACCAACAACAATCAAACTGCCCTGTTCACCGGAGAAGTTCCAATGGCAAAGGCACTCGAAGCGCTGGGAATGATCGAAACCAAAGGCCTCGTCGCGTTGATCGAAGCCTCGGACGCGATGCTCAAAGCCGCCAACGTGCAGATGGTCGGCTGGGAGAAGGTCGGCAGCGGTCTGGTGACGGCGTTCGTCGTCGGGGACGTGGCCGCCGTCAAAGCCGCCGTCGACGCCGGGGCCTCGGCCGCCAGCAAGATCGGCGAGGTCGTCAGCGTGCAGGTCATTCCCCGCCCGCACGACGAACTCGTTTCCATCCTGCCGAAGCCGAAGTCCGCGAAGTAGCCGCACCTCGCACTGGCGGGCAAGCCGCCAGTGGCACCCGCCATCCGCGCCGCGCTCCTCTCCGAAGACTTCGAGTCGCGGCTAAACGAATTCCATTCAACCATAAGCGACAAACCATCCATGAACGAAGCCATTGGACTGATCGAAACCAAGGGGCTGATCGCCTCGATCGAAGCCTCCGACGCCATGTTGAAGGCGGCGAACGTCACGCTCGTCAAGCAGATTCAGATCGGCGGCGCCTACGTGACGACGATCATCAAGGGCGACGTCGGTTCCGTCCGCGCCGCCGTCGACGCCGGAGCCGCCGCCGCCTCGAAAATCGGCGACCTCGTCAGCGCCCACATCATCCCGCGGCCGGAAGGCGGGTTGATGGAGAACTTCTGACGCAGGATCGCGACGCGACCTTCGCCCATCCTCTGCGCGTTGTTGCCGGAGTACTGGAGTACTGGAGTACTGGACTGAAGACGCCGCAGCCGGCAAGATTCACTCCATCACTCCATTACTCCACGTCGTTCGCCGCATGGACGTAATCCATCATGAAGATCTTAGTCGCCAACCTCGGCTCCACCAGCTTCAAGTACCGGCTGTTCGACATGGCCGACGAGAAGCAGATTGCGCGTGGCGGGATCGATCGCATCGGGCAGGACGCCGACTCGAACTGTTTCATCGAAATCGGCGGGAAACGGGAAGAGCAGTCCAAACGCATCCCGGACCACGCGGCGGCCGTGCGGATGTGCCTCGACCAACTTGCGGACCCGGACACCGGCTGTTTGGGTTCGGTCAACGACGTCGCGGGGATCGGGTTCAAGGCGGTCTTCGCGGGCAAGCTGAGCGGCGTCCGGCGGGTCGACGACGAACTGCTGGCGGCGATGGAGCACCTCGCCGACATCGCCCCGGCCCACAATCCGCCGTACGTGCGGGCGATGCGGCAACTCCGGTCGGCGTTTCCCGAGATTCCGCTCGTCGCCGCGCTGGAGACCGGTTTCCACGACGCGATGCCGGAAGAGCATCGCGTCTACGCCGTCCCGTATGAATGGGAACAGCAGTATCAGGTGCAGCGGTGGGGATTCCACGGAGCGTCGCACCGGTACATCGCCGAGCGGATCGCGAAGATCATCGGCAACGACGACCTGCGGGCGATTTCCTGCCATCTCGGCGGCAGCAGTTCCGTGTGTGCGATCCGCGGGCGGCGGTCGATGGCGAACAGCCTCGGAATGAGCCCGCAGTCGGGCCTGCCGCACAACAACCGCGTCGGCGACTTCGACCCGTTCGCCCTGCCGGTGCTGCTGCGGGCCACGGGGAAGAGCCTCGAAGAACTGCTGGACGACCTCGCGAACAAGAGCGGGTTACTCGGATTGAGCGGCATCAGCGGCGACGTCCGCGATCTGGAGGAAGCCGCCGCTACAGGCAACAACCGGGCGGAACTGGCGTTGAAGACGTTCGAAGCCGCCATCCGGCACTACGTCGGCGGTTACGCGGCGTTGCTCGGCGGCGTGGACGTCATCGTCTTCACCGGCGGCATCGGCGAGAACAGCAGCCGCATTCGGAAGGCCGTCTGCACGGATATGGAATGGGCCGGAATTCATCTTTCAGAAGAACGCAATGCCGCGGCGACGGGTGAATCGAGCATCGCCGCGGATGACAGCAACGTCGATTTGTGGGTCGTGCCGACGAACGAGGAACTCGTCGTCGCCCGGCAGACGGCAGACATTATCAGAGGCAAGTAGACCATGTTCATTGGTCGCATCACAGGCAGTCTCGTCGCGACGCAGAAAGTCGACTCGATGGTCGGCCAGAAGCTGTTGCTCGTCGAGCCGTTGCGGGTCAACGAAAAAGACAAAAGCGACCTGCAACCGACGGGGCGGTCGTTCGTGGCCGTCGATACCGTCGGCGCCGGCGAGGGGGAGGTCGTCCTCTGCGTGCAGGGGTCCAGCGCCCGGTTCACCGAGCAGACGAAAACGCTGCCGGTCGATTGCGCGATCGTCGGCATCGTCGACCAGGTGCGGCTGGGGGCGAAGTCGATTTTCAAGGCCGGCGATTAGAGGAATCCCGGGGTCAGGTCGTTGAAAATTGAA
>Ga0268386_10004345_pt1 | contig 10415 bp, 12 predicted proteins | sample RVTome_15_FD_200260 | JGI IMG/M metagenome (GOLD analysis project Ga0268386, IMG submission 200260) | Soil microbial communities from uranium-contaminated site in the Upper Colorado River Basin, Wyoming, United States - RVT150D86... ... | reverse complement strand
GACGGTGGGGGCGTTGGACGCGGAAACGCAGGGCCGTTTGGCCGATGTATTGGAGATCCGTGGCGCCGACCCGCAACAACGGCGCCTTCGCACGACGTTCCTCGACGCCATCCCCTTTCCACCCGGAGCCAGAGTGCTCGATGTCGGTTTGCGGCACCGGCGTGGTCACCAGAATCGTCGCCACGAATCCGGCAGTTGCAGAGGTGGTGGGAATCGATCCGGCGGTCTCGCTGCTCGAAAGGGCGAGGCGTCTCGCCGCGGACGTCGAAGGCGTCACGTTCCTCGAAGGGGATGCCCGCTCGCTTCCCACGGACGACGCGAGCTTCGACGTCGTGTTGTTCGACTCGACGCTCTCACACGTCCCCGGTGTCGAACAGGCTCTCGCCGAGGCATTCCGGGTCCTGAAGCGGCCCGGTTGGCTGGCGACCTTCGACGGCGATTACGCCACGACCACGGTGGCGCTCGCAGACCACGATCCACTGCAGGAGTGCGTGCGTGAGATGATGAGCAATTCGGTCAACGATCGATACCTGATGCGTCGCCTCCCGTCCCTGCTCGTACGCAGCGGCTTCGAAGTCGAGCGATTCGACAGTCATGGTTTCGTCGACTTGTCGGGTGATGGGTACATGATGACCGTTGTCGACCGGGGCGTGGACATCCTCCTGGCGGCTGGGCGGATCGGCGAGCGGACCTCCGACGCCCTGAGGGCCGAGGCGTTGCGTCGCGCCCACGAGGGAACGTTCTTCGGCCATGTCGCATACGTCAGCCTGGTGGCACGCAAGCCCGGCTGAACCTCGCGGAGTAGGTTCTTCGTTTCCGAGAAGGAGGAGACATGGCAGACCATCCCAACGTGGCCGCGGTGCGAGAGTTGATGGAGGCGTTCACCTCACGTGACGTCGAGGCGATCAGGGCTCGTTTGGCCGATGACGTGAAGTGGCACATGATCGGCGGCGAGACCGTCGAGGGCCTGGACGATCTGGCTTCCACCATGTCAGGGATGGATGAGCAGTTCAGCATCGAGACCGGAGTCCATGACGTCGTCGGCAACGATGAGCACGTGATCGCGCTGGTCAATGCCACGGCACGTGCCGCCAATCAGGAATTCACCTATCGCACCGCGGAGATCATGCACGTGAAGGACGGCATCGTCACCGAGCGCTGGGCGTTCTCCGACGACACCGAAGCGATCAACAGGTTCTTCGGCCAGTTCACCTGACGGAAGCGGCTAGCCGTTGACTGCCCGCACGATGGCGGCGACGCTGCGTTCGACGTCGTCCTCCGTGGTCGAGTAGCCGGACACCGATATCCGCATCGCTGTCTTGCCCTGCCATACCGTCGGCCCGGCGAACATGACACCCTCGTCGGACACGGTCTTCACCACCCTCCGGGTCTCCTGGGGATTCCCGAAGCTGACTAGGACCTGGTTGAGCACGACTTCGTTGAGGATCGCATAGCCCTCGGCTTCGAGTCCCCGGGCGAAGAGCCGCGCGAGTTGGATCGTCCTGTCGACCAACTCGGCCAGCCCTTTGCGCCCCAGATACTTCAACACCGCGTAAGTGGGGACGCCACGCGCCCGCCTCGACAGCTCCGGGGTGTAGAGCCCCGGGTCCTGGCCGATCTCGCCGGGAAGGAGGTATTCCGCGCTCACGCTCATGACCTTCTCGAGGCTCGAGGGGTCACGCACGAGAACGATCCCCGCGTCATAGGGGACGTTGAGGTACTTGTGACAGTCGGTGGCCCACGAATCGGCCAGGTTCATCCCGGCGGCGAGGTGGCGCTGCATCGGCGAAGCGGCTGCCCAGAAGCCGAATGCACCATCGACGTGCACCCAGGCGCCGGCGCGCTTCGCCAGCGGGATGATCTCATCCATCGGGTCGAAGGACCCCGTGTTCACGTTCCCGGCCTGCAGACACACGATGGTGGGCCCTTCCAGTTCGGGGAGGGCATCGGCCAGCATCCGCCCCTGGTCGTCGACCGGCACCCGCGTCACCCGATCGCGGCCGAGACCCACTATCCCCAGGGCCTTCACCAGGCTGGGGTGCACCTCCTCCCCCACCACCACTGTGACCTCCGGTGCCCCGAACAAGCCGTCGGCGGTGGCATCCCAGCCGACATCCGCCAGCACAGAAGTCCGGGCCGCCGCCAAAGCCGTTGCGTTCCCCACCGTGGTGCCGGTGACGAAAGCACCCCATGTCGACTCGGGGAGACCGGTGGCCTCCCTCACCCACCTGAGCGCGGTGGCTTCCAGAGTCACCGTTCCCGGTGAGGCGTCGTGGAAGACGCTGTTCTGGTCCCAAGCGGATGTGAGCCAGTCCGCGGCGAGAGCAACCGGGTAGACGCCGCCGATGACCCACCCGTAGAACCTCGGGCTGGAGAATCCCATCGTGGCCGGAGTCACCACCTCGTCGAGAAGCTTCAACACATGATGCGGGTCGGTCCCGTCTTCGGGGAACGAGCCGGTCATCTCGCCGAGGTCGGGGTCAGGCTCGGGCCGGATCGGCCGGGTCACGACCTCTTCGCGATAAGCCGCCGCCCGCCGGGCGGCTTCCTTCAACAAGTCATCCATCGGTGTAACGCTACGCGCCTGACCCGGGCGCGGAATCACTCCGAGTGTGCCGAAGCGAGCACCCCGCGGGTCATCTCCGGGGAGCTCGATCATCCCATAATGCTTCCTCATGTGGGCACCGACCTGTTCCAGGACATCGTCCCGGGTCTCACCCTCAGGTCGATCGTCACACTCGGGAATGACGTTCGAGCATTCGTACTCGTACTGCGTGACTCTCCTCGATACGCAGCCGCGGCAAATACACGGTCGTCGTACCCTTCATGAAGATGGACGACCTGGAAGTCGGCCGCTTCGTTGTCCCGTCCTCGGAGCTCGTCGAGATCTTCGAGACCTGGGGTGGGGCAGGTGGCCAGCACGCCAACCGCAACGAGACCGCGGTTCGCCTGAGATTCGACGTGGTCGCATCGTCGTTGCCGGATGAGGTCAAGTCGAAGCTCCGCGAGCGAATCGGGGACGTCGTCGAGGCCGTGGCGTCCGACTCGCGGTCTCAATTCCGCAACCGCGCCCTGGCGCGCCAGCGGCTGCGAGAGAAGATCGAAAAGTCCCTGGTCGACCCACCGCAGCGCCGCGAGACCCGGGCCACCAAGGCGTCACGAGAGCGACGGATGGCCGATAAGCGGGCGCGCGGCGCGACGAAGAGATTGCGACACCCCCCCGACGCCGACGGCTGAGTCGCCGGATATGCTCGGTCGATGCCCATGACCCCGGAACGCTGGTCCTACATCGGCGATTACGCCGAAGACGTGTTCGGCCAATACGACGATCACCTGTCAGGCCTGAAAGGTCGCGCCGCCGAGGCCGGGCTCCCTCCGATCGCCGTCTCGGCCGACGTCGGGCGACTCCTCAAGATCCTGGTCTCCATGACCGATGCCCGGCTGGCCCTCGAGCTGGGCACGCTCGGCGGCTACTCGGGGATCTGGATCGCTCGCGGCTTGGCCGAAGGAGGAAAGCTGATCACAGTCGAGTCCAACCAGCGCCATGCCGACTTCGCCCAGGCAGAGTTCGAGGCGGCCGGTGTCGCCGACCGGGTCGAGATCCAACGAGGGGCAGCCCTCGACGTGCTCCCCGGGCTTGTGGAGCATCTCGGTCCTGCCAGCCTCGACTTCGCATTCGTGGACGCGGTGAAGTCGGAGTACGTCGACTATTTCCGTCTGGTCAAGCCCTTGCTGAAGACCGGGAGCCTCCTGGTGGCCGACAATGTCTACGGGACGGGTGCCGGGTGGATCGACGAAGGCCATGGCACCGACGACTTCAACCGGATGATCGCCTCCGACCCCGACTTCGACGCCGTGGCCACGCCGATGCGGGAAGGCGTGTTGATTGCGCGAAGACATGGCTAAGGCTGCGGACGGCTCGGAGACCAGGAGGAATAGCACCCCCGTTGCCGGAGTTGGCACCTCTACCTCTTGAGCAAGCCAGCGGTCACCACAGCAGAGCCCACCACCCACGACCGGAAGTGGTTTGTCCTGCTGGCAGTCGCCGCCAGCACGATCCTGGCCACGATCGATGCCTCGATCGTCAACGTGGCCTTTCCCACCCTCGTCGACGAGTTGGACACCTCGTTCAACATCATCCAGTGGGTGGCTCTCGGCTACCTGTTGACCATCGCCACCCTCACCATGGGCATGGGGCGGCTCGGGGACGTCGTCGGTAAGAAGAAGCTCTTCGTCGCCGGAATCGCCATCTTCACCCTCGCGTCGGGGCTCTGCGGTTTGGTGCCCGACGTGTCCTGGCTCATCGGGTTCCGCGTTCTGCAGGCAATCGGTTCGGTGCTGATCCTGGCACTTGGCGCGGCCATCCTGGTCGAGGCGTTCCCCCCTCAGGAGCGTGGCAAGGCATTGGGCTGGATCGGAACGACGGTCTCCCTCGGGATCGTCAGCGGCCCGGTGCTGGGAGGTTTGCTCATCTCATCTTTCAGCTGGCGGGCGATCTTCTTCGTGAACATCCCCGTCGGCATCGTCACCACCTATCTCGCACTTCGCTACGTCCCCAACACGAAGCCCCATCGGGGGCAGACCTTCGACGTCGCCGGCGCCGTGCTGATGAGCATCGCCCTCTTCTCCCTCTCGCTCGGTCTCACGCTGGGTCAGGACGCCGGGTTCACCTCGCCCCTCATCCTCACGGCCTTCGCGGTCTCCGCACTCGCCGCCGTTGGGTTCGTCCTCGTCGAGCTTCGCGTCGAATCACCGATGCTCCAGCTGCGTCTGTTCAAGAGCCCGATGCTCTCGGTCAGCGTCGTGACCGGGTTCCTCGCCTTCAGTTGTCTATCTGCGACCTTTTTCCTGTTTCCTTTCTACCTCGAGGGCGTGCTCGGCTTCAACGTGGGCCAGGTCGGGTTGCTGCTCGGCGCCGCCCCTCTGATGATGGGGCTGGTCTCGCCGATCTCGGGGACGCTCTCGGATCGGTTCGGGGTGCGCCGTCTCACGATGCTCGGCCTGGTGGTCATCGCCGGGGTCTATTTCGGGTTCACCACCTTCGACGTCGACACCACCGCAGGTGAGTTCCTGCTCCTCGCCATCCCCCTCGGTATCGGCCTCGGTGCGTTCAACTCGCCGAACAACAGCGCCATAATGGGCTCGGTCCCGCCCGAGTACATGGGTATCGGAGGCGGGCTGCTCACAATCACCCGCCTGCTCGGTCAGATCTCGGGGATCGCCGTCCTCGGCTCGATCTGGGCGGCGAGTGTCGCCGCGGCCTCGGGAGGCTCGCTGCCGGAAGAGGGTGCCTCCGCGGCGTCCGCAGCGGCCCAGGTCGCCGGTCTCCACACCACTTTCATCGTCGCCGCGGTGATCATGACGGCCTCGCTGATCATCGGCTTCTGGGGGATGCGACACGAACGCGCCGAGCGCCGGGCGGCCGGCTCAATCGTCGGCGCCGAGATCTAATTCACCTAAGAGCGCAGCCGCCGACCGATCTGGCTTGCCGATGGCCGTCTTCGGGATCGCGGCGACGCGAATGAGGCGTTTCGGCGCCATGTGGCCGGGAAGCCGGCTCGACACCCAAGCCTCCAGGTCCTCGGCGCGGGCTGACCCCGAGTAGACCGCGATCACGATTTGGCCCCACAACTCGTCGTCGACACCGGCCACCACCGTCTCGTCGACACCGGGGTGTCCTCGCAACACCGACTCGACGCGCTCCGGGCTGACGTTCTCGCCCCCGGTCACGATGATGGTGTCCGCCCTCCCCAGGACGCGCAACGAGCCATCGGAATCGAGCTCCCCCAGGTCATTGGTGATCAACCAGGGATCAGGCCGGTCGGCTGAGCCGAGGTACCCCGGCGACACCTGGGCCCCCTTCAGGGCGATCCGGCCATCCGGCTCCGTCCTGATTCGGATCCCCGGCAGGGGGTCGACCTTGTACTCCAGGGGCGACCCGGGTCGGAGAGTGGCGACTTGACCAAATGTCTCCGTCATCCCGTAGGTGGGGAGGACCGGCAACCCCACTCCGGCAGCCTCCTCGAGGAGCCCGGGGGGGATGGGGCCGCCCCCGACCAACACGGCTCGCAGGTCGGAGAAGGGGCCGAACGGGATGAGACGTCGCAGCATGGTGGGCACCACTGAGACCATGGTGACCTCCTCGCTCATGGCTGCTGCGACCGTTGCCGCGTCGAATCCGGGGAGAAGAGTCATCGAGCCGCCGGCGAACGCCTGCCGCACGACGATCGAAAGTCCGCCCACATGATGGAGGGGCATCACCAACAGCCAGTTGTCGTCGGGTCCGTGACCGAGGTGCTCGATCGACGCCGAGGCCGCCGCGGCCATGTTGGCTCTGGTGAGACGAACACCTCTTGCAGGCCCGGTGGACCCCGAGGTGAAGACGACGAGGTCGGCCCCACCCGGTTCGGTCGTCTCGGTTTGGGGGCCCACGACCGTGGCGCCTCCACCGGCGATTCCGGCGACGAAGGCAAATACCGACTCGGGGGTGAGAGACGGCTGGATCAGTTGTGGTTGGTTCGTGATCCGGATCTCGACTTCATCCGCCGCCTCGCCGTAGGTCCAGACCCGCTCTCCCGCCCTGAGGAAGAGTCGATCCGGTTCGACGCGGCGCAGCCATTGGATCACGGGCCGATTCTGGCCCTTATCCTCTCATTTCGTGGTTTCTCAGATCTTCGACGCAAGTGCCTGGGCCGAAGTCCCCGGCTTCGACTTCACAGACATCACCTATCACCGGGCCCGGGACGCCGGTGTGGTCCGGGTGGCGTTCGACCGGGCCGAGGTGCGCAACGCATTCCGGCCCCACACCGTCGACGAGCTCTATACCGCACTCGACCATGCCCGGCAGACCACCGACGTCGGATGTGTCCTCCTCACCGGCAACGGCCCGTCCCCAAAAGACGGCGGTTGGGCATTCTGCTCCGGCGGGGATCAGCGGATCCGGGGCAGGGACGGATACCAATACACCGACGGCGAGGAGATCGATCCGGCGCGCATCGGACGGCTCCACATCCTCGAGGTGCAGAGACTCATACGCTTCATGCCCAAGGTCGTGATCTGTGTCGTGCCCGGCTGGGCCGTTGGTGGTGGCCACAGCCTGCATGTGGTCTGTGACCTGACCCTGGCATCGGAGGAGCACGCCATCTTCAAACAGACCGACGCCGACGTGGCCTCTTACGACGCCGGCTATGGCTCGGCCTATCTCGCGCGCCAGATCGGCCAGAAACGGGCCCGCGAGGTCTTCTTCCTGGGACGCGACTACCGGGCGAAAGAGGCCCACTCGATGGGCATGGTCAACGCAGTGATCCCCCATCAGGATCTGGAGCGAGTCGCCTTGGAGTGGGGTAAGGAGGTGACCTCCAAGAGCCCGATGGCGCAACGGATGCTCAAGTTCGCCTTCAACATGATCGACGATGGCCTGGTCGGCCAACAGATATTCGCCGGTGAGGCCACCCGGCTCGGATACATGACCGACGAGGCTCAGGAGGGGCGGGATTCGTTTCTGGAGAAGCGTGATCCCGAGTTCCACGAATTTCCCTGGCACTACTGATCTCGTGAGCCGTCTCCAGGCCTGGAAGACGGCCGCCCGCATCCACACCCTTCCCGCAGCGGTCGTCCCCGTCCTGGTGGGCTCCGCCCTGGCCTATGGGGAAGGAGTGTTTCGCTGGGATGCGTTCCTGTGGGCCATGCTCGGCGCCCTAGCCATCCAGGTCGCGGCAAACTTCGCCAACGACGCCTCGGACGCCGTACGTGGCGCCGACACGGCAGACCGTCTCGGGCCACCCCGAATGGTCGCCCTCGGGATGATCGGCGCCCGTGAGATGTGGTTCGCGACCTGGGCGGCGATCACCGTCGCAACTGTTGCCGGGATCTTCCTAACCGTCATCGCCGGATGGCTGATCCTGCTCATCGGTGGTTCATCGCTGATCGCCATGCTCGGCTACGTGGGTGGGCCTGCCCCGTATGGCTATCGGGGCCTCGGTGAGGTCTTCGTCTTCGTCTTCTTCGGCCTCGTGGCAACGGTCGGGGCCCGTTACGTCCATGACATGACCGCACCGCTGGCCTCCTGGCTTCTAGCCCTGCCGATCGGGATGCTGGTCACGGCGATCCTCGTTGCCAACAACTACCGGGACATCGAGACCGACCGGCTGGCCGGAAAGCGGACCCTGGCGGTGATCATGGGCCGGGAGCGAACCCGCGTGCTTTTCGGGTGCTTGGTCTACGGGGCGTTTCTGGCCATCGCCGGGTTCGCCGCTGTCGGGTGGACCCCGCTGACGACCATGTTCGCGGTCTTCCTGCTCCCGCTCGCAGCGATTCCGGTGCGCATTCTCTACGCGCGGACCGACGGGCCGGCCCTGATCCGGGCCCTCAAGGGAACGGCGCGCCTCCACTTGTGGGTGGGGATCTCGCTGGCCGCTGCGGTCGCCTTGGTGCCATGAAACCGCTCGGTGATCCCACACCGTCTAATCGGCCTATGAGGAGAATCGCTCTACTTTCCACATTCGCTCTCCTGGCCGTGGCCTGTCTCGGCTCCGATTTCGCCGACAGCGTCGAGGGCTCCTGGCAATTGACGTCCGGGATCGTCGACTCGGAGGAGATCCCACTCGTCGCATCGCACCCGATCACGATCAACTTCGAAGGAGACGAGATCAGTGGGACTGCGTCCTGTAACGGCTACGGGGGGAGCTACGAGCTGTCGGGTTCCACGATCAGCTTCGGCAACCTGGCAATGACCGAGATGGCGTGCTTTCCCGACGAGACGATGACCGCCGAAGCCATGTACGGCCAGGCCCTGATGATGGTCGACACCGTGAGCCTGGACGAAGTCCTGACCTTGAGTGGCGGAGGTGCCGAGCTCGTGTTCGAGGCCCTCCCGGCGGTCCCCGACGCCGAGCTGACCAATACCGTGTGGGTGTTGGACGGGCTGATCTCCGGTGATGCCGTGAGCTCGGTGGCGCCGGAGCGCGCCACTCTCGAGTTCTTCACCGACGGCTCCGTTCTCGGGGACACCGGCTGCCGTCCCTTCTCCGGGCAATACATCATCACCGGGGCCGAGGTCACCATGACCGAGTTGGCTGCCGATGGACATGAATGCGAGCCCCAGCTCGCCGACCAGGACAACCACGTGATCTCCGCCCTGGAGGGAACATTCCGGGTGGAGATAGAGGAGAGCCGTCTCACCACGTGGACCGCCGGGGACGAGGGTCTGACCTATATCGCCGAGTCCTGAGCGACGAGAGGGGTTTGGCCCGTCTCTCGGCGGGGTAATCCCAACTCCACAGCTGCGAAAGGAATGAATCTGTGAGAACTGGCGGAATTGGCGGAAGCCTGTTTCTGGTGGCTCTTGGAGCCATCCTCTATTGGGCGGTGAGTGTTGAGGCCGAGGGCTTCAACATCAACACCATTGGCCTGATCTTGATGATCGTTGGGGCGGTCGGTCTGGTCCTGACCTTGATCATGACGGCAAGCGCCCACGAGGGCGACCGCGACGGTGGCGTCACCATCGTCGAGCGGGATTGACGAAGCCGTATCTGCGACAACAACTTGGCGGTCCGCTCTCCGGAGCGGGCCGTCTTCTCGTTGCGACAAGGTGTCCGTCTCGACGAGCCGGGCCAGCTTGTCGATCGACATCTGCCAACCCAGCAGGTTGTCCTCGGGCTTGATACCGGGCGGCAGGTTCTCGTGGACGCCTTCGAGCACTTCGCCAGCCTCGCCAAGGGTGGTGGTGATCGTCATCTCCCCCGCCATGGACGGGTCGTCGGACTCGAAAACGATGACCTGGACGGCTTTGGTATCGGGCACCAGTTCGATGAAGCGGCCGTGGAACGTGTCGGTTTGCTCGTCGGTCTTGCCGACTCCCTGAGGGTCGTCGTAGGTCAACGAAATCCGAAACCTTCCGCCTTCCCTGGCATCAAACATGCCCTCGGGCGCCATGCCTGACTGATTCGGCATCGAGCAGCGCCTTGTACACCGCGGCTCGTGGTGCCGAGACCTGGCGACTGACCCTCGTGATAGCCACATCGAGGCTATCGCTCCCGCAGGCCACCGTATCTTCTTCGGAATGATCCGCCCATACGCCGACGACGACCTGGAATCGGTGCTCGGCATCTGGTATCAGGCGTCGCTGATCGCTCACCCTTTCCTCTCCGATGAGTTCTTATCGATCGAGCGGCGTCAGATCGCCGAGGAATGGCTCCCGATCGCCGAAACCATGGTGGCCGAGGCAGACGGACATATCGTCGGCTTCATGTCCCTCTTCGGCAACGAAGTCGGTGGGCTCTTCGTGGACCCCGGACCATCGAGGTCGGGGGATCGGCCGGGCTCTGCTTGATCAAGCACGCCGGACACGTCCGCATCTCGAGCTCGACGTCTTCGAAGACAATGCCCAAGCTCGCCATTTCTATACCGAATACGGG
>Ga0268386_10004344_pt1 | contig 10415 bp, 7 predicted proteins | sample RVTome_15_FD_200260 | JGI IMG/M metagenome (GOLD analysis project Ga0268386, IMG submission 200260) | Soil microbial communities from uranium-contaminated site in the Upper Colorado River Basin, Wyoming, United States - RVT150D86... ... | reverse complement strand
CGGCGGCGCCGCCGGCGCGGCAGCGCCCCGTTCCTCCGGGCCGACCGCGTAGAAGTTGTCGATCGGCGTCGGCTCGCCGTCGACCCGCAGGATGAAGTCGTCGCGGCCGAGGCCCTCGACCGGCCGGCCCTCGCGATCGGTCACCACCACGTCGAGGTTGACGATCTCGACCTCGAGGCGCTCGACGAAGGTCGCGTCCGGCGGAGCCTGCTCCCGGTCCTGCGCCGGGGCCGCCGCCGGCAGCGCCAGCACCAGCGCGGCGAGTGCGGTGGCCCTCGGGTGGTTGCACTTCATCGGGTGACTCCAGTCCGGCGACGGGCCCGTCGCCGGAGAGATGCCGCGGGTACTATACTGCTCACCGGTCATGCTGCGTCGCCTGCGCCCGCTCGCCCTCGTCTCGCTGCTCCTCGCCCCGGCCGCCGCGCCGGCGCAGGAGCCGCCGGCGCAGCAACCGCCCGGCGCCGAGCCCGAGCAGGAGTTCTTCGAGGCGATCCGGGTCAACGTCGTCAACATCGACGTCTTCGTCGAGGACCGCGAGGGCAACCCGATCACCGGCCTGACCCGCGACGATTTCGAGCTGCAGGTCGACGGCCGGGCGGTGCCGATCAGCAACTTCTACGCCGCCACCGAGGAGCGGCTGCTCGCCCGTCCCGAGCGCCGGCCGGCCGCCGAGCCGGCGCCGGCGCCCGCGCCCGAGCCGCCGGCGCCCGCGCCCGAGCCGCCGCCCGACCAGCGGCTCCAGCTCGTCTTCTACGTCGACAACTTCAACCTGCGGGCGCCCGACCGCAACCGGGTGCTGCGCTCGCTCGCGCGGTTCGTCTCCGCCCAGGTGCCCGCGGGCACCCCGATGATGCTGATCTCCTACGATCACTCGCTGAACGTCCGCCAGCCGTTCACCACCGATCCGCTGCTGATCCTCGACGCCGCGGGCGAGGTCGAGAAGCTCTCCGGTCTCGCCGCCGGCCGCGACGCCGACCGGCGCATCGCCCTCGGCGAGATCGAGGACGCCGAGGACGAGTTCGAGGCGCTCACCGCAGCGGCCTCCTACGCCGAGGCCCGCCAGACCGAGCTGACGCAGCCGGTGGAGTCGCTGACCCGGTTCATGGAGCCGCTCGGCGGCCTGCCCGGGCGCAAGGCGCTGGTCTACGTCTCGAGCGGGCTGCCCAAGCGGGTCGGCGAGGACCTGTTCCTCTACATCGAGAACCGCTTCCGGCGCTCGCGCGCCCGCATGCGCTCGTTCACCTACGACCTGACCAACAAGTACGAGGAGCTGACCCGCGCCGCCAACACCTCCGGGGTGACGCTCTACACCCTCGACGCCGGCGGGCTGCAGAGCTTCGACTCGCTGTCGGCGGAGGAGGGCGGCTCGGTCCAGGGTGGCAGCTTCGTCGAGATCGACTCGGTCAACCGCGCCAACCTCCAGGCGCCGCTGCACCAGCTCGCACACGCCACCGGCGGCCGGGCGCTGACCAACTCGAACAACCTCGAGCTGATGTTCGGGCAACTCCTCCAGGACCTCACCACCTACTACTCGCTCGGCTACGAGGCGACCCCGGCCGACGAGCAGCGCTTCCGCAGGGTCGAGGTCGAGGTCAAGGTGCCGGGCGCGCGGGTGCGCCACCGCAACGGCTTCCGCCTGCTGTCGCAGGAGCGCCGACTCGAGCAGGGCGTGCTGGCGGCGCTCGCGCTCGGCCAGGAGGGCGACCGCTTCGGCCTGCGCCCGGTGGTCGGCCGCCCGGCGCCGGCCGACAACGGCGCCTACCGCGTGCCGCTCGACATCCAGATCCCGCTCGGGGAGGTGACCCTGGTGCCCAACGGCGAGCGCTGGCTCGGCCGGCTGCTGGTCGCGGTGCAGGCGATGGACGAGCAGGGGCGCACCTCGCCGCTGGTGCGCAGCCAGACCCTCGAGCTGAGCATCCCCGACGCCGACCACGCGAACGCGATCGAGCAGCACGTCACCTGGTCGGCCGAGCTGGTCATGCGCCCCGGCCGCCAGCGCCTGGTGGTCGGCCTCGCCGACCTCCTCTCGGGCGAGCTGGGCTACACCCTCGGCGCCCTCGAAGTGCCGGGCGGCTGAGCCGCCGATCCGCGCCTACCAGCCGCACTGCCGGCCGGCGTTCTGCTCGTCGAGCCAGGCCTTGAGCGGGGCGAAGTAGTCGAGGATGGCGGTGGCGTCCATCTCGCCCGAGCCGGAGATCACCTCCAGCGCCTCGGGCCAGGGGCGCGACTGGCCCATCGCGAGCATCTTCGCGAGCCGCTCGCCGGCCTGCTCGCTGCCGTAGATCGTGCAGCGGTTGAGCGGCCCCACGTAGCCGGCGAGCTCGCACAGGTCGCGGTGGAACTGGAACTGCAGCACGTGGGCGAGGAAGTAGCGGGTGTAGGGGGTGTTGCCCGGGATGTGGTACTTGGCGCCGGGGTCGAAGTGCTCCTCGGTGCGCTCGACCGGCGGCGCGATCCCCTGGTACTTCAGGCGCAGGCCCCACCAGCCCTGGTTGTAGCCCTCGGGCGGGATCTCGCCGGAGAAGACCTTCCACCGCCACTGATCGATCAGCAGGCCGAACGGGAGGAAGGCGACCTTGTCGAGCGCGTCGCGCATCAGCAGGCCGAGGTCCTTGGCCGGGTCGGGCTCGCTCTCGAGCAGGCCGATCTCGACCAGGTACGACGGGGTGACCGAGAGCGCGATGACGTCGCCGATCGCCTCGTGGAAGCCGTCGTTGGCGCTGTTGCGGTAGAGGAACGGCAGCTCGTTGTAGGCGCGCTGGTAGTAGTTGTGCCCCAGCTCGTGGTGGATGGTGCGGAAGTCCTCGGCGGTGATCTTGATGCACATCTTGATCCGCAGGTCTTCGACCTGGTCGACGTCCCAGGCGCTGGCGTGGCAGACGACGTCGCGGTCGGCCGGCTTGGTGAACATCGAGCGCTCCCAGAAGGTGTCGGGGAGCGGCGCGAACCCGAGCGAGCTGAAGAAGTTCTCGCCCGAGCGGACCATCCGGAGCGGGTCGTAGCCCTCGGCGACCAGGCGGTCGGTGAGGTCGTAGCCGGGGTCGGCGTCGGGCGGCGCGACCAGCTCGTAGACGTTGTCCCAGCTCTGCGCCCACATGTTGCCGAGCAGGTGGGCCGGGATCGGGCCGCCGGCCGGCACCGCGTCGCCGTAGTGCTCGCGCAGCCGCGCCCGGACGTGGCAGTGGAGCGCCTCGTAGAGCGGCCGCACCTGGCCCCACAGCCGGTCCAGCTCGGCCGCGAACTCCTCGGGCGGCATGTCGTAGCCGGAGCGCCACATCGCGCCGGTGTCGGCGAAGCCCAGCTCGCGCGCGCCCATGTTGGCCAGCTCGACGAAGCGGCGGTAGTCGGCGCGCATCGGCGGCGACACCGTCCGCCAGCCGTTCCACACCTCGAGGAGCTGCTCGGCGGCGCGGCTCTCGGCGAGCACGATCGTCATCTCCTCGAGGTCGAGGCAGCCGTCGCCGGAGGTGTCGCCGGCCAGCTCGTCGCGCCCCTCGGGGCACCACTCGCCGCTGCCGTAGGCGGCCTCGAGACCGGCGGCGATGCGGGTCAGCTCGCGGGTCAGCTCGGGGTCGGAGGGGGCGGCGAGCGAGCCGCCGAGCTTGAGGATCTTCAAGCGCCGGGCGACGTCGAAGGGGAGCTCGAGGCCGTCGAAGCGCGCCGCCTCCTTGGCGTAGCGCGAGGCGGCGGCGAGGAACTCCTCGTTGGCCGCGGCGGCGATCGCCTGGGTGTCGACGGTGATGTAGGTCGCCTGCACCCAGGCCGCGCGCTCGGCGGCCGAGAGCAGCGCCGACAGATCGGCCTCGGCGGCCTCGACGAAGGCGGCGGCGCCCTCCGGGGTGCGCGGGTGGCTCGCCTCGGCGGCGTCCGACCCGCCGCCGAAGCCGGCCATCTCCGTCTCCTCCTGCGCCGCGGGATCGGCGGCGGCCGGTGGCGCGGCGGCCACTGCGAAAAGGGCGGTCAGGGCGAGGGCGAGAACGCTCAGAGGACGGCGGATCGGGAGGCTCATCACGTCTCCTTGACGGGAGTGGCGTCGGCCGGGATCGTGGCGCCGAGGAAGGCCGCGATGCGGCCGAGGCCCTCGGCGATCTGCTCGCGCGAGCAGGCGAACGAGATGCGGACGTGGCGGTCGTCGCCGAACGCGATCCCGGGCACCACCGCCACCGCGGCGTCCTCGAGCAGGCGCTCGGCGAGGGCGAGCGAGCCGTCGAGGCCGCCGCCGTAGACGCCGGAGACGTCGGGGAAGGCGTAGAACGCGCCCGCCGGCGGCCGGCAGGAGACCCCGGGCAGGGCGTTGAGCCGCGGGATCAGCAGGTCGCGGCGCGCCTGGTACTCGGCGATCATCGCCGCCACCTCGGCCTCGGCGCCGGCGAGCGCGGCCTCGGCGCCCTTCATCGCGAACGAGGTCGGGTTCGAGGTGGCGTGGCTCTGGACGTTCGACACCGCCCGGATCACCGCCTTGGGCCCGAAGGTGTAGCCGAGCCGCCAGCCGGTCATCGCGTAGGTCTTGGAGAACGAGCCGACCAGCACCACGGTGTCGGGATGCTCGGCGGCGAGCGCCGCGGCGCTGGCGTGGACCGCGCCGTCGTAGAGGAAGCGCTCGTAGGTCTCGTCCGAGATCAGCAGCGCCCCGCGCTCGGCGCAGGCGGCGGCGAGCGCCGCCAGGTCCGCGGCGGAGATCGTCCCGCCGGTCGGGTTGCACGGCGAGTTGATCAGCACCGCGCGGGTGCGCGGCGTCATCGCCTCGATCAGCGGCTCGGCGCGGATGGCGAAGCCGTCGGCGGGGTCGGTGGCCACGGTCACCGGCTCGGCGCCGGCGAAGCGGATCTGCTCGGGAAAGCTGACCCAGGCCGGCGACGGCAGGATGACCTCGTCGCCGTCCTCGAACAGCGCCAGGGCGAGCTCGAAGAGCGCCGTCTTGGCACCCACGGTGACCACTCCGTCGCCGCCCGACCAGGGCGCGCCGTAGCGCGCGGCGAGCCCGGCGGCGAGCGCGGCGCGCAGCTCGGGCGTGCCGTCGGTCGGGGTGTAGCGGGTGAAGCCGGCGGCGAGCGCGTCGCGGGCGGCCTCGACCGCGACCGCCGGGGAGTCGAAATCCGGCTCGCCGACGCCGAAGTCGACCACCGCGACCCCGCGGCGGCGCAGCTCGGCGGCGCGGCGGGAGACCGCCGTGGTGGCCGACTCGGCGATCCCGGAGACCCGGCGCGACAGCTTCACGGCCGCGGATGGTATCACCGGGCGATCCGCCGCCGCGGAGCGGGTATCGCGCTTGCAGACCCTTCCGGCGCGCCGCCCCTGCGGTGTCAGATCGGCCGGTCCGGCCGCGCCTCCGACGCCGCGCCCGGGGCCGCCGCGACCGGCCGCCTGCGATACGATCCGCGATCCGAACCGATGCCGCGACCGACCATCCTCGCCGCCCTGCCGTTCGCCGCGGCGCTGCTCGCCGCCGGAGCCCCCGCCGCGGGCGCCGGCGGCGACGGTCCGGCCTGGCACCGCACCGCCGACGCGGCGATCGCCGCCGCCGAGGCCACCGGCCGGCCGATCCTGGTCGATCTCTACGCCGACTGGTGCGGCTGGTGCAAGCGGCTCGACCGCCAGACCTTCGCCGAGCCGGGATTTCGGGCCTGGGCCGCCGGGCGCTTCGTGCTCCTGCGCCTCGACGTCGAGGACGGCGGCGAGGGCAGCCGCCTGCGCCGGCGCTTCGGCGCCCGGGGGCTGCCGACGACCCTGATCGTCGACTCGCGGCTGGCGCGCGTCGGCGCCGTCGACGGCTTCCGGACCGCGCCCCAGATGATCGCCGCCCTCGACGCCGAGCTGGACCGCCACCGGCGGCTGATCGAGGAGTACGAACGGACGCTCGCCGAGGGCGACCCGCCGGCGCTCGCGGCGCTCGCCGACCTCATGCACCAGCGCGGCGACGGCCGGCGCGCGGCCGCGATCTACCAGAAGCTCCTGACCGCCGGGAGCGAGCCGCCGGGCGGCCGCGCCCGGCTCCAGCTCGCGCTCGCCGACGCCCACCGGCTGGCGCTCGACTACGACGGCGCCGAACGAGCCCTCGCCGCCGCCCGCGCCACCGCCCGCGCCGAGGGCGGCGAGGCGCGGCTCGCCGAGGCGATGGCGCTGCTCGAGGTGCTGGTCGCGCGCGACCGCGGCGACTGCGAGCGCGCCACCGAGGCGGTCGAATCGCTCCTCGCCCGCCACCCCAAGAGCCGCGCCTCGATCGACGCGGTCTCGGCCCTGCGCAGCCTCGAGAACGACCCCGACGGGGGCTGCACCTAGTGTCTCGCGGTTCCCGCGCGCGGGCGCCCCGGTGCGCGACGACCGCGAAGCGCCGGTTCGCCGCCGCCCTGCCGCTCCTCGCCGCCGCTGCTGCGACGCTCTTCGCCGCCGACGCCGGCGCCCGCCCGCCGCGCGGCGAGGACCACAAGGCCGAGCTGCGGGTGGCGCTCGACCGCACCGCCTACCCGCCCGGCTCGACCGCGCGGCTGGCGGCGGTGCTGACGATCGAGCGCGGCTGGCACGTCAACGCCCACGAGCCGACGTTCGAGTGGCTGATCCCGACCGCGCTCGAGCTGGAGACGCCGGACGGCTGGCCGGCGCCGGAGGTGCGCTACCCCGAGGCCGAGCACAAGGCCTTCGCGTTCGCCGAGGAGCAGCCGCTCGCGGTCTACGAGGGAACGGCGACCATCGTCGCCGCCGTGGGCGTGCCCGCGGGCGCCGCCGCCGGCTCCCACCCGCTGACCGCCGCGGTCCGCTACCAGGCGTGCGACGACCGCTCCTGCCTGCCGCCGGTCACCGCGACCGCGGCGCTCGAGCTGACGGTCGGCGAGGGCGGCGCGGCGCAGCACCAGGACCTCTTCGACGGCGGAGCCGGAGGCGCCGCATCCGAGGGCGGCGGCCCCGGGCTCGCCCTCATCCTCCTCCTCGGCCTGGTCGGCGGGCTGATCCTCAACGCCATGCCCTGCGTGCTGCCGGTGCTCTCGATCAAGGTGCTCGGGCTGGTCCAGAGCGCCGGCCACGGCCGCGCCGGCGTGGTGGTCGGCGCGCTCGCAACCGCCGGCGGCATCCTCGCCTCGTTCTGGGCCCTCGCCCTCACCGCGATCGGGGCGCGCGCCGCCGGCGCCGCGGTCGGTTGGGGCGTGCAGTTCCAGCAGCCGGGCTTCGTCGCCTTCCTCGCGGTCGTGGTGGTGCTCTTCTGCCTCAACCTCTGGGGCCTGTTCGAGATCCCGCTGCCGGCGCGGCTGGCCAACACGCTGGGCGCCGGCGGCCCGCGCGAGGGGATCGCCGGGCACTTCGCGGCCGGCCTGTTCGCGACCCTGATGGCGACGCCGTGCTCGGCGCCCTTCCTCGGCACCGCGGTCGGCTTCGCCCTCGCCCAGCCGGCGGCGAAGGTGCTCGCGGTGTTCACCGCGGTCGCCCTCGGTATGGCGCTCCCCTACCTCGTCCTCGCCGCCCTCCCCGGCGCCGCCCGCCTGCTGCCCCGGCCCGGCCCCTGGATGGACGGCCTCAAGAAGCTGATGGGGTTCCTGCTCGCCGCCGCCGCGATCTGGCTCTTCTACGTGCTCGCCGCCCAGGTCGGCCCCGGCCGCCTGGCGGCGATCCAGCTCGCGCTCCTCGCCCTGGCTCTCTTCGTCTGGGCGCGCGGCCGCGCCGCCCGCACCCCGGGCGGCCGCCGCCTCGCCGCCGCCGGAGTCGCCGCCGCCGCGGTCGCCACCCTCGGCCTGGCCGCCGCCCCCGGCGGCGCCGCCCCGGCGACCCAGACCGCCACCGTCGCACGAATCCCCTGGGTCGAGTTCGACCGCGCCGAGGCCGAGTCGCTGGCCGAGGAGCGCCTGGTCTTCGTCGACGTCACCGCCGACTGGTGCTTCACCTGCAAGACCAACGAACGCCTGGTGCTCGAGACCGCCGAGATCGCCGAGCTGTTCGAGCGCCACGACGTGGTCGCCATGAAGGCCGACTGGACCAACCGCGACGACGACGTCGCCGCCTACCTCGCCGCCCACGGCCGCTACAGCATCCCCTTCTACCTGCTCTACCGCCCCGGCGCCGAGCCGCACCTGTTCAGCGAGCTGCTGACCAAGAACGCGATCCAGGAAGCCGTCGGCCCGACCTCGCGCTGACTCACTCCTCGCGGCGGTCGCGCACCCGCTCCCGCAGCTCCCGAAACCGCTTCAACCGCTCTCCCAGCTCGCTTTCGAAACCGCGGTCGGTGGGCCGGTAGAAGCGGCTGCCCGCGAGCGCGTCCGGCAGGCAGTCGATGCCTCCGACCCCCTCCTCGACGTCGTGCGCGTAGACGTACCCCGCGCCGTAGCCGAGGTCCTTCATCAGCCGCGTCGGCGCATTCAAGATCGCCTTCGGCGGCGGCTCGGCCGGGTTCTCCTCGACCGCCTGCCGCGCCGCCCCGTAGGCCCGGTACGCCGCGTTGCTCTTGGGCGCCAGCGCCAGGTAGAGGGCGGCCTGGGCGAGCGCCAGCTCGCCCTCCGGCGTCCCCAGCCGGTGGTAGGAGTCCCAGGCCGCGAGCGCCTGGGGCAGCGCCGCCGGGTCGGCGAGGCCGACGTCCTCGCTGGCGAAGCGGACCATCCGGCGGGCGACGTAGTGCGGGTCCTCGCCGGCGGCGAGCATGCGCGCCAGCCAGTAGAGCGCGGCGTCGGGATCGCTCTCGCGCAGCGACTTGTGGAGCGCCGAGATCAGGTTGAAATGCTCCTCGCCGGCCTTGTCGTAGCGCAGCGCCCGCCGCTGGGCCACCCGGTGGACGGTGGCGGCGTCGATCGCGCCGCCGCGCCCGGCCTCGGCCGCCGCCAGCTCGAGCAGGTTCAGGGCGGCGCGGGCATCGCCGTCGGCGAGCCGGGCGAGCGCCGCGAGCGTCTCGGGCTCCACGGTCAGGCCGAGCTCGCCGAGCCCGCGCTCGGCGTCGGCGAGCGCGCGCTCGAGCAGCCGCACCGTGTCGTTCTCGGAGAGCGGCTCGAGCACCACCACCCGGCAGCGCGAGAGCAGCGCCGAGATGACCTCGAACGACGGGTTCTCGGTGGTGGCGCCGACCAGGACGATGTCGCCACGCTCGACCCAGGGCAGGAAGGCGTCCTGCTGCGCCTTGTTGAAGCGGTGGATCTCGTCGACGAAGACCAGGGTGCGGCGACCGGCCGCGCGGCGCAGGCGGGCGGCGTCCGCCATCACCTCCTTGACCTCCTTGATGCCGGCGGTCACCGCGCTGAAGCGGATGAAGTGGGCGTCGGTCTCGCGCGCGATGATCAGCGCCAGCGTCGTCTTGCCGCTGCCGGGCGGGCCCCAGAAGACCAGCGACGGCACCCGGTCCTCGGCGATCGCCCGGCGCAGGAAGCCCGACGCGCCGACCACCGCCGCCTGGCCGACCACCTCGTCGAGGGTGCGCGGGCGGATCCGTTCGGCGAGCGGCGTGCCGGGTGCCGCGGCCTCCTCGGCCCTGCCGGAGCCGCGGCGGGCGCCGGACCCGGCGCGCGGCTCGGCGTCGTCGAACAGGCTCACCGGCGCCTCACGCCCCGGGGAACCGCAGCAGGCGGCCGGGGGCGGACGCGGCCGCCTCGCCGCCCGCCGGCGCGCCGCCCTGCCGCGGAATCAGCACCGCCAGCGGTGCCAGCGGCCCGGCGATCCGCCGCAGCTCGTCGCGCGACACCGGACGCACCACCGGCACCGGCAGCGGTACGCGGAGCCGGAAGCGGTCGCCGCCGCTCTCGAGGAACGCGGCGAGCAGCCAGCGGCCGAGGGTGCGGCGCGCCTCGCGCATCTCAGGACCCTCCTCCGCCGCCGGCCTCGAGCGCCTCGACCACCGCGTCGGCGAAGCCGCTGGTGGTCGCCTCGCCGCCGACGTCGCGGGTCTTGATCCCGCGCTCGACGATCACCTCGCGCAGCGCCCGGCGGAGACGCCCGACCACCTCGTCCTCGCCCATGTGGTGGAGCATGAGGATCGCCGAGCGGATCAGCGCCAGCGGGTTGGCCAGGTTCTTCCCGGCGATGTCCGGGGCGCTGCCGTGGACCGCCTCGAACACCGCGACGCGGTCGCCGAGGTTGGCGCCCGGCACCAGGCCGAGCCCGCCGACCAGGCCGGCGCAGAGGTCGGAGACGATGTCGCCGTAGAGGTTCTCGAGCACCAGCACGTCGAAGCGCTCGGGCTGGAGGACGAGCTGCATGCACAGGTTGTCGATGATCCGGTCGTCGGCCTCGAGCTCCGGGTACTCCTTCGCGACCTCGCGGAAGCACGACAGGAACAGCCCGTCGGAGAGCTTCATGATGTTGGCCTTGTGCACCGCGGTCAGTCTCTTGCGGCCGTTGGCGCGCGCGTAGTCGAACGCGAAGCGGGCGATCCGGGTCGAGGCGGCGGCGGTGATGATCTTGAGGCTCTCGACCACCCCGGGCACCACCTCGTGCTCGAGGCCCTTGTA
>Ga0268386_10004343_pt1 | contig 10422 bp, 10 predicted proteins | sample RVTome_15_FD_200260 | JGI IMG/M metagenome (GOLD analysis project Ga0268386, IMG submission 200260) | Soil microbial communities from uranium-contaminated site in the Upper Colorado River Basin, Wyoming, United States - RVT150D86... ... | reverse complement strand
TCGTCGGCGGACTCGTGAACATCGTCGTGTACCTGATGCTCCGCGAAGCCGATCGGCACAACCTGAACGTCGCGGCGGCGATGTTGCACGTGCTCGGGGATCTGCTCGGTTCGATCGCCGCCGCGGTAGGCGCCCTCGTGATCCTGTTCACCGGCTGGATGCCGATCGATACTCTGCTGTCGATGCTGGTCTGCGCGCTGATCTTTCGCAGCGCACTGGCGCTCGTGCGCCGCTCCGCTCACATCCTGCTCGAGGGTGCGCCGGACTGGCTCGACCCGCGCGAGCTCGGACGGACGTTGAAGGCGCACGTACCCGTGATCGTCGACGTCCATCACGTGCATTGCTGGTCGCTCAGTCCGAGCGAGACGCTCGCGACGCTGCACGTGCGCGTGCCCGACGACGTCGATCATGCCGAGGTGCTCGCGCGGACACAGCTGGCGCTCGCCGACTGCTTCGGTATCACGCATGCGACCGTGCAGATCGAAACCGGTCATTGCACGGATGTGCATTGCCGGGACGACGCGGCTGGCACCTCAACGGCTGCCAATCAATCCGCGGGCCGCTCCACGGGCTCTTGAGCGCCGTCTCACGAGGGGCGGCAGGACTTCCGGTCGTGCGCTGGCATCAGGCTGCCGCGCGCCTCGCGAAAGAGCTCGCCCAGCTGCGCCGCCATCCGCCGCTGCAGCGCCTCCATGTCGTCGGCATTCTGCACCCGGGGCACCTGGAGCGGCTCGCCAACGGCGATTGCAATGCGGGCAAAAGGCCAGGGAATCACGAATCGGTCCCACGTCTCGAGCACCCAGGCGCGACTCGCCGCATACGCGATCGGGATCACCGGCTTGCCGGACAGCTGTGACAACATCAGCGCACCGCTCTTGAACTCGAATCGCGGTCCCCGCGGCCCGTCGGGCGTGATCTGCGGCGAAATCTTTTCCTTGGCGATCGCGACGTAGAAGTCGCGCAATGCCCGCGCCCCGGTGTGGGACGCGGAACCCCGAATCACATGACCGCCGAGACGTCGAGCGAGCATTGCCGGACCTTCACCGTCGACGGAGGGACTGATCAGGAAGCCGACTTTCAGCCCGAGGGGTCGCTTGTCGAGCAGGTAGGGAACGCAGAACAGCAGATGCTGATGCCAGTAGCACGGAATCACGGCCCCGTGCTCGCGGATCGCGCGCTCGAGTCGTTCATCGCCGAGGGTCTGGCGCCTGCGGCAGGTCCACCAAAGGAATCGCACGATAGCGAGTGCGATCGGGACGGCGACGCGATAGCCGAGCAGGCGCACTCGCGTGAGTCGCCGACCCGACATCGTGACCTTGCGATAAATGCTGTTACGCAGCTCCTGCTGCTCGGGATCTGGCTCACTCACGGCATCAGGTTCGCGATGGTCGCGGACGGGCCGAGGATTGTCGGGTAAGCCCCTCTCAGTCGGCAACAACGCTCTCCAGTTCGATCGTCGCGGTTTCCGCAGCGAGGCTGCCGACATATCCATCGGGCAGCATCAGCGGCCGCACTGAGAACGACCGGGCGCCGAGTCCTGCTTGCCGTCCATCCGGGTCGAGCCGGAGCTCGTCAATTCGTCGCATCGAAGCGCCTGCGGCCTTGAGTGCGGCCTCACACTGCGTCCAGGCCGCAAGGGATGAGACCGGATCGTCGACCTCCGTGAGCCTCCCCGCCAACGCACGCACACAGCGGAGACTGCGCCTGTCGAACGGGCGCACGCGTTCCACGTCGATGCCGATGCGCGCATCCGGCTGCGCGGCGATGGCGCAGGCGACGAGTCCCTCGGTATGCGAGAGGCTGAAGGCCGGACCCTCCGGCCAGTAAGGTGCGCCTCCCTCGGGATACTCGAGGGCGGCGAGCGAGCGTGAGCCAAAGCCGGCCCCCCTGACCATGCGCTCGAGCAGCGCCAGAGCCGCCAGGGTCATCGTGCGCGCCCCCGGATCGACCTGGCGTGCCAGGCGTCGCTCGTAGTCACGCGATACGGACGGAGCGGTGTCAGCGCCGTGATCGGATCTCAATGTCATGGGCACTGCAGTATAAAATGCGAGCACGGAACTCCCATCCACTCGTCTCATTGCCAATGGACACGAACGCTGCCGCACGCTCGCTCCCGCCCCTCGTGAGCGACGCCGTTGATCTCGGCTCGACCGAAGATTCGCTCGAGCGAATGATGCGTTACTTCCGCGAGTACGGCGACCTGTATCGCGTGTACTCCCCGGGCCGGGGCAGCGACACCTGGGTGATCGCCGATCCGATCGACGTCAAGCGCGTGCTCGTCACACGCCACCGCAATTACACCAAAGGCATTGGACTCGATCGGGTCCGGATCCTGCTCGGCAATGGGATCATGGTCAGCGAAGGCGAGTTCTGGCGCCGGCAGCGACTCATGATCCAACCGGCGTTCCACCGCCGCGTGATCGAACGATTTGCCGCCATGGTACAAGCTGCGAACAAGAGACGATGTGCCGGCTGGGAACGAGCGGCCGCGGCCGGCACCCCACTCGATCTCACGACCGAACTGAGCGAGCTCACGCTCGAGATCGTGCTCCGTGCGATCTTCGGCGCGGACTACGAGCGAATGCAGGCGCAATACGGCGACAACCCGTTCGCCGTGGTCACGCGCGAGCCGGCGCGCAACCTGGCGTTCGCCTTCCGGTTCCGGGCGCTCTCGCGCATCGTGCTCGACATCGCACGCCGCCGCCAGCTCGAGCAGGAAGCGGGGCATTTCGATTTCCTCGCGATGCTGATGAGCGCGCGCGATGCCGATTCCGGCGCACCGATGAGCGAGCGCCAGCTCGTCGACGAGATCCTCACGCTCGTCGTGGCCGGACACGAAACGACGGCGAGTGCCCTCAACTGGACGTGGTACCTGCTGTCGCAGCATCCCGAGGCGGAAGCGCGTCTGCACGCCGAAGTGGAGAGCGTCGGCGTGCTCTCTGAACCGGGGCTCGAGCGCACCGAGCAGTTGACGTACACGCAGCAGGTGATCCAGGAAGCACTGCGCCTGTATCCGCCCGGCTGGTTGATTACGCGACGCAGTATCGAAGCAGACGAGCTCGGTGGCTATCCGCTTGCTCCGGGGACCGATGTCCTCTTGAGTCCTTACGTGATTCATCGCCATCCGCGTTACTGGCAGGAACCCGAGACCTTCCTCCCGGAGCGCTTCGCCGCCGGGGACTCGACGCGGCCACGTTACGCCTACATTCCGTTCGTCGCCGGTCCCAGGCATTGCATAGGCGAGACGTTCGCGATGTATGAGATGGCGGTGCACCTCTACACGGCGGCGCGACGTTTCCGGCTGCGCTACGTCGACGACGGACCGATCGGACTCGAGGCGCAGATCAATCTGCGCACCACTCGCAATCTGCGATTCGTACCCGAACCGCGGGCGCAGCCGGCTTGAAATCGCACCGGGCCGTGCTGCGGGTTGGGCAACGTCGCGCGCGACCTCCCCGATACCTTGCCGACAACCTGTTGAGGATGTCATGGGCATGATCGCTGCAGAGACACTCGTCGAGCTGATGCAGTCGCAGCGTGATCGCGACCGCGCGATCGTGTACCTCGAGGGGGAGCAGGCAGAGCGGCGCGTCGCGTTCGCTGAGCTGTATGAGCGGGCCCTTGGGATTCTCTACCACCTGCAGCGTCTCGGTGCCTCCCGCGGCGACAAGCTGATCCTGTTCCTCGGCAGCAACGAGCAGTTCGTCGATGCGTTCTGGGCGAGCATCCTCGGAGGTCTCGTTCCAGTCCCGGTGGCGATCGGCATCAGCGACGAACACCGCCACAAGCTGCTCAGGATCGCGAGCCGCCTCGGTTCTCCGTACCTGTACACCGATCGCAAGGCGCTCGACCGGTTGAACCGCTTTGCCGCAGCCAATGAGGCCCCGGCGCAATTCGATGCGCTGTCGCGACGAACGTTCATCGCCGACGATCTGTTCGACATCTCACGGGCCGGTCGGGCGATCGAGCCGCAAGGCGACGACGTGGCGTTCATCCAGTTCTCGAGCGGCTCGACGAGCAGCCCCAAAGGGATCGTGCTCACCCACCGGAACATTCTTGCGAATACCCGAGGTGCCACTCTCGGCGCGGGCTTCACCGAGGAGGACGTGAGTCTGTCGTGGATGCCGCTGACGCACGACATGGGCCTCATCGGCTTTCACATCATGATGTACGCGAACGGCGTGCATCAGCATCTGATGCCGACGGACCTGTTCATCCGCCGCCCCGCTCTGTGGCTCGACTTCATCGCAAGCAAGCGCGTGTCGATCACCTGCTCACCCAATTTCGGCTACCGACATCTGTTGAAGGTCCTCGGCGACCGTCCCGTCGAGCACTGGGACCTGTCGAGCGTGCGGCTGATCTTCAATGGCGCCGAACCGATTTCGGCCGACTTGTGCGCCGAGTTCCTGAGGCGGCTCGCGCCGGCGCGTCTCGATCCAACTGCGATGTTTCCGGTATACGGGCTCGCGGAAGCATCGCTCGCGGTCAGCTTTCCGGAGCGCGGCACGCAATATCGAACGCGCAGGTTGGACCGGCACACGCTCTCGGTCGGCCGGATCGCGGCGCCCGCGCCGAATGCTGATGACGCGCTCGAACTCGTGTGTGTCGGCCGCCCCATTGCGCATTGCGAGTTGCGACTCGTCGACGATGTGGATTGCGCCGTGCCGCAAGGGGCGGTCGGTCATATCCAGATCCGCGGCGAGAACGTCACGGCCGGCTACTTCGAAGCGCCAGACGTGAATGCCGAGACGATTCTCCCTGAGGGCTGGGTACGCACTGGCGATCTCGGCCTCGAACTGGACGAGGGCCTGTACATCACCGGGCGCGCGAAGGACATCATCTTCGTGAACGGCCAGAATTATTATCCGCACGACCTCGAGGCGATTGCGCAGCGCGCCGCCGGCCTCGACCTTAACAAGGTCGCCGTCGCGGGCGTGCGGCGCCCGCCATCACAAACCGATGAAATCGCCGTGTTCGTGATCCACCGGGGCGCGATCGCCGAGTTTGCACCGGTAGCGAACGCAGTGCGGCGACTCGTAAACGAGCAGGCCGGGCTCGATGTGGCCCACGTCGTACCGGTCAAACGCATCCCGAAAACGACGAGCGGAAAGCTGCAGCGGCATGCGCTCGAGGCGGCCTTCATCGACGGCGAATTCGACGCAGACCTCGCAGAGCTCGCTACGTTCGCCGCACATCCGGAAGAGGCTGCTGCATCCGGCGACCCCGTGCAGCGCCGGCTGCAGGCGATCTGCGATGCCGCACTGCCGGATCGGCGGGTCGACCCGGACGACAATCTGTTCGAGATCGGGGTGAGCTCGCTGAAACTGATCGAGATTCACGAGCTCATCGATCGGGAATTCCCGGGCCAGGTCGACCTCACGGAGCTCTTCGATTTTCCGACGATCGCGCAGCTCGCGCAGCATCTCGAAGAGAAACTTGCTGCATCCTGAGGCAAGGGTGTCGGTGAGCGCGACCTTGCGGCGTGCCTCGGTGTGCGAGGCCTTTCCTGAGCGGGGCCGAGACCTTATACTGCGCGGCCTTTCGCCGGAGTAGCTCAGCTGGTAGAGCAGCGCATTCGTAATGCGCGGGTCGGGAGTTCGAATCTCTTCTCCGGCACCAGCACACGGAAAACGCCATCGCAACTGCGCTGGCGTTTTCGTTTCAGCGTCGAGGCGCAGCCGGCGTCACGCGCCAGCCGATCAGCTACCGGTCTTCCGGCGGATACGGATCACGACCTCGACACCGGCCGCCTCCATGCCGTCGGGCAGCTCCGGGAAGCGACTGAACTCGATGTCTTCCGGCCGGATATCGAGCAGCTCACCGCTGTCGACGTCGTGGAAATGATGGTGCGAAGCGCGCGTCGAGTCGTAGACCGACCGATCGGGATCGAGATGTATCTGCCGAACGAGCCCTCGCGTGACCAGGAGCTTTAACGTGTTGTAGACAGTCGCCTTCGAGACGCGACTGCCATCGCGCCGCATGACGGCGAGGATCTGTTCCGCTGTCAGGTGACACGGGCTTCGCATCAGGACTGCGGCGACACGTAGCCGCTGCCGAGTCGCGCGCAGGCCATGGGCCTCGAGCAAGCCCTCGATTTCTTCCTGCGACAAGTTCGCCTGAGAAACGCACGCGCTCACGAAGGATTTACCCGCAAGACTTCAGCAAAGATGGCTGCCAAGAATAGCGCGCCCTCGCAGACATGGCGAGAAACTGCGCAACGTCCCCAGATTCGCCCCCTCCCCTGCCCGTTGCCACTGGCCTAGCGTTGCCCCTACGCGTAGCCGGGCCCTGCCCGGTGCGACCGGGGTGCCAGGATGGAACGTTCACAGGGAGTGACGCTGCTCGAGCTCGTCTTCGCGCTCGCAATTCTCGCCACGCTGGTCGGCCTCGCAGTGCCGGAATTCCGACGCCTGCGGCTCGATGCGCAGCGCACGGCCGCGGTCAACGATCTGCTGCACGCGCTTTACCTCGCGCGGAGCGAATCGATCAAGCGGGGTGCGGTCGTGAGTGTCTGCCCGAGCACGGACGGGTCCGGCTGCGCGGTCTCGACCCCCGATTGGGCAACGGGCTGGATCGTGTTCCTCAATGTCGACCGCGACCGGCCGCCTGTAGTCGACGCGGGCGAGCCCATCCTGAGCAGGCATCCGCCGATCCCCCGCATGATCATTCAATCGAACCGCGCCGCTCTGTCGTTCCGCCCGATCACTCAGCTCGACGTCAACGGCACGATCGTCTTCTGCGACGAACGTGGAGGCGCCTCGGCACGTGCGATCATCGTGAGTCACACCGGACGACCCCGCGTGTCGCTGCGGGATGCGAGCGGACGCCCGCTTCTCTGCCCGGCGAGTTCACCATAATCTCCGGCTGATTGCCGCTCGTCACGGCCACCGCGCCGCTCGTCGGGTCGTCGCAGTACCGGGTTGCTCCGCTCGTATAGTGCCGGCCATGCGCAAATACAGCCGTGGTTTCAATCTGCTCGAGCTGATGGTCGCCCTGGCGGTCGCAGGGATCCTGCTCGGGATAGGGATTCCAAGCTTCACCGAGTTCGTCCGCAACAGCCGGATGACCTCGACGGCCAACGACCTGCTGGCCGCGATGTACTCGGCACGGACCGAGGCTGTGAAGCGCCGGGTGCCGGTCACGGTGTGCCTGTCAGCGAATCCGGCGGACGCAAGCCCTGACTGCCTGAGCGGCGGCGAGACGCCGGTCGGCTGGTTCATCTTTGCCGATGATGCGAACCCCGAGGTCGCAGCGGCCAACGATGCGAACGCGCTCTTCGATGCCGGCGAGGTGCTGCTGGCCGCCCGTACGTTCGCCGGCGTCGTGACGGCCACTCCGGACAGCTCGTTCGCGATGTTCCAGGGAACCGGTTTCATCCGCCGCTCGGCGGAAACCTGCGATACGGCCACGCCGCCGAACTGCGTCGGTGATGACGCCAGCCTCAGCCAGATCATCATCTGTGACAGCCGCGGCAATACTCAGTCGGGAGGCGGTGACAACTCCGCCGCACGCGCGCTGACGTTGACTCAGACCGGGCGCGCCGAAATCACGCGTTCGATCACGGACATCGCAGCGCTCGGCGGCTGCTGAGCGACGATCGAGGAGTTCTGATGCGAGCGCGTGCATCGAAAGCGAACAAGAGCAGCTTGAGACCCGAGCGGGGCTTTACGCTCGTCGAGGCGATGGTGGCACTGATCGTGCTGGCCGTCGGCCTCCTCGGCATTGCTGCGCTTTATGTCGAGAGTCTGTCCGCGAGCCGCTCGGCACTGCTGCGAACCCAGGCCGTGAATCTCGCCGCGGACATGGCCGATCGGATTCGCGCGAACCGCGCGGCGAGCGTCGCATATGCAGCCGGCACTGCCGATGGGGGCACCGAGAATCTGGCCTGTGAGACGACCGCCGGATGCGCAGCGGCGGAGCTTGCGGGACATGACATTTTCAGATGGAAGGCCACGGGCACTAACCTGCTGCCGGGCTTCCAGGGAGAAATCGATTTCACCGATGCCGTGCCGGACGTCTACGTGATCACCGTGAGCTGGACCGAGCCGGAAGGCGCGGCGACCTTTGCACTGAGGATCGAGGCATGAACGCTTGCAGGCGCCGCAGGAGCATCGCGGGGTTCAGCCTGGTCGAGCTGATGGTCGCGCTCGTGATCGGTGCGATTCTGATTGCCGGCGCAGTGACGGTGTATTCACGGAGCCGTACGACTTATCGCGTGAACGAGATGGCGGCGCGGCTGCAGGAGACGGCACGCTATGCGATGGACTTCATCGAAAGCGATCTCAGGATGGCGAACTTCTGGGGACTGAACAGCCAGCCGGACCTGATCCTGAATCGCGCCGTCCCTGTTGGCCAGGTGCCGGGCGAGTTCTCCACGTTCGCCTGGGCCTCGCTGTGCGGGACAGCCTGGCCGCTCAACCTCGATAACTTCGTCGAAGGTCTCGACGATCGACCCTCCGGCACGGGCACCGCGAACTTCGGTCTCACCTGCAATCCGCTCGGCGGCGCGAACGTCGCAGGCGCCGACGTGCTGATCGTGCGCCGCGCCGGCAATGCGCCGGTGCAGACGATGACCGGCAATCGCCTCCATCTGCAGACGAGCCGGATCCAGGGCGTCATCTTCGTGTCGTCCACGACCTGCACCAATCCCCTCGACTCCACATGCATCCCGCCTGGGTACCTGCCGCCGCTTTCGGAAACTCACGAACTGCTCGTGCACGCCTATTACGTCGCACAGCAGTCGGTCGGCGATACCACGATGCCGGCCCTGCGCCGCAAGGCGATCGGCGCCGGCCCGGCGATCAACGACGAGGAGATCATCCCGGGCATCGAGGACCTGCAGCTCGAATTCGGAGTCGATGCGAACGCCGACGGCAGCGCGGATCTTTACGTCGCCGGCGACGACGTGCCGGTCGGCACCGGACAACCGGTCGTATCGGTGCGCGTCTGGCTGCGCGTGCGCGCCGATGCGCCGGACGTGACGTTCACCGACGGGACGACCTACACCTACGCCGGTCGCAGTTTCACGCCCGCAGGGGCCGCTGCGCAGTTCCGGCGCGGCCTGTTCTCCAAGACGATCCAGCTGCGCAATACACGCGCGTGACACTGCCATGAAAGCCCATCTCATTCGTCATCGCTGCACGCGGCCCCGCCAGCAACAGGGTGCGGCCCTGATCATCGGCCTGATTCTGCTGCTGATCCTGACGCTCCTGGCCGTCGCCGGCATGAACACTGCGACGCTCGAACTGCAGATGGCGGGCAATGAGCAGTATCAGCAGCGCGCGTTCGAGGCCGCCGAAACCGCGATCGAACAAGCGATCGAGACCGGCACCTACAACACGAACGTGCCCGACATCCGCGGCCCGACGACGGTCACGGGTTCGAACGATCAATGGGAGTTCGTGATGAGCCTCGATCCGGATACCGGCGAGACGCCCGTGCCGGGGGGCGGCTACAGCCTGGGTTCGGGCTTCACGGCGTACCACTTCAACATCAGAGCGATCGGTCGCTCGGAACGCGGCGCGCGTGCGGAACATGTGCAGAGCGTCTACATCATCGGCCCGAGCACCTGATCGGCCGCGGCATGGTTATCGGTAACGGAACGTATCGTTGGAACGCGCGTGGCGACACGCAGCGGGAGCAGTCATGAAGACCACGCATACCCTTCTCACCCTGGCGGCGGCGACCACCATCGGCACGCTGGCGGTGATCCAGGCCTCGAGTGCGGCCGACGTCGAGGCTTTCGAGTCGCGTGGCACGGTGGCTTCTCGGCCGAACGTGCTGTTCGTGATCGACTCGACCGCGACGCTCGCAGAGTCGGTGAGCACGTCCGACTACGACCCGACGGAACCCTACGGTGACGGCGCCGGCACCGGCTGTACCGCGGATCGGCACTACTGGAATGAGAGTCGGCGCAATCCACGCCTTGTTGACTGCGCTGCACGCGATGTCGGCAGCATGACGAAGCCGCAGCTGATCTGCACCCGCCTGTTCGGCGGCACGCCCGCGAACAACAATGTCGATCCGCCGATCGCCGAAGTGCTGGGGCGGAGCGGCACTCAGGTTCTGTACGAGGACGGCGCGCTGTTGTCGAAGTTCGTCGAAGAGCGCGTCGACAACCAGGGGCGTACGACCTACGTCGAAATTTCCGCAAGCAGTCCACCGACCGGTGACGTCTATTGTGAGGGCGAGCCAGGACCACCGGCGGACGCGTGGGACCGCGCGTCAAACATCACGTTGTTCGACGGCAACTACGTGCGTTACGTCAATGACCCGCCTGCTCCTGGTCCGACGGACCCGCCGGCAATGTCACGCATCGACGCGATCCGCGACGCGCTCTACAACCTCGCGGTCAAGTACCAGGACGTGATCAATATCGGCCTGATGCGCACGTCGACGACGGGCGCCCAGCAGTCGGGCGGC